>Ga0247763_1000168_pt1 | contig 34202 bp, 32 predicted proteins | sample UWRJL141409B4_FD_179926 | JGI IMG/M metagenome (GOLD analysis project Ga0247763, IMG submission 179926) | Plant litter microbial communities from Arlington Agricultural Research Station in Wisconsin, United States - UWRJ-L141-409B-4 | ecosystem: Environmental > Terrestrial > Plant litter >... | reverse complement strand
AACTTTGGCTACTCCTACCCGTCATTAACCGTCTCGACAAACGTCATAGTGAGACCCTTATCCCCACCCACATTCAAGTTCACCGCATCTATAGCATCACGCCTCGAAAAGGCTGCTGGTGTTGAAGGCCGCTCCGTGAGGGGCGTCTCACGAGTTGAGATCTCGCCCGGGTCGCCCTGAAACACTGTTCGGAACCAACATCGTATCAGTACCGATATACGCGCAAGGTGAGAAGAAATAGACGACGGGACGAGATTTGGCTGATCAGTGGAACAACTAAACTTACCAGCTGGGACGCCTCTCTGAACGTACATAGTTGTAACCCTTGCTCTCCGCACCAGTTTCGGTGAACCAGCCTCGGCCTGGGAAGCATTGCCGTCGCCTGGATGGCGCCTCTCGGTGCGGCCGCCTGAGGGTTGTGTTAGCTAACGGTATCTCCTGTCAATGTTCAGACCCATGGTGCTTGGATGGCTGGATAGGTCGTAGGATGAACCATACCCGCAGTCGGCTGGTTATCAACAATGATACCCACGCCGGAACCCTCGGCGCCCGTTCCCAGCTGGATGTCGGGGCCTTTAGTGAGGGCGGCCTCTGCGTACTGAAGCGCCCGGTCGAAACCGGCGAGGTCACGCTTTGTCTTTGAAGCTCTGCCATCATCTCTCGGAGCAATTTCCTTGCTGATCCCTTGAAGGGCGGCAATCTGTTGGGCTTCTTGTGCGAGGGCAGGATCGGCGGTAGCAGACTCGACAACTGGGGCATTGGCGGGGGCGTTGTTGGCGTTTGTACTGATGGCGTTGGAGGCAGCGGTTACGGCTGCGCCTTCGAGGGCGTTCATCAGTGCGGTGACATCTTGTTTTCCACCGAAGCTGATCTCACCATCACCTGTCGGGTGTGAATTAGCCTTTAATTGTTTGTTGGGCTGGGGAGAGTGACCGACCGACGACTAGTGCAGGGGAGTATGCCCCGAGGTTGATGTTGAGAGGAAGGGCTGTAGCGGTGCTGATGAAAGCGAACAACCGGTAGTTCACCATATTATCAGGGTGGTAAATGGGATATGGGGCGCTGTTCAGATAAATTGGAAAGGCGATATTGGTGATTCTCTGGTCTTGCCCCCAGTAGTAGATAAGATTTTTTTTGGGGGGGGGGGGGAAATGAAATAGGACAACAAGCGATGACGACCAGCGTTATGAAGAGGATATAACAGAGAAAACGGCCAGTGACTACAGAGCGCAGCTCATGTGTTGAGGCAGACAGAGCACGAGGGGAGGGTGAGCTGTTCTGGGCCTCGTTATATATAATAGGACTCGGCGAGTCGCAACTCCCGAGCCAAGTCCGCCACACTGACCACTATGACCCCTCCGCCTGGCTTACATTCTCTGATAACAAAGAAGGCTATCTCACCCAGATGCAGATGAGATTTCGAGCACAGGGTACCCAAAGGTCCTTGGCAAGGGGAGCAACGCCATGCCTCCAGCTTCTTGAAACGCAGTTGATACTATCCAGGGCAGTCCAGGAACAGAGTAGAGGCGGTGGCGGCAGCTTCGAGATACTGCCACGGGATTACCGGGGATTGGGAGGCTCGAAAGAACATGGGAGTGGAGCAAGTTTGGCCGAGAGAGCCGATTCTGCAACGAGACAGAAGGTCCGGTCCGGGAAGAGGGGGGGCCTTGGCAGCTCCATTTATACACTAAAATCGGGCTCTGCACTTGGCGGACCAGAGGCCTGAGGATATTATTCTCTGTTGAGGAGGCAAGATCACTCAAAAGGGAATCGAGACCTGCCAAGCTTTTTGTGGGGCTCCAGATTGCCAAGCTATTATTCCAAGAAATGGAAGGTGATGCCGAGACGCTTTCCCCACACAGCGTCTGGTTTTCGAGCGAAGCTTCCTTGGCTTGCGACAGGGGTCTGCGACGGGATTTTGGTACCGGCTTCGCTCCAGCTTGGGATTCTGGAACGAAGAACTATTTGCACAATGGGAATCATCTTGGTGATCATACTGCTGGTTCATCTTTGGCTTGCGCCTCGGCTATGACTTCTGATCTGGGAGGCAAGCCTCATGTGCCACTCTTATCGGGGTTAAAGCAACCGAGGCCTGTCAAGTTGCCCCTCAAGGCTAGGAGCTTCCTTTCTTTCGATATTTCTCAGACAAGCCCCAGTCTTTGCCGCTTGCAATTACTCGTATTGTTGAGAAGAAGAGCTTGTAACGAGTTCGAAATGTCAGAGCTGTGTTGCCCCGGCGAGAGCATAAATATTGTCAATAGCCAACTTGCGCCTCAAGAGGCCCCAGCTCCAACCCTTTTGAGAACAATTGCTCACACCGGCTCACACTTCGTACTTGAGATCCCATCTCCAATTCCCGGCATTCGGTTTGCGCTCTCCGCCCATGAAACTGGCATACCCATCTGAACCGATTTCCTCTGGCAGGATACGGTGGGAAATTCAACATATGCATCCCTTGTCAACGACAGCTCAATGTCATGGGTGGGGTATATTACAGTCGTTGATTGTATGTATGCGTATGGGAGATGAAAAGCTCAATATCGATTATGCTAGCCGGTCAGCTCCACTTGGGATGACGGGTCTATACACAGTCTTGAAGGATGTGAAAATCAGTCTTGATTGCTCATCAAGAGAGCTGAAAAGGTCTGATACCTATGACGGTCGTTATGCATCTGTGCGGCCCCTTCCTGTTCTCCTGGGGCACGGGGCGGCTTGTAGGCACTGCACTCCAGCTTCAGCAGAGCTATATCCTAGGCCGACTCCGTTGTAGAGAAGGTGCTGGAGCTTATATGACCCGAAAATGTCTGTTCATGGTTTCGACTGAAGAGGGAAGTGATGGAGTCAGGGAGGTGAGGAAGCCTCGGGTTAAGGCGCCTGAGGGCGTTCTTGTGATAATCGGGTGATAGAGTGTCCTATTGCAGCCAATGACGCTACTTTGAGAAAGGGTACATCGAAAGGGAATTGCAAAAAGGGTGCGCGAGAAGTCGGAAGTTAGCCACTGGGCAGAAAAGTGACCCGGCTACGTCCCAGAGAGATCATAGTGTCAGCGTATCCAATCAAATACGGGCGGGAGAAACGGATGACGAACCTGGAAGGGCAGAATTATCAATTGGTTGACCTCTGTAACTGTGTAGAACAGGCTGATATAAGCTCCTAAGATTTTATCGTCAAGGCCGGGTAGTGATCACTGACTTCACCTGGCACAGTCTGCACTGGCTTCCAATGTCAAACAAAAAGAGGATAAGATGACCTTATCCATGTTCAAAGTGCTGAACTCCGCGAGAACCACAGGCTACAATGTGATACTGCCACATCCCGTTCCACAGTACTCAGGGTTGTTTGTGAGCTACTTCGACCCACGGGCAAGGCAGAGAGGTAGGAAGGCCAAGCTGAGTTTCATTGTAAGGAAGCTACACACCGGAAAACTGATTTGACTACTCTAACATGCTAAAGTCAGGGGAAGAGTCTCAACGGTTTCCGAAATTCTATTGGCGGTAATGTGTTGGCAGAACTGTTCCCAAAAACGGCCGAAGCAAGTGACATGTTGGGCGGCTTTTGCAAAGCTGAAGAGCCGTGCGCCCGTGCATGGGGCGAGTGGTCTTGGCAAGTGGGTCCAACGACGATTTTCCAAAGTGGTCGTCGCGAGAAGTTTAGAACATGAAATTTTCTCAGTGTTTTCATTGAACATCTGCAGATTTGTTGATACCACGATTCCACTCCTTTGGCTCACTTTCGTTTTACAGCCTCAGTCCCAAAATGGCCGTGTCGCTGAGGTCAATTGCGCCATTTCTGCGCACTGCGCGATACTCTTTCCGGCAAAACGCATCGAGTCCGTTGGTCTCACTGCAACGGCAAACAAGAACACCCATCGTCAACTTTGCGCGGACGTACGCCGTTTACGAGCGGACCAAGCCACACGTAAACATTGGTATGCAAACTACACACTCCAATTAGACCAATTTGCCAGCTCTAACAGGGAAGCTGTGCAGGCACGATTGGCCACGTCGATCACGGAAAGGTGTGAGGAGTTCTTGAGGTGCGAGGTGCGCCGGCGCAATCCAGCTAACAAGGCACCCACAGACAACACTTTCTGCTGCAATCACCAAGAGACAGGCTGACAAGGGCCTGGCCAACTTTCTCGACTATGGTTCTATTGACAAGGCCCCCGAGGAGCGGAAGCGTGGTATCACCATAGCCACCGCCCACATCGAGTACTCGACTGATTCTCGTCACTACTCCCACGTCGATTGCCCGGGTCACGCTGATTACATCAAGAACATGATTACTGGCGCCGCACAGATGGACGGTGCCATCATTGTTGTCGCGGCCTCTGATGGACAGATGCCTCAGACCCGTGAGCACTTGCTCCTAGCCCGCCAGGTCGGTATCCAGAGAATTGTTGTCTTTGTCAACAAGGTCGACGCCCTCGAGGACCCGGAAATGTTGGAACTCGTCGAGATGGAGATGCGCGAGCTCCTTAGCTCATACGGCTTCGATGGCGATGAAACCCCTGTCATCATGGGCTCTGCCCTCTGCGCCCTTGAGAATAAGCGTCCTGAAATCGGAGAGGCCAAGATTGACGAGCTCCTCAAGGCCGTCGATGAGTGGATCCCTACTCCTCAGCGTGATACCGACAAGCCCTTCCTCATGTCCGTTGAGGATGTATTCTCCATCTCTGGCCGCGGTACCGTCGTCTCGGGTCGTGTCGAGCGCGGTGTCCTCACCAGGGACTCGGATGTCGAACTCGTCGGAAAGGGTAACGAGGTCATTAAGACTAAGGTCACCGATATCGAGACCTTCAAGAAGTCTTGCAATGAGTCTATTGCCGGCGATAACTCAGGTCTTCTACTCCGTGGTATCCGCCGCGAGGATGTCAAGAGAGGTATGGTTGTGGTCAAGCCTGGCACCGTAAAGGCCCACACCGAGTTCCTTCTCTCCCTCTACGTCCTAAAGAAGGAGGAGGGTGGCCGTCACACCCCCTTCGGTAACAACTACCGCCCCCAGATGTACGTCCGATCTGCCGACGAGGCGTGCGCCCTGCACTTCCCTGAGGGCATTGAAGAGTCGAAAATGGTTATGCCCGGCGACAACTGCGAGATGGTCGCCACCCTGAACGCTCCTCTCGCTATCGAGCAAGGTCAGCGCATCACCATCAGAGAGGGTGGCCGTACCGTTGCCACCGGCATCGTCACGCGCATCATCAAATAAACATAGACGATGATTAAGGCCAAGATGCTTACTCGGTTCGCGCCGGTGTAACAGAGGGATACAGTCATTGATCCTTGGTTGCATAGATGGGTAGGCTGGGAAGGAGTTGAAAACTGCAAAACCGGGAGTTTGACGATTTATGCATGTATTTTTGAAAAGCACATCCTGGGCCGCCCATGTACACTATCCTTGAGGCTCACTGATCTCCCCTCTCTTTCTGGCGATTGTCTTTATTTTTCTGTAGTATAGGCGATGTGCAAGACGATAGTAGAGGCCGACAACACAGGCATTTAGTAATGAACACAGTTCACGAATCCCGAGCAGTCTCCCTCGGACAGAAACACCCCACGGTTGGCACGCAAGGACTAATTCTTGGACAACACTCCGCAAATCACAAGAAGCCCGAAATCACCGCGTCCGTCTTGTTTCAGGAGCCCTCTATTGTGCTGTACCGCTAATACCAAGCAGTAAAAGTTGCCCAGGCCAGTATTTCCATATCCGAAGTATCAAACCCATGAACTCCGTCCTCAAAGCCAGCAACCACCACCGCCCGCTCGATTTTTCCTTCCATGTCGTGCCGGGAAAAAAAGGGCCAGAGCGAGGTTTTGCATCGGACCAAAGGAATGCTGCTGTTGCTCCTCCCTCGATGTCGCTTGCTTCCTTGTGTACCTGGGAGATGGAAACATCTACCAGAAACCCAAAAGAATGTCGACCTTGCCCTCAACCACTCCTACTACATTCTGCCTTTGGATTCGCGGTTGCGCATCGCTCACCTCCCCTTGGTTCAAAGGGTAAGGTAATTTACCGGTGCTGTTTGGCGAGGTCGAGGTTAGTTGCCATGTCCGCAAGGCGAGGTTTGCACGAGCAGATGGACGAATAACGGACCTTGACAAAGCCAATATCGGCAGACTTCTCGCGGAAGCACTGACGGCAGATGTTGAGGCCGTACTTGCGGATCAAGCCGGCCTTGTGGGTGCAGACGCGGCTGTGTAGAAAGAATACCAGGTTAGCGAGCCAAACCCTCTTCTTCCTCTTCGTGGATTGTCATTTCCGTGGGTATGCAGGACTGTTTGACGAGATAGACACGTTCCTCTTGTGGCTATTGTCTATCTTCGTCGTCGTCTGCCTCTTTTCCCCCTCTTACTCAGCTTTGTGATGTGGTGTTCCCTTACCAGCCGCGGGAGCCCTTGCCGTAGTTGCGCGGGCGGGAGTTCCAGACGGATTCGTGAGACATCTTGATGGGCTATGTTTTGGGTGAGTGACGCAGATTGGTGTCAGTCTGATGGTTGCGGGTTGCGGGATGTCGTCGACGAATATCGCAGGATTGGCGGGTTTTCGTGTTTGGAGATGTCGGGAATTTTTCTGTGCGGTCTACAGGGCTAGAGTGGTGGTGTGGCTTAGGCGCAGGTTGTGGTGGGGTTCCGTGGCTGATGGGCATGCTCCGATAAGGCTTGGATAGCTGTTCTTATCGCTCACCTTGACGGGCTCCAGGCGGCTAAAATGTTGGGGGCTGCTCGCAGTGAAACAGCCTACTGGGTCTGCAGGCTGCGGGGAACCAGCTCTGGCACCTAGTCAGTGGCAACGGACAAAGTGGCATCTTTCCACGACGATTTCCAAGCAATTCATCGCCATTTTTTTTCTTTCTTAAAGACCTTGACCGGATCTCGCTCCTACTCCCTGGCGATTTCTAATTATCCTCGCCTTTGACATTGTCTGTTCCTAACTGCCTTTACCCTCTCCAATTCCTATCAATTCCTTGCGTGTGCTGCTAGACCGCCATGCTTGTTCGCAGCTTTGTAGTAGCCAGCCTCGTGGCCATCGTAGCTGCCAAGTCGGCAGTCCTCGACCTCATTCCCTCCAACTTCGACGATGTCGTCCTGAAGTCGGGCAAGCCTACCCTCGTCGAGTTCTTCGCTCCTTGGTGTGGTCACTGCAAGAGTCTTGCCCCCATCTACGAGGAACTTGCCGCCAACTTCGAATACGCCAAGGACAAGGTGCAGATCGCGAAAGTCGATGCCGATGCCCAGAAGTCTCTCGGCAACCGATTCAATATTCAAGGATTCCCAACATTGAAGTGGTTTGATGGGAAGAGCAAAGAGCCAGAGGACTACAGTGGCGGGCGAGATCTTGATTCATTGAGCGACTTCATCTTCCAGAAGACGGGCGTTAGGACTAAGAAGAAGGCTTCGGCTCCCCAGCACGTTGCCCTGCTCAGCGACACCAACTTCAAGAAGACTATCGGCGAGAAGCACGTTCTCGTGGCTTTCACTGCTCCATGGTGCGGTCGTAGGTCTTTCCTCATCTGCGGGGAAGTTCAGACGCTAAACAATGTGCTGCAGACTGCAAGAACCTCGCCCCCACATGGGAGGAGCTCGCCTTGACCTTCTCTAACGAACCCGATGTCGTCATCGCAAAGGTTGATGCCACGGCTGACAACAGCAAGAGGACGGCCGAGGACTACAAGGTCACGTCTTACCCCACGATCAAGTTCTTCCCCAAAGGAAGTGCCGAGCCTATTACCTACGATGGCGGCCGCCAGGAGTCTGACTTTGTTGAGTTCCTCAATATCAAAACTGGTACTCACCGTGTCGCTGGCGGTGGGCTCGACGAGGATGCCGGCACCATTGAAGTTCTCGATGATATTGTGTCCAAGTACGTTTCGGGCACTGCCCTCGCCGAGGTTGCAGCCGAGGTCAAGAAGGCCGCCGAGAACCTGAAGGATAAGTACGCCGAGTACTATATCCGTGTCTTCGACAAGTTGTCCAAGAACGAGGGCTATGTCACTAAGGAACTCAAGCGTCTGGAGGGTATTGTTTCTAAGCCTGGCCTGGCGCCATTGAAGCTCGATGAGCTTACCAGCAAAGTCAACATTCTTCGAAAGTTTGCTGAGAAGGACGAGGGCAAGGATGAGCTTTGAGTTGTTTCCTCCACTGTGAAGTTCGCTGGTCTGTGCAGGCGCCCAAGTAGCTGCGTCTCTGGATGTATGAGATATATATACTCAAGCCGTAGGTAATGGATACCCGCGAATATGTGTGATGTTTCGTGGTCAGTCTAGTTCACGGGACGGGCGTTTTGAAAAGAATCGGCTTTTTCCATAACATGGTCCGTGTCGACCGAGTGACATATTTCAATGCATTGCGAAACCCGAGGCTATGTGCTCCTGAACTCCCCTACCCAAACCCACCATTACACCCTTGCGGCTCATTCGTATTCTCAGTTCGGCCCAGAGTTCTTGTCTTTGTTGGCGAGGAGCTGGGCCTCAAGGTTGTCTAGCCGCCGGGACATCTCGTCCACTACATTAGATGGCCAGCATTAGTGTTGTAATTCCCAATATCATGTCCATGCTGCGAGGGACTTACTCTTTGCAAAGATCTCACTTGACACACCAGCAAACTTGTTAGAGAGACTGTTAAGCAGCTCCTCAAGTTGAGCGGTAAGCTCGGCGCGGGCATCGTCCATTGACTAGTGCAGAGTTAGTAGTTCCGTGGAGAAAATTGCTTATACCACGAGCAAGTTCGAGAGGTGAAAGAGCTGAGAGGGCGGTTGTACGTTTGCCTGGGCTGTGCTTGAATCGGCCTTAGAAGCCATGAACCTGATACTGCAGTAAGGGGCGCCTTGAGTTGAGCTTTGTGGATCAAAAATTTGAGTTACTGCGGTGAGGATTACGATGTTCAGAGAGATCGCCGCTATTTTAGTCTGCCAAACTGTCTGGTGTTGTGAGAAATCGCGGTAGCGATGCTGTGTGTCTTGGAGTGGATAGCACGGTGCAAGGTGCACTGGCGATGCACTGTGTGGGTCCAGTCTTTGAATCCAGGCTCGGCACCTGACGGGTTTCCGTCGTCAATCATCATCTAACACCATGACATGATCGAGCTTACTGAGCGATCACATTTCCATTTTATTTTTGCAGAAGCAGGAAACCTCTTGTCGCAAATCTGTAATCCACGATTACAGAAAATGTGCTCAACATCACCGTCCTAACTTCCCGCCGCAATGCCTCCCCAGCAACAAAATCAGGATAGCGGGAGGCTAGTCTTGGTCCTAATTCTGTTCTTCTGGCTTATCCTCACACCAGACAACGGCCAAGTCTTGATGTCCGGGCCATCTGTCGCCACAACGCGACTACAACGCCAGAGACAGGCGCATGGCGTTCTCAACAGCACAAAATGGGGCGACTTCACTCCTCGGCAAATGGGAGAAACAGAGGATATCGTACCCCGTTATTTAAATCTTACGGGCTTTCGCGAGGGTGACGGTTATGGTTGGGAAGATTTCGCCGACTTTCGCAACCGATGCCAGGAGCGGAGTCGGAACGCCTACTCCCCTACCAACAGCGATGACTGGAACAGGCCTGGGCCATCACAGTTTCCCTGGAAGAACGTTACGGGGAGAGTGAACGGGGAGTGGGTGCGTCGTCCCGGCTCAGTTGTGCGGCAGGCTGCTGGCTATAACCTAACACACATTGCGCCAGACAGCAGCTGGCAGGGCGCTTACAGCGACTGGGCCAGGAATGTCACGGGCGCCCACGGCAAAATCGCCATGCACCTGGAGGAGTACGATACGGCGGCCGAGTATGTGGAAGAGACGAGCGAAAAAGACTTGAGGTCCGCTTCGGTGGTGAGGGAGACAGCTGCTTTCGTTTCCCTACAGGACGAGGCGAGTGGCTCCATGACTTGGAGCATGCGCCTCCACGGGGTTCACTGGCCGCGCCAAGGTGCCATACTCCTAACGACAACGAGTGAAAAGTTTGCGGGCATTTTTGGCTTGCCCCACCTCTCACCCGGTCCAGATTTCTTCCAGTCAAGCCAGAAGCTGCTCAATGTCACCACCAACCAAGTCCTCCGGAAAAAGGAGCATGCTCGCTACCCCGATCCGAGCAATCCATGGACTTCGACAGTCGAGGGCCCCGATGACCCCTGGGCCCTCACACCATACTGCGAATACATCATGTACCTACAGCTATATCCGCTTGACCCCCATGACACAGTGTCGAACAACTATTACAATCACGCCCGCGGAGGCTTTGGTGGGCTGCTTGACGAGATGGAGAAGGAGCTTCGACATCCCACAGGTGCCCCAATCAAGGCTGTCCCGGACCTCCACATGTCCCTTGTCGCTTGGTCCCCCGACTGCGGTTACTTTCTAGAGTCCAAAGGCCCGCCGTTATATCCCTCAACCGAAGGGGAGCATCTCGTCGGTGTCAAAGAGGAAGTCTTTCTCTCCCAAGTCAAAATCTGGCTGCTAGCCCTGGCGGCTGTTTTCGTCGGTCAGATTTGGCTCCTGAAGACGCAGATGAAGGAGATATGTACTCCTTCGACTGTTGGCCGGGTCAGCTTTTACACGACTGGTCTTATGTTCCTAGCTGACGGCATTGTTTGCACTGCCGCCGCCACTCTCAGTTTAGCGTCCCCGGTAACGTTTCTCTCTTGTTTAATGGTGACATTCACCAGCTTCATGTCCATGATTATTGGTGGTGCGTTTCTGTCAGATGTATACAAGATACAGGAGCCGGAGCGAAGGAACCGAGAGCGTGGTCGGGGACCAGGCGGCGCGGCTCCGAGCGCTCGTAGTACATTTAGTGCTGCAGCAGCAACCACACAGGGGACCTCGTTACCTCCACCAGTGACAGCAGGGCCCCTGCGGCCAGTTTCACCCCCTATTATCATACCATCCGATCAAGACATTGATGCCGAGATTGCCGAGGCTGCTGACGCAACGGCCACAGCACCCACCACCGCGGTCACTGACACCACAACTACTGCCCCTCGACCACCCCAAATGATGACATTTGCATCTATCACCGGTCGCTTCGTCTTCGTTGGCGTGCTCATCATATTTGTAAGCGTCGCCGCAACATCGTGGCCAGCTCCGATCCGGGCTCTTTACACCAACACACTGGCATTCATCTACCTGTCACTTTGGATACCGCAGATTTGGCGCAACATCCAACGAAACAGCCGGCGCGCCTTTGCCTGGCGTTTCATGATCGGCCAGTCTATACTGCGGCTCGCGCCTTTCGCTTACTTTTACTTGTATCACAACAATGTCATCTTCGCTGAGCCAGACTGGCGTTCGTTCAGCGTCCTCGTCGCCTGGCTTTGGACTCAACTGTGGATCCTCGCGTTCCAAGACGTCCTTGGCCCGCGCTTCGGTATTCCAGCATCGTGGGCGCCAGAGGCGTGGGATTACCACCCTGTCCTGCGGGAGGATAATGTCGAGGCAGGAGGGTTGCCAATCGGCCTGGTGGGGAGCTTCAACGAGAGCGCTCCCGGATCTCCGACGGTGGAGAGGGCAAGGTCTTCCTCGGGCGGGCTAGATGTCGAGGACTGCGTGACAGGGAGAGAACGGGATAAAGACTACGACAAGAAAGGAATGCGCATACAATCCATTGACTGTGCCATTTGCCGCGAGGTGCTAGACGTTCCGGTCGTGAAAGCTGGCGCGGTGGACCCAACAGGGGGTGGCGTCGCGGGGGTGTTGGCCAGAAGGGCGTATATGGTGACGCCGTGCCGTCATATCTTTCATACAAAGTGTCTGGAGGGGTGGCTGAGGTTTCGACTACAGTGTCCGATATGTAGAGACGAACTACCGCCGTTATAGGTGGCTGTGATTGGGACGTATCTGAACTGTACATAGTTGGTAATATACTGTTTGCGTGTAGAGTGTCGCCTCTCTCAGACTCAGAATACACCGAGGTCAGAGAAGCAGCCTGAATAAAGGGCTTGCTGCACTCCCAAGGGTAATGGAGCGCTGCCCTCGCTGGTGGTCCCAAGGAGGCGGATTGAGATCGATGGCCACGCCATTACATGTGTAAACCACCACGTAATGACCCGCTTGCCCAGAGGCAACTCGGCCATATCGGGCAACCGAGCACCAGGTGTTACAAAGCCTCTTTGTCAAAGTTCATGCTAGCATTGGATACCTCGGGTAGAATAAATATCCTGCTGAAGGTTGAACGAATACGAATAACTGGCCGTGAAGGGGAAGTAAGCGGCTGTTTGTCAGCCTTGCAACTAACCTCGAACCGGCCACGTAGGTGTGGAACCACCCGGGCAGACGGTGAGCAGGAGAGCGACAGTCTCTCTCCGGGAAAATCGTGGGGCAAGAAACGGCAGAACAAAAACGTGGATAACGATCGGATCAGCCAGGTCGCGCCAGCCTGTGGAAGAGGGAAAGCACAAAGCTTGGCGAATGGGAGGAAGAGGGCGATATGACAACTGCGTCATTGGGGAGATACTCAAGGAGTCAAGGTGTCTTGACGATAACAGAGAAAAGGGGGAGGGGTATTGGTGAAGGGGTGTGTTTGCAAAAAGGGAAATCGAAATGGAAACAAGTCCGAATGGTGAGGTAGCCTTGGGGGGTGACTGACGTAGGATTTTGAGGGGCTATCTTTCCCCCTTCCCCCCCTGCGGCCTGGCTGGCATGTCTAGGTCGTAGATGCGAATTTTTTTTCCCCAAGTATTCTAGTCGGTGGTGGCGCCAATCCTCGGCTGGCGTTGATACGATGAGCCTCCAGGTTTTGGACGCCTGTATACGGTCTCGGTTTTGAAAATACGAATCAATGAGGATCCAGGGATGGAGCCGCGGCTGACTTGACAAGGGCGGCGAGGAGAGGCTGAATCTTTTCAGAAAATCCCTATCTTATTCAGATAGTGACGGTGGCACGCACAGCACATGAGAGTATGCAAGGGCGTACGTGGTGGAACTCTGGAAGGTATCAATCCGACTGTTTCTGCTGTGATCTACACTGAAAACAGTCGAACCGATACCTTTCACTACGTGGGGCAGTGCTTTGCGGTTTTCGCGGGTTTAAAGTTGGCTGAGGCAACGAGTTCAGTAATCTGACAAGAAAGGCAGCAGCATTCGACAATGATGGGGAATCGAACCAGAATGCCCAATTCCCAATCCCCGATCCCCGCCCCCCCCTTCTCTCCCCTCAGCCCGCGATCCCGCCGCGTTGGGATTCTCTGGACGAGACTGGACGGGGGCGCAGAGCCAGTCTCGCGTGTACCGATGCAATTTCAGGTTCGACGCCTCATTGGGGATTTGGCTGGAATGATGGCCCACCTGCTTTTTCAAGGAAGCGCAAGAATGGGGGCTTCAGCTACCTCCCAATTTCTCCCGCTCCCTTCTTGCTAAACTCACCAGATAAACTAGACGACGACATAACACAACACACGACACAGAACCTCTCCGACAATCTTACTACACGGCCTTCATCGGCTTCCCCTAGCCAGATTGGCCCGAGCCGCTCCGTCCACCACTCTGCCATCCCGGGCCGCAACAGAGGCAGCTCCAGCGGTCTGAAACGTCGACTCACCTTTCCACGTCTTTTTCTTCCTCTGTGCTCTTTGCACGAGACAGGATCAAATCGAATTCCAGAGCGCACCTTGCAGCCCAGATTTGCATTTTGCCCAGCGGGCTTCGTCTGGGCGCATCCAACCAAGTGCCCCGAGTGCTCCGCATTGCAGATCCTGGCGGGACTATCTGGGCTTGTTGAGGCAAAGCATTGGCTCGATTGGATCCCGCATATTGTCGAGCTTGTCCCAAGGGTGGATGACGTCCTCTCTCAGCGGCTCCCCACAAACGACAAAGGCCAGCTGCACCAGACGGACAGCGAGTGCATCATCAGAGCAACCCGAGGACCCTCCGCGAATCACGGTGACCCTCATACCTCCACGACTGTGTTTGCAACCCTGCTGTAGGGCACCCGCATTGACGGCTTGGAGGCTGTGACCCCTCCAAGCTGGGCTCTGGTCAATTGCAAGCCGTTTGCCGTAGGGCAGCTGCGTCGACGCCTAATAAAGACAAGCGGCACCCCACGATCCCCCCGTTCGAAATGGTCCGCATCATTCCCAGCCGACTGAAATCCGGCTACTCCAACAACTCAGCCTCCAATCCCGCCTCACAAAGCCGAAACGCGAGCCCCATGAGAAGCAAGGGTGATTCTGCGAGCCCCGAGGGCCGCAAGGACACAGGTCTGGTTCTCAATGTGGTTGTTCTGAGGGTACGGCACCATCTTGAGCCGAATTCCCAACCTTAGCCTTCTGTCTACCCAACCCTGCGTCGCTGACATTGTCCCCAGGCCAGAGATCTCGCCGCAAAGGACAGGGGAGGCACATCAGACCCGGTAAGTCGACCTGCAGGAGCACAAGCTACCCCGCGATGCGCCGCCAAGACTGACATTTCTTGCCCCTCAGTACCTCGTTCTCACCCTCGCCGATGCGAAGCACGTTACCCACTCGGTTTCTAAGACTCTGAACCCCGAGTGGAACGAACAGTGTCGCCTACCCATCAATGGCATCCAGAGCCTTCTCCTCGACGTTTGCTGTTGGGACAAGGATCGCTTTGGGAAGGACTACCTCGGCGAGTTCGATCTGGCCCTCGAGGAGATCTTTGCCGACGAGAAGACGGAGCAGCCCCCCAAGTGGTTCCCTTTGAAGAGCAAGCGGCCCGGTAAGAAGACCAGCGTGGTGTCTGGCGAGGTGCTTCTACAGTTTTCGCTTCTCGACCTGTCCAACCGGGACGCTAGCGACCGGCAGATTTTTGACAAGTTCGCTGCCATCGCAAAATCCGTCCCAGCTGTCGAGTTGGCATCTCAGAACCCTACCCCTGCGCGAACTCCTGTCCTCGGACCCTTGGGCAAGAAATCAAGCTCGCCTTCTCCGTCCGTCAACCGAACCCAGGAGGAAAACGATGACGATGACGACTACGAGGTCTACGAAGATGAGACGCCCGAGGATGAAGACCCTTCCAAGCCCGAGACACTCGAAAAGCGTAAGCGGCGACTTCGAATCAAGGGGTTGAAACGCAAAAAGAGGGAAAACCCGTACGAGTTCGTCAACGGCGGAAGCGATGTTGTGGGCATTATCTTCCTGGAGATTTGCAACATCACCGACCTGCCTCCTGAGTCCAATCTGACCAAGACGAGCTTTGATATGGATCCCTTCGTTGTAGCCTCACTGGGCAAGAAGACATACAGAACCAAGACGATCCGCCACAATCTGAATCCTGTCTGGAACGAAAAGATGATCTTCCAGCTCTTGGGTCACGAGCAGTCATACCAATTTCTTTTCACCGTTATTGACCGTGATAAGTACTCTGGTAACGATTTCATCGCTTCGGTGAACTTTCCGGTTCGTGAGCTCATCGAGAAGGCTCCAAAGGCCGACCCTGACACTGGTTTGTATAACTTGAAAGATGTACCTGAGTACGCTCCAGTGCAGCGACCCCGATTTATGCGATTGGGTCTGTCCCGGACATCCTCGACTCAGAGTCTCAGCAAGTTGGCCAGGCCGTCACTCTCCAAAAACCCGTCGACAACATCGACGTCCGGCTTGACAGCAATGCCAACCCCTTCTACCGCTGCGCAAGGACCCCCTCTTGATAACATTGCGGAGTCTAGCCAGCAGACGCTCCCTGGAACGGGAAATCTGCACCCTCAGGATAATGTGGTGGTTGCCGCCGCTTCTACTCTGGGAGAGACATCCCCGCCTGACGGCGATGACCCCGATTTCCTCTCCTACGTCCTGCCCCTCAAGATGAAAAATCTTGAGAAGTGGGAAGACAAGCATAATCCGCAGCTCACCATCCGCGCCAAGTATATGCCGTACCCAGCACTGCGACAGCAGTTCTGGCGAGCTATGCTGAAGCAATACGACACGGACGAGAGCGGATTGATCAGCAAGGTTGAGCTGACCACTATGCTGGACACCCTCGGCTCCACGCTGCGCGAGTCGACCATCGACAGCTTCTTCCAGCGATTTCCTCACAAGGCAGCTGATAGTGACGATGCCGAGGATTTGACCATGAATGAGGCCGTCATTTGTCTGGAGGGTCAGTTGGAGGCCAAGACAAAGCCACAGGGGCTCACAGAGCGTGTCAAGGCGATCCTACCGGATGCGGCGCAGGTGAGGAACCTTCTTTCGGTGCCCGGAAAGCCTACTGGCACAACGGATACGGACGCATCTGTCGACGGATCCCCAATTGAGTCTCATACACCCATTGAACCATCGACCATCACCGTTCCAGAACTTAGCACACCCGGAGAGGAAGGAGACCTCCTTGATCGGGAGGACCTAAACCTTGGGAATGGCGAAGAACACGTCGTGGAAATTAGGGAATGCCCCATATGCCACCAGCCGCGTTTAAACAAGCGGAAGGATACGGACATCATCACCCACATTGCCACTTGCGCAAGCCAAGATTGGCGACAAGTGAACAATTTGATGATGGGTGGCTTTGTCACGTCCAGTCAAGCCCAGCGCAAGTGGTACTCCAAGGTCATCACCAAGATCTCGTACGGGGGCTACAAGCTCGGTGCCAACTCGGCGAATATCCTGGTCCAGGATCGCCTTACCGGCCAGATCAATGAGGAAAAGATGAGCGTTTATGTCAGGTTGGGCATCCGCCTTTTGTACAAGGGCCTCAAGTCCAACAATATGGAGAAGAAGCGAAGTAGGTTTGCTCGCGCTTTGCCTAGTGATCTGTTCTGTTAACCGAGTTTTAGTCCGCAAGCTCCTCAAGAACATGAGTATCAAGCAGGGAAAGAAATTCGACGATCCAGCATCCAAGGCTGAGATTCCCAAGTTCATTGAGTTCCACCAGCTCGACCTATCTGAAGTCTTGCTGCCTCTGAACGAGTTCAAGAACTTCAATGAGTTTTTCTATCGTGCTCTCAAACCAGACGCGCGCCCGTGCTCCGCTCCAGACAACCCGCGTATCATTGTCTCTCCGGCCGACTGTCGCTCAGTTGTGTTTAACAAGCTTGACATTGCGACCAAGGTGTGGATCAAGGGTCGCGAGTTCAGTATCAAGCGCCTTCTCGGTGATGCGTTCCCCGATGATGTCAGCAGGTACGAGAACGGTGCTCTTGGCATCTTCCGTCTAGCTCCTCAGGATTATCATCGCTTTCACATCCCGGTCGATGGCGCTATAAGCGACGTCAAGACGATTGCTGGCGAGTACTACACGGTCAATCCCATGGCTATTCGCTCCGCACTGGATGTGTATGGCGAGAATGTGAGGGTGTTGGTTCCCATCGACAGCCCGCAGTTCGGCCGAGTTATGGTTGTCTGTGTGGGGGCCATGATGGTCGGCAGCACAGTGATTACACGCCAGCCTGGAGAGGAGGTCAAGCGAGCCGAGGAGCTCGGCTACTTCAAGTTTGGCGGTAGCACGCTCGTTCTTCTCTTTGAACCGGGCAAGATGGTGTTTGACGATGACTTAGTGGACAATTCAAATGGTGCCTTGGAGACCTTAGTGAGTTGTCTCGACTTGTTCCGGGTGAGCGCTGCTTGCTAACTTAGAACAGATTCGTGTCGGGATGTCAGTCGGCCATGCACCTGGCGAGCCGCAATGGACTCCCGATATGCGCAAGAACGAGGATGAAATCACCGAGGCAGACAAGCAAGATGCTAAACGCCGAATCCAGGGAAGCACTGGGGTGGAAGAATCACCTGAAGACAGCGGTGGTGACGACCTTACCACTAGTGGGCCTGTTCCTCTAGCTGCCTCTGCAGCGCAACGCTAGGAGGCGAAACTGGCAGTCGTCGAGAGGTACTGCAGCATCTGTCATGAAAAACGACGGACACGGCAAGCGAGACTGCCGGTCAACTTGCCTAGCTCCACAAGACATCCGAAATGGGGTGGCTTCACATTTTCGGCCTGGTGATGACAAAACACCGTTCTGAGCAATGATAGTCTAGCCAGTTTAGGGTGTTTTGGTTTTTTTCGCCCACAAGACATACAAATCGGTAATGCGCGGGCGTTTCGGCCTTTTTATGAAGCAGCACAAAAAGATTTGCGGGGGATACACAAGTGAACGATCAACTGCCTAGACACGATGGTGAAGGAGATGGATGACGGGGTGTTAGAAGAGGACACTGCGCTAGTTCAACCTGGGAATACAGCGAGGGGAATGCAAGTTGAGATTTCTCCATCCTTCTTTTGGTGGTTTCATGGTGGGGGTATCAAACTGTTGTCTATCTTCAGAGTCTACCTGGATGCCCAAGCAAGTGTCCAGTTTCCAATATCCGTAAATGCTGCCGTCACTGTTGACATAATTGACGCTGACCTCAATTCGAGCGACAGGTCTGTAAGGCCCCCTATAAACCTACTGAATATTTGACCAACCTTAACCCTGATTCAGGCCTCACGGGTCAGCCTTGGCACTGTTATCCAGAAGGTAACCACTTTGACCCGGGCCTTCGTAGGTAGATAATTTACCCCTGATTCTTCCAAGTGGGCAAGTGGGCTAGTTAACCCGGCGGGAATAGAAGCAGTGGGGCGGAGCCACTCAAGACAGAAGAATGGCATGTTTCGCCGCTTCAATGACGCGATGCGATGCGGTGTAATTTTATTCGATTGGGAGCATAGGCAGGTTTCCGACCTCACCAAATACGACCTCAACGTTCAACGTGAAGGTGCGAATACGAGGGCAAGGGAGTCAATTCGGCCAGAGAACGGCAAAATGACGACAATTGAAAATCGGCCATATGTTAGGTTAAGATGCCGGTCATTTGGTTGGAGTAAAGAGGACTCGAAAACTGAGGCCTCAAAGTCGTCGGTACTGTTGCTGAGTCTTAGGTTGGGTGTGTGGTAGGGTGGTATGGGTGTCTTATACGCCAAGCTGTCTTGGCGGATTCTGTCGCAGGCTCAGGAGCATGAAATGACCATCAGGTCGGTAGTGATAATTCTGCTTGGAGGATTCTCAAAGTGGTGTTATTCTGCTAGCGACAGAGACAGCTGGGCATCGTGGCTATGTGGTTCCAGGTGTAGAGAAAACAGCAAATAGGGATGAGAATGTAGGAATGCTGATGAATCCTGATTGGTGAGATGCTTGGAGGTGGGAGACAAGGCTGCATGCAGTCGGTGCCTTATCAACGAGTCCAGTTCCAGCTCGAGTTGGGTGGAGAGGATCCGGGTGATGAAGAGCCCGAGTCACTCCGGTCGTTTTCCAGAGACCGCTTTGGGCTGTCCGGGGAAGAAGAACGGCGGAAGATGGAAATAGGGGTGGCAGCTACCGTCGGCGGCGAAGATGGCGGGCTGGGGTGAGAATTAGGGTTGGAGTTGGAGCTGTAGCTGGACGGGTGCGCCTGTTTCCAAGACGAGTAAATCTGTCTGCAGAGGTGCGCAGACATTGTGTATGTGGGAGACATGGTTCTTATTTTGGATCGTCTTCGGCTCCAAGGTGTTTCAGACGTTGCTGATTGTTCAGACGGGAGAATCGTGAAATTGTTGGTTTTATTCTTGAGTTTTTGTGATTTCACCGTGCAGAAACAAGAGGCTTATAAAGGGTTGCTGAGAGGGGGTGGCAGCCTTTAACATGCGTTTTGGTGCTCGTTGTCAGCCTGCCAGTGAAATGTGCTGGTGGTGCTCAGCAGCGCCCCAAGAACCCCTCAACCGGGGCCTTTAGCCAATCAGGGGCAACGTATTTGCAAGAATCGTGGCTGAGCCTTGGGTGCGGCTTGTCGTTCTGGGCTGATCTCTTGTTCCAGCGCGGTAACGGGACCACGCGGGAACCGCAAATCGTGCCACTTATTGCGAAGTACCCCACCGTTCATAAACGGCTGCTCTCAGCTCGCTGCAACACTGGCAACTTGGAACACGCAACCACACAGCCATTTGTTGGGTTATCGCGGCCCACTATCGTCCAAATTTCACCATCAGACGACGCCACTCACTCGCACAGTTTTGCTTCTAACTAGCTGGGCCTTCGTTCGGAAGAACTCTGCTGGCTCAAACAACCCTTCTAGCACTGCAAAAACTAGTGTAAAACGCAAAGGCCATGACGTAATTTTCGTCCCCTCGAGGTCATCACTCTGCCACTGTTATATATATCGCTAGCCCTGTAGGTGCAAGCCAAGCACACATCCTTCTGTATTGAGTCGAGCATGTCCCAATGTGCCAATCTGGGGTGGATTTCTAGGTCTAGTGTCTACTGCCACAGTTGTCTCGTCCTTCTTGCCTCAAGTCCGCCGAAACTCATTGGCACTCCTGGAAATGTCTAGCTCTGCTGCCGACTCCGTCCCGCGTAACCCCTGTTCGTGCCGGTGTCCAAGCTGATGCCTGTCTTCATCTGAGCTCACGAAGTCGGTTTCCCTGTCCAATCCCTCACTCTCCTCAACCACTGTCTGTCCTATCACGCATTCACGCTCGGAAAAGTCGTTACCTGCCCCCCTTGTATGATGATGGTCGGGGAACCCAGAGGACATATCAGCCGCAATCTTGCCATCCGTCGCCATCGACTTGGTGTTGTGTCCCTTATCTCCTGAAGGTCCGGGGCTGCCGCTGTGGAAGCGCCGCGGCAGGTTGCGGTTCTTTCTCCGACTGCTCACTCTGCGGACGAGATCCGTCGTTAGGGCTCCAATACCAGTTGCCCCTTCTACAGCTTCAGCAGCCGACTCAAGAGCTGCACGGTTGAGATGAGCTGCCCTTTCATCGATCAGCCGGTTCCTCTTGCGGATCTCTGTCCAACGTGACATAGCTCCAAGTTCAACAATGTTCATTCGCCGCATTTTACTTGAGGGATTTCCCATGAGCACCGGCCTCCAAATCTCTTCGTCGGTCATCGTGTTCTGGTTCGCGCCCGACTTGTGCTCTTCTGACTGCCGGCGACTGCTCTGCCGTTTTATCTCCGTCCATTTCTCCATTTCAAGAGTCTTGGAGCTCGGGATAATCTGTACCTCCTTGAACCGGATGAGCACCGCAAGCAACAAGAGCGTGAGAAGCATCAGTATACCCGCGACCACTCCTGTTGCAGTCCGTTGGCCCAGATTTCTCTGCGCCTCACCACCGACGGCCGTCGCTACGGCGGCGAGGATAAAACCAATCGTGTGGCATACGGCAAAGCCGGCTGTTACACGCGGAAACGAAGAGTAATTGGCACGCCTCGACGCCCTGGCCGAGGAGCTCCGAGGACGTCCTGTCATACCTCGTTGGAGATCTGATGTGTCAAAGGTTTCCATGATGATCCCATTGCACTCCGACATTGCCAGACCAGAGAAAAATCCCACCAGGGCAGATAAGAAAACGGGCACGTAAACGGGCACGGGCGCTCCTCTGGAGACAATTGTGTACGCAACGCCAACTAGCGGGAGGATGATACAAAACATTGCTCGCCTCAAGAGATGGGAAGTCCAGGTGATCTTCGAGTTGAGTGTATCATCACTCGTCGGTTCTTGGTGATGCCGATCACGGGAGAACAAATTTGCCTTCTGGAAAGGTACCGCAACGAGAGCTCCAATCGATACGAACGAGACGCAAACCCCAACCAAGGGTGACTTGAGAAAGTAGTACCGGGACGTGAGGGAACCGAGAAGGACGATAATGAGAACAATTTGCGCGTATATCCATCCAGTATAAAGCGCCATCACGAGGAACCCTGGTTGCCGAAGCATCTCGAGCGACAGTAAAATCCCATGGTATACCTCTTGTCCCCACCAAGTTGGCCCGTCTTTCACCCGGTGCATCATGACCTCGCCACGCGCAACCCTGCGCGAAATCTGGCTGCCATTCTCGACCTCGGCCACGGACCTCCTGAATGGCGAGCGCCGGACCTCAGGACAGACGACGTTGAGCAGAAGAACCACCGCGACCAGCATGATGCTGATGTAAAACCCCCACGATGGGTTGAGCGAGTTGATGATACCTGCCCCGATGAGGAAGCCGATGCCCAGGGACCCGGTGAAGCACCATGTCCATATACCTAGCCAAACTCCCATACCTCCACCATGCCTTCGCACGTCGAATCTGTCCACAACTTCCTGGTGCGGTTTGCCGCTCATGAGAGAAGCCCCGAAAAGATCCATGAGGGTGGAATGGAAGTTCATACTCGCGAAGCCAAGCGTAAGGCCCATAAAAGCGCGTGAACTCAGGAGAGCGTATCTCCACGTGCTGACATAGGGTGATCTCAAATCACTAACTGCAATGGCTTGGGGAAATAACAGTGGCATGGCGAGAACCAAACTGGACAGTATGTATGGCTTCCTGCCGTGTAGTAACGGTAGAGGCCAGAGGAAGAAGCTAGGAATTGCCAGCCCCAGATAGAAAAAGACGTTTCCCAGGATTGCGTAGTGGTTGAGGTCGACAATCCAGTACTGAATCGAGGGGACCAACCCGGCGTAAATGCCAATCAAAACTCCGATCAACGCCGTGCTCAAGCAAGCAACCGCTGCCACGAATCGCTTCCTGACGGCTGACCAGTCCCGGGCCACAGGCGGGCGCCGGTAGGCTCGAGCCAAGCTGAAGCCTTGGTATCCTCGCAGACTGACGTGCGATTTCCCACGGAGGCTGAAACGATTGCCGCCGAAATTTCGTTGCAGGGCGCTCTCTCGTTCGGGTTCTGAATGAGCTTCCCGGAGTATGGGAGAAAGCCGCTGGTGTCGCGTCGCGTGTGATGTATGGATGTTGTCGGCATCCCTTCCTCTCGCGCCATGTTCTGACAGCCCTTCGATTTGCTCGTCGTTAGTTCCATCACAGCCCCAGAAGGTTGGCATCCGGCTTCTGCCTTCCAGCCTACACTTGACGGATTTGGGGTTGAACCTGCTTGGGTGATCCTCATCGCAGGATAAGGCGGGGCTATCCCCTATTGCGCGCCGATTTCCCGACCACTGCTGTGCTCGACTGCGTATTCTCCTCACCATCTCGACACTAGGAAGGCACCTGGAGCCTGTCTCATCCACGTCGTCTTCCTGACTGGTCGGTGAACAGGGCACGCGCATAGCCTGTGTGCGGCCGGAGCTTCTATTTTCTCCAATGCACTTGTTTGGTTGAGTGCCCCTTATTTTTTGGGTGCTTGGGGGACCCCTTGGGACACTGAATTGGACGGCCACATTTGAAAACACAGGAACAGAACGGTAGCGTTTAGGGAGATGCACGGCGCGAGGCTGAAGGGGTAGCTTTACAATCGAAGAGTCTGCTCCCTCCCCACGTATGGACATACGCAACCCATCTTCTTCACTGCTTGCCCCATCTGCGCTCGGCACACTTTCATGCATGCTCGGGGGGGGCCGCGGAGCACCGTAGCAGTCCGCCCTTGTCAGCTCGAGGTTTTCGACACATCTGGCGTCCTTAAGAATCGCTGCCTCAGTCGCGAGCATCGCGGCCTCCTTCAAAAGTTGTTCGAGGTTGCTCACCGTGTTCCTGAGTTCTGTTTCAATAAGGCTCGGGTTTGCCTGGGATTCTTTCTGTGACCTCTTTGGTGTGGGGGACTGCATTGTCGAAACGGGCCTTGTCGTAGGGAGGGATGTGAAGCTCGACCGACTACGATGGGCCTCTGGCGCCGCAGTCGCGTTACGAAGCCATCTGGCCCATCTCCAGAATCTTCTGTCTTCTGTCGACTCCGGGAGTTCCTGTGTTTGGGAATCGTGGTCGAATTGCTTCTGATGCCGAAGCTCTGGCACGGATTTGGAACTCACCAGATAAACTTCTGGCTGGGCTACTTCGCAAGCTGGTAGCGCATGTGTGAATCCACGCGAGGGCAGTTGTGAGAACACACCATCTTCGCAATACGGCCGCACTTTTGAAGTGTGGCTGTGACCTGGGTGCTCCTGGGGAAAGTATCCATTGGACTGTGATGGGGGGTGAGGATAGAGAATTTGCCAGGCCGCAGGAGACAAGACCGTCCTTCCAGGAGCCTGGTTGTTAGAACATCCCAGTGATGCGCTAACCGGTAATTCATCTTCTCGTTCATGGTAAGTACTTTTGAGTATGCGGCTGGGCAAAGTTGCGTTTGGAGCTTGGGTATATGTTTCGTACCCTGACTGGTGACCCCTCACAGGTTCCTTTACAGAGTGTTGGGGGGATATATTGCTCGCGCTCGAATCCGGAGAAATCGACTTTTCCCAGCGCCTACCGTCACCAATGGGTATACTCTGTCTCTGTGACAACTCCGCGAATTGACCATCGCGACCGGCTGGGGATTGACTGGGAGAGACGCTTCCCGCTCCGTAGCTTGAACAAGTGTCGGGGCGTAGTAGGGTGTGTTCTGGATATAGAAACGGCGGTAGATCGCAAAGTGACCCAACCTTGGATACCGTATTGTGGCCGTGGCCCTCGCAAGTTTTGGCTTTGAGATGTGGTACCCCGATTGCTGGGCGAACTTTGAGCACCGAGATATGTCCTTGATGGACCTGACATGACAAACTCAGGCGTTCCCCGCCAGTGTTGACTCTCGTGGAGTCTCTGTGCGATGGAGCTACGACTTGCCCGTGAGGCCCAAGACCCGCGCCGCTGAAGGGGTATAAATACCAGCTGCTACTAGGACGTTCTCTCAAGTGTCCTGCCTCCACATCCTCGTCATAAAACGAAGTTCTTGCGATTTCTGACAGAAAGGGCTGGTCCATCTGTGCATGGGATTCAATATCATGCGTCAGGTGTTCGGCCGACATCGGGTCCCTAGTCTTGTGCGCAGGACTAGGCATGCTGAGTGGAGATGGTGAACTCAGAGCCGGGGTATGAATGTGATGGTCCGCAGAAACCCGTGAGAGGGCCGAATCAGCAGATGTTTCCGGAACAGAGCCCTGGAAGGGCATGGCTTTCCTCATAGGCTTGTCCCAACCATAGCTCTAGTATGGATCTACATGTTCGGTGAGAACTAGAGGTCCTTGGAAGTTTTGATGGAGCACTGGAGAATGGGTGGCGGAGAAGTACAATAGTGCTTGGCGGTAGGTATCGTTCGCAGCGAGCTTAGTTTTGGACATGTCTACTTCAGCAGGAGTCCAATATGGGGCGCCATCCATTGAACTGCCGAGAAACTTGCTCTCAGGGGGATCTGAGCTGCCATCGGTATCGGATTTCGGATCACTCATCTCGGGAGGAGTGCCGGGATCGTAGACGTGCCAGGCCAGGGATGCAGGAGCCTTTGGAGCCGTGACCCAATCAAGGAAATGGCCACTGTCCGCAGGAAGCGAGTCAAAATATGCCGTAGGGAGTTGATAGGAATTCGTCGAAAGAATAAGCGTACGGACAGAGGTCAAGCGTAGCTAAGACAAAGGGGAACAAATACACAACAAGTGCTATTTTGGGTGTAGGTTGGATTGGGATGGGATGTTGATCCGGGAGTTTAGGGCGTCATGAAGCTTCTATCTAGGATGATACGCTTGGACCGCCACCAGGGAAATTTCCAGCAAAGGAAGGTACGACCAGGCTGAAGCGAAACAGCCTCCCAATCGCATGAATCAGATGGCAGAGAGAAGGACCCATGAGCAACGCGCCTCTCAGCCCGGAGACTAAACCTGCTAGGCCCATATCTAGTAGTGAGTTTGGTAGCAACCCCTTCCTTCTAGTGCCCCTGAAATAGATACCTGCATCTAACGGTGTCCTCTCCCCCCTCCCTGCCCTAGAGCAGCTCAAAGTCATCCAGCTTGTCGCGGTACTTCATAATGTTCCGCTTAATCTTACTACCCACACTCCATGTGACGAAGTCTTCCATATTCCTCGTCACCATAAAGGCTGGGTCGCGGACTTCCTCGACACCCACACGTACGTGGCCCTGCTCAATCATCTTAGTCGCGGCCTGGACCGTCTCCGCCATGCGTAACCTCGAATTCAATTAGCACTACACGCACGCAGGGATGTTGAACACCAGCGAGTAATTGCATACCTTGTCATGACAACCGGCAACCGCCGCCGAGCAAAGGCGCTAACTGTGACGTTGTGCTCCACTTGTGAAAGCTTCGACTTGCTCTGCAGAAAAGATCAGTATGCGGCTTCAGTCGGAGGGAGGGACACATACCGACAAAATGCCCATGTCGTACAGTTTGTCCAGCAGCAACGTCTCGTGTTTTCGCCGAACCTCGTTGTCAGGGGGAAGAAGCTACCACCATGTGAGTCTGTGACATTAGTACAGGCAAACTTCACTTACGCTTAACCTGTGAGCAAGCTGTCTTAGAGACTATTGTCCACAACATCAGCATGAAGTACCTCCGACCTGGCGTCGCGCCATCACTCACACCGCACATCCTGTTGTACTTGTGCTATTGACAGGTTAGTCTAAGGTCGTCAAAAACTGAGCTGATTTCACAAAACGCACATAGTCCTCTGGCTTCTGGATCATATACCGCCGCGCAACATCGTGATCTCTGTGCTGGTTGTCTTGCTTGTAATTGACAAAGTCGTGCTTGCGGAGCAGTCGTTGCTCATGATATTTGAGTTTGCGAACCATCGTGACGGCGTTCGAACTGATAAATGATCGCTGTTTTTAGGGGAATTACCGCTCCGCTTCGCAGGTCTCTGTTTCCGCAACGAACGAATGTTGTAAATTCGATCGATGGTCGGGTGTTGAAAATGTGATGCTATTTTGTGAAAAATCTGCCCCACCTGCGGTAAGCTCTTTTTGCACACAGTCAACACGCCCTTAGCAAGTGACTGGCACAAGGCAAAACTTGGATCTTCCAAGCCCAGTATTGAGCCTGCACGTGATTCTGAGTCCCACTTTCTGCTGACTCAACCCTAACCCGTGATATTTACTTTTTATAGGCCCTATTCCGAGGCTCGAAAGGGGACCCCAAAGTATCCAAGCCGACCAGGTAAAACTTTGGCTTGAGCTTGGATAAGTTTCAGGCGGCTTGGATGGTTTGCCAGGGTCAGATTGGCTTGGCTTGGGCGGTCACTGCCCTTAGCGTTGGGGAACCGAAAGGTGGGGCCTTCCAACCCAATCAGAACGCTGTATGTAGAAAGAACAGAAATGCGGCTTCAACGACAGGCTTTGAAGTGACAGCATTCTCAAACGAATTGACACCTCCGCGAGAGACGACGAATATCTTGCCCACCATGGCCTCCCAACCATGGCTATTGACGGCAGCCCGTCAATGCTGTAAGGCACTTTCGCAATTCGCCCCGCGAACACCAGTATCCACCACTCGACGACTCCTGTCCACCACAGGCCCGGCCAGCGCAAGTATGTCATGCTCTCCGCTCGCCTCACCGGAGGGAACCATCACTACAGATCGACTAACCCGTCTTGTTCCTCCCCAGTCCGTTCTATCCCCTCTTCTTCCTCCCCCAGCTCCCATCTCGCTGCACTCGACTCCTCCTCCAACGCCTCCAACATCAAGGACGGCATGAACGCGCTGAAAGACTGGGTCGCCGTCAACAAGTCGTACACAGCGCGGGACGGCAACTCGTCTCCTCGCGACATGCGGTCACCAACACCGGCCTCCCATGAAGACGTCCTTATGGCGGCGTCATCGGACCAGTACGTGCGGCAGATATCGCGGCGGTGGCAGCGCGGCGATGTGTACGCGCCGCGAGACCTGAGTGCCGTGGAGCAGCGGCGGTGGAGGAAGCTGATCCCGACAGAAGTGGACATGGTGGACGCGTTGGGGTTCAATCCCGTGGATAATTACCGGGTGGGTTTCCGTCTTTTCCCTTCCAGTGTTTGCTCCTGTCCTGGCGGTAGCTAATGTGAAAAACAGAACTTTTCCCTCATCTCCGAATACATGACCTCGGCGGGCCGCATCCAACACAGCTCCCGGACCGGCCTACGGCCTGTAAACCAGCGCAAGATAGCAAAGGCTATTCGCAGAGCCATCGGGCTAGGCATTCACCCCAGCGTGCATTTGCACCCTCAGATTCTGACGATGAAGTCTCGATGGTTTCCACACGCTGTATTACCCTCCACTGCGGCGCCACGCGGGTCGATTGGGGGTTTCCGTGGTTTCTAGACCAGGTCTGGCTGGCATGTAATAAAAGGGACATCATGAACGCTGCCCCGGCGTTTTTTCCATGCCATTCTACAAAATATCCTATCCCGATTTGTACGACTATATGTACATGTATATACGGATTCATGCCTCAAAATTCCGATCTATGTTGAATTTTGGGCCAGCAAGCGTCACCCGCTTACCCCTCGCCTCAAGACGTGCCCACAGGTCCGGATACTCGCCCTTTGCCCAGGTCTCAAAATCTTCCTTGTGGCTCGGTGTCAGCAGCGCATTGTATGTAACACCAAGTCTGGAATCCTGTTAGTAAAGTGCACGGCCGGGTGTCAGAAAAAGAGAACTCACGTCATCAACGATGGCGAATAACCTAAACTAGCCTCCATGCCTGAAATCAACCTCTGAGCTTCTCCCAAGAGGCCTTGTCCGGCCAAGGCGCCGCAGTACGACCAAAACACAAACGGAGGAATCTCAAGATCCATCCGCTTGATCTTGTTCCATGTCTCCTGGGCCGTATTGTCCCTGGCGTGGAGGCACTCGCATGTGTAAAACAGGATAGCCAGACTGTTATAAGTCGGGCCCTCGGATGATGCCGCGATCTGCTCCCAGAACTCGAGCGCAGTGAATGGCTCGCCGCATGAGGCGTACGCCAGCATCAAGGCATTGCGCAAGCGTGTGCCCACCTCGACAGTTGTGTCCATCTTAAGCATGTTGTGAACCATACGGAGGGACTCACGGTCGGGGTACTTCCCAAGGCCTTCCAGGCACCGTGCGTATGTGTCTACCGTCGGCCGCTGCGCGTGGTTACCGTGGCCCCGCATGTGACCGAAGACATAGCAGGCCATGTCGGGGCGACGGCGGTCGAAGAAGGCGTCCATGAGGCGGATTCGGTCTTGTGGTTCTGTCTCGGGGAAGTACTGGCGAAGGAGTGAGTAGGCGTCCCAAATACGGGCTGTGCTAGTTCTTCTGTCAAGGCAGTACTCCACAAAGCCCTTGCGCACTTGGGCTCGCTCCTCGAGACTCAAGTTCAGTGTGTGGACAGAGAGCGTGTCGATCACGTCAAACTGTTGGTCGCCGTGCAAAAAGGTCATGCACAGAGCAACAACTGTCTCGGGCTCGAGAAGGGCGCGCCGTTGTTCTAGCTCGGCTGTAATATCGAGAATGAGCTCTAAGTTGGGTTTATCAACAGAGCACAACAAGCGGAGATACTTGTTGATCACTGGGACATCCTCCTCCCTTTCGATCTGGATCTGTCGAGTCCTGAGCTTCTCCCAGATGGCCTCTGCTCCGCTAAAATCGCGAGCGTCTATTCGATAATTCATCTGAAGAAGGTAGGTGGTAGAATTTAGCGGAATTCGGAGCTCCGCGCCCAGCGACAAAAAGCGCTCGGCCAGGTAGGGGTTGTTTTTTTCAATTGCCGCCGTGATGAGAGCGTCGATGGTTGCGAAGTCAGGGTCAGGACCGCGGCCGTCCCCACTTCCACGCTGCATGGTTGATATCATCTTCTTGATGTCCTCGACACCTCTGTCCATGGCTAGTACAGCCCACTGGAACAGCACATCCCAAAATTCTTTCTGTGGATGAAGCTTGAGCAGATTCTCAAAGATGGGTTGACTCCATTGCTGCTGGCCATTTCTCAGGGAAAACCTCACCATCTCTAGATACGTCTCCGGTGTGGGGAGTTTACCTCCATAGATGGGCCGTTCGAACCACGACTTTGTCTCCTCCACCTTGTCTTGACGTGAGTAGAATGTTGTCATGATCTCATGAATGCCGGGTAGATGCTTGAGACCGCCCTCTCTCGCTTTCTGGTATTCACTGAGAAGTTCTCGTTCCAGACCTTCTCTTGCTAGACCCTCGAGTATCATTGCCCACACTTGTTTCCCAGTTTCGTCTAGGGCCTGACCGCTGAGCCCCTGCCGGAGGCCATCAAAACGCTCGACGGCTTCCACTGAAGCCCCATACCTGGTAAGAATTTCGAGGAAGTGCTTGACAAAGCTGTTCAAAACGGCTGGCGAGACATCGCCAAGGGATTCAGGCACAGCTTGCTGCCTCCATTCAATCTCGTCGTACAGCAACTTTGCAAGTGCCAAGTGCTCATCGGTTCTTCCCCTTGGGGGCCATCTTAGCACAAACAACAGCTCTCGCAGCCAACGTGTGCTGACGTCATCACAAGTCTCACCCTCAGTTCGGGCGGTGACCAGGAGGTGGGTGAGTACGCGGATCAACAGGAAGGCTTGTGTTGGGTTAATGGCTTGGTGACGTCGCCTCTTGAAGCCAATGAATCGCTCGAGTCCGTTGATTAGGGGTTCTCTGTCGGGCAGACGGGCGTTTTCCGTCTCAAGACTCCGGAAGTCTAGCAAGACGTCATAGCCGGGCTCGAGCTCGGGTTCTTTGACCTCGCGCGGGGGTTTCTGGAAAAGTTCGGCGAAGAAAGTCCTCCGCGGCGCACCACGGAGGAACTCATGCGTAGGAAGTCGCGGGCGAAATTGAGAGAAGGGACGGGCGGGGGAGGCGAGGCACGGGAGCAGCAAGCCATTTCCGGCGAGCAGTCGACGGTAGACGCGACGTGTCAAGTGCGACGGCATGTTGGCCATTCAATGCCCTTTGGCGCCCAGGAGTGGGGATGTCGACTAATAGGAGCCAGTTCTAGCCCTCGCAGGTGGTTAGCAGTCAATTGACAGGGCTTATACTTGCTTCACGCACCGGCACATGTTGGGAGGCAAGCCAATTGCTGTCGCAACGGGACGGCGTCGCAGTTCTTTCTTTTTTCTCGTGATGGGAATTTCGCATTTGAACTGATGACCTCAATTTGCTGTCGGATAAGCTGGTTGCATGGCGGAGATGCCAAGCTTGATAGCTGGCTGGTCAAAGCTCCTCCACTCCTTCAAGGTTGCATTTTTGCCCGACAATTTTCCGGCTCCTCTTGACAACGATTGGAGTTGGCCCCTGAAGAGTTTGTGGACATAGGCTTGCAAGACAGGGAATATACGGCGAATTCTGAGAGACGATGAGCCCTCTCGAAATCAGGCCGAGTCGTCCACGAAACCACCAGAGTCATCAAGGGGGGATAACACACATCATCATTTTAAGCAAAGAAGCCGCCCTGAGCGACGCAAAGTTGGAGTTGAAGCTGTCATAGCCCGAATAAGGTCCCACGCACGGGGCTGCCTACTTTAATGACGGGGTCAACCCGAGTTATACCAACTATCCCCAGAGCAGAGAAAGAAGCCTACGGCCGCTCTTAGGCTTTATATCCATCCACACTGACTGAAAAAGCTGAGGGTCGGGAGCAGAAACGTATCCTGGCCAGTATGAACACTAGGCAGAAGTTTGCCTCGGTTCAGACTCTCATCAGCAAGCATCGTCACAGTTAGCGCTTTGAGGCGGATGTCCCAAAAGCAGAAGATATGACTACCGGTACCCTGACATAGCCCACTTGCACAAGTCGGCCAATCATCGAGATCGCCGCTCAAACGATTTGTCCCTTCCTACGTCTTTGAGGAGCCACCCACGTGGTAGTAAAAATAGGTCCAACATCTTTCAGTGAAGATCACAGCAACCGATTTCTGCTGCCACGTGCCACCCTCTTGCATATACACCATGTCGCCATTGTGCTCGAGAGAACACCCTTTTCAAGGGCGCCCCAGGTCACTGGGCACTTGCTGCGGGCACTAACTACCGAAATGACTCTAGCCTAGGTCCGGAAAAGATGACGAAGTATTAGGTCGGTCTCATAAATCCATTGATGTGGCATCAATGGGCGAAACGGGAAATAAGTATGTGCATGGGTATCATGGAAACCTGCCATTTCCCTTCCATAATATTTCACGAGCAAACGAGGTGCTGTTGGTTTATCGAAGCGAAGCTTCGATGATGCTCCGCGAACTGAGTTTGCTACGAAGTAAAGAAGCGAGGCAAACTAAGCTTCTATTATATGATATCTAAGCCGTAGTTTTTCGTCATCACATTAGTCCAAAGGTTAACGGCACTACCCGTCAAGCGGCCATTGGGCGATGGGCATAGCACTTACTAGGTGAAAAAAGAAATCTAGTAATCCAGGCCACCATCTTTCCAACTAGCCCTGTAGGCCTAACAGGGCCTTAATTATTAAATTTGCCATAAAAAATAAACCTAGTTGGCTTTTTTTCAGGGCGTGCATCGTTTGATGGATGGGTAGTGGGATGGGCAGGGCGGCGGCCGGTAGGGCTGCCAGTAAGGCTTACCCTATCCAGTACAAAGGCAAGGCGGCGGCTTCGCTTTGGGGTTTCGATGTGTCTTAAAGCCCACATTGACTTGGTATTTACATGTGACCAATATCTCCGCATGGTTCCATCATACAGCAGGACCCTGAGTCCTGCCATTGATGTCACTGGACCCGGCCTCACCAGGTCTTCTATGGACCGCCGCGGCTGTGTCCTACTGTGGCACTCTCTCCCGGCCGCAAGACGCTCAACACGCCCCTAAACCCTTAGAGGGGAGGAAAGGCGTCATCGTCGGCTCCACCCTAGGAGAAAGGGTCGTTAGGACGTAACCAGAAGAGGACCCCTATGCGGGTGCTACCGAGGCTGTGGGACACGGGGTTGTTATCGACTGACGTATGCCCGATCCCAACGCCGAAACTTCCATACGAGGATCACACTAGGTATATTGACCGAAGACCATCGGCCCAACCGGGGAAATCTAAGCTGGGGTCGTCATCTGCCTAAGTCTCACGTTTTTAGACCCTGGATTTATGCCTTGCTGCCTCGTCCTTAACCGTTTGGTCCCTGCAGAATTTTCACTGTTGGCTTGCATGAGATGACATTCTCAGCTCCTCGACTGGCCCCCAGAACGGCGGTCCGGCTTCGGCCTTGACCGAGTGTAGGGACCGGGGCCACTGGTACGCCACGTGTCCTCCTGCTGTAGGAGCACTCTGGGTTCACCTTGTTAAAATGGACTGCTTCAGCCGTGATTCTTGTTGGGCTTGCCAAGCTGGCGATCGCTCAAACTGTGGCTGCTCGGGCCGCGCCTGTATAGTGTCGGGAGATCAAAGCCTCTGGCTCGACATGTCAGCAAGGCTCCATGTTGGCACCAAACGTGAACTTAACTCGCACCCGCCATCCGACAACCCGTTGCTCGGAGGGCAGACACTGGCTGGCGCATAGTTGAGACAGGGAAAATAAACATCTGGCCCCGTCATGTTATGCCAGGGGGGCAAGGGACCTGCCAGAAGCTGTGGGTAGCCGGATGCAACAGGGGGGAGAAATACACTTGCCTTGTTTTTCTCCTAGAAAACCCGTCCCGCCAGGCGGTTGACGCCCGATCCACACAAATGTCTCTGCTACCGCGATCGAGAGCGTCAGAGCCGCCCGCCTGCCCGCCGGCTTCGGGCTTTCCTCCCGGCGCCGAGCAAACTTTTTGTTCTTCCACTTCCTCCGCCTGCAGGTGTCAACGAGTGAGCGCTGCAGCACCATGTGGTATGGAGATTCCGGAAGGCGTCGTCCAGCGCTGATGACTGTGCGCGCAGGGAGACAGGACCCTTGGTGCTGACGCTGTGGTCGGTCGCCGAAGGTGAGGGTTGTTTGCTTCACTACTTCCTTCAGCCCATGATTGGGGTGCACACCACCATCGCGGATACCTAGGCCAATCTGTTGCTACGCTGGTAGGGTAGGAAAATCACCGGGGCCAGGGCAGCATGTTCTAGCACAAGTTGCTAGTGTTGTCTTGGAGCATCAACATCATTCACGGCGCTCTCGATTTGGTGCTAGCATTGCTCGGATTGCCTCTTTAGTTGCGAGCTGCAGCAGCTGAGAGAGCGGCCCGAGACATGCCGCTTCCATTACTCATGTTATCATGGTAGACCAGGCGCTGGAGAGTTCCCGAAGACCCGGAACAGGTCCAATTTGGTGTTTCAGGCGGTTAAACCGTGATTACCCTTACCTGAAAATCTCGTGGTCAGGAGTTTAGATCCAAGCTAAGGGTTCCCGGAGCAGGATGCGTAGCCTGTTATAGCCCTTTCCCCGTCGAGCCCACAGCACCTTCCCCTTACCCTGTGTAATGCGGTGTCCCACAGTACCTTAGGCACTGTAGAGGTACAATACACATTTGCAACAATGCGGAAATCGTTTAAACACATACCAGTTCCCAGTCTCCAACGACTCCAAACCATGATCCCTGCAACGAGATTCATCACGGTCACAAATCTCTCTGAGTCCGCTCCAACGCGGGCCCACCCTGCTGCAGGAGCCGTTGCGAGTGCCTGCCACTGTGTGCTGACCTCTCCTCGTTATCTCCTGGCAGTATTTTTGACCTTTGCCAGATAATATCCCCCCCCCCCCCAAACAAAAAACA
>Ga0247763_1000167_pt1 | contig 34251 bp, 34 predicted proteins | sample UWRJL141409B4_FD_179926 | JGI IMG/M metagenome (GOLD analysis project Ga0247763, IMG submission 179926) | Plant litter microbial communities from Arlington Agricultural Research Station in Wisconsin, United States - UWRJ-L141-409B-4 | ecosystem: Environmental > Terrestrial > Plant litter >... | reverse complement strand
TTCGTCCAACTCGTCGGTTAGCTCGTCGTACGCCGCCGCATTGCTCGCTACGAATTTGTGGTAATCCTTCGCGAGGTTCAACATACGCTTGTGTAGGTGCTCAAACTCGTGCCGGCCGTGCTCCATCTCTTCGTCATCGGGACCATTGACATTCTCGTTTCCTGCAACGTTGTCATCGCCACCGTCAGAGCCTGCATCCTCATTTTTGGAGCCCTCGTCGTCATCACCCGGGTACTTCCATCCCAAAGGGGTTGACGACTCGTCATCCTCAGATTCAGTTTGCTCCTGCTTTTCAGAGCAATCCTCCCAGCCCCCGTCGTCTCTGTCGTTGCATGCTCTGGGCTTGGGGCCCCATCCATCATCTACCGAGAAACTGTTCTCGACACGCCAGACATCTTTGGCACGTCCCTCTTCACGCGCGTCCGAGTACGCCTCCTCGTCAGACGTGTCGTCGGGCGTGTCGATGTTAGTCTCTTCGTCGGACGTGTCCTCGTCGTCGTCCTTGTTGGAGGAGTCGTCTGGCTTGGGCCAATCCATCGCTTCCTTGAACATGTCCGAGTCCTCCCGAAAAGCCTCATTGAGCCTCATCAGCCTAGACAGAGGACGCATGGGTGTCCAGCGGGGCTCGACATGGGTAGCGACCCAGTCAGGGTTGTCGAACTCGGCGTCGCGCCAGTAAAACACGCGGGGATAATCGCCTTCCACAATGGCCGCGGCTCTTTGAAGTTTTCTGACAAACTCTGTCCAAGGCTTTTCCTTGTCTTGGTTATCGGCTTGCTCACCCCAGGCAAGAATGCGAACCGCCGTGATTACTTCAGGTCGGGCCAAATTAGGAATCAGGCCTTGGATGCGTGCCGCCTCCGAGATGGGGTAATCGACGTATCGAGACCACGGGTCAGCCCAGGCAAGGAGTGCATCAAGCTTGGCCCAGTCCACGGGGAGCGGCTTGGGACCGTAGCGAAGAGATTCGCAAAGTTCCTCAAACACCACCCTCATATCGAGGTAGGCGGGGTAGCCCCGTGGGTGGCGGGATTCCATATAACCCCTGATCATGTCAAGGGCCTGTTCGTTGATGTCGGTAAATTCTTGAGCCCCGTTGTGATGAGCCATGTTGTAGGAAGTCATGATGATTGATGATCAGGGTGAGATGTAGATGGTTTTCAAGGCGAGAGAAGCGTATGTGTTGCGAGAATTGAACTGCTGCGCGCGCTGAGGCTCCGAGTCAGAGCGTGTGCATGGGAGAGGAATGTTCCACACTACCTACTTAGTGGGTAGAACCTGTGATCGGTAGAAAGGCTTTGCGCGATATCTTTCTTGCCTGCAATATAGCAATTGCTGTGCCAATTGGCGATGATATTTGGCGGTTGGTGGTTGCGTGTGTGTGGGTGTGAGAAAAAAAAAGAATTCAGGAAAGAGTTCGCCGGAGGGTAAAAAAGTATTTATAGTTGGAAAGAAGGGCCATTTCGGTGCTGGTTTGGGGCGGGGATAATAAAGTTCATCCCATCTTATCTTACGGTGGAAACCGAGATGCTATTGTTTGTTTGGTGCTATTTTTTGGAGGCGCAAAAGTGAATTGTGGAGGGAACGAAACTTTGATTCTTCCCACGTTTCTTCGGTCAGGAAGGCAAAAACGACGGACGGGGCCCTTCGATCCATGCCATGCTTTACATCAGCCACCCGACTGGAACCTAACACACAAATCTATACTATACTTCCGCGGTGATCAAATGCTGTAAACTGATGAGATTTCAAAAGTATTTGATCTTGAACCCATTGACATGTTCGTTCTCGCAAGATAATACAATACGGTTTGTTTGCGTGGGACCTGGGTATCGCCACATACACTCAATTCCATTGCAGTCCCACTCGGCGTGCTGCTTGCCAATCATTTGATCACGAGAATCTTCTATGACTGGAGAACCCTGATGGCTGCTTTCAATCTGTGGCAGCCTCAACAGTATTGAGTGATGATTGATCTTTAGGTAGGTAGGTAGAGATGAGATGAAGATGAAGACCAAGGTCCAGTCCCAGGGCTGAAAAACACAATCAAGGCACGCACGCACGCACGCACGCACGCGCACACTGGGGCAGCTGCCGCCTTTGACAATTGCAATTTTGCGTCTGCCACTTTTCGACTCTCAAAGGCACCCATTTCGCAAGCGCCTTCACGCCATGGGATCAAGGAGGCTTTCCAGTCCCAGTCCCTCTCAAGATTCACCACCCTGAACTCCAAGCCCAGTTGGAACCCCAAAGCATCTTCCAAACATTGAAAGTTCAAAGCACATGTTGAGACGGGAGAGATATCAAGACTCTCGGCTTCGGCCGTAGGAAATTCAAGGTTCAGGCAGGTATATCACGGCTCTAGCTAGCTAGGCTAGCTAAGGTACTTGTGGCGTTGGCATTAGCATCGGCATCGGCATTGGCATCGGCATTTGAATCACGAGAAGGCTACCCTGTGCTACCTCCGACTTACACGCTCGTTGAACTGAGGTATGAAGATTGAAAGTCCCTCCGAACTTTCTCCATCAACGCCTTCCAAACATCACATTCCTTCCTCCGTTCTTCTTCTTCCATTGTCAAAACCCATCTCACTTCTGAGAAAAACAACTCTTCAGCTGTCATCCCATTATGTGTGACAGCATCTGGGTCAACTCCGCTTCCTCCCAAATCCGCATCTTTTAGAATCGTCAAGGTTGCAAGATTAGCACCCAACGCCGCAAGATGTAGAATATTCTGTCCAAAACCATTGACAACACTGGGGTCGGTCCTGGGTTCTCCCAAAAGGAGAGAAACAGGCTCTGCTGCGCTGAGGCGAACCGCGTTCATAAGCGGTGTGTTTCCGTCATCATCGAGGTCATTAACATCAACATCAACATTCACACTAACGTTGACATTGGCATTGGCATTGACATTGTTGTTGGCGTTGGTACCGAGACTAAGAAAAAGACGCACGGCCTCGGGGTTTTCCTGCGCGAGATGGAAGGGTGTTCGGCCTCCAGTGTCGCGTGTGTCGACTTGCGCGCCATGCTGAATGAGAAGACGGAGCAGAGGGATTGAGGGCTGTTTGCTCATGGCGGCCTGGTGAAGAGGAGTCCTTAATGGAGTTGGGGCTGTGGTTGCAGATACGGAGGCGCCCGCTGCGAGGAGCAGCTGCGCGCATGCGACACTACCAGAGTCGGCCGCGATATGAAGAGCAGTTTCTCCATTCTTGGTAAGGGCGTGGATGTCGCATCCTAGTAGGATGAGGCGTTGCAATGCTTCTGCATTTCGATATCTTGCAGCCCAGTGAAGGGGAGTCCAGCCGAGGGTGTCGGTTGAGTCAAGCAGCGGGTCAGTAACGGCGGGTAGGTCAAAGACGGCGGGAGAGGCAATGCCGACAATGGCCTGATGCAGCACGGTGAAACCGAAACTCTGAATGATCTCCTCTTCGGTGGAAAAGAGAGGCTCCAGCATCGCGCGCTCATCCTCGGTCATGGTTTGGTGTGCCATCCAGGCTGCGTGACTTGGGGACCTAACTCTAGTGAGTTCTCTGACAGGACTTATCTACAATCAACATACTTGTTGTGACTGTCTGGAGCATGAGGATCAGCGCCGTTTTCAAGAAGCATTGCCGCAGTCCTGTAAGCTCCACGACGTATCGCGTACTAGGAAGACATAGCTTCAGCACAGTTCAAACCAGGGGGGGGGGTTCATAGGCCTACATGTAGCAACGTCTCACCGCTGCTGTCAACATCTGTAGGAAACGCATAGCCGCCATCAAAAGCCATGCGGAGACGAAGGGGGTCGTTCATTTCCACAATATTCCACGTCTTGAAATTATCCGCGATGACGACTGGCGCTCGCAGCGTCATCTGCATCCCAACGACGGGGTTCCAACATGTCGTAAAAGTCAACATCCTCGGAAGCAAGGTAGTCGGGAAAGCGTACGATACACGAAGCGAAGTGCCGTTGTTGTTGTTGTTGTTGTTGTTGTTGTTATTGTTGCGATTACATGTCTTTAAGGTGCAGGATGGGTTCAAAAAGTAGGGTATCCCGTTGTAGCTGATGGCGAGGTTACCCATGATCTGACGCAACCACTTGGGTGATCGCATGTATGAGTAGATGTGGCATTGACAGTTACAGGTCGGCCCACATCTGCGTTTTGATTTGGGAGTCTTAGTTCCAATGCTTGTTGTGTGCGTCCGCGGGACCTGGCATGAAGTCCTCCATACCGTTGCGGGAGGGCCAGAATTGCGTGAATCAGAGTCTGAAGCGGTTACCTCCTCAATGATCCGCTGAGATGCCTGCACTGCATTTTGCTGCTGTAGAGCATTCGCAATTTGCTGATAGCTTACTGACAGTCCACGGATATCATACTGTATGGTGCATCTGCTATCTGATCAGCATTCCCTGGAATGAATCCTTGAGATGTAGGGTCGCACGCACACTTGACTAGCACAAGTCTCCAACGAAAGTGTCAGGATTTTGATCCTGCAGTCCCGCAACCGGTCCTTGATGTCTGGCAATTTGCTCTCGTGCTTGATCCATGCGCGCTTGGAGATGTGTAACTTTTCAGAGTTTCTCACGCCTATCTTGGCGGCGGCGGCGGCGGCAGGGAAGCTTTCGTCGATAAACCGTTGGAGTTCATTGAGCGCATCTTCTGTGCGCTTCGCCAGGGATGGTATGTCTGTGGTACCCAATCCTATCACGGGTAGTCCACTTCCAGGTGACGAGACAAGTTGCTTGAAGCGATGGAGGACGGCGCTCAAGTCGGTCACCTGTGATTCGTGAAGTCCATCTTTAGTAGAGTCTCGGGCGTGGTGTATGAACTAGAAAACGTACTTCGTTCGCTATCCAAACCAGTTCACGCTCCGCTTCGGCCAGACTTGATAGCCGTTGACCAATGTTTAGCGCTGTTGTCAGCAACACGGAAAAGGGATCCATTCTGTTCTGGCTGGAGTTGAGGTGGCAAAATAGAATATTGATTGACAATGACCCACTACACTACAGTACCGTTCAAGCGACACAAGGACAATTAGAATTCGAGCCTTGGACTCGGAGTGCCGGAGATCAAAAGCGGGGTCGTTGCTGCCTGAAGCTTGCCATGATTGGACGCTCTGTTCCGAGTCTGCCGTCCAGTACGCCTACGCACGGTTGAGCATAGTGAAGCCTGAGGCATTCTCCGGGTTGCCTTGGCAGTTTGCAGGGTGGAATAACAGCTCTCGTAGTTTGCTCCGAGCGTGGAAGTTTATAATGTGGACCGGCACGTCTAATATTAGGCATATTTGACAGAACATGTTATGTACGCGGCTGCGAAGATTGTGGTTCCATGTCCACGGAAGTCGCCAGACAGAGATGCTGACGGCGCCGGCACCATAGAGAAACGATAAAAACTTCTCAAATCAAAACAGAAAAGATGTCATGGTGCAGATGGTGATACAGCCTGGTTGTCTGCGACGAATCTGGGTATATGAAATGTCCTTTTTCGTTCGTAGCCCTGTGCCCTGGCCCCCACTGGGGCCTCACCCACGCAGATAGATCTTTGGCGTCGCTGCCCCACAGCGATTCCTCTCCTTCTTTCTTCTTCACCCTGTAATTTTATGATTACGATTGCCACGTCTTCGATCCTACGATCGTTTTTGGTGCCATCGCCGTGACAAGGTCCCGGTTTTTGGAGCACAGGTTGCCTAAAACTAGGACCTCCTCCACCCCCCACCCCAGCCCAGCTCCTTTTCACTCCTCTTCCCTTGCCCCTAAAGTGTTATAAAACTCAGTTTACGTCTTCTATTAGGCCTCTGTCAGAAGCACGGTACCTTGAATCCAAGTGGTGTAATTGTTGCCAACAGGTTGTATTGAATTCCTGCGTGTGACCTTGATCGTTCTCTATGTTGCTTTCTGGCAGAGCCAGAAAGCCCTCTTTCATAGACTTATTGTATGAACCAGCTTACGATGCCTTGGTGGCTTAGCGGTTGGATTTTTCTTAGTTGTGTAAAGCATTCTTGTACAAACTGATTGAAGTGCCTGGGTTTGACCCAAGGGTCAAACCCTTGTTTTTTGACGACGTGGCAGAACCCCTTCTTTTTGACAGTCTCCATTCCCATCTTCCTCATTTATAAAAGTGGCTAAGTCTTAACCTTAAGCTAAGATACTCCCCAAGCGGATTTCTCCGTCTTTATTCATTTGGTTGTTAGACGTGACCCTCCCATCTTACCCCAATAACAGCCCCGATTTTGAAAATGGGTTAAGAAAAGAGCGGCAGAGAGAAGGAGATACACTCTTAGAAAGGTCTGCACCGGGTTGAATATATTTCAAGCCTACCAGTTGAACCCGATTAGCGTCATCCTACTCTCAACTGTCGTCGCTGTGGAAGCCATCAAAGTCCATCAACTCGCAGCCACATCTGGGTGCGTCCTATGCCAGACGTCTGCCAAGGTCTGCTTGTACCCGGTTCCCTAGCCCCATGCCATTGATAGCTTCTTGATGCCACCGCCGCGTGTGTTGGATGATTTCGGCCACTCTTTCAAGAGCATGTGGCCGCTCCGCTTGCTTCGTCCTTGTCATGAAGCAGCAGACAAATGACCATCCTTCCACGGCACAAGCAAAAATCGACATTCTCAATTTGTCTGAGTTGATACTCCGGGAGTGCGTGCGTGTAGCTATCTGCTAGCGACCATGAACATCGGCCGCTGATGCTCTTGGCTCGATGGTGACTCTTCACTCGAAATACGTCGGCCCGAGGCCCCCACCAGGGTAAACACGCACGCTGCAACAAAAACCTACTCGTGCATTTTTGAAGTCGTTTCTCACCGCTACCTATCTAGATCATCACTCAGGGAACATTCCCCACCTGGTCACTTCTCCCTGAACGCAATTCTCTGGTCTCCAGCCATTGCTGGGACCCGCTTCCTGAACGTCCCTCCTACTCACCGCACTCCAAGGGGCCTCTTCGGAGGAGAGCCATTGGGGGGACCACGATGGATTTGGGCTTGGGAGGACATTTGTCAAATTCAACCCTAGGGTGTCGGAGCCGGGATTTCCATGAGGCGCTCCCAAAGTAGCGGGATCGAATATAGGCTGAGTGACAGGATGGATGCCGGTTGCTGTTGTGAGGTTGCCGGCCGGCGGATGCGGGGTGTCGTTGTTACCGGAGCTATACTGGTTGAGAGGTCGGTCCGAATCCAGCGGAACTTGGAGCCCAGGGATGGTGGATTGAGAAGCGCCGAGCAAGCCCATGGCGGCCGCCGCGTTGCGGTAAAAAAAAGCTGCTGAATTGATCTATCACGCCATCAAATTGCCGGGCCTGGCTTTCTTCGGCGGACCTGAATTCGCTGAAGGCGTATTCCTCACGCTGGCTCACGCGAAGTGCGTTTCTCCCGGTATTGTCGAGCCAGCATCCATACTGGTAAAAGATCTCGAGCCGTATACCCTCAAGGTAAATGCTCTGGGGACAAGGATGGCCGGGAAATATGATGCCGAAAACGCGTTTCCACTGCTCTGCTGGCGAACCGGACCCGTGCTCTCGGATCCTGGCGAGCTGCTCGTCTGTAAGCACGCGACTGGTTGGGGGTGGGCCTGTGTTCGGCGCGCATCGGTGCTTCCGGTGGAGACGGAGAAGAGATTTGCTATCATAGATGCTGTGGCAGTCCGGGCAGGCCAGGGCGTAATGTGCTTTCGCCAAATGCGTCTTGACATCACACATCCTCCGATAGCCCGCCCCACAGCACGCGTACTCAAGTACATCCCACTTCAGATATGGGCATGCAAAGAGACGCTCGTTCCCCGTGCGTTGCGGCTGTCTTGGGGTTGGTGGTAAGGGTCCGTCCTCGCCGTCGTCGTCGTCGTCGTCGTCGTCGCCCTCTTCTCCGTCCCCAGATCCTCCTCCGGTTATCCTGCGTCCCCGGGCGGAAGATCCCTGGTCTCTGTGCGACCCATTCCCTGAACCTGGTCTGGATGAGGTGGTTGAAGTACTGGTGCTGGAGAGGGGGCCAGCAGCGCGGCGGGTTTGCCTGGCTGGTCTCAGAGGCGGGAACGTCCGCAGAAAGTGATCATGAAGCAACTGAACAAGGAACTCCCGTCTTTCTATCATAACTCTCCTCCTCTCCCCCCACTTAAATGCGGTGGCCTCAAGAAATTCCGTCTCTGCCTCCGAGTCGCACGAGGGCTCGCTAGTGTCCGACAGGACGACAGTAGGCTCGAGAAATTCGGTATCGCTTGCGACGGCGGCAGCCGCTTCACTGGCATGAAAATCAAAATCCGGACTGATATCTAGAGGCTCCTCGCCGAAGAGGATAACCGCACGTGTGTCCGTGTCCCTGATCCACGAGAATTGGAATACCCAAGGGAAACAAGGAGGGTGTTCGCGTTCGGGTTTTGAGGCGGCTCCTCCTCCATCACCTTCGACCTCCAGCGGTTGGTGGCGAATGTTTTCGTCAGACATCATCAGGTGTGGACACATGTGTGACAGGAGCGGCTCGGTGCGTGCCTGGCCTCGAGACATGCCTGCTTGAGCGAAGGAATCTCCAGTACGTGTGGAGAAGGTATCCCCGCCAGATGACGGCATCGTGTAAGATGAGATTACTGAAGGAGCCGGATGTGACGGAAGATTTCCACCGAGATGACCGGGACGGAGAACGGGAATTGCCTGATCTTCCACGGCAACCGAATTCAGGCTCTCTGTGATCTCATATTGGGCAAACTCGTCATCATGTTCGATAGGCAGCTACGTAGTGGAGTCAGCATCAAATTGACGCTCGTTATCGTTGCAGAGTCCAGTCCCAAAAAGGGAATCCGAGGACTCTGGCCAAATGAAGAACTGACGTTACCAGTGGCTTGCTTGCCTTGGCTACCGTCTCCCATGGCAGTCGGTGGGTCCGAATTGCTGGTTTCAGGGTTGGGGCGAAAAGGCAACATTTCGAAGGTGAAAAGATTCTTTCCTGGAGAACCGAGACTGGCGAAGAAACCCGGAGCTTTAGGTGTGGACGAGACATTGATGGCCAAGGATACGGCGGGTATTTATCCCTGACAACATCTGCCCGGACGGGCTTGTCCAAAGTGGCCGACATGCAGCAAGTCTATGTTCAAATTCAAACATTTGAAAACTGCTGGGTGCTGGCAGAAATAACCATGGGGGTATCCAATGACATCGCAGCACATTCGGTGGATGCGAATATGCTAACCTAATTTAGCGTAGTTAAATTCGGTGAATGCGAATATACTAACTATATTCAGCATAGTGCATGCAGGCGTAAAAACCCGCTGGCTGCATGACACTGTAAATAAGATGATTGGCCACCATCGGTCACACAATTGGACGAACCGAATACTTTTCCCTATCCCTTTCAGTGTTTGCAGGGAGCCCTTGTGTTGTTTCATGACTGGAAGGTCCCCATCCAGGTCAGTGTTGGCATCAATTAGGGGGTGAAGGGAAGAGAGAATGAGAAGAACTTTACTCTTGGCGATGCAGATCCTTCCGGGATTCAGAAGTTTGATCTCGTTCGCTACATGCTGAGACCTTTTCCAGATCCGGGCAGCGGCAAGGCTGTGACCGGTAGCTTAGGACGCTGGAGCAGGTAGCATCGTGCTTTCTAAAATTTGCGGGAAAGTTGTAAATTTCCATGCCCCATAGTATTGTGCAACAATATCCTGGAATCTTCAAACTCCGTGTTGGTCGGGGCGTTGAGTGTCAGCCGAGCTGTTGTGAGGGTCACAGCTCCCTTCCTCTCCGGCCGTCCACCGCTCTACACCAGCCACACCGCGACCCATGGGTCCGCTAACATCATGGGACTGCCTCCACCAAGACGCCCTGGCTAAAATCTTCTGCGGAGAGTCCGCCATTCCATGTCGGCGCGGGCCGGTTTCTACGAAAGAAAGAAACGACCTTTATGGTTTAGTGGTTCGTTGGCATTATAAAGTGAGTCTCTTAAGCTCCCCACGACCTTCATTATCGTTTGGTAAGGAAGCCATTCCATTCAACACGGGCGTTAAGCATCAATCATCGCAACTAATCTTAACCGGTGCTAACACAAACGGCGTGCCCGTCCAGGGCGGAGGATCGACATTTGGGATCATGACATACGTAGGTGACAAATGCGGACCTTCCCATAACCACAGGGGTTGAACGCGCCCCATCTAATAGCTCCATGTTACTACGTAGCAGGACCGGAGGAGTACAGTCGGTTTGGATTATTGGGATCAGCCTCGAAGGGGACATCGACTTGACCATTGAAGATACTGAAGGTAATGGAACCCCCGAACTACGGGCTAATTAACGCTGCTACGACGGATTAAACGTCCCTTCGTGGCATGGCGGTCTCGAGATACGGACTGCTTCGTGGTCTCTACGTCCTCTCTCTCACACACACCGGTCTGATACACAATGACACACACACACACATATATGCGTATTTAGCCGTACCAATCGGACGATATAATCCCAGCTCCAAGGGGATCCGGTATCCATCTCCAAAAGATGAGACACTCAACAATCACAAAAGGCCAGGCAGTGAAGGCTTCTGACCTCAGTTCATGTAAAGCCATATATCCTTTAACATCCAAGGCAAACCCATGAGTAGCGCGCACTGTTGGAGTCATCCAAGACGACCCGGGAGGCTCTCCTCGCCAAACCTGCCACCCCAAGTTTAAATGTAGCCCATAAAATCTTTATCACAATTGGCATCGCCCGTGCGTGCAGAAGACAGCTCAAGAGAGTTTACAGAGCTCAAATCATGGACGATCTGCCCCTGCGGACACATCCGTTGATAGGTGCTTGATCACTCGAGAGAGCCAGAGCAAAACGCTAGTAACTGCTGTCGGGAGGAGAATAATGGTTATAGTATAATGGCGAACCCTACTGTCACATACGGGATTTCTACCGTTATAGATGGAATTCTTACTACCCTGGTTAAGGTCCAGAAGCCTGGGAGAATAGACATTTCGATTACAGGCTTGGCGCACATTACTGGGAATCTCGGCGTGTAACAGGGCTACGTGAAAGACATAAGCTTTTTTTGCATGGTAAATTTGTTTATGGGTTTGGACGACCTGTTGAATCCCGATTATCGAAGGCAGTCGTAGAAACTTTGCTTCCTGCGCGTCAAACTGGTAGTATCATGTTCAAGCCACCACAGCTTCCCCACATTCTTCCTCCCTCCACCTCTTCCCATACATGGCCCCATGCATAAAACAATCGCCTACCAGTTCCCATTCCGTCTTTCCCCCACTCTCGTCCCCCTTCTCCGCTGCATTACCCTCCGGTCTCAAAACCAATGGCACCCCACAAGCCTTAGCCAACACCACCGCATCCCCCTCCCTCACCCTCGCCGGCGCCGCCCCGAAATACCCATCCCTCCTCACATCAGCCGCCCACCCAGCATCATACCTATCATCCCCCCGACGTCAATAAACCTCGGCACCGCATCCGGAAACTGTATGCTCGGAAGCAAGTCACTCAACCTCTCCAAAACACTGCACATCCTGTGCGGATTAACCTCCTCCTGCTCGAGCCAGTAAAAGAGGGCGCGCATACGGAGCTTCCCGGTCGCGGGGGAGTCGACGTCTGCGATGAAGCGCGGGAAGGAGTCTGCCAAGAGGGTGCGGACGTACGCTGTGCCGACGCACCCCGGGGCTGGCCCGGCGGGGGGTAGGGGAATCTCTTCATGAAGTCAAGGAGGTTATTCAGTTTGTTGTTTTTCTCGAGAGGGTTGGGATTCATTGTCTTTGGCTTTTTGCTTGTCCTGTGGAGTTTCATTCGGCGTGGTGTCGTCGGTGGTGGTTGATGAGGTTGATGGATTGCGTGGTGGTGGGGTTGGGGATAGTGGCGGGGGGGTGTTCGAGAAAGTCTGTCCAGGACTCTTTGAGGGGTTTTGTAGTGCGCATCGATCTGCTTCCTTCGTTTTACGTCGTAATCACCCGCTATTCCGTCCCTGAGGCTGGCTGCGGAGGGGGGAGCTAGGCTGGGTTCGATGTCGGTGAAGGCCTCCGTCGTCAAGCGCTCGATGCGGTCGACGACGTGGCCGGAGAGGTGGAGTTTGGAGCCGTCTATCGCGCCCGGCCATGGTGCGCCCTTTAGAAGCTCTCCGCCAGATGCGCAGAACGCTCCTATGCTACTGTAACGAGAGGTGGAAGCAAGGAGTGGTTGGGCACTTGCGGCGCCGTGACTCCAGTCGGGGGACCAAGACGGCATCTCCCGGGATAATTCCGACACGGCCCGCTGAACGGAGAGGAGGTCGAAGCCGCCGGCCAGAGGGCTTATGAGAATTCCCTTGGCAAGACCGATGTAGAATTGAGCGGTAGGCATGCTGTAGTCGACGCGCAAGTTGATATCGCAGATGGTTGTGTCCGTCAAACCGAGAATGGCATAGACCTTATTCGCTGGGACCGTCGCGCCGTGGCCTCGAAACTGATTCAAAAGATACAGCAGGCTACGATCCTGCTTGCCACTTACGAGTGCCATGCGCAGCTCAATCATCTTGAGCACGGGGAGGTCGAGGCTGTGTCGTAACGCCAGTCGGCTCCTGCGGTCGCGCGTCGCGACGAGAGCTCGAATTAGCATCCCCTTCTCGAAGATATCCCAGGGTAGGCCGTTTCGCCCGGAAAGAAGACGGACTTTCCGGGTGAGGGTGACTTCCTGATATGCTCTGTCAGCACTTGTAGACTTCGAAGATTACATGGACTTGAAACTAACCTACAACACCCACATGCGCGTAAAGTAGTGCGCTTCCTCAAAGCACTGCACCATGCACGCGTGCGTCTTGATCTCCTCATAGTCCAGCGCCCTGCCCTCGGCATCCTCAACCAGGTCCGCCAGGTGTCACAGAACGGCAAACGACGCCCTAGCATCCACCGAGGTCTCCCCGATCCACACGACAACCTGCGCTGCACGCCCGTAAATTTCCCTCATCCGCAGCACCTGCTTCGCGCACTCTTTTGTCCTTCTGTTTAATGCAGATGGCGTCCACCCACAGCGTTCGCTCCCCATGCGTCGGGCGAAGATTGTTTAATGCCCATCTTGAGATTCCTCGTGACGTCCTGGCGCCTCCCGTTGCAGCTGATTGGTGTGAGGAGCTTTTCCCCCGCGCCTCAGTGGTACGAAAGCGCTTCACACTCCAGATCGGGGTCACCGAGATCGACCGTTTCCATCTCGCACTCGACCATCTCCATATCGCTTCCCCGCCTGGAGCCGCAAGATGCTGGTATACATATCCCCCTCGGACCGGGTGGGCATCATAGTCAAAAGGATCATTCTCTTTAAAGGCGACTCCTGCGTTGGGACCCAGGAACGCTTCCAATTCCTTCTGGCGCTTCTCGTTGGCGATTATCCCCGCGCGCGTCGTCGAATTGTTCCTGCTCAAGTTATCCCTGGCAGCCTCTGCAGGCAGGTGGATGTCCTCGGCAATCTGCCCAAAGTGGTACTTCAAATCGTCAACATCGTCTTACATCTCGAGGAGGTCGATAACCTTGGGAATATTCAGGACCTTGGACGCGCCCATCTGGACCTTAGTGGCGACTTTTTTTCTTCCGAGGATGCTCAACATTGTAAGAGGGTGTAGCTGATGGTAATAACGGCGAAGGTATAAGGTAGTGATAGCATTCGCGCCCGCAAATAGCAGTTGTGGCTTGGAACTTGAAGAGGAGTTGTAGGGTAGACGAGATCAGATGCTGGGTAGGATTGAGACCCACACCGCTAGGCAGCAGAATTGATAGAGGACGGGCGCTTTAACAAACTAACAAACAAAATAAGTAAGAGTGTAAAGGTACATAGTTAGGTTTAGTACGAAATGCCGAGGCAAAAGCTAGGTGAAGGCGGAACCATTCGCTTTCGAAAGAGAGGAGACCAATTTGGCCATTTTTTATATATGGGACCAATTCTGGGCTCGCTCGGCTGGAGTTGAAGGAGTTGTTGCGGGCGCTGCGGCACAGCCTTCCGGAAATGGTTCTTTGGGTGAACACGCGCACCAGATCACTTTTAAACTCGATTGACAATCTCCCGCAGAGGCCTCTTTCTCAAAACTCTCCCTCCCTCTGGTCCATCCGACGGTCTCTTCTTTGACTTTACGTCCTGTTCCTGATTCTCCTCCTGCGGCTTCTTTTTCTCCTGCAGCTGCTTCTTCTTCTTCTGCTGCTTCTTTGCTTCCTTCTCCGCAATACCATACAGCTTAGCAATGGCCTCATGCCAGAGAGAGTCTTCGACCGACAATCCCAACTGCTCCCGACGATTGAAGAATTCCCAGCTGCGTTGGAATGCCGCCGATCTGAGCTGGGCCGTGTCGGTGCCCTTGGCCATCAGAAAATCGGTAAGCTTCACCCTCGTGACCGATGTGACACCCAGTGCCGTCCGAAAGTCACTCAAGTGCCAGGAACCCCGGGGCCAAATAAACGCCTTGATCATGGCGCGAACCTGGTCGCAATCCCGGTCAATCTCGGCCTGGGGGACGATGGCCGCTTCGTATCGCGTGACCGGCGACTCTGGCACGACCACTGAGCTCTTGATGGTTTCGACATACTTCCTCCTGATAGTCTTTAACAGATGTGCTGTCTCCGGGTTGGGTTTCTTCAAGTCAACAGCACCATCAATGCTGTCGAGAGCCTCGTGCATCATGACGTTTTCCATGGCTTGTTCGTAGGTCCTGAATTTCGTGTTCGCTGCCATGAGTCTCTTCGCAGCTTTATCGCGGCGGGTTGTAGGGGAGGGGGGTCGCTCAAGCTCAGCCCGTTCCTCCGCAACTAGGCGACTATACTCGTCGATTTCGTCGTCGGTCAAATCAGGACAGAGAGCTTTGCGCGCCGCTTTCTGCTTAGACTTGGGAAGTTGGTCGCTAATATAGTCCATGAGGCGATCGCGGAAATAGTTGACGGGGACATCGTCAATCGTGTGATCACGGCCGAGACGACCACCGGTGATGTACCTGAACCCATGATTCGTACAGCTCGCATCGCCACCACCCACCAGCGCGTCCCACCAGATGATCTGGATGGCCACCACCTGTTTCGTATCGGCGCTGAGCTTCGCCGCCGAGCTCAAAGCATCCAGGAGTTCCTGGTTGGATCTCCCATCGCGGGGTACAGAATACGGTGTCTTTGGTTCTCCGTTGGGGCCGTTCGGGTGAGCTGGCGGCACATCCCATTCGGGGGTTTCTTGGTGACCAGGCATGCCCGAGAGGACCTTGTGGTAGACATCGGTGCGCTGTCCGTCCTTCATGTTTTTAATAGCATTCTGCACATCCGAAATGACTTTTTGCAAAGGAACATCCTTGAACGTGACCTCCTTGCCGTTACTCCGGACAAACTTTAGCTTGGGCTCGACGACCCCGCCAACCATGTCGGGCAAAGACAAGTAATAAGACATGGTGATGAAGTTTTTAAGCATCTCCGTGTCGAACCCTTCTGGGGCGTGCGTTTCAAGCCGCTGCATGATTAACTACATGTACCAAACCAAAACCAAATATGTCAGTAATGCCAGCCACTAGGGTACCAGGGAGCTATCGAGTTCAGAAGAAGAAAAAGAGAAAACCCACATCTTTCTTTGCGCGAGGCGACATCTTGCAATTTATTGCCTCAGTACCTTCCAATAGTGTGCTAACTGAAGTTGAGGAGATGTTGAGAAGAAAGATTTACGCGGCCATCCGTCGCGTCCGTTTGTCCGTCGCGTGTTGTCGTTTCTATCAAATGCAAATGTTTTGGTTGCACTTGGTCAGCGCAAGGGACCCCTCCTGGCGTCTTAGGTGGGGGGGGTCACAGTGGACTAACCTTGTTATGACGCCACTAACGTCAGTGGTGGGTCCGGAGACTCGCTGCTGACGAGTGGGATCTCCCCCCCTGAGAGGGGGAAAAAAAAAGAAAGGAAAAGAGTAATCAAATGACGTGTTCGTTGGTCCGATCATTGCTCCGATAGGTAAGGGTGCCAACTTATTCATCTTGTTTGGGTTAAAAGCTGTAGACACTAAAAAATAAATGCAAGAAAGAAAAGTGGCACACAAACACACAAAAGCAAACATCTCCACCCCCGTCTCCTCTCCTCCTTCCCCTCCTACCCACCAAGGCACCCTCACCAACTCCCCTTCATCGAGGCAGTCCGCCACCCCTCGGCACATCCACCCCCTCCAACAGCTTCGCCCTATTTTCCTTGCCTCGAAACCAGCTTGCAATCCACCAAGTAAGAAAGGTAACTGCCGTCAACGGCACACAAATGGAAACAAAAAGCCGAAAGGCATCCCCTCGGAATATCCAGGCGTCGACCATGTTTGGAGAATCTCTCCATTCGAGGATGCCGCTTTGGAAGAAGGACTTTGTGTGTCTCGCGAGTTAGTCATTGCCATGTAAGTAGGGAGGAGCCTTGAAAGGCAAAGCGAGGCAAGACAGGGGACAAGACAGGGCACTAGCTAGGGAGACAAGACAGGGAGAAAAGCTACCGAAACAAGCCATTGAGCGACAAGGGATGGATTCAAAGTAGGGAGGGAGTCAAGATACGGAATTTACAGCGGGAGGCGAGGATTGAAGAGAAACAGAGCCAGAACTTACCGTAAGAAAAGTAGCCGGCAAAAACACCATGGTGAGCACCGTAATCACGCGCATCGAAAACGTTTCCTGCTCCGTCTTGATGGCAATTTTTTGCATAAAAATGGCCGACTTGCGACCGTGTTCGGCATAGATGCGCGAGACCTGGAGGTTGCGGAGCTGGAGGAGGTTTTCAAACTTCAAATACAACAATCTTTAGTTGGACGGTTGGGTAGGGGTAATAGGGATACATGGAAAACTCACCAGCGCCTTCCCCTCCTCCAACTGCTTCTTCATAGACACCAACTGCGCTTCGCGTATCTCTAGACTCCGAATAATGGCGCGGAGTTTCGGAAGGAACTGGTTCGTTGCCGCTGTGAACCCCTTCTTGCGGTCGTTGACCTGTTTCACCCCTGCACCGGTATTATCGTCCGTGTCGACGCCATCCCAGTCTGAGATGGCAAGGTTGCTAAATCGCTCTTCCACGTCCCGCAGTGTGGCGATGCATAGATGGACGGTTAGTCTCCCTTCTTCCAGACGTTGGCCGGCGATATTGATGGTTTGGAGGTCTTGGTAGTTGAACATTTCGAGCGTTAATATGTTCCCCGTGCCTTCTTCGTCCCTGGTTGCCCACTTGCGGCTGTTCCAGGATGCGGCGCGTAGAAAGTCAGGAACGACGTGCCAGCGCCGGTTACGGCTTCTTGTGCCCGTATCAGTCGGCCTTTTTTCGGACATGCCTGTGGACATGGGGGTGGCGCTAAAATAGGGTGGTGATTTGCTGACCGGAGGGTATGCGCCTCGCATCGTGTCGGCTCGTCGTGGTGTGTTTTGAAAGTGTGGCTCTCGGTCAACAGGGGCTGTTTTGGCCTTGACCAAGATGGGTCGGATGCTTTCGTCCATATCACGAATGAACCAGCGCCAGTTCTCTTCGCACCATCGAAAGTAGGATAGCAGCGTGGCGAGAGACATCTCAAAGAGAGCTACTACATCAGCGTCGATAGAAGAAGCCCGTAGCGCGGGGAGATCGGCCGTATCCTCCATGATTCGCTTCTGCATCATGTCGTTGCCTTTGATGGTGATCCAGAGCGTTCGTCCGTTCAAGACGTCAAACGAGTGATAGACGGCCATTTGTCGCATCGACCACGGCCACTTGGCCTCGGGTGCTCGTTCTACTGCTCTCAACAAGAAGCAGTGACGAATCTCGCGTCCAGACCGTCCGAGTGGTGCTACGAGGGGTTGCCGCGTGCTCAGAGTCACGGTATCGTCATAGTGAAAATGCGACAGACAAGCATCGACTGGTTCATCCTGATCGCCAAAGGCAAAGACGTGGTCCAAAAAGCCAGGGTCAACTTGATGATAGACGAGCAAAAACAAAAGCATTCGCCGCGTGCAGTTGAGCGGAGCTCGAGAGTGGTCTGACTCGAGAAATCTGTTGGCAGATATATATTAGGTTGCCATTTGTCAACGAAGAGAGAGAGAGAGAGAGAGAGAGAGAGGGACCAACACATGTCGACATCTGGGATCTTTTTGACCGCGGAGCAGATGACCTTCAAGAGACTTTTTGTCTCTGACTTTTGTGGCCAGGAATCCTTTTGGTGGTTCATGTAGAGTTAGCAAAAGAAAAGAGTTAGGCAGAACCTTGAATCTGAAAAGAAAGAAAAAAAAGGAAAGAAAAAGAAGAAAAAATTGGTCATCAGGGTACATGGGCGTACTTCTCTCTCCCGGAGGAAGCTCCGAGAATAACAGCTGGGCCTTGTGGGCATCCTCAAACAAGTCATCTTCATTCTTATCCAGATATTCGCAGTACGTTTGCAGCGCTTGTTTCGGATGTGTTCTCTTCAGAATCGTGCATGGGTCTGGGTATTTTTGCGATTCTCTGCACGCCTGGTTCAGGCGATCGTAAGGGTCGAGTTCACCCATGGTGATTGAAGGGAGTGATGATGATGCCGCAGCAGTTGACAGAGACAAACCTGTTGGTACATGGCTGTGTTTAAAATTATTATCGTCCTCGGTGTCGGACATGATTTTGTGTTGTTTTTTTCGCATCAGGCTCTGATGCGCCCGACACGGCGCGTGCACTGTCTGCCCACCCTCCTCGGCAAGGTGGTGGTTCTAGACAGGCAGATTTTTAGGGGGGATGGAGGGAGAATTTCACCGATTTACCCAGTTAGGCGACGAAGCTCGGCGCGTCCAAGACAAATTCATTCCCCCACCCCGGTCTACCCGACATTAACACAATCGCTGCAAAGAAAAGCCCTAAAGGTGGGGTAATTACCGGGTCGGTTCGGGGAGCAACACCTGTTCCGTGTGGAACTTTGGGCGCAGTACAACGCATTGTGCTTGGACGAAACTGAATGTCTATTGGCTATAAATCAGAGCCTTCCCAAACCCACCCCTGTTCAACAATCCTGCAGGTGCAGGTGATATGCACTCATCTATCTGTGCCATCCAGTCTCACTTTGGGGACGGCGTCAACTTGGTCACATCCCGGAGCCTTTTGATCAGTTTTCTCTCCTCCTGTGAAGATATAAAGCCATCTTGTCAGTGATAACAGAAAACCCCAAATGGAAGCAAGCACTATGAGTACCTTGGTCAACTCCCGTGGAAGCCAGAATCCATAACGTTCCGCCTGGTTCTATCATTATATGGTCAGTATGGTGGTTTGTGAGGTGGCTTGTGAGGGGAGCTTGTTGCACATGCTTCAACCTGGATCGAGCCGTCCTTGAATCTGTTGCGGAGGAAGGACTCCAGAACATCTTGGTTGATATGATAGTCAGAGACTGTCTGCCAGCGCATGTTGGAAGTTGGTGTGCAGAAAGTGGAAATGATGGTGAGAGGAGGATGTGATGCTCGAGAACCCTCGGTTGACGGTGCACTACTATTCTTATATCTTTTATGTGACAGTAGCAAGGCAAGACAGTGATATTGCCGTCAGACATGTTCCAACTCTTGTCTACAACACGCCGACTCTCCCTCCCTCTCATGACTTACCATCTCCCTCCGCGAGTGTGTCCAGAAATGGACGCCGCCGTATGCATTCAGGCCCAACCGAAATCTACGACATTGTCGGCCGGCAAATGAGAGGGCTCAGAATTCGGTGCGGCCGGCAGTAGGACTACATGCCGGGCTATGTGATTGAAGACGGATACCAGTTGAAGCAAAAATGCCGCCCCCGATTGCGCGGTTACCGACAAGGCTGTGAACGAGGTGGTTGGTAGGCTCCCAGAGCCTGGTCTTGCGTGCGCCCCGGCAAATACTCAAAAGTGTAGTTCCGATGGGCCGAGACTCGAGAAAATATGCAGGAGCAGAGCCGCATTGCCCGGCTTTCTTGTATGCGAGGTGCCACAGAGGTAGGCGCGTGATAACTCTGTGAAACCAATCATTCTTCCGAGGGGCCCCCATGGGCCATGCCTCTAGAATAGAAACACTCCTCCTCGTCCCAGTGAATTACTTCTCGGCCTAGACTGCATGGCGCATCTGCAGCTCAGCCCAAGAGTCAGTTCGCCAGGCTGTATGTATTATAGAATACTAGTTGGGTGTCGGTGGGTGTGTGTCTTGGTGGGAATCAGGGCGATATTTCCTGATGCTCTATTGCTGAGTCCACTGCGTCCGTCAAAAGCCAAGATTGAGAACTTTCTGGTGAGTGCGAGGAAGCAGTTCCAGATCACGGGTACTTGGCGAGTTGGAGAAACCATCTCTTGCCTGAGCTAAAGTCCTCGCATGCCCAATAAGGGAACTTTTTCGAGTAGATACTTGTTGCCTCCCCGACTGGAGCCGGCCCCAAAACCATGTTCCAACCTCATCAACATCGATGGGACCCAGCCCAGTCAATAATCTCGACCCAAGAACCATCGTTTCTCGGCCATGCGCAGCTGTCTTATTTGCTTTCTTTCTTCCTGATAATAGGGAAGTAGCCGCATCAGTTTGACGTCGTCAACAGGGTGCAGGGTGTTAAGGGCCGATCCAGTGGTGGGTCCCTCGCGGACCAACCGATACCTTGACGCGGGAAACAAGTGTAATTGTGTGAAGGACTTACTGGTGTCAAGCGCCGGGGGAGAGTGATTACAAAGTAGCCTTCGAATTCCTGCAGGTTGCACTTGTCAATGACTGCTGCGTTGCGCCAATGACTCGAGACCAAGTGGAAAAAAGCCTCTTACTTCTGGATCGATCATTTCGTCTGGGAAAACACGTCGTAGGTATTTTATCAGCTCCAATCTGTGTAGCCGATAGTTGGGGATGAATTCCGTGGAGATGTCCATTGCAAATCAGAGCATCTAGTTGCTCAGGTGGCGAGGAATGTGAGGTTGTCGTGAAAGGTGGGGTAGCATGTCACCACGGGGGGCGCAGTCTCTTGCGAGGTGGCCTTCCAAGCTCCCACAAATTTATGAGGGGCTGGGCTGAAAGTGTGAAAGCGTGGCGGGGCTTTCAGCGCGGCTCTTTGCATTGCCAAAGCAACAGCTGAAACAGGGCTCTCCTCTTCACCCTGGTCATACTTGACAATGACCCAAGGATGTTTTTCAAGTGAAACAAAAGATTCACACCTTCGAGCTTTCCTCTTTGACAACAGGAATGTGAGTATTGACTGTCCATCTGCGTCCTTGGCAAGCATGGGCGTACAGGTCAACGAGACTGGAGTCGAGCCATCCCCAACAATACGTAAGACACGCAACTGGAATGGTAAACTTATTTCCTAGTGCGGTGCCTCGCGAGACCGCTGACGTGTAAAATCCGAGTCTGATGACAGGTGTCAGGAAATGTGTCGCAATGACCGAGGCAGTGAGATGCCGGAGTTGGCCGCTGGAACGTGTTGTTTCCCGATAGGTTCATCCAAACCGACAGTTGGGCGCCAAACCGCACAGCACATGGTCGTTGTCGCACAACATTAACTATCCTGGAGAAACTTGGGCTGTAGCTTGAAAACACGCATCCGCCCCAAATATCCTCCAGCCAGAGTGCAGTTCCGCACCGCCTTTTGGTGCCGATCTTGTGCCCCGAGCGGCCCCTACCCGCTCCCGAGCAACCTCGGGTCGACGCCGCCTGACATACCAAACGTGATTGATGAAGATGGCGCTACTCTAAAACTGGGACTGCGACTGCTGGCTCGGATCCTCCCCATGATCATCTCACCAACATGGTCGTCCATGGTACACATTTGCAAGGGCTGACTGTGCGCAAAGCCAGACCTCGTTAGCCTCTCGAAGGTCAAACGCGGAGAGATTTGAAATTGGCTTACCACAATAGGTGTTTGCTGGCTTCCTTGGTCACAACTCTCAGAACCTCTTGCAACGCTTTCTCCCCACTCTTTTGCTCGTCATCTTCCCCCACTTGGATGAAGACGATTGAAAGACTGCTTCGCAGACTTGCGCCCGAGTCTCGGAGCGGCGCGGCCACCTCGGGCATCTGGTCTTCAGGGAAGATGCCGTTAGTGAGAATGTATAGACTTGGAGGCTCTGTCGCACTGTATATCACACTTCCACCCGCGCCCCGGGTTCCTATCGACTCCCGCAGCATGTCACTGAGCCACAGAGAGATACCCGACTTGTCTACGTGTTTTTTGAGTCGATTGCTTTCAGCTAGTCTCTTCCTCGTTTGTTTCGCCAGTTCTTTGCTGCTGGCATTCTGATGGTCGATTTTCTGGTCAGACAGATAGAAAAGCCGCACACCATCGTCAGGTGCCCGATGCTTCACCAGCTTGACGATGGTCTGCACAGTGTTGGCCGCATTTTCCGTGTTAACGCCGGAGGAGTCGTCGACCAGGATTCGCTGCGATATTAGCTTTCCCTTCTCATATATGGTTTGGCTGGTCAACTTACGTGGTTGCGGCCCGGGTAATGCACAGGCTTGTTCAAGAATTTGAGTGGTCTCTGCGCCCGTGGTTTGAAAGGACCAAGACTGTTAAGCTCCTGATGTAGCTCGGGGAACTGTTTATCAAGCTTGGTTTTCGACTTGGAATTGTGCCAAGTAACAAAGGTCCCCACCGTGACCTTTGGTGGCTCTCGTGGTCCTGGTTGCGGCCCGGTATTGAGTTTTGGCGCCACCGGTTTAGGGCTTCGCTCTTGCGGGGACTGCAGCGGGCCGGGTTGGAGCGGACTCGGCTGGGTTGGCTCGTCGTCAGCCTCTCGGTGAATTGTTGGGTGCACTGGTGCCTTCTGCACCACCGACTTCTTGGATATTGTGGCGCCGGTCAACCGCTGGGCCGCTGCGTTCCATGCTGAAAGAAGTGCGCGGGCTTCAAGGCGGTGGGAAGGGTCGGGTTGAAGCAGGTGCTCCAGGACGAATTCGCTGATAGCACACAGGGTCCGCTGGTTTTCCTTCCCCGGGCACTTCTCAACAGCTTCCTTGTGCTTTTCGTGCACTGATTCCAGGCGCTCCCTTTGGCTTTTGTGAAACCCTTTCTCGTACCCCGACTTCTTCGATCCCCCCGATATACCTTCGTTCTCCTTGATGCGCTGCTTCCGGTAATCATTGCGCCCTGTCTCTCCCAATACTGACAGAATGATGAGATTGCTCAGAAGGCACCCTAAGCTCCATATGTCCGCCGCTTGTGTAAATGGCGGTGTGATAACGGTATCTATCTCAAGATGTTTGCAACATTCGGGTGCCACTATCGACAAGAGTCAGCCCCAAGAAGTGCACAACAGGTGTCAGCCTACTGTATTCTTTGTCGCCATCGTTGTGGGGGAATTCTCCATGGCTGTCTGGCTTCGCAGATTTGCCAAAGTCGGTGATCTTGAACATCCACGGCACTGCAGGGTCATTCTTGTCACCCACAGCCACAATATTAGATTCCTTGATGTCTTGGTGAGTCCTGCCAACAATCAGAACATTGTTTTCCCATGGGAATCTCGACAGACCAGTGGCGGATGTTACTCACCTTCCAGCCGCATGAATAGCAACGAGCCCCTGGAGGAGGCATCTAAGCAGTTTATTCCAGAAAGGGAGAATGTTGGACTTGTCCAGCCGTGGGCTGATGACTGATCTACCGTCGGGTGACCTGTAGAAGTCGTTCAAGCTCCCCCCAGCCGCAAACTCGAGAATTATGGTCCACCTCTTTCCCTCGGGCCCGGGTTGTTCGAAACAGCCAAGACATTGGGTGACATAGTCAAAGGGGCTGGCGACACTCGGCTCCATGTCGGGGATCTCTAGGACCGCCATGGGGTCCCAGTTTTCCAACTTTGCATAAATGTCTAGCTCATTTTCCCATGATTTCTCCAACTGGTCAAACTCATTCTTATCCTCCGTAGGACCGATTTTCTTGAACACGACAGTGGGGGGATATTTCCGATCGATGATGCAGCAGGGACAGAGATCGGCCTTGGTGACAACACCGTCGTCGCCTCCGCCTCCGCCCCGCTCGGAAAGCGGAACCTCTCGGGCAGGAATAATCTGGCGCTGATGCAGGGCTTTGCGGTAAATCGTCTTTGGTCCCAGCTTCAACGGTGTGAAGCGCCATTGATGTTCCTCGAACCTTTTTTGCAGGTCGGCCGTCGCTGGATCTTTGGGCCAGTTCACTGGCCAGCGCAAAACGGGAAGGTTACTATCATCCACACCAAGGCGCTTGAAGGTGTTGATGAAGTGAGTTTCGTTGTCTCGCGCAATGTAGCACAGAATGGACCAAACTTGAAGCCACGTATCGGCAAGTGTTTTGGGGCCGATGCCAGTGTTTTCGTCGAGAAGCTCTGAGATTCGGTTGTTGGTCTGCCAGTATTCACGCAGAGCCTCGTCGCAAATGAAGTCTCTTGTTTCGCCACTGCCGTCAACCCCTTGGTGGTAGTGTGGTCGGCTTGTATTGGAAACAAATTCTTTGAATTCCTGCAGCTTGATTTGGGTTATTGTTGGCGAGGGTAGGTTCTGCATGCTGAGGCGTAGCGGGTAGCATCACACAACATCGTAGGTTGCAGGTGGTGTCGACGCAGCGTGAGAAAAAAAAGGGTGCATGTCCACGTCTTTTTCCCGACTTCGGGTGTTGCATGAGGGGTCCCGCCTTGAGCCCCAAGCCCCCCAAGGCAGACCGAATTTGCACTGACAGGTGGCGGTCCAGGCATATCTAGCGCAATTTCCCGGGGACTTGTGGCCAATAACAAGATGGACAGCTCGCCAGGCCCGAACACCTGCGTCGGGGGCTGCATCCGGGTTGGCGTTGCAATTGGGTCTGTTGAATGAAGGAAACATAGGAAATATGACGACGGTGAAAAGGGAAACGTTGAATCGAGGTGACTGCTGAAACTTCTAGGTCATGTTTGAGTTGGGGGTTTGTCCTTTTGCAACCCCACCAACCCACCTTAGCGCCTGGAGACTGGAGAGACGCGTTGGGGAAGGCACGTCGCGGAAGATCAGCGAAGACCAAAGGATAGCCCCAAAATCGCAACCATTCCTAAAAAGACCCCTTCTGAAATTAAATCAAGATTGATGCGATTGCGAAGTCTGGTACTTCTTGCAGTTCCGATGAGAACTAGCTGTTCCCACCCTCGTCATATGAATCCGATAAGTCGAACCCGACAGTTGAAGCTTGCCGAGACCCACTGTTGTTCAGCCCTGATCCGCGACGTCCATTGGTTGTTGAGACGTATTCAGGCAAGCTAAGCCCCGAAAGTCTTTGGGTTGTGACGTCTGCTGCCTGAGAGCCTTGTTACCTTTTGCCCTTGAACCTTATGTTTCTCCTCTCCTACTCGACCCTTCAGCTGTGTTCGATACCTGGAGTTGAGGGTTGAACACTGGACGACATCAAAGATGTACTTGCTTCAGCGAGCCCTCGCAGTTTGCGTTGTGGCCGTTGGAACGGTGGCAACTGGGCCCTTAACGCAAGTCAGCTCGAGTTGAATGAGAGCAGCTTTTAGGCATGATGCAGCCGCCGTCGATACCGCGCCTACATCTCGAGAAGCTTGATAAAGGCGAGGTCCTGGTCAAATCCATCATGCTTCTGAAACCAAACCCCCAAGGTGGCGTCGCCAACGCCGTCCTAAGCGTGACTGGCACAATCCACTATCATATACCGCCTGGATCACTTCCGTCGCACCCTCGGCACAATTGGGCTATCATACCTTGGGTGTTAGCATCGTGACCGCAACTCCCCAAAGTCACAATATGGTCCGTCCCAATCCCGAATGATTTCAGTTACTTCTCACCCTGGTTAGCCAAGGAGGCAATGCACATTACGCGGTTGGAAAACGAACCAGCGACTAAACTTCTAGCGGTCTTCGCCATCGCCAGAGGCGTCACTTTTAGGGGCTGCATTGTCTAGCTTAGATTTCCAGAACTGTGCATTACTTGCCTCCGGAGGGGTATGTACATCAAGACATGGCCCGGGTCGGTTCCCCAGTGGTCTTGACTTATTCGGTCCGGATCATCGGGATCAAGGTAATGATAGTCATGGTCTCATTTATGATCTATGTCGTCAATCGGTTCAGCCCATTCTTGGCGTGCTGCCGCAGTGCCATTTGCTATCCCAAAGCTGCGTATCCAGTCTGGTCCACAAGTGACCCCCTTTGGACGCTCATTCTGGCTTCTGCCCGATAGTCATATGAAAGGTGTAATAGGCATGGACGCTTGTATCGTTAACCGCCTTCCTTACATCCACCAAAAGCATCTCAAACTGTTCGGTCGACCAGCCGAGGCCCCGGGTGAATCCACCAACGGCAGCGGGGAGGAAGTCAAGCACAATAGCCTTGTTATAAAGCCCGGCTTTCTTGTAATTGGGATCTTTGGGCCAAGAGCCGACGGGAACCTTGTACTTTTCCGTCTTGACGTTGACAAACCCGGCGTCCTCGATCAATCCTTGGGATTTTTGCTGGCCGTGCAAATCGAGCCCAAACTTTAAAAAGCCTTCGCGCAGAAGACTGATGAACTCGGTGTATGCATACTTGGCAGGAAGCGAGTTGTCGTCACTCCTGATCACATACAGAAAGTCCTGCAGTTCAATCCAGCCTCCGGGCTTCAAAGCGGTGTACGCCTGGCGCAAGAGGCGGGGGATGTCTTTGATGGCCAAACACATGTGGCGGAGGTGGATGTAGTCGAGGGAGTTGGCTTCTTCAACCCAATCTGTCTCGGCATCGTCGACGATGAACTTGACATTCGGAGGAACCCACGAGGGCTGGATCGGGCTCAGATCGATTCCTGTGATGTCGGCGCCGGGATACTCGTCGGCCACTGGAAACAGATCTTGTCAGCAGTGGGTCAAAATAAGCAGTCTTGGAAGGTGGAGTTCGCACTGTCGATCGCCCAGATGCCGGTGCCGGTGCCCACATCAAGGACCCGCTGCGGGTTCTCCAGCGGGGCAAGGTGCAGTTTCCCCCCGCACAGGTGAAGCACCAAAGAATGTTTCATGTCCTCCCGATTCTGCTCTTCATTGTCGTTGGGAACGAGGTATCGCCCCTCCTGGTATTTGTGGTAACGGCGATTGTTCTCGAAAACGTGGTCGCGGATGCTCGACGAAATCGAAGTAGTGACCGCCGATTTGATGTCGTCGAAATACCCCTCATCATGGTCGACCTCAACGATCACGTCACCGGCTGTCCCAACATTCGGGGCAGTCTCAGGCTCAATTTGGGTCGACATGGCTTTGGTCTGGTGAGGCCAGTTCGCGGTGAAGTTCGGACGGCGTTCATTGCGGGGAAAGAGGCGCCGACAGGCGGTCACGCGGTGTTTTGGGAAGGACTGGCCAGAATCCTAAATGCAAGTTGGGGACTCCTGAGCCAATTGATGGAGGCCCCACATCAACTCTCTCCTGATAGTTATCGTCTGAACTAAGAATAGGTGGGCACAGGGATGGCCACTTCGCTGCTTCTGGATCTGGAAGTGGGGCGCCCGCTGAACAAAGAGCGAGACATGCTGAGAAGAACCGTTGCTTTCATTGGGGAAGAAGGACCGCCACAGCAGGAGTCCAGGTATCCATTAGTCCTCCGTTGCGCCTTCCCGAACGAGCTTCCCTCGCTTTGGGGAATGTCAAATTCGAAAGATCCGCGCTCCAGCCAGAAGGGAGAATCTTACAGCAACAATCGGAGTTTTATTTTCCGAACCGAGGGCTTTGCCCACACGCTTCATTTATGAATAGGGAGTCTTTCCGGCCTACCTTGCGACCTGGTTTTGCCATCGCGAGCAACCGATCAATCCCATTTTGATCCATCTGCGTCGTCTGCTGTTAAAGGCCCAAAGCCAGGAGATCGGGTTGAAGCTACGGAAGCATTCAAGCAAGTCTGAAAAGTGGATTGGCGTCTGACAGATCAAGGCTCGCAATGAAATTAAAGACACATGCTTTCAGGAGCATATATTCCTACGGGCAGCACTCTTGATGTCACTCCTCCGGTCTACAGCACGGGATAATGCGTATTTCCCGAGTTTGTCTCACTCAGTACCTGCAATGGTTTTGCAGAAATAACCAAGCAACATAATGCCACGCAGGCTCAGGAAGTAAATGAAAATATCCCGGCATAGCATCAAGCGCAGCATGGATTGCGACTTTAGAGGAGGCCAGACGGTGGCGCCCAACATTTACGGACCCGGATCCTCCAGAGGTTTCACCGATACTATGTCACTTTCCATATATAATGGCATCACGATGGCTTGTCAGCATATCATCTACTCCAATGTCGTTTCTCGTCAGGCTGATGAGACTTACTCTTGTTGGGGAAGAAAAGCGTCACTGAAGCCGGTAGCAGAAACGAGAAATAGTCGTGGCCTGAACGTGAGACACTGTGTAACTCTGTCTTAGACGGTTTGCTCGTGGGCGCTTTGGGGGCAATTGGCTCATCAAGATGGTGAAATTGATCTGTGGAGTATTAACTTGAAAACGGCATGTGCACACGAAGACTGCCTTCCGTGTCTGAATGCTTCGCAGGCCTGTGGTGGGGCTTTTCTTGAACATCATGTTTACCCGGGAGATGTGATTGGAGGAAAGACACAGACCTTGCGGGGAATTGCGACGATATTGAACCTGGCGCGACCATGGAACTGGTTAATAGCAAGATATTTCCCAGAGAAGTTGCTGGCATGCTGTCCTGTCAACTTCACCTCCTCTCGTTCAAAAGGAAGCCGCGTCCCTGACTTCTGGGGCAACGTAGTGGACACCACGCCCCCCATGACGCGTTATCTGCTTCTGCTCGCCAGCCCGTGGCTCGCATCTGCTCAAGACACGTTAGGACTGGCAAATGGGTACATGAATTTGCGCACAGCAAATTTCGAAATTCAGCTCGTCCGGGATGCCCAAACTCTCGCTTCCCTGCGACCAACCGGCAGTAACTTTGACTTCCTTCCCTTCGACTACCTCCCACGGCGTGCACGCAATGGCCAATATCACTGGGGTGATTTGACTGTGCGGTACCGCGCAGCCAACACCTCCACTTCCACTTGGGCAGATGCCAATTCCGCCGCGTCGCGAAAACCAGTGTCGTTACTACGCACCAGCTCGATCTCAGCAGCAAACTTGGCCCCAACACTGCCGACGTCGACTCCATTGAATGTCAGCCGCGAATGGCTAGACATTTTCGGCGATCTTGGCCTGCGCTTCACGCTCACCAACACCGCAAAGATGGCCCTCGAACTTGGTAGTCTAGGATTCCCCGCCGAGTTCAACAGCATCCTCACCGGGCGCACTGCCGATCAAATCCAACAGCGATGCTCGTTCACAGACCCGTATATTGGCATGCACGCTGGATATTTGCGCGTGACTCCGGTCCGCGGAACAGGCCCAGCCCTGCTCGTCACTCCCCTTGGCGACACACCCTTTGAAGCCTGGCGCAACTTGGCCGAGCCATCATTTTCGGATACAGGTTACGGGTCTCAGACATTCGAGGGCCTGTATGAGTGGCAGACCCTTACCGCTGGGTGGGCCGCCCGTGAATGGGCGGCAGCCGAGCCGTGGAACCCTCCGTCGTCCCGCGTTCTACAGCCAGGGGAATCTCTGTCAGTGGGGTTACGGTTCTCACTGGCCAAGAACGGTGTGCGCGACATTGACACTGCTTTGGTGGGCGTCGGCATTCCTGTCGTCGCCGGTGTGCCTGGCTATGTCGTCCCTCGTGGTGTCCCCGCGCAACTCTTGGTTCGGATGCCAGCAAACCTCACAGTTGTGTCGACCAGGGTTCATCCGCCAGGCTCGCTAATTGTGCTTCAAGTCAAGAACACAACCTACCAGATTACTCCTGATCTGGTGGCATGGGGGAGGGCACGGCTCTCTCTAGCGTACTCGGACGGTCGGGTACAGACGGTGCACTACTGGATAACCAAGGCGGCAGACGAGACAGTGTCAGATCTTGGTCGATTCCTGACAACGCGGCAGTGGTTCAATGACACGACAGACCCGTTCGGTCGTGCGCCATCGATCATGTCATATGACTACGAGAACCGCGCAATCGTCGTCCAAGACAACCGCGTATGGATTGCGGGGCTCAGCGATGAGGGTGGTGCGGGTTCCTTTCTTGCTGCTGCAATCAAACAAGCAGTGCAGCCCCAGGCTCAAGAGGTTGCCAAGCTGGAGGAATTTGTCGACAGAGTTCTCTGGGGACGTCTGCAGAACGCTGACTACTCGGTACGCAAGAGCTTGTTCTTTTACCAGCCATCCCTCGTGCCGGGGTTTTCCTACGCAAATGATGTAGACTGGAGTTCTTGGATGTCATGGGACCGTTCAAAGGCGTACTTGACCGACCGAGCTTACAACTATGTTCACGTTGTGGCAACTTACTGGGCATTGTACCGTGCCGGCCGCGCTCATCCGGGTATCCTTTCACGCCACACGTGGGATTGGTATCTTGATCAGGCGCATAGTACCGTTATCAGATGCATGACTAGCAATGTCGGCTACTCGCGCGATGGATTGATGGGAGAGACGGTGCTTGGCGAGCTCTTGCAGGACCTCATCCGCGAGGGGCGCACCACGCAAGCAACTAGCCTAGAAGCCAGTATGCGCACCCGCGCTCGGCAGTGGGATGCATCATCCAACCCATACGGCAGCGAGATGTCCTGGGACTCAACAGGTCAAGAGGGAGTTTATTATTGGTCAAGGTTCGTCCGCCCTACCTTCTTGTGGAAGCTCGGAAAACGTCAATTCTAACCTCTGCAAGGTACTTCGGCTACAACGCAACCGCGACCAAAACACTTAACACAGTCCTCGGATATTCTCCAACCGTGCCGCATTGGGGATGGAACGGCAATGCACGGCGCTACTGGGACAACCAGTACGCAGGCAAAACACGACGCATCGAGCGCCAGATTCACCACTACGGATCCGCGCTCAACGGTCTTGTCCTTCTTTCTGCCTTCCGCAATGACCCTGCAGACACATATCTCTTACGTGTCGGGTATGGCGGAATTACCGGTCCCCTATCAAGCATCAATCACGAGGGTTTTGCCTCGGCATCGTTCCATTCATGGCCCGACACACTCAGGTGGGATGGCTACAGTGGGGATTACGGTCCGGGCTTCGTCGGACTGGCTCTTGGGTCATGCACTTACCTTGTTCATGACAAGGACCTTGAAAGCATGGTTGTTTACGGTGGGACTATGACACTGACAGGGGAAGCATTGACTGTGATACCTCAGGATGCCTTCCGGAGACGGATCTTTGTGGGCCCAATGCGGCTGTTGGTTTCCATCGACGCTGGAGTCATTTCAAGTTTTAGTTTTCGCATTTCCGACTCCATTTTGTCTTTGACATTGAGTCGGAGCGGAGGGCCTGCAGCACTAGCAGCAGTCATGTGGCTCGAGACAACGGGCTCCGCCAAATACGTTGTCACAACTCCGGGTTTATCACAAACAAGGCTGGGATGGAGAGTTCCCTTAGGAGACTCGCCAGTCAGTGTCACTGTTACAGCTGCTTGATGCGAGCAAGAGTTTTCCGACAAGTGCCAGATTTTTGACCACTCGCAATTGGTCCGCTCATAGTTTCACCCCGGGCATTGGCTGTCCAATCGATCTCTCTTGCTTCGCCACCGTGGCCGCCCACTCAGCCCCATTCTTGGCATGTCTGTATCTCATCCAGCACTCTTCAGCCATCCCAGAGAGCCTGCTACTGTTTCCGCTCGTGCGAATGGCGTGCGACTCTTCGACATGGACCCGCTGAGCACGATCGCATCAGTTGCGGGGATTATCACGGCCGCCTCGGAAGCTATCAAGATCCTTGGTCCCTATATCAGCGCAACCAAGGACGCTCCCAAGCTCGCCGGACAGCTCCATTCAGAGCTGCTCGCTACTAGAACCATCCTCACAGGCTTGCAACATCTTGCGCAGAGTTTCTCCGCTAGCCTGGAAAGCACCGCCTCTATCCCAAGTTATGCGCCTCTAATACCCGCTGATCACGTCATCGCTAACTTCACAGACGGGGTGCTCTTGTTTTCCGAACTCAATGGCCTCCTTCGAACTTTGCCCGCCCTCGAAGGTGGGAATACAGGGGTCCGCGTTCTATCTTCATGGCAATGGGTGAGGAAAAAAAGTGCCATGTCCACTATCTACACCAGACTACAGGCGTTCAAGGTCAATATGAATTGCATTCTTGCTATACTTCAAAGGCAAGACCAAGACTCCTTCTCCAACTGCACACTTAGTTGACTTAACACAGCGGCTCCCTACGGAGGGCAGAGGACTGCCAACAACAGCTGCTCGCCAATATGGACAGGTTAATCTCTAAAAACCAGGGGCTGGCGCGGCGAATGTTTGCCAGCCTGTTATTGCAAGATTCAGAAACGTCAACCATATATACCGCTCCCGCTGCCAAGACTTTGGCTCGAGCCGGTGAAGTTGTTTCACGAGGTCCAGTCTCTAGCGGCCGTCTTTCCATGTACGAACTACCGTTCGAGAGAGACCTCAAAGAGTCTACAGTTTACCGTCGAGCTACGCGAGACACAATGGACGATTCCATTCGAAGCTCCGTCGGTCGTACTCACGCCTGGTCTGTCTTGTCTGCACTTAGTCTCAGCAATATTTCAGACATCTCAGTCATCGCACTACCAATTTACGCCGAGGATCTCGCCAACCCCCAACATTACAACTTCGGGTCATTTCAAGTGTTTCGGATTCCTGACACAAGCTTGAGATCTATATATCACGAATGTCTCGATATCCAGAATCAGCTCTTGCATATTCAGGGCGGTGGGGCATTCGCTAAAGAGATTTCCAGAGCGCGAGGACACCAAGACGCCGCTTACGTTCACCCGTTGTCTCTTCTCGTCAATATATTCCGCGAAGGAGACCCGCTGTTGCGCTTGATAAACTGCGTAGATGGCCCCTATGTGCCTTGGCGGGAGAGGTCTCGAGTCTTGACAGCATCACGGTTTTCTCTTCTGCTGCGTGTGGCATGCAATATGGGCATGAACGAAATATCATTGGATGACTTGGTGGCCATGACACAAACAAGCATATCAAAGTATGGCCCCTCGGCCTTTCTTCAGAGCATAGACATACATGACTGCTCGAATCCGGCAGCTCATACGATTCGTGGGCCAACTACTGTCGACATTGACCACCCGCGGTGACATTCCATCGATAGAACCTTCACACTATGAACCCTTGTCCGCCCAATCCCCTATGGGAGCGGGTTTTGAAGAACTTCTCAATGATGAACGTACTTATGTCCGACGACTAGAATCCATCGTCGAACTGGCGGATGCATTGAAATCAGAGGGTATCTTACTTGTTGGTCACCAACGACCAGCTGCAGATGCACTTAACAGCGCCGCAGTGTTGGCTGATGCCCAGAGAAGACTTCTGCTCAGGTTTGAAAGCCTCATCCTCAGGACGGACTGGGACGCCCGACTGCTTGACCCCTTCACCCAGTGGCGAGCTCTGTGTATGAATGCCTACACACAGCTCGTCGCCACGGAAAGGAAGGTCAAAGTGGCGCTACGCGCCCTTTTAGGCCGGTATCAATCTGAAGTTAACCGGGTCGTTCTGCCGGAGAATGTCAAACTCGCCCTAGTCAATGCACTCCCCGTGTTTGGTCTTGCAGCCCCACGTGTCAGAGCATATCAGGACTTCTTGGGGGTGAGTTCGCTCCGACACCTCTTTGCACAAGTTGACATGACTGTGGTAGGAACTCGTGAATGCTGTGGGTCAAGTTTCGCTAAAGTCTCTGCTTCGTGCCAAAGAACAGCTAGTCCTGGCAGCAGTACTGGTCGACGCCGAAGTTGCGGTCCATAAACTCCACGACGCACTGCAAAAATCTCGATCTGTACCGCAGCACTGGCCCAAAGAAGCACTTTGGTATCACGAATCTGCCAACGCCTTTCTGGGTGCCAGTAACCCGGTCCATGTAAGTGGCTACCTGAAGTTTTTACCTCAGGACTTGTTCACTTCATATACAGAAATTGTTAGATACCAGCGTCTCTAACCAGTAATAGTTACAGGTTCGGGCATTTCTCCAAGAAGATTGTATATAATACCTCTCTGAGAGCCAAGGATTGGCGGCACGGTTCGCGGGCAAGAGATTGACTCCGCATGTCCCACGTCGATTTGAGCTCTTCGAAAGGATTTCGCATTTGTCGATCGTAAGTATGCAGGCGATGGCTGGAATTGGTACTCTATACTGCCCAAGGAACCTCCAGTCTATTGAGAGCTATTTACAAAATTCCAGATGGCCCAACTGGCTACACCGTAGAATGGCGAAGGCTAAATGAGACATCAAATTGTCGAATGTTCGTCGAGATTCCTGCAAATCAACTCATTAAACGAGTGGCCAAGGTCCTCAGCGCACGACGGCAAGATAGAGCAATTATCAGAGGAGCATATGAGGTTGATGCTCATGGACCTGTCTCGGTTACTGTTCTAGGGTTCACTCAGCTCGACGCAGATGAACTCGTT
>Ga0247763_1000166_pt1 | contig 34258 bp, 28 predicted proteins | sample UWRJL141409B4_FD_179926 | JGI IMG/M metagenome (GOLD analysis project Ga0247763, IMG submission 179926) | Plant litter microbial communities from Arlington Agricultural Research Station in Wisconsin, United States - UWRJ-L141-409B-4 | ecosystem: Environmental > Terrestrial > Plant litter >... | reverse complement strand
TGTGAATTCAGCGAGAGTGGTCGTCGCGGATGTGTTGATTGCCAATGGCGTTTTACATGTCATTGACGGGTAAGTCCTCCGAACAATCCAATTAACCTTGGAGCCCAAACCCAAACCCAAACCCAACTCAAATCCAACCTAACCCAACCCAACCCTACCCTACCCTACCCTACCAAGCCAACCTCCATCCTTCTTCCCCCACAAACAAGAAGAAGAAAAAAAAAGAAGAGAAAAAGATACACTGACATGATATATATATAAAAAGAGTGTTAAACCCACAAAACACCAACGCCACACCAAATCCCACCGCCACCGTCCCCATCCCCGCCTTCAGCGGCGCCAGCGCGACCGGCGGGGTGCCCTTTACGACGGGGATAATTCCGCCTTCTTCTAGTGTGGCGTCTTCTTCTTCGCCTCTTGCTACGGTGACGGTGGGGCCAAAGGTCAGCTCTGCTTCTGCTTCTACTTTACAAACTCACCGTCTTTCATTTTGGAGACGAGGACGAGGGAGCTTGGGTCTGGGTCTGGGTCTGGGTCTGGGTCTTCCTTTGAATCTGGGCTCAAGTCTGGGGTTGAGTCTGGGTTTGGTGGTGTTGCTTTGGTGAGTTATGTTACCTACAGGTACCTACCTGCTCGCCATGGGGTCCAGTCGGGCTGGGTACCTACCTTAAGCCACTAGCAGTATGCCTATGTCAACCTTCACTACGGGGGAATCATCCAGTCCCCCCCCCTTTCTATCACAGAACAAGATCGTGAGCAGCAGGCACAAGAATCCACCACCACGCCAGTCAGCCACCAGGTTACCTGTCAGTCGGCTTTGGCTTTCTTTCTTCTAGTACACACGGGGAGACTGAATTGAGTCAGCTATGTTGGGCCGGGTTAGGTTCGAGCCTTGCCTTTCTGCGGCTGGGTCTGGTTCAATGATGTTTCTTATTTTTTTATTTTTTTTGTTAGACCTGATGAGCCGAAGCGTGCTGTGGCGTGTGAATTTATTTATTTTTCCCATGTTTTTTTAGAGGAGGTTAGGACGGTCTGTAATGTCGGTGGTTCGAAGAGGGCAGTGTCAAGGTGGAAGTTGGGTTGGCGTTGAGACGAATGTTCAGTTTATTCAAACAGGATACCGAGCACTCAATTGCAATTTCACCAACTGACCCTTGAGCAAGTACACATTTGCTTGCAAAACGGTGCAAAAGACTTTTTTACGCCCCCAAGATGATAGCATAACTGAAGTGCAACAAAAAACAAGTACGTACAGAATGAGAAAAAGCATACCATTTACACACCTCATCATCCATTTCCTCTCATCATCCGTCCTCATCCCCATTATGCGTCCTTCCCAGATACCATGGTCGCTCCACATATGATACTATCACGTCGCCCCATTCAACCTTGATGAATGCCTGACAACACTCCGAGAGATTTTCTATGCCAACCGGGCTCCGTGCTCCATGCCCCTTACTCCATGCTCCTTGCTCCATACTCCTTGCTCCACGCTTCCGTCTCCGTTCAAACAAGCGAATAGAAATCTTCACCGCAGAAAAGAAAACAGGACAAACTACAAAAGGAAACAGGAGAAAATCAAAGAACAGTGAAAAGACAAAAACCAAAAAAACCCAAAAAAAAAAAAAAAAAAAAAAAAATTGAAATCCTCACCCCAGAATCTTGCCTCGGCGAGTAGCCTCTTTCACATCCCCCTTGGAGACACCAAACTCGCCGCTCTCATACAGCTCCCCAACAATCTGACCACGGCTCTCCGCAACTCGACCGATGAGCGTCGTGGCGGTTTCGCGGGTTTCTATCAGGGTGTTCCACGCATTGTCAAGAGCTGCGGGAGTCCTTCAAGCTGTCAGCAAGTGTTCTAGAGGAGACTGTGCGTGGCGTGAGGGGGTTCGAAAAGACCCAATTTATGCCACCAGTAAAGCCCACTGGATAGCGTGTGCGCGCGTGTGTGAGTGGTACAGAGTGGTAGGTGGGAAAATCCCTACACTTTGGACCGATTGAGCGTTTTGCCAGACAGCAACGGCACTATCGTCTGGTCCATCTCTTGGAGATGGTTGCAATACTCCTCCAGCTTCTTGCATTCCTGTAAACAATAACCCGGTTAGAACAAACATTGCGTTGAACTGCTGAGAAAATGGAAGCCCACCGTTTCCATCATCTCTGCTTGCTTCGCATTGGCAGCCACCATAGCCTTGGCGGCTCCACCGTCATCATCGTCTTGGGGCGCGATAACTGTAAATTGGAGTCCGTCCTGCTCATAATAGAACTTCCAATAAACAGGTTGTTTTTGCTCGTACTCGTGCCGTGGCTGTTGTTCCCCTGGCTCAATTGGTTCTGATTGTCTAGACCCGGCGAGGCAACTCTCAATCCAGCTCTTTTGCTGCGCTATAAGGTCTCGGGTTTGATCAAAGGCCCGGCAAAGGGGTTGTAGGGCGACGTCGGACCCATGTTCTTCAAGAGATTCTGCGAGCTCTTCGTCTATGCGCTCAACAACATCCAGGTGACTGTGAATAATGCTTTCGAGAGTAACGTCCAGAACCTGGATATCACCCATTGTTGACGGGTGTCGGGATCTAAAACGAGTGCTGACTAGAAGATATTGCAATTGGGTGTTGTAGCCGAGAAATGGATGCGCATCCGTCCGAAGTCGGTTGGGCAAGGAGTAAAACAGGGATGTGAGGGGTGTGAGATGCTGTGGTAATGGATTTGATTATTCCAGGAATGTCTGGTGCCCTAAATACTTGTCGAGGTGGGGTTGGTGGGGTTGTCATCATTCAATAGCTCCTTCAAACAAGCCCAACAAGTAGCGGAGGAAGCGATGTACTATGTATATGCCTTCCTACCTAAGTCAAACACCGGCTTTACGCTTCCTGGGCAGTGCATCATCAGTGCATCCTCGCTGGAGAAACTTGGAAGGTGCCCGTGCGCGCCCCCACGCAGCCATTGTGGGGCTTCTTTTCCAGACTTACGCCCAAGACTCAGCAACTTTCCATTTGCTGACCGAGCGTCAGCCACACGGTAGATGATCCATTCTGTTCGGTACCTTTTAGGGCAACCTTCGCTGTCATGGACCGCAACACCTCCGACTGGAGGAGCCTCTTTACCCGGCCCCATTTCTCTGACCAAAGAGTTCCGAAATACTGATCCTCCTCCCGACCGCTGGACCATCGTCGTCTGTCGTGTCAGGCTGCGAGTCTGCCAACGCCCCACCCTCATCCGCGTCCGTCTGTTCGGCCAACTGCTCGGCCTCAGCAGCAGCAGCCTCGTACAGGCTGTTGAGCGCCAGGCGTGCCTGCTGCCAGGCCCCCTTGACAATTGTCATGTTGGCTTCCCGTGTGTCGTGTTCATCGGCGTGGATCCATATTCCAATGACTTCCTGCCCGTCCCCCCCTTCCCCCAACAAACCGCCATCCTCCAAACGGAGCGTGATCAGCTCGTCCGACGTCTCGCAGTCACTGACTCGGTCTAGATCCACAGTCAAATTATCCAACCCCCGTCGGTTCAGCACGAACACAGAGACCCGTGGCAGCGCCTGGCCTGAATCCGTGATGATAGGTTCTTGTTCGCACACAAACATGGTGCCTTCCACCCCGTGTTTCTCCCACGTCTGTGTCGGCGCCGCGAATGTGTACACCACCACACTGGCAGCTATCGAAAGGATGGACCGGACTCCGGGTACGTAGCGTCGCAGTACACTAAGGTTGAGGTCTGTGTTGGTACGGTTTGCAAGATGTGCCAGTTGGGGAGCTTCTTCGCGCATCTCCATGTAGTGTGCGGCGTCCGATTCGTAGTCTGAAGCGGGCATTTGTCGTGGACCGCTCGCGCTGAGTTGGTTACGATGCCTCGACTTGCGAGGCGTTGATCGACTCATTTTGATGGCTTGGGCAAGTGGATGTCACTGAGTCGGTGGGTATTCGAAGCGACGTGTAACTTCCGACTGACGTCTAGATGAGTATCGAGTGACTCAGGTGGTAGGTGCTGCGGCTGCAGGGCCTGTGATCGTTATTGCATGCCAAAAAATAAGTGCTCGTTCAGAGAAGACGGAACGCGATGGAGGTTGCGATGGTGCTCGCGTTTGGAGCTCCGGCAGCTTCGACAGCACTCGCGCCTTACCAGTTTGGGTTGCAAGCATCCCTGGTGGGGCGGAGGGGCTCCAGCCACTCATGGCTCGGCGATAGCGAGTCTTGCAGCAATACGATAAGGACTGGTCCCCCATGCAGGCATGGTACGGCGTCATCACTTGGCTTCGAGTCTCGTGGCAACCTGGAACCTGTGAATCGCTCCTACATCGCTATCCCCGCCTGACCTTACGACCACAGCACTTACAGAGCCATGAACTGCTAATTTTGTGCATCCTTTTTTTTTTGGTTCTTATACGTCTTTTCTGTACCTGTATTTTCTTCGTCGTCTTCCGAAATAGCCGAAGTTAGAACGTTCTCCGAAACCCGGATCCCCGCTCGCGATTCTGCCTTTGATCCCGTCTTGACGATGCATGACCGGGCAGCGCCCATGACACGGGATTTAGAAGTCTACAGTTAGAAGAAAGCTCGTTGCGCGCGCACTCTGCTCGAACATTTACCGTCCCTCCCTTTATATCAGAAAATGACACCGACCGAAGTTCCGACCGAGGAATCGAGCACGACCGAACCCATCGACCTGACCTCGACAAATCCACACTCCCTCCACCAAGCAGTCTATGCCCGCCGATCCGAATACGTCCGGCCACACCGTATCCGCGTCAAGATTGGTACCTGGAATGTTGCTGCCTGCCCTGGCACGGATAAGGACCTAGCCAGCTGGTTTGTTGACGGGAAGGGTCTCGATGTCGCGCTCGGCTCCCTCGACCTGTCGCGTAACCCAGCCGTGGAAATAGATGACAAGCCTGATGGCACGGGGAAGGATGACAATACCGTCCATCTCGTCGGGGGCGACAAGATCGGCTTGTATGTCCTCGGACTGCAAGAGATTGTCGACCTGAACACGGCTACGCAGTACATGGCCCGTGTATATGCGGCAGACTCGGGGCCTATGGACAAGTGGAAGGCGGCTTTGGAGGCGGCGTTGCCTGAAGGGTACCAGCTGGTCACCGCTGAGCAGTTGACCGGCATGCTCCTACTCGTTTATGCTTCGCCCGAAGTCGCGCCGACCATTAGCAATGTCAGCACGGTCAGCGTCGGCACGGGCTTGCTCGGATACCTTGGGAATAAAGGTGCTGTCGTGACTCGCCTAGTTCTGGGAGAGACGACGCGAATGGTTTTCGTGAATAGCCATTTGGCTAGTGGCATTGAGCCCTCGTATGTGGATCGCCGCATCTGGGACGTTGGTCAGATTTTGAGTCGCACCGAATTCAAGCCGGTGGTTTTCGCTGGTGTCGCAGAAGACGAGGGTGAAAAGATTGGTGACGAGGATTTTGCTTTCTGGTTCGGAGACCTGAACTTTCGCCTTGATGGCCTTCCGGGAGACGACATCCGACGGCTTCTAATGCTGCACACTAGGGGCGAGTACGATCTCGCAAAGAAAGGCCTCCCCAGGGAGGACTCGCTAGAAGGTGAAGCTATTATGGTGCAAAAGTCGTCCGATGGTGATGACACAACCACCGAGGAAACCGAGTCGCGTTCCACAAAGCAGGATGACGATAGTTCTATTTCCCTTCCCGACCCCGATGAATTTCTACCAGATCCCCACGAAGATCCGGCTTCTCTTCAAGCCACCCTGGATTCCCTGATTCCGCACGACCAGTTGAAGCGGGTCATAAGGGACCGCAAGGTGTTCCACGATGGCTGGCGAGAAGGGCCCATCACGTTTCTTCCATCTTATAAGTATGATGTTGGTACGGTGGGTCTCTTTGACTCGAGTGAGAAACGGAGAGCTCCGAGCTGGTGCGACCGAATTCTCTATCGTACGCGTCGCGACAAAGCCGAATATGGCAAAAAGGTTGAGGAAGAAGAGGCAGCCCGGAAGAAGGATGAAGAAATGACAGCACAGGGCATGGACCACGCGGGCGATGATGACGAAGTACTGTTCTCATACGACCCATATAATGACGGGGATGACCAGCCTCCGGGATCTGCCGGTCTCGAATACGACGAGTATGACGAAGGCGAGGATGGAGGCGAAGAGGTCAAGACGAAGGAGGGCTTTGTCGACAAAATTCATCTCGACATCTACACATCACACCAACGTGTCTCGTCATCCGACCATAAGCCCGTCATCTCAATCTTCACGCTTGACTACGACGCTGTAGTGCCGGAAATGAAGGCCAAAATCCATGCTGAGGTTGCACGTGAGCTTGACCGCGCGGAGAACGAAGGCCGGCCGGGTATCACAATTGTGGTGGAATCCAATGATTCATCACAACCCCGGGGCCACCGCGAATCGTCGGAACATCTGGTCGAGCTCGGAGATGTTCGATTCCTGAAAAAGGAGTCGGCTACGCTGACGCTGGCCAACACTGGCCGCGTGTCCGCTACCTTTACGTTTGTTGAGAAACCAACAACGGGGGACTCTGAAGACTCGGGTGTGTCATCGTGGCTGACAACGTCTTTCCTGCGATCAGACATTGCCGACGAGGGGGAGGAATCGGTGGAGCTAGGGAAGGAGGTGACGTTGGAGCCTGGTGAAACGGTACGAGCTCTGTTGGAGGCCTTTGTCGGTGATATCGCCCAAGCCAGGATGCTCAATGACGGCCAAATCAGTTTAGAAGAGGTTTTGGTTCTGCGGGTCACTAATGGGCGGGATCATTTCATCCCAGTTCGAGGGACGTGGCTACCGACCTGCATCGGGCGATCCATCGATGAGCTCATCCGGGTCTCAGATGGAGGGATTCGCAAATTCGCCATAGCCCTGTCAGAGCAGAAAGGGAGAATTGGGTCGATCAGCTATGACCTGGACGTCCACAGCGCTGCTCCAAAGGAGTTATTCAAGCTAACGGAGGCTATCGAGACCCTAACTGAACGTGCGTTGGCCGATGAGCAGATGCTCGAAGACTGTGCAATACCCAAGGACCCAGGGTGGCCGTTTGCTGAAAATAGTTGGAAGTACGGCGATCGCTCGTCACGAGATGCTCATCTTGTCAAGGTCGTGGATGTTCTTGACCGGGATGCACCAATCGGCGATGCATTTACTCCCGAGTCGTCGTCCATTGAGAGATTAGAGGCAGTCAGTGAAGTACTGCTCCTCTTTCTAGATGGGCTGACGGACGGGATTATCACCACACCACTCTGGAACCGTATCGAACAAGCATCGCTTGTTTCACTCGGTCAAGCTAGCGGAACGCCGAAACTCCCATCAAGCAATGCATCGGAAGACGACAAGACGACTATCCTCGACATTCTTTCCACCGCACCTAACCACAACATTACCTTTGTATTTCTGACGGCGATGCTCGCCAAGATTGTGTTTGAACTTTCGCCTCTGAGCAAGGTTGAACTTGACCTATTGAAGTCGGGGAACACTGGCGGTGGCGTTGGCGCACTTGCGCGAAGATCCCTGAGTTTCAGACGCTCAGCAACAAACCAGGCAGCCGAGGCGATTGCTGCTTTGGAGAAGAGGAGAGCTCGGGAGAGGCGGTATGCCGAGGTTTTTGGCAAGGTTGTCTGTCGAGCTCCAGTGCCTGAGGGGGGCAAAGACAAGAGGATGTTAGAGGACAAGCAGAGAGCGATTGTAGAGCTGTTTCTGCGGAGAAGAGGTGATGGGTGAAGTATGATAGATGTGTGAAGTATGATAGATGTGTGATGTATTTATTCGGCGTCTGAACCATCCATGATCTTCAGTGAACTCCTCAACTCCAGAGGGAACTGCAGACGGATACTCTTGCCACTATCAGTTGCCCGACGAGATTGAACATTGAAGTGCATGCCTACATTTACATGTGATTGTTGCCCTCCGGCCAATCACCCTCGTAGCTATTTCCTACTCACAACCCCTGAGCCAAGCCAGCCGTCCAGCATTGAAGTTTCAGCCACAGTATTGTGCCCACCCTGGATTGGGAGGTCAGTGAGGTCATCCTAGATGGGGCGTGATGCCTGCCTTGGTATTATATACAGCTGAAGAAGATGATGTAAAGCTCGTTGCCTTTATAATCGACGACGAATATCGTCAACACCTTGTATAAGCTGGCGGAGGTGGACGTTCCCATTCCGGGCAGCCCACATTTGCAACAGGGCGAACACACAGGATACGGTGATGGCAAGGGCGGCGAGAACAACAGAAACAGTGTCTAAGGTTGGGTTGGTGTCAGGCGCAGTGGGTTGTGAAGTTGTGGATGTTTGAACCTTAGTCGAAGCAGCGGACACGGCCCGAGTTGCGAACGAGTCATATGGCAGCATCATGGCAAACCAAAGGGATGAACCGAGTTGACGAATTCATGAAGAAGGGAGAAATCATATTCCTGTGCTGGGGTGCATACATAAATGTAGAGCAGCAGGAAGCCAGGGTTTGGTTTAACCAGCTGCTTTGTTTCGTGTTCCGGCGGTGTCTGGTGTTTCCTCGGGCTTTGCACATGCAGATGAACACTGCATACGGCTTCCCATGGAGGCAATGACAAAATTTAAATCTCACGGGGTGATGTAACTCCGTGCCACGATGTTGATTTCGCAGTTTTGCAAGCTACACATTTGCTCCAGGATAGGACAGGCTCTCAACAAGTTGAAATGGGGCCTCGGTACCTGCCTGTGGTCGGGGTCGACGACTTTATGACTATCAAGTGAGGAAGGAAGGAATAACTGCGATCCATTCTTGCCCCACACCCACTTCGCAGTTTGTTTGCAGTCAAATAGTATTGTCACTGGACAGCCTCATGAGCGCCTGCATATCTCCTGCAGCAGCAAGCCAATGGATGCACCCTCGAAGCCGTACCCGCTAACTAGTTGCATCGCTCGCTTCGCAGTTTACCTAGGTACGTACCTAGGTATCGACCTCGACCCGACGTCCAAACTGCGAAGACAACCCGACTCGTTACCTTTACCAACACAAAATCTGTCACGTCGAAGCCACGGGACCGGCCCGCCCATTGCGAGCTGGATTTGGTACACGATCGCTCCCACATTTCAATCAGACACCCGGGTATTCGACACAATAAAGTGCCGCGCGAAGCGCGAATTTGCTTCCAGCTGGGTGTTTGGGCAGCCACAGGTCCCCCAAGTACGTACCCAGGATTGCAGTGACTTTGGCCTGGCCAAGAACAGCGCCCGACAAATGAAAAAGCCCGCTCTCTAACAGTTCAACAACGTTCACTTATTAACTGGGAGACCAAAGACAGGTAAAAAATGTGTTGGCCCTGGCTCCAGTTGCACCAGGCCCTCCACCCCCGCTCCAACTTTTGCATACCTTCATCTTGCGATCCATCAAAATACCGATCGACGACAACACAAAACAGCTACCAAGAGTTATTCAGAGTTATTCGCTTGCGTATCACTTTGGTAGCGCGACATGCAGCTACGCGCCGGGGAGCGCTCGATATTACGCGTCGGCTGTGATAGGGGAAAATGGGCACACCACCACCGCCGACATACAGCTTGATCCACCCAGGCCTGACAGTTCACCCATCTGCGCCAGCCCCTGCTCCGGTATCAGCACTGGGTACAGCCAAAAAACGAGACCAAACCGACATAAAATGTGATAATTGTCGGGCTTCTGGCCTTAAGGTAAGCGGGGCCTGTTGTTGAGCTCTCAGTTCCATTCAATCGAGTCGTCAGGTTCTGATCTCATAACAGTGCAAACCAGTTCGAACTGCCCCCACCCCTGTTGGCTGTGACAACTGCGAACGAAGCAAGAAGTTAGACTGCGTGTCACAAAGATAGAAGATAAGCCAGGTGTCATCACCTGTGAGGATAATAAGCAGTAAGTGCAGCCTTGACGGAAATAGGCGTGAGCACAAAATAACCTAGGTAGTAGGTGGGTAAGTGGTTGTAAACTAACACCAGTGCAAGCTCAATGAGTAAATACCAACTCGGCTGCCTCTCCGCATTTCACCACACCACACCACACCACACTATACCGCACCATTAGCTCGCTGAATGAGCGCATTACCTTCATAGGCACAGGCACAGGCACAGCTGAAAGCTGATTGGTCCCCGTTCAACCGATCAAGTGAGATGGGGATTTCTGAATCTCGCCCCCAATGTCCATCCATCCAGCCAAATGGATTAGTTTTTCACTGTTTTCCTTCTGTCCGTCTGAGGTAATCGAATCTGCGCACGCCACGTGAAGATTACTCACCCAAGTGCCCAGGTACTTACCTAGGTACCTGCTCCAGGCTTCCTACTAGAATATTTGATACGTATACTGCGCTGTGCCTTCCGTCCCTCTCATCTCTCTCGTCTCTTTTATCCCGTTCCTAGTCCCAGGAAGCTTTTTTTTTTTTTTTGGTTTCACACCCACCCACATAGCCAAGTCTCGTCAAGTCTACTTGTCATTTTCATTTTTGGGGATGTTGTTTTGCGCTGCCGTCTTGGCAAGGGGGTTGGTTGGTTTTGATGACTGAGATATTGTTTCTTTGTTTCTTGTTTCTTGAAATAAAGCCCATTGACTGGAGGATGCGTGGATTTTTACGAATGCCTAAATGTATGTACATGTAGCCTGCCTACGACGAAACTAAACTAGGCGCTTTTCTTTCCGTTTATCTCGGGTGCCTTCTTAAAAAAGAAGAGGAACTTCAAAGGCAGCTAGTTTAGTTTAGTTTGAGTGTCGCCTGGGATTAGTATTACAGGACACGCGGCGTATTGCCTCGGCGTGAATCTGTATCGGGAACAAAGACTCTTGAGAGAAAACCGGGTATAAAGAACACTTGAATGTCTCAGAAGTATGTATAGCCTTGTGCATCTTCTTTTTCTTATTGTTGCAATGGTGCAATACAGTACCAACTACTGTTTACTTTTTATGCTTAATTCCTAGTCTCTCCCTCCCTCTCTCTCTCTCTCTCTCTCTCAAAGAGACGAATAATCATATTTAAAATCAAAATCAAAATCAAAATCAAAATCAAAATGAACATCGAACCCACATACCTTAGTCAGACAGACTCATCACATGCAGTAGAGGATATTCAAAAACACAGTCTGTGGATGATGATATGACAATGAAGATATGATGAACTCTTTTTGATTCTCCAGAGCAAGAGGATGATGATGGTGACGATGATGATGATGATGATGATGATGAATCTACCAGATGAGACCAGACCAACCCAGGAACAAACAAACAAAAAAAGGAGAGTGCGCTGTGCCCGACCAGACCAGACCAGATACCCCAATGCTATGCTACTATACAAAGGAGCAAGCCAAAAAAAAATTCAAATGCAAGCAGAGATGCTTCAGATCCAGATACCAGATAAGGAAAAATCAGAAGTGAAAACCAAGTAGAGGTTCCTATGCGAAAACCATCTAGTTCTTGCCGCCCTTCTTGGGCGCAGTGCACTTGCGCCACTGGAGGTGGTAGATCTGCTTGTACTTGAAGTCGGTTGAGTCGACCTGTTTTGTATGTCAGTGACTTATCCTATTGTGTAAGTGATAGAAAGGGGGAGACTTACAGTCATGGAGGCAGGCTTGGTGGCAGTGCCGCGGAGGGAAACGGCGCTCTTGATGTTGAGCATGGCCTCGGTGCCGCAAGGCGACCAGATGGTGGTGGCAACATCGATCTTGTCCTCCTTGAAGTAGTCGGCCGTGACGGGGCCGGGGAACTGCACCTCGCGATCCAGGTTCTTGTTGAGACCCGAGAAGTAGTACTGCGCCGTGGCAACACCGGTCACGGCCTTCTCGGGAATGTTGACGTAGCCGCGGTAGTCAGCCTTGAAGACACCAAACTGGAAGCCCTGCGGGATGGCCATCTTGACGTTGATCTGGCACACGGCGCGGCTCTTGGCCGGCGACATGTTGGGGCCGGCCTCGGCAATGTACTTGTCGAAGATGAGCGTGATGACCGACTTGTCCTCCGAGATGGACTTGCCAACCGTGCCCTGGGGGCAGCCCGAGCCACCATACTGCACATCGATGAGCTTGACATCGTTGGGGCTCGGCACATCAGCCCGCTCCTCAAAGTGAAGGGGTGTGCTCGGGGGCAGGGCCGAGACGAGGCCAGTGGTGCTGACAGCAGCGAGGACGAGGGTAGTGAAGTGCATTTTGAAGTGTGTGTTTGTGTGAAGCTAAAAGCTTATTGTTTTGTTGTTTGTTGGTGCTGAAAGACCGGTATTGTTGATGATGAGATGATGAGATGTTGAGATGATGAGAAGATGAGAAGAAGAGGCTGAAGATGCTGATGTTGATGCTGATGATGAGAAGAAGCAAACAAACCCTCCGAGGTGAAATCAGATAGACTTTATACTTGTTTGTCGTCCTCCATTTTTCGCACTTTTGATAGTAGAAACATTCATCAACCCAGCTGTGTTTGTTTCAAAACACCAGATACAACAATCCTTTCTCACTCCCACATCAAGCCGACGATTGGATTCAGCCTAACCACCCCATCTCCCGAGCTTCCCACGCCGCTACATTGATTAGACGCAGACCGGGGTGTAGAATCTTCAGCCCCAATGGACGGACTCGGACGTCTGTCTAGGTGTGCCATCACGACATTTACTCGTTGACTTGGACGGAGAAAAAGCAAGAGGTTTCTTTGCCGCACGGTTGCATGGTGGGGTCAGGATTCATTCATTGCCCTGTTTGGAAGGGTTGAAACAAGCGACTGGAAGCGGCTGTGGTGGGGTTACGCCAAAAGGGCGGGGGGGCTGACCTGACCTGACCAGCCAGCCTGGCCCGAGAGGGAGGGAGGATTGTAAAACAGCCAAAAATCCAAAATTAGTTTTGTTCGGGAAACCAAAACCCATGTCACATGCTCTGCTGTGCTCGGCTTGTCACCCGATCCCGAATGATTGAAACCCTAGTCCCGTCCTACAACACGAAACACGAAACATACTCAGTTCAGTAAAACTCAAAAAATTTAAGGGAACGTTGGTAACCTATCCCTTAGGCAGCACATACAGAATCCTAACAGTTTGCGAGAGAGATAAAAAAAACATAATTGACACAGTGGCATCAATTTGGTTTATTGGCGAGAATTCCTCCTTCCTTCTCCCCACTCCTGCCTGATCACGAACCCGGGAAAAAGAAAATCAAAAAGCTGAGCAAATCTGTGCCACTTGCCTGCCTGCCTGTGCAGGCCGTGCAGAGCAGAACAGAGCTAGCCTCCCTAGCTACCTAGGTAAGGTAGGTAAGGTAGCTAGCTGTCCTATCGAGCTCTGGGACAAGAAACTTAGAGAAGGGAATACCTACCTTACCGATCAGCCAGCCAGCCAGCCAACCAACCCACCAACCAACCAACAAATGACAGCTGTGCTTTTTTCAGCCGCAAACATTTTTCAATCCCGTCTAAACCCCCCGCATCCGCACCCGTACCCACGACTCGACCATGCATCCCTGTAAACATTTTCAATGCGTTAGCTTTTGGTTCTTGTGAGGCTGGTCCAAGTTATCAGGTACGAAGTAGTACGGATACCTAGTTGGTTGGTCTATGCTTTTTACGCCTGCTTGTTTGCTTGTTTGCTTGTTTGCTTTTCTGCATGGTTCGCTTCCGGATTAAAGTTTGCAGATCAAAAATCACTAGTGGGCGAGACTGGTAAAAATCAATCAATCAAACCAACCGATGACAGCATACCTGCCCGCACTGCACTCCACAGCTCAGCACAGCTCAGCTCCCCTTCCCAGCTCCAAGCCATGTGATGTAATTACCTAGATAGGTAGGTAGGTACCTAGGTAGGGAAACCAGTGCAAGGCGCGATGTTTTGCATAAACTAGCTTGGCTGAGCTTACAAACCAAAATATGATTTCACTCAACATCACTGCACCTGCACCCGCACCTGCACCTGCACTTGTGTGCAGTTTCACGTACCCCGCAACTCAACGGTTTTGTGCATCTTTTCCTCCTTGAGCTGGCTGTGCTAGGCATCCAGTGGGTTGGTTGGTGGGTGATCCCCCTGGCCATAGCCTCAACTTGGGTAAGAGTCAGTCAGATGTCAGATCGGGATCGGGATCTTGCGTCAAAGTTTCATTTGGGATATGATTCGAGTAATTCGCTGCCAAGACATGTGTGTGTGTGTGTGTGTGACCGTAACCGGTGTTTCTGTTTCAGAGGGAATCAGACAGAGAAAAGAAAACGACAAATCCGGGATGAAAGGTGAAAAAAGGTCAGGTGGATTATGAGATGCGCCTCACCTGTGCCCCGGCTGAGGAATGCCGGGTAGTAACCTACCTTGCCGACCTCGGCTACCCTTTGGAGCGCGCGACATCAAAAGCACTGAGCAGACGGTGGCCTGACTACCTATTGACCCATCGGTATGCCATCTGCCGCTCCCGGAGACGGGAGCACTGATGACAATCTGGTCAGTGCCCGGACTCTTACTGGGTCGGGGAATTTTTTTTTTTTTGGCAGGGAAAAAGTTGGGACAAAATGGTGCCTGGCGATGTAAATAGCATGTTTTTGGCGGGGGTTTGTTTGGCATAACTAACGGGATCCTTTCTTTTCTAGGATTCGTTTCCCGCGGACCTGGTCGGTCGGTCATGGTAGCCGAAAATCCTCGGTGAACAACTAGTTAGTTCTAGGTAAATCGTACACGTGTAGATCAGCCCGCCTTTTTAGTGGACACAGAGTCCCGGTGAGAAATCTGAAACATGCACACTGGCACACACACACACAAATGCGCTGCATATGTACGGAACCAAACAAACCACAGTAATCCTGTACGACATTCGTGTTTTTTTCCCATGCTCACGAATCCGATGCACGGCCTAGCTTGTCATCGGTTCTCATCGGGCCTGGCAGGAACCAAAACCCCGCTCTCTCTCTCTCTCTCTCTCTTCCCCTCCCCCGCGCCCCTTCCTCTCCCTCTTCACTCGGGAAAAGAGTCGATGTTGTGCCTCACCCCACACCGCACCAGCCACCCCCATCAGGTGTACCCCGGAAACATATGAAACCAACCCTCTACTTTGCAGCCAACCAATACAGTTCAATCAATACCGAGTATAATCAATACCCTACAGTTTGAATTGTTTCCCGCCGCCGCCGCAGCTACACATTGGCTGGACTTATACCCACCGACCCTGGCCTGGGCTGGCACTGGAGCTCGACAGCCTCGCGGATTTGTAGATGTAGTAGCACTAGTCCCCACATAGTCTAGACTCATCCACCGATCCATCGATCCACCCATCGATCCACTGATCCATCCCTAGGGCTATGGCCAACCGTTTCCTCTTTATCTCTACTGATCAACAATAATCCTCACAATCCTCGCACTCCCACCTGCCACTCCTCCCCCCTGCCCCACTGCCGCATACATGTACAGGACGCCTCGATCCTGTTCATGTTCCCCACGTCGCCCAAACACCACGACGGTACACAGTCCCGTTCCCGTGCCTGTCAAATCCCCCTGCACCAGCCTCTTGCTGCCCGTCGCCAACACCACCTCGACTACTGAATTCTCATACATAGTAGCTAGGTATGCCTTCCCATGGTTCACGTTGTTTTGTTTCCCCCCCCCTCCTCCTCCTCCTCCTCCTCCTCCTCCGCCACTGCCTTTGCCTTTGCCTCCCCCTCTCCCTCCGCCTCCTCCCCCTGGTCCTCCCCCTGGTCCTCCTCGCACGGCAAAATCATCAATCAACTGTCCCGTCACGAGCACCTCCTCCGGGCCGATCGGCAGGGCTGTCCCCGCGGCAAGGGGAATGCGGCTGAGCGTGAGGGACAAGTGATCTGCGCGGTAGAGCCAGGTACTGTTTCCGCCGGAAGGAGAAGTTCGTATCCCATTTATCCCTCGCAACCCCGTCAGGGGAATCGTAAACGCCCCGGTCCTCGCATCCACCAGGTATACGGACTCTCTCTCTGTGTCGCTAAGCAATACGTGTCCGTCGTGGCCAAAGGGGGTGGCGCCGTTGAGGAACCCCGCATCAGGCATGGCGACGAGGAGCGACACTGTCGGTGTCCCACTGGAGATTGTTGAGGTTGAGGGAAAGACAAGTTTCCATACTCGTGCGCTGCCCGGAGTCACTACCAAAGGCGCGGGAATATGTGAGCTACAGAAAATGTAGGTTTCTTCTTCTTCTTCTTTTTCTACTACTTCTCCTCCCTGCGCGCGAGGTGGTCCACCACCAGAAGGAGAGGAGGAAGGGGAGAAAATAACCTGCGTAATGCCCGTAAGGTTATACGCTCCCGGAACCGAAACCAAAAGGGACCCCGTCGACGTGGTAGGGTCGATTTGCCAGATCTCGGGCGCGTCGCCGCGGGTGGCGAGGATTTTTCCATTCGGACGCACGACGAGGTTCTCGAACCAGGAATTGGGCTGCACGGGACCGGGGAGGGTGAATATTGTTGTTGCAGTGGAGACGGAGAGTGTTGGGAAGAGCAGGAGGAGGGATAATACCCATTGATGAGGGTAAGTGAATAACCTCATAATAATATGTTTGCTAAACTGTTCTGGTTAAGCAAAAAAACGAAATAAAGACAAGAACAAACACGGAGGGCGTGTGAAAGAGTCAAAGTTGACTCGCTCTTATATCCCATCGGCGTACCTGCGTCAATAGTCACCGAGACGTGCAGATTACCCCTCTTTGGCAGGACATGCGTGTTTACATTGCATGGGACTGCATGGACTGCATGGGCTGCATGGGACTGCACGGGTTTAACTACCTAGGTAGTAGCGTAGCATTTGATGCGGTGAACATTTAATACCCCGCCTAGATTCGTCTTGGCAGGTCAATTCACCAACAACAACTAGTTAGCCCTGGAAAGTATCTAGCTCTACTCTCAATCCTGGGTTAGTCGGCTTGTACCTGGCATGGCGGGCATGGCGAAAGGTCACTGGCGCATTCTTGGGTACGACACCAGACCAGCAAAGACAGGTCCAAGCGTAATATTGGACCCGCTGTGCTGGTGCTATACTAGGTAAGGTAGGTAGGTATCCCGGTAAGGTAACCTAAGGTAAGGGTAAGGGTAAGGGTAAGGGTATCCTGTATGCACTCGTCCCTGCTGCTCAGCTGTTCCCAGAAACTGCAGGATGCAGTGTCTCATCATCATCATCATCATCATCATCATTATTGACATTGAATCACCTTGACTAGAGCGGTATCACGAGCCAGAAGCCAAGCCACTGTGGTTGGTAGAGATGATCCCCACCAGACCAGACTAGCACCTGCTATAAAGCCAACGCCCGCAGAGTTAGTTGGCTGCGCCAGACTTCTTTCTGCTTTCTCCTCTTTTCTCTTTTTTTTCTTTTTCTTCTTCTTTGTAGGTCAATCCAGCTCAACTACTTTTGAGCCAGCAGCCACTGAGTCAAACCTCCGCTAGACACCTCACATGAACAAACGGGTTTCCCAAAACAGGTTTCCCAAAGAGAGAAAACAACGAGAGAAGAAAAAAAAAAGAAAAAAATTACCATTCTCCCTAATACTAGACTTTCTCTTGTTCTCCAACTTACACGCATATGCACGATTAAGCATACAAGTTGTGCAGGTGACTTCAACGCCCGACTACTTGACTGGTGGTTCGCACGTGATGGATACACTACCACTACAATTAGGTACCTAGGTAGTCAAAGTTCTTGCCAACTGTAACTAACACCTTTCACTAAGCATTGCCGTGTCAAGGTCCTCGTCATCATCATCCTCATAGTCGGTCCTGGGAGTGGACGCTACAGATGCCAGCATCTTTGTGCCCTCAGAATACTAATCATCGTAGTTTTCACCGTCGGATCTTCCGTCGTCAGAGCCATCCTTGCCAAAAACCTTCATCATCAACCTTATCCAGCGCTCCAAAGCCGCGCCTCTCATAACACATGTCCAGCACCGACCGAACCGGGATACGCTGCTCTCCCAGAGCCGCCACAACCTCGGGGCTGATCTTGGCTTTGTAGTAAAAACCGGTAGAATGATCGTCATCAAATGCTTTTGCCATTTTCCCTCCAAGGTCAGAAATATCTTCTTCATATCCCTTGACGTCGTTACCACATGCATGGGATTCCCAATGTTTCCAGCCGCCGTCGCCAAAGCCACCTAGGTTTTTCCAAACCGATAGGACAAGAACACGGCCGCCGCCGCCGCTGGCACCAGGAATGTCTTGAGATCCGAGACAGAATTCGGTAGAACAGCTACAGCATGCTGTAACAAAGTGAGGGTGTCCCCCGCTACCCCAGGCATATCTTTCGAGACAGCCCTTTTCGATACACGGCTGTGGGTGAAGGAGGGCGCACTTTGCCGGCTCTGATAGAGAAAAGTTATCCGTGTTGAGAAGAGTGGCTGTGCCGTTGTCGTCATGTGGATGCTCACATTTCTTTTCCAGCTGAACCTTCTCTCCTTCAAGTTCCGAGTGCGAGTGTCCAACGATATCGGTTCCACGGCAGCAGCACTCCCACATGGAATCATCATCAGCTACTACACCTTGATCATAGAGCGGAGAAAGACTCCTCTTGTTGAACCACAGGTCAAAGCCAACCCTATCCCAGCTCCAATGAGCACAGATTTTGCGAGTCAAGTAACGCATCAACAACCGGGCCGATCTGGTCGTCATTCCCCCCTCCCCAAAAAGGGGCGCAATAAACGTCTCCTCGCGGTATATGAGATTTGTCGCAAACATTTTCACCCGCTGTTCCGTGTACACTTTAAAGTCGGGTAATGATACGTGTTGCCACTTTCTCGCCATTCTTTCCGTGAGGGCGTCACCGTTTTCGTTTGCGTTGGCGTCGGACTGCCCCATCCAGTCGTGCCGTCGGGCAATGAGCCGACACATGTCAGGCGTGATATGCGAGGGAATGTGCCAACCCCAAGCTTGATTGTGGCCTCCGGGCAAATTGTAGCACCGCGGTCCGCCAAAGTATTCCACTGTGTGGATTTTCCCGCAGATCCAACATGCAATCTCCGTTTCACGCGCTTCTTTCTCGAGAAGGAGTAAAATCCCCCACTTATCCGAGGAGGTGGAGGAGGGCGAGGACTGATAGGTGATGATCCTCGATTTCGAAATGGACTCGGAGAAGAAGCCCCGATACAAGGCACGACAGCTAAGTGTCAAGGCTGTCCGTTCTGCCACTGAAAGAAAATCGAGTATCATGTAAATGATTTCGGCGGGCATCTGCGTAAGATGGTCTCGTTCTGGTATTTCTTCAGGGGCGATCGGCATCGGTTTCGCTATCCCCTGCCAGGGATTCGATATGCCGGGATGGATGCGGTGATATTCTTGGAGCGCCCGTCTCCATTCCGGGGAGCCCCATTCTGACTCGAGTTTGTGTTTAGGCGGCTGAGCCTCAATGAGATCCGGCCACTTCTCGTCTATTCTATCGTGTACTGTCTTGGGGAAGTCGTGGGCTCGGAGAGCTAGAATCGGTACAATTGAGTGAGTATTGGATCATAAATGCATGGATACAAGCCCAGGCAGGTCATAACATACCTTCTCTAACCACGGAGGCGGGAGGCTCCATGGTGGAACAAGAATCTGAGGACAAAGTTGCGTTCTGCCGTACGGTTCTGCGGGTCGAGCAACATGCGATTGAGGTACGTCGTCTATTCTGTAGGTCCAGCAGTATGCGATTGAGGATTGCTGTAGTTGACATGGCAGAAGTGTTTCTAGAATTAGCTCCGAAGAAGGCGCGAGCAAACTATTTGAGGAACTTGGGTACGGTCTGATAATAGCGTTTCTAAAATGGAGAACGGTTTCATCATGCACTGATAGGTTGACAAAGAAGTGAATCTTTTTTTGGATTCTAGCTCGACCAACCAGTAGAGAGTGAATGTCTGCATTAGACAAAGACTTGATAGACTCTTTGTCCCTTGGGTTCGCTTGGCGTCATAGCCAGGCACATTGGATTCAAGATATAACCATTATGCGCTGCTTCGTGTCCCAATGCCGAGTCGCGTTCAAAGCACCTCAATGTTTAGCCAAAGCGGGGTCCTCCTAGAGAAAGACAAGACCTTCGAGATGAGATTAGACTGCATTCCGGCCATCGGCGATTCGAAGAACTGCCGTGACACAGAAATGACACCCGCATGTCAGTACTCGAATCCAGAATCTGTGCCAGTGTGTCGGAAAGGGGTACAATGAATCTGGCACCAATGATCAGAGACGTATTGCGCGTATTGGCGCCCCACATCATACAAGCCATCGCCCAAATTTTGCAATAACAAATTCTCTGCGGATCCAAGACATCATATATTCATGACTCATTGAGTTAAGCTTAAACTGAAAGCAATTCAAGCCACTTAAATCGTGTCTGTCCTCCCAGACCGAGGTGTAAGTCACCTAAGCTTGCGCCTCGTTCCAGTCTGACCACCGACGGACGACCTCGTCAACCTCCGCAACTGCTTCCCGGCTTGCACCGACCTCAAACCACTCGCGGTGCTCCCTCCCACAAGTAGAGCACTTCTCCCTGTCGGCAACTCGCAGCCCGCGCCCAGCCAGCTCAATATGAACTAGTCGCTCGACCTTGTGACTGTGAGGAATCTTGCGCACCGAAGTTGCCGGACTGGCTGATGGGATGTAAGGATAGAACCTAATGAGCGACAAGTTATACCCGCACTGACGCTGCCACTCGTTCAACCTCCGTTGCACATTTGTCGCCCGCCCAATCTTGAGTAGGATTTTCTTCGACCCAGAAGTGTTGCCACGCCCGCGACTTGTCGTACCATCTGGCGTAGCGGCGAAAGCGGCCAAAACATCGCTCGGCCTCCGCGAGTTCGATGGTCGGGTCGGAGTTGACGGGGCAAGCAAAGAGCGGGCTGCTTCCGCCGCCGGCGTTGCTGGTTGGGACTCTGGCGTAAGCCAAAAGATGTAAATGTACCCTGCTTCGTCCTGCTGTGAGACCGGCTTCGCTAGTTCTGCCAACAGTTGAGATGCTGTCTGGGGGGAGGCACTCTGAGGAATCAGCGCCATGAACTGCCCTGTCTGTGAAGCGCTTGACGAATGCCTTTTCCCCGACGCTGGGTTCGGGCGCGGTCGTGATGGGGACGGGGTCGGCGTGAGGTATTGATTCGCTGGTTTCTTCCCACTTGCCTTGGGCGGCGGGGTCGAGACAGCCGGCTGTATGGGATACGGTTTTGGGCGTGCTGGCGGGGTCACCTCTTCGATTGGCACACTGAAGCAGCAGCAGAGGTGAAGTGTCTGCTGGCGCGGCTTCGGGCGCGCCATCTTCGTCGGCCGCTGTTGTTTCCCTCCATTTCCATTCTGCTTGGGTGGTTTTCCTGGCTTTGTGCGACCCATAAGACCGAGTCGATCAGCTAATGTGTCGATGCTCGTTCGCTCTTCAAGAATCGGAATGTGGTTCGTCCTAGGGCCAGGGCTGGATTTCGCTGACAGGCTGGCCTGGTCTCTGTGCTGCCAGCAGTACAAGCTCTCGTCGCTTGGGTCGTCAACTCGCAAATTGGCAGGTTTCCGTCGCGGTGAGGGTGTGGGCGAGGCATCACCGGCGGCAATAGGCCGTCGACAGGGCCTTCCGCCGGATGTAATTCCGCGACATGTCGTCGAGGGGTTTTTCGAGTCGGATCGGCTGATCAAGGACTCGGGCGTGTTGGCAAAGAAAGGCATTGTTGTCGCGGGGTATGGGGTTCAAGGTGAAAGCAGGGGACGTCGAATATGAAGCAGAAGAATGAAGGAAGCGCCAACTGCCGAGACATCGCCATCGCGGCCGACGTGGCAGCGCAAAGCGCAGCCATGCATCCTTGTCATGCTCGAGAAAATCGAGGGGTTGGCTGGCAGTTCTCCAGGCTGAAGCGTGGCTGGTGGTGGGGCAAGGCGGGGCCTCCAACGCACCGCCCAGCGCGCGAGCACGTGATCGCGCGATTCCTCAAAAGATGGAGGTGTGACGTAGGTACGATAAGGCGAGTAGGGCAATAAACCGCCGTCGGGTTTAGGAAAACCGTCGGGTCAGGGAATACTGTTACTGATCAGGTCACGCGCATGGCTGGACGAATTTTGTTTCCAACATCTTCGTCATCTCCTTAGAGCATGGCGAGAATGGGGGGCAGATCTGAGAACTAGGGAAAGAGCGAGTCTGGCAGCAGAGCATCTTCTGTTCAGAGTTGGGTTGCGCAGGGAGTTGGGCCAAGTTCATTGGCTGAGGCGGGAGTTGGGCGCATGATCTGTCCCCGCTTGACTGTCGCGCGGAGCCTTATCCCTCTGTCGATCCGGATTCCCGAGACATATTCTGCAAGCTACCATCGGTACCACTATTTCTCCAGACAATGGTGAGTATTTTAATCGCCTCTTTCTTTCAGGAAGTGACATTAGCGTGGATTTGTGCTGACAACCACCCAGGCGTTCCAGCTGATTGACACGTCGACTCTTCGACATAAACGCTTCAATGGACCCAATGTACCGCCCTACGCCATCTTGCCCCACACCTGGGAGTTCGAACAGGAGGTTTCATACCAGGAAATGATGGCCGCTGCTGCAGATCCCTTGCATCCAGCCCGACAGACATCCGGATATTCCAAAATCCAAAAAACATACGAGATTGCGCTGGCCAACAGAATCGAGTACGCATGGGTGGACACTTGTTGCATCGACAAAACAAGCAGTGCCGAGCTCAGTGAGGCCATCAACTCCATGTTTCGATGGTATCAGAATGCCGCAATCTGTTATGCCTACCTTTCAGACTTACACTCCAGCGGCAAGGACGATCTGGACCAACACCTGTCCAAGTGCAGATGGTTCACCAGCGGATGGTGTTTTCAAGAGCTGATCGCGCCACGTCAGATCCATTTCTACGATAGCCGCTGGGTGTCCATCGGCAGGAAAACAGATCAACTTATACCGAGTCTCACCTCCGAAATAACCAAGGCTGGTCGGGATGTTCTTCTAGACCCTGCAATGCTTGGTGATGTTCTTGTGGCCCAAAAAATGTCATGGGCCGCGGAGCGAGAGACGACCCGACCAGAGGATATGGCGTACTGTCTTCTAGGGTTATTTGATCTCAACATGCCGATGCTTCATGGAGAGGGCAAAAAAGCATTCCGGCGCCTCCAGGAGGAGATAATCAAAGTCTCACAGGATTTATCCATTTTTGCATGGGATGTTGACCGTCGAGCTGCCCAAGAATCCACTGAGCCTCTGGAAATGGTTAATTTCTTCGCAGAGTCGCCTCGGGACTTCTTGGGCTGCCATACCCTCATCCAGCCATAGCGATCCTCGCCTTGGGGCCAAGCGTTTTCCCTCGCCAATAATCGCCTCTCTCTTTCGACCAGCAAGTTCTCCCTGGACCAACTCAATGGCCACTACCTTCTCGAAGTTGGCTGGATCATGGATCGGAATATTTATCCGACATCTATTCGGTTTCTCACTCTCAAAAAAATTGCGCCCAGCATATTTCTGAGGGTAAGAGGCAACACGGGCGCTATTAAATGGTCAATTCGATTCGCCGGCTCTCTCAACTTTTATGTCCTTGCAAAAACAGCCGCCAATAAAAGTCTGGTCGCGAATGGAATCGCTCTTGATTACCTCCGGGTGCGCTGGAAGATGTCAGCTGTGGACTTGCCTTACTTCTCGTCGATCTTCGAATCATATCCTCATGAGGCCTGGGATGCCTCGCGGTCAATCTATTTGAGAGACGATGAGCTACCTTATCGCAATGGCTACTTGAAATTTAGTGGTAGCATACTCGAGGGTTTCCTCACCATGCAACAAAGACTGGCAGGAGAGGGGTGGGGTGGTTTTTATCTCGCGTGGTCGATTTTTCATACCCATTATGGATACCCTTCCGAGATCATGGTGAAGCTGTATCATGAGCGCGAATGGGCCCCTTTACACAATGGTTTTCAGCAACTCCGGCAGGTAACCTTGCTCTTTCCATTTTCCAATAGAGATTCTCCTGTCGTGCCCGGGATGCAGAAGAGCGAAGACTCAATAAAGCTTGGATCTGGTTGGTTTATTGTTACAGCTGGGCGAGAAGACACTTTCAGAACTCGCAAAGGACCGTTCTACATTGAGATGTCATACCAAGATGATGACTTCTCGACGCAGGCTTCATCTGGTGAAGCACCATGAGAGGACGAACGCCGACAGAAGTACCTCCCTACAAACCCGTGCGGCACGCAACCGGGTTGTCGGAAACATACCGGCTGGCAATAACGACTATACGCAACAGGAATAAGATGGCGCTCTCAACCGGCCGAACCAAGTTACGACAAGAAGAGGCAATATTACCTACGGAGACCAAAGACAGGGAGTCAAAGCGGACGATGGATCGCTTTGAACGCAATCTGTCGAAATTGGCGCGGCGTCTCAACTTCCCCGGCTCGACAAAACTCGACTGGGGATCAATGTACATAGCTGGGCCGCATTTTCTTTCACCCCCGCGCGCGCGCACCAAACCGGTATAGTCGGGTAATGTGTTGATGAATATAGTGCTCATTCCATGTCGTTCGCCCAAACCCAACGAATCTAGCAGACCCAAGCACCTCTCGATTTTACCCGGCAGAAAGACCTGTAAACCGGGAACCAGAGATAACGAGCCTATTATTAGGTAGTGTGCCGGACCGGACCATCCTTAACAAGGAAATCGCGGCAGACGGGGATTGATATTGTGCATACGGGGGGATCTGCGTATCTCATATCTCAAGAGAAGTCTTGGAAGCGCCATCTACCAGACATCACAGCGAGCCAAGTTCTCTTGTGTCTTGTCAAGGACCAGGATCTGCCCCTCCCTCTCTCTCTATCCGGGAATTGGCAGAAATCTACCCATGGAGATCACCTGCAACCTTGGGTTGCGTCGCCCGGCCTTACTCGAACGTTGCTCCGTTCTTTTCTCCGGAAATGTGTTAGCCCCAGCAAGGTGAGCTGATTTTTTTTCCTAGCATTTATTCCAGCGATTGTGCCTCCTTTTCGGGCGTCAAAGACAGTGCCCCTGACATAACCTGACTAGACCGTCAACAAAATGAAATTTTCGCCGCTGCCTTTGGCATTTGCTGCGGGCGCGCTCGCTGCCGATGGGGAATTTATCACGACCTGCGACGCAAACACCCTCAAGGTGACGGGCAGTATCCTCACGGCACAATGCAGAGATATTCTGGGAACCGTCAGCTGTAGCAGGCTCGACCTGGCCAAGTGTCTCAAAAACTCTTATGGAACACTCTCGACGGATCCTGTGGGGGCGGGGTACGTGTTCACAAACGAGTGCAAGCAAGCACACAAACTGATCTAACCTCCTCCTCTTATGGGGAACCAGACCCTCTTTTACCGCCAAAGACCAATGCGTCAACTGCAGTAACGAGAAGCCCACCAGCGGCTTTGTCGTGTACGTTTTCTTCGCGTGTTTTCCCTAACAATACGGCAATCTCTAACTAGATCTCTCGCATGCACAGTGGCAATGGCAGCCCTACTCTACTGCACTGCCAGTGCAATACCGGAACGGGAGCCGCGCAGGCGAACTGGCCGACGTCTTTCTTTGATCTCAGTAAGTGCTCGTCGCACGCAAACTCGCTAGTTCTAATTACCGACTGACTGACTGACTGACTGACTGACTGACTTCGTCACAGATACCCTGGTCTCGAACAACAATGGCGTGCTAGAATGCTACCAGACCAAGGCGACGCAGTGTTAGAGGGGAGGGAAGCAAGCAGCAGAGGCAGAGGCAGAGGCAGAGGCAGCGGTAGAGAGGACTGGCGGTAAGGCAAGGGAAGAGGGGAGGGGCAGCGTGGTGCTGATCCATAATGATTCAACTCAACACGGGGCTAGTCAAGCCGACAACCCAACCCAACGTCCGATCTATTAATGCTATTTGCTAAAACTGAGAGAGCGAGAGCGGTATCCATGCCGTGGAGGTAAAGCATCGGCTGTTGTCATTCCATCCATCCAGTGCATAAGTTTCTTGATAGAGAATCTTTCTCTCTCTCTCTCTCTCTCTCTCTCTCTCTCTCTCTCTCTCTCTCTCTCTCTCTCTCTCTATCGGTACATGTAGGTACTACGTAGTCCGGTTGCCACAGGGTGGTCAGGTAGTTTTGTTGCAAGCAAGCGCTGACGCACCAAAGTTTGGCATCAAAGCAGCAAAGCGGCACGGGGTGGTAAAATAATTGCCAAACTGAGTAAGGTAGGTAGGTAGGTAGGTACCGTAAAACACCGATCAACGACCCGGACCCCTCCCTAGAGGACACGACACGACACAATACGACACGACACACCTATGGCAACATGGCAACATGGCAACTTTGGCAGTGAGAGAACCTCCGAATCTTGATCTCGAATATCAAACTTGACTTCTACTAGAGACATTTGACTGGATCAGAAGGACAGTGCGGGTAAGATAAACTGTCCCTGTCCCAGTATACGTGAACACACACACACACACACACACACACACATATATATATATACCCTGTCTTATGTCACAACAAACGTTCTGTCTTGTCTTGTACCTACCTACCTAGGTACCACCATGGTTCATGTTACCTGTTCATGTTACCTGTTCATGTTACCTGTTCATGTTACATACAACTGGGGCCACTCGGAGGGAGGGTCCATTGCTCGCGGAATACATTACTGAAAGAAAGAAAGCCCATCACTCGAAACCGATCACTTAGATCTGTAACTCTGAATCGATGAAACAGCATCGGCATGTCCTGTGGTGTCCCAGGGCACCCGAGTATTGCAAAATGCGAATTCACTCAACTGAGTGCTGTGGGCTGCAGATACCCCGAGAACTACTCTAACTACTCAAACTTAACTCACTCCTTTGTTGGCGTAGAGAGCATCTCCTCCCCCTTCTCCCTTGAACCAGAACCAGAACCAGAACCAGAACCGTAACCAGAACCATAACCAGAAAAGCCAAACCCACTACTATAAAACCCATCCACGACGGGAATTTCCGAATCCGCTTTGCGTCCGCCCCTTCTCCAGGGGCCCACTCCCTGTGCTTCCAGCGCCATTCTCAATAACCAATATAGCCCGTCGTGGTCTCGGGCGCGCTGTTTGGCGTCGCCGTCTTCGGTATGCCACCATTTCCGACGAATAAACCTCATAGCTGGGTCGAGAGCCACGCTCAATGCCAAAATGACCAGACAGACAATAACAATCAGCGCGACGGCCCAAAACTTGAAATTCTGATATTGGCCGGTAGTAGCGATCCGTTGGTTTTGACATCCCGCGTAAACCGCGTCGCGTTCGGCACCCTTGGGCATCGAGTCGTAAGGGCGGTAAATCAGCGTGTTGGCATATAAAGGGCTGGAAAGGTCGATGCGGTCGAGAAATCGCACAACGTGGGCCTGTAGCAGCGCGAGCTTGGTCTCGTACCAAAGTCGGACTTCTCTTTGCCACTGTGTTCTGTTAGCAAACTCTCTCACCCGATCTAAACTAGGTGATGAAGGGGACTTACATGATCAGGTGGAAGGTGAAAAGACAAAGTCTCCCCAAAGACAGCCTCCCGAGCCAACAGTCCCGATGCACCCAGCGTGGACGGACCCAGAGTGCTTATATCGGTAAGCCCCAACAATAAAGCTGACCGTTTAATAGCCGTAGCTTGAAACGCGTTGAAACCCAGGTTAGACACGGACTCGTTGAAGGCTTGCGCGGCGTGCGTGAGCTTGGTGCAAGTGCCCGTGGTGGGGTTGCAAAACTGAACTTGCTGGGTACATGCGATGGCGTTGAAAGGATTGTCACCATACACGAATGGGGCCGTGGTATTCTTTCCCGTGGCGAGGAAGAGTGGATCATAAACTGGCGCCTCGTACCGGATCGAGTTCTGCGACACGACACAGACGCTGATATCTCGGTCCCGACTGTCCGATAGCTTGACTGGCCATTGAAGATGGCTCATTGCCCCAACCCACCATTGACATCTACACAGGACTCATCATTAGTAAGTGGTTGCAAGCGGAAAAAGCATGGACCGGCAGGTAGGAAGGTAAGTAGTACTAACCCCGTCGAGTAGCCAACATTGAGCAAGTCCCGCTTACTTGGCAGAACCACCGTCGACCTGGACATGTTCATGAACCCTGAAAAGTCAAAGCTGCTGTAACCATCCTGTTCTCCCACCGGTCGGTACGCATCCCTGATATCAATGGGCGAACATTCCATGCGGAGACGCAAGCTGGACCGATCCTTGAATGGCGCGTTGATGCCCAGGTGAACATGCGAGTCGAGCAACCCGGTATCCAGGACAAGAGTTGGGTTAGGTGTCGTCGTGTCGTTGGACAAACATCGTCCCTGACCTAAAAAGGGACAAGGGGCCATGGAAATCTCGTACGGGAGTTGCGAGATGGGAAACACACTGCTCGTGGCTGCCAGGGGTTGTTGTTTGTCTCTCGAATAGAACCAAGTAGCGTAGGATCTGGCCGCCACCGTGTCGTCGACTCTGGCGCGTAGAAACTCGATCTTGTTGGGAATTGAATTATCAAGCACGTTGGTCACGGTCCAGTTGAAATCCCAACCGCCACAGTTTTGCCCCGGACGAGCGAGAACGCTGACATTGGACTCGCCACTGGTCGCTACCGCCGAAACGAAGATACTGAACACTGCGAAAGCGGCGGTGATGAGACCAGCCAGCAGCGCCGTCGGCAGCACGGTACGCAACGCCGGGTGCGGAGACTGCGCCCATGCCAGGATGATCCAAAACGCGTCGGAAAGAGCAGAGACCGGTGTCGTCCGGTTACGAAGCAGAGCCTGGACCTGTTGCTGCAAGGGATCCGATCGAGTGGCATGTCGGACGCGGGCTTGGTGGAGGATGTAGGCGACGACTTTCCAGGTTGCGGTTCCGGCGAAGGACACGATGAGGGCGAGGAAGGAAACCAGGACGTTTCCCCATCTGATGGGAAGGGTCAAGATGACCTGGTTGAGGCCGGATTCCGAATAGTCCCTCCACAGCCCGACGTAAACGGTAAAGTTGGTCGCCATGCCATTGACTTGTCACGCCAGCACCAGACATTCGCAGACATGGAAGGGAAGTTGAATTCTGGGGACATGATGTTTATGTTCCTCGCTACCGAAAAGTCTTCAGGGGTTCAGTTAGCATGGCCAAGTGAAGTTAGGGGCCCAGGGGTGACATCTTGGCGCGCCAGGCCGGCGACCAGGCAGGCATCCGTCCATCGTGGGTATCCTGGAGACCGGTATCCTCCAAAATGCATTTGGATGCAAATTGGTGGATTGATGGCGGCTGGGTGAGACAGCGGAAATTTCCTCTGCTAATTCTGATGTTGTTCCTGGACGTTGTAGGTTTCAAAGTGGGACTCTTGTCCTCTTGTTTGTGGTGGTGAAGGATTCCCAGGCGGGGGTCCAGGGCTGCAGGGCTACAGGGCTCCTGGGACTCTCTGAAATGAGGCTTCGGATAGATCCCGTGACCTGGCATGCTCTGACGGGGACAAGAGAGAGAGAGAATCCGCACATCAATGCACGGGCCTGTTATTCAGACGTTCCCATCGCCGGGTGTCGCTGTTCTTTCTTTCTTTCTTTCTTTCCCGCGTTCAGTCGGTGCAGGTAATTCCCAGCCATTAGCGGAGGAGGCCTGTCGCTTCTCTCGGTGCAGGCGCAGGACAATTTTGCAAATGCTCTCTGTTGTTGACGGGAGTCTGTTCGCTGTATAATTAAGTGCCGGAGCACCTAACTACAGTAGTAACCTGAGTAAACCTGACAGTGGCCAGTGCCTGAGGCAAACATACACACTAAAACCAACCCCCACGCACGCACTCACGCACGCGCACAGAGAAAAGTCACAGACAGACAGAAGGTGGAGAATTCTCTTGCTCGGAGCACGGAGCACGGAGCACTGAACAAGCTCGGAGCAGGTGCCGTGTCTTGGCGTTCCCGGCGAAGCCAAGCCAGCCAAGCGCCCCCCCCCCCCTGAGTCCCTGAGTCTGAGTGCAAAGATTTTACCCATTGAGTACCGTGGGAATATGTCATGTTTGATCACCGCTTGCCCATGACATGACACCCAGTCTCCAGTCTCCAGTCTCCAGTCCGCAGTTCTCGGAGGATTCTTTTTTGCCGGGGACGGGACTTTTCAGTCAACACTCCGAACAACCCTGACCCAGGTCCCAGGGGCCAGCAGGATGGGATGGGCCATGATACATACCAGGCAGACACTTGCACTGCACTGCACTGTTGCAAAAACCATTGACATGACATCACATCACATTGCATCACCAAGATGAAGATTTTAATAAAAAAAAAAAAGTCAAACAAAATGATAAAGATAAAATATCACCGTAGGTCTAGATTTTTAAAGATTATCCACCAACCTATATCCACCATCCCACCCACATGCACCCGCCCACCTACCTACCTACCCATACCCACCTAGCTAAACTAATCCATGCGTGTGCTACTTGCCCAATTCCATTCCTATTCCTAATCCCATCACTAATCCTAATCCTAATCCAGTTCATCCCGTCATAACAAGAAATTTCCTCCCCAAGAGCCAGAGTCGAAAAGCTGACATGAGTGAGGGAGAGTGAGGGAGAGGGGGTATCTATCGAACATCATGACGTGAAGAGATCTGATCCATCCAAACCCACCAAAACCTATCTGATAATCCAACCCAGTCCTTGGATATTCCCGTTCCGTTTCTGTTTCCGTCCCTTGTTCCCGTGGTTGCCATACCATATCCCAACCATATCCCAACCATATCCCAACCATATCCCATATCCCAATCCCAATCCATGTCATGAGTTCTCGTTTTTCGACCGTCCGTCCGTCCGTACCAGACCAGACCATTCGCCAAACCAATTCAAGAGGTCAAGAAGTCAAAAAAGAAGGTGAACCAAACCAAAGCAGAGAACAAAAATGAGGGAAAGAAAGAAACAAAAAAAAAGGCAAAAAAGACAGAGAGAGAAAGTAAGACTAAAAACGAGCGTAAAGCAAACAAGCCTCAAGAACCCACGCATTATCCTATCCACTGAACTTAGTGCCGCCCATCAAAATGTCGCCTTGCTTGTCCGCCAGGAACAACAACACAACAACACAACAACAAACCCTCTTGTCCACCCGTCCATCCGTTCCCGTTCTATTCTTTTCCATCCCCATTTTTGTCTTCCCCCCCTCTAAACATTCAAATCCCTCGCCCTCGCTCTTTCGCTCATCTTGGAATGGTTACTCGCACTACTTGCTGCTCTCGGCACCGGTCCCACGCCCACTCCAACTCCTACTCCTCTTCGCATACTATTATTCTTGGAAGAAAGAGAACTCTGCGAGTTATTACTCGCACTGCTCCCTTTTCTCGACATGCTCCCATTCCCGCTCCCTAGATCAAGCTCCTCCACCTTTTCAATAGTAACGCTTGTCGTCGTTTCGCATTGAATGGCCATGCCCATGACTTCTCCCCCACCCATGCCGAATCCTTGCATGCTGTGACTGGAAACCGTCTCGCTGCTGCCGTTGAAGCGGGAAATGCCACCGTTTCCAACGACAACAACACCGCCGAGGTTCAGATTCAAATTGCGAAGCCTCGCCCCGGCTGTGCTTGTCGTAGTGGAAGTCTTGGCTTTAGTGGTAGGACGCCATCGGTCCCATCGTCGGTTACGGGTACCTTTGGGGTCTGCCGAAACGGAAACGACATTGCCCATCTGCTTCTGTGTCGACGAGGGATCGCGCATAAAGGCAAAGGTATCAATACCCGTATCCTGAGACGGTGGGACTTCTCCGGAAAACACAATGGCGCGTCGCGTCGATGAGTAGAGGGCCACGTCCAACCAGCCGGCCGAAGCAATCATGGCTCCGGAAAAGCAAAAGTACGAGAGCGGAACGTTGTTGCCTGCCATGGAGGCCATGCGGCCGGCCACGAGCGGAGCGGTACATAGCACGTAGATGATGGGGTAAAGAAGAAACGTCGGGTGGCGAGCCGATGCGGGAAGCGGAGGCAGTCGCTTGGCCATGGACATGTCTGTCATGGCCGACCTCGGTGATGATGGCGCGATTGACGGAGCTGGCGATGGTCCATTGGGATCCGGGTTCGGGTAATGATCGCCAATGGCCGTGGCCAAGTTGCACGATGCCGCCGAGTGCTTGCTGTGTACCTGCAGATGCACATAGATGGCAATGTACACGATGCAGGTAAAGGCCATGCAGATGAAGATCCACAGGTAGTGCAGCGTGAGGCGGAGATCTTGAAAGGCCGAGTTGATCCAACACCAGGCGCCGGCTCGGACATACAGACCGCCCACGCCCGCTCCGTTGTTCGTGATGATGACGCCCAGGATTCCCGTCCCGTAGACAAAAACCCAGCACGAGGCGATGATGGTGTAAAAGATCCAGGTCGGCAGACGATACCCCTTGACGACGCCCAGATACGTGTGCACGGCGATGAAGCTGATAAAGACGCTCGAGGCCAAATCGCCCGTCGAGATGAACCAACCCTGCGCCCAACACGTCGGATCGCTGACATCGAGCGAGTCCTTGGAGAGCCAGGCAATGTTGAGAAGAAAAGCCATGGCTTGCTGGATATCCGCAAAGAGGAGGTTGTAGATGAGCATCAGAAACTGATTCGGCGGTTCCTTTCTCAGCCTGTCGAAAAAGGTATCCCTTGGTTTTGAGTTCCAACGCTCATCCTTGCCCTTCTGCGGACACAAGTGCGCCGCCGGCACGAGGAAGCCATTGACATCGGAAGTGGTTGGTGATAATGGCTCGGGAGAAGTTGGACGTTTTTCGTTAAGGGCAGCAGGTTGCATGTTCCACAAGACAAACTTGTATGACAGGTAGCCGAACAGCCAAACTGAGGACAAGAAGCTCAGAAAGCCGAACATGACCACGGCAGGGAGGCCATTTCTTAAGACAGGCGGCAACGGACTGAGCGTGTTGGTGGCATCTTCGGAATCGGTGAGTTTGGCGAGGACGGCGTGGTTTACGGGTCTTGCCATCTCTGCTGCATTTCCGTAAAGAGACCGGCCCCGAGAGTAATTAAAAAGAAGAGAAGTGACAACAAAAAATAAAAATAAATTTCCGAGACCTGCGGAGGAAGGAGTTTTGGAGTCGTCTTTTCTTTTTCTCTCTCACATTATTCTCCGAAGCAAATCCCTAACATAACAAAAACTCTCGCAAGGAGGAAAAAGAAAAGGATCGATATGGAGAGAGGACAAGAAACGACTGGAAGAAGTGGAGCGAGAGACCCCACAAAAAGGAGAAACGACCTTGTTTTTACTTCCCGTCACTCCGGTGCAGTCAAAGACAAGACAAAAAAAGATAGCCCATCCATCAGAGGGCAGTCGAGATTGGATGAAATCGAGCATTGCCTGTTTCGAGCTGGTGCCTCTCTTTCTCTAGATAGGTAGGTAGGTAGCTCTCTTCCGGCAGAGTTAAGCCAGGGCAAGTTTCTTGTTCCATCGCTGTTCCACATTAAAATAGCCTGAACGGGACCACCCTAACCCCCCCCCCAAAAAGCGGGCGGGAGAGAGAGAGGGGGGGGGAGGGGGGGGGGGGGGGGCGGCCTGAGCCCCAAAGAAATGCGGCGAGTGGTCCCGTCAGAGCGGCTCAATGCAAGGTACCCCATGCACAAGACAAAACGAAACTTGAGCGGTCAGCAAAAAGACAGATACAAATAAAACGACACCAGTTATCATTCAACTCAGCAAAGTCTGTGTGGGTCTTCATAGGTAGTTTGCGATGACATTATATACGTACATTCTAGCCAATGGCTTCCGTGATGAGGAACAAAGGGGACTGGATAGGACATTGTTGTGCGTGTTGTGGTGCCGCAAAGGAAAATGCGAGCGAGCGCATCCAAGATCATCTCCATCCTGCGACGTGGGGGAAGCCACTGCATGGCATTCTTGGTATGAACGGGCGCAGATCCGCAAAGTCAAGTCGGTGCTAGCCCTCCGATAGGCCAGGAACGAGGATAAAATTCCCCGAGACAGCGGCTTGAATGGCTTGAATGGGTCTGTAAAGTTCCGAGAGAGATTCCCATTTTTTGAAAGCTTGAATTTTCTCCCGCTGTCGCAGTTGTCGGAGATTTCTTAACCTTCCTTCCCTGGAGTCGATCCTGATCTCTTGCCCCGCCCTAATTTCTCCGGTGCTCATCCGGAACGGAGGCCGAGACCGCGTCGACTGAGTCTGGGTGCTCGAGTCCCATTGGAGTCGTTTTGGCAACGGGAAATGATCCGGAAGGCCCTCGTGCAGCATGAAAATCGGTATCGCTGACAGGAGAGTGCGTTTGAGCTTCACCCGGTCTGTTATTTTGCGGATCATGGCTTCTAGACTCTCCTACAGGGAGAACATGCTGGTGGATTTTAGAGAGAGGCGCAGAAATGTATTAGTCTCAGAACTGTCACCGACGTGCCCTGTGTGCTTCGTATTAATGGGCAAGATATCCGAGACAAGGCGAAAT
>Ga0247763_1000164_pt1 | contig 34360 bp, 29 predicted proteins | sample UWRJL141409B4_FD_179926 | JGI IMG/M metagenome (GOLD analysis project Ga0247763, IMG submission 179926) | Plant litter microbial communities from Arlington Agricultural Research Station in Wisconsin, United States - UWRJ-L141-409B-4 | ecosystem: Environmental > Terrestrial > Plant litter >... | reverse complement strand
CGACCGTGGCCAAATCGAAACACAGGTTCAGCAATCATGATTACTTACACGGAGCGATTCCGGTCATCCTTGATAGCCTTGATTTCGATCTTTCTTCGGCCCATCTTGTCGGATATGCGACGGATGGAGATGGCGGATCAGGACTCGGGTTTGTGGCGTTGGCTAGTGGCCTCAGTTCAATCGGCGACACACAAGGCGATTACACTTCCCCGTGGGCGTCACTGGGCGTCGTCGAAGCTTTCGAGATGGCGCTTTTGTAGGTACTATACACTGCGTCACCGACCACAGGAAAAGTTGCGATGCCTTTGCGGGGACCTTGGCTCGAGACCTAGGAGGGTCGCAACTGCTTTGTCGGTGGTGGCCGTGATGCCTGGACCCACCGATTTGGCGACAGCGATGACAGGGCGAAGGCCTCTTTTTGTGCCTTTTTGCACAAGGTAGAGAATGTCGTCAATTCCTCTGGCCGATATCCAGGGTAGGAAAGGTACAGAGATACTTTGCTGCAGTTCACACAGATGGAGGCTGGATTCGTGATCTAATTATAGGAAGGAGCGAGGGGTGGGAGTTCGAAAACCGTGGGCCCCCTCTGGGGGTTAGGAAGGACTGGCGTCGACTAAAGGGTGGGGCATGTGCAGGACAAGAGCCGGCACCACGATTCAGTCTTGGCACACCAGCGACCACCAAGGGGTCCGCTGCGGGAATTGACTGGCCGCAAAAGAAAAAGAACCCTGTCCGGGACCCACATATGACCCGTGCGACGAACCAACGCCCTTCTGGAACGTGATGCCCGTACAGGAAAGTCATTCCCCCTGAGAATGCGGGCAAGCTCTCCTCCCAATCGATGTTCCGCGACCCTGAAACTGGTACAGGCCAGTGTCGACTCCGCGTTGCGATCCTGCAACAGAGTGACCAACAGATGGCGACGGAAGTATTTTTCATTGCGACTGGGACCAGCCCGTGGTGCGTTTCCGGTGTTCCGCTAACAGGACCGGCTCGCAGAATCGCAATGACTGTTCGGGCTGTTCGGATCTGAGGCTGGCAGCTCAGCAGACCGACATTCAACGTTTCGCACTACGTGCACTGGACGGAAGCTGTAACCTGGAGCTGAAAATGCACTGGAAAAGTTGCCCTGGACGGGATAACTCCCCGCCAGGCAGCGACAGGCCGTCCTCGGGGTCGCTGACGGACCCAACGGTCGGATAACAAAGGATGGGGTCGAGTACTGGATTTTCTGTAGACATGGTTCCGGACAGTGGAACTGGCAAATCTCGCCCCAGCAATATAACCGGGAAAGAGCTTTCAGACTTTCCACATCATCCACGTTCCGAATTCATTTACGGATAACGGCGGCGGGCTCGGTGCAGCGTTGCGGTTCGATTGAATTTCCGCTCTGCAACGGTTCGGTGGCATTTGAAATTTTCTGGCGGAGAGGACCGTATGGCCTCCCACAAACAGGACAGCCTTGCGTATGGGCATAGTCAAACTACCCCTCCCATCACGGTGCAGCGATGGTGTTGGTAGCTAGAGAGATTGCATTCACATGGGAAGGCTAGGACGTTGATTGGCCTAACGAGTCGGCCAACAAAAACACAAATCACCTGCTTTTTATGGTTGAGGCCAGCCACGCCACGGTGCCATTATCGAGCAACCAGTGTAGTATCAGATTCATGGTGCTTGACATTGAGACAGATAAATGTAGACAGCCTCACGGCGGCACCTTGCCCGGACAATTTCATCAACGTAATCCCCTGCACAAGGATATCGCTAGAATAACGGAAGGAGTTATGATGTAGCGATGCAACATCCCATCTGCAATCCGTCATAGTGGGCCAGCCATTTTGCGCAAGCAGCAAGCTACACAACAACAAAAATCGATTTCGTGGAGGGATGAATGCCTGCCGCCAGAGACCCAACAAACGGTGCGGCCAGCAGTGCACCAGCTGGGTAAAATTCACGAGGCTGCGCCAAGCCACAGGCAAAACTGGGCAATATTCTCGATGGAGGGTGGGATGGAAATTCCACGAAAGCTGCGCGACTGGATCAAGTGATTTGATGGTTTCATCTGTTTCGATCCTGACCCGCTACGCCTTTCCCATACCTCACGCCGACACGCAAGCAGCATCTGAGCCCGTTCATGAGTCCCTGCAATAATGTCGCCGTGCTGCAGCTAACTGGCACGAGAAGTCTGGGAAACAGAGGAAAGTTGGTGAGTAACATGCGTCAATCTGCGCATTTTGTCGACTCCTTGCAGGAAGAAGACCGGTCCGCGGACGGCCATTGGCTAGTATTGTGACCATAATTTACCCGTTTTCGTCTGCTATTTTTAGGAATTTGCCCAGTTTTAATGTACCCCCAACCCTGGCGTCCCTGGTGAGCTGGCCAGTGATTGGCCGACCCGGCCTGCTAAACGCGGGCTCTTCCCGACTTGAGGGTGTCACGGACCGCTGTGCTCCCCACGATACGCACGGCAGTCTATTCTGAGAACCCACGCGCCGGCTGCATCTGCGGCTCGCGGGCCAATGGCGGGCCTGTCTCTCCCTCCAGGGGTGAGACTGAGAAGCATCTGAAAATTAACCCACACTGGACTTGGCCTTGTTCATCACGCTCTTTTTGCCCTTTTCTGACTGGCAGTGTCACAGTATGTCAGCCTCCCACGACGACCCAGAAATTTGGTCATGTTTGTAGAGACAGCTGCTAAACGAAAATGCTCCACGGCTCTTGGTCACCATACCGAATGAATGTCGACCCCTGTTCCCGCACCATGTGCCAAGATATCACCAGAACCTGCACGTCTACTCAAACTAAACTCGGCGGTTAAGCAAGGTACGCGTCGATAAACTTAGAAACAGCAATTCTTGTTTCTCGAGGGTTTCCATCGATCAGTCTCTTCCCTACCGAGATCTGCATGCGTGCAGAACCAATCATCACGAGCCCAACGTAGTGTGGAAGTGTAGACAAGAATGACGTTTTTTTTTTTGGGCGGGGTTTTGGGAGGGGGGTGGGGTATGGCCGGGTCGAGGGCCATAAGGCTGATGAAACTGCCTGCGTCGTCGTCTGGTTCTAGACTTCAACTCCACTTGTTGGATTTGAGTTTTGTTCTCTCCGCAGCTCCGCAGGCGCAGGTGTTGTTTGCTGACCATGGTTTGACACTGCTCTTCGGATAATGCCATGCAGCTGTGGAGCCGACGGATGGAGGAGGTTCTGACTGCCGCAAGGCTGTGCAGTGTCACTTGTGCTTGTTTTCCGGGTTCCCTAATATTGCGTTTCCCGTCGGTAGCTCGTGTACCCGCAACGCCCCTTGTGGCTTCGAAGACTGCCCTATGTCATTTTCCCCATGTCGCAGATCACGTCAACAGTTGAGTTTCTTTCCACTCCCCAAAACTCAGAACATCGGGCGGAGTTATCAGTTCGATTCCATTGCTCAACGGTTTGGATAAGAGATAGATAAAGCAAAATCACGAGCATCTTCAGTCCAATCTTCTGGGCATCTTACGACGGTGTTCGGGTCTCTGTCCCTCCATCGCATTAAACTATCGCATTAGCAACATCTCAGCACCTGCGTGACCCCGACCGTGGGGCAGTATTTCAACTTGAAATGTTGCGCAATAGACTGCGGACGAACAGCGCACGCACAATCTGCGGCTGGTGGCAATGGGGAAATTCCAATTCGTCTTGTACGAATAGCCTCACCCGAATTTGACCCATTGCACGACACGCTGAGGCGTTTCGTGCCGGGTTATGATCGCATCTGCCCCGAGCCCTTCAATAGGCAAGGGGAACCGGACTGGCCGTGCAACCACCCTACATTGCAGGTCACCATGGATTGGATTGGAGGCACGACGCAATCAGTCTAGAAAGCAATCTCACGCCAGATGCCCCTCATCCTTCTAGAGCATCCCCGCCATGCTTTTCGTCCCCCACGATGACAGTGCCTGCGACGGAGACGCCGACCACGCCAAAGCCGGCTACGTTGGTCCCTGACTGTGCCACGCTGTAACACTTTCATACACAGTCAAGTCTAAGTGGGAAGTCCCCAACGACTGGAAGTGTGCGGTGAAGGGAGAGGTGGTTCGCAACGGTTATCGGTATTGCATTGCTACGATGCGCTGCACTGCACACCACCACGCTGCGTGGCCGATCGCACCAACCCTCGTACCGTTCGACTGTCTGCCGCGTGCCGCCTACTACCCACCCATCCAGCCCAACTCCATTCAGCTCAGCTGTGCTGCAAGTCAGTACTGGTGATATTTCCCCGACTCCCAGCAACCAGAATCCTTCCCGCAGGTGGTGGATAGATGAAGTGGGTGTGCTGCTTCCAAAAATGGAACCATGTGCCTCTGCTCTCTGAATCTAAACCAACCAACCAACCCCCACCCATCCATCCTCTCTTTTCCTGGAGAAGGTCTATGTAAACATCACATAACCATCACGGTAAGATCGCCAAGCCTTCTAACCCGCCTTCTAGAAACAACATGAACGTTTATAGAAAAAGGAAAAAAACAGTTAGACTGTGATGCGATGCTGTGCTCTGCTGTGAAACCAGTCCATGACTTCCTTCCCCTCGTTTCCTCCCCCTCCCTCCTTCTTTGCCTCCTTGCCCCTCACATACACTTATGCAGTTACACATTCTCACGCACATACAGCTCACCGCCGGGGGCCCAAAACACAACGTTCGAGGTTGAACATTTCATCCTCTCGCACAGTGTCACGATCTCCATCCGATGGATCTGCGCAGGAAATGGAGCACTCCCCACTACCGCCTAAGCTCCGCTCTGCTTCATTAACAAGAACGGTTTTTAGTTCTAGTCCCTCCGTGAAACCTTCCTCCTGCACTCGCCGCCACATAGCAAGCACAATTAAAACAAGCACACGCTGCACGCTGCGGCAGGCGGGCGTATCTTGTCCCACGGACCTAAATAGACAAACAAGGTGACACCGCAACGTGATATGTCATGTCATGTTATTTGTCGTTGCCACCGCATGCTGGAAGTCCACCGTCGGAGTTTACCGCGGGTGGCACTATTCCCCACCGAGCATGTAATGATTACCGTGGTGATCTGGTCTGGTCCCGATCTGGAATGGCTTGTCCTATTCGATCTCATCCAGAATTTCGGTTTGTATGCGCTCTCAACTTTGTGTGTCAGAATAACCTATCTTCAGACTACCTTGGCATCTTTCATCAGAGCCCCCTTGCTGCCCAAATCTGGTTAATCCACCGTGGTATATCGAGTCCATCACTAAACAAGCCATGTGCACTCGGCCTTTTACCTTGTCTTGACTGATTATGCTATGCCCATGATCGCTATCCCTGATTCCTGAACTCAAACCAGACTAGATATAACCCCCGCCAGAACCCAAACTCCTTTTCCGTTACCAAACACCTCGGAAGACAGACTATGCATAGTAATCTTGAATATTTAGAAAAGGAAAGAAAAAGAAGAAGAAAAAAACCTAGCCAGTGCTGATGAAACTGGCGGCGACGGGGGCGCTGATGGAGCCTAGGCTAGCGAGGTCGTCGTGATTCTGGTCACGAGGCATGGATCCGTTGAGCATCGGGCACAACCTTGAGGTTGCTGGTTAGCGGAGAACATCACATGTCGGAATGAAAAATAAAAGCAAAAAGATGCCTCAGGGGAAAGATCGCAAGTCTCGAAACTTTCGAGGCACAAGGCAAGAGTCTGCTACTTGCAAGACTCGGGCCATTCATGGCTCAAGGCCGAATACTGCATCTGCAAATACTGCATTGAAGCGCGGCATACTTTTTGTTGGTCTTGATATGTCCGACCTGACCACAGTTTGCGCATTTCCGCGTCGTGCCCGTTGCCTTCTCGGTCGTAGGCTCTGGTGAACCTTCCTCGGGTATGTCGCCGGCGCCCGAAATCTTTGCCTGAAGCTTCTTCTGCTTCTCACGTTTCTTGCGGCGTTCCTTGTTTTTCTCTAGGCGCTCCTGTTCCTTGCGTGCTCTGTTCCACCATGTTAGCTCTAGCAATCAGCTCGAGGCATAATGAAGCCTACATTTCCAGGATGAGATTATCCCTCTCGTGGTTACCCGTGAGCTGTGCGATCGAATAAATACTGCGTGACAGGTTAGCACATTCATCCTCAATTGAACACGGGCTAGGCGATACGTACTCGATCTTCTCGAGATCTAGCTGCCTCCGCTTCTTGATGTATTGGGCGATAACAACTGGGTCATGCACAATTTCGGTGACGGTATGGGTAGATCCGTCCTCCCGTCTCACCTCGCGGGTGATTTTGAGCTTTCGCTTGTTCATGGTACTGGCCACGCTCTGCGAGATTTGACTCATGCCTTCAACGGCCGCCGGAGTTGGCGCAACTTGGCTCGGGTTCTGCACATTGAAGCGATCGTCTTCATCCTCTTGGGCGAGGACGTCGTCGTCATCGTGTTCTTGTGCATCTTGCAGACTCTCGCGCTGTCGGTTCCAAATGTCGTTGATCGCTTCCGTATAGAGATTGTCCTGATTCTTGACGTTGTACATATGGCCACCGTTAGCCTTTCGCTGCCGTTCGATGGCATCCGCCGACGTCGCCAATGGTCCCTGTAGCTGTTCGAGGTAGCCGCCCTTCATTGAAGTCCTTAGGAAGCTGATGCCTAATCCTTTTCCGGTTGGGTCGCCGGCACCGTGGACGGCGAGCATGGCCTTGCCGTGGCTAGCGTCAATAAATGCCTTGGTCGTCCTCCATGGTGCCATTTTACTTGCGAGTGCATCCGGCTGCAGTTCTTCGGCATCCATAATGTCATCCTTGTCGCCGTCATTGATCTCATAGCCACCGTTTTCGAGTTCATGGGCACCGACTTGCATTGCGTCCAAGAGACAGACTTCTTCTGGCCTGACAAGAGCGCGTATCCCTGCCTCTGACATCATTTCTTCTCCTTCGGGAAGTGCCCAGTCCTTGGTGTCCTTGCGGAAGCGAAGGAACTCCTTGAGCTTCTGCCGGTTTTGAGATTCATTCGATTCTGCGACGTGCTGAGTGATATCGTGCAGCGTGACGTGCTCGCTGCGGCGAAGAAGCCTGTAGGAAACCATCTTGAGACGATTCTTGGCGATGTTGGTAACACGTCGCGAATGCGGCCCAGGGACTTCCATGGACGGAAGCGTCTGCCCGACGACGTACAAGTGGTCGATATTACGGATGTACCAAGTCGAGCCGTGCTGACCCGTGCTACTCCGGCCGATGAGGAAATCGGTCTTCCTCGGGCTATGCTTGAAGATTGGGGCGCGGAACATTTGGTTGTGAAGGGTAGGCACAACCTCGCCTGGATGAACGTGACCGAAGATGGCGAAAGGAGATCGATCTTCCGGCATCAGAATACAAAGCTCACCGAGTTCGCGCTTCTCAGGCCGGGTATCACCACCCTTGTTGCGACGATAGTAGTTTATAATCTTCTGGCCCATGCCGAAGTTGGAAAGGACAGTTGGAATTTCCTCACAGTACTCAAAGAGAATGGCTGTCGAGTTGTCGTTCATGGTGAGATCTTGAGACTGCCTGAATATCTCACTGACCCGCTTGCCCTTCAGAAGCTTTCTCTTGACAACATTTGGCCTAGAAAACTTGATCTGCGTGAAAGCCTCTTTCCGAGGATTGAGCTGCGGTCGGTGGTAGCTGTGAGGATCACTGGCTGTCAGTTTGACCCTGTAGTATGGCCATGAGAGTCTCTGAGCCGTCATGCTGTGCTCAACCGGAATACTCGCCAATGTCGCGCGAACCCTATTCTGGTTATTCTCCTTTAGGGCGTCGTACGCGGGATCAGACGAGAAATCGAATCGCTCGGATAGAGCTATGCGAGTTTTCCCATTTGCCATGCGAACCATCTTGGGCTGCGTCTTTCTCCTCTTGGTTGTGCGCTCCAAATCCACGTCATCAATAAGAAGATAGGGGTCGTTCATGTCAAGAATGACACGCTTCCCAAGCTTTGCGGTAGCTTCCTCGAAATTGTCAAAATTGGGCGCCATGTAGCGCGGGATCGGTGGCAAGCCAGTCGGGATCTCCACCTTCCTTCTCTTAGCAGCAGGTTCCTCCCAGAAGGCATCGTCCAGTTCTCCATCCTCGTCAAACTCGCCCTTGATGAGCTTGTCGGGCTTCGACTCGACCTGCGCGGGGATAGCATCGCCAAGAACGATCATGGAATCCCAGTCGTCACAGATGGTGGCAATGTCTCTCAGCGAGAATCCGCCCATGTGTTCAGAATCCGTCTCATCCTCCTCCTCAATTGTGAAAACTTCGAGATCCGCCTGCTCCAGAGGCTCAGGATCCTCAAGGCATACAAGCTCTTGGGCCTCAGCAAGTTTGATCCTCTGGTAAACAGAAGACGAAGCAAGACCGGGGATTCGAAACTGCTTCTCATGGTCCACATCCAGCTCCAAGCTGAGCTTGGTAGGAACCAGGGGCTTGGGGGGTCTCACTGGCTTCTTCGAGAGCCACTGCATCGGCTTCACACGGAATATTTCGCCCCAGTTAATGACGATATTCTCTTCGAAACCTGGCCATGCCTGCTTGACCGCCTCAATCAAGTTATCGGCTGGAGGGGGGATATTGGGATCCTGGTTGCCCTCGCCTGGACCGTCGTCGAGATCGAAGTTCAGCTGGCGGAGTTCTTCAAGCGATTCACCGCCAGGTAAGGCCAAGTGAATTCGGTCGTCGGCATCGGGATCGAGGGGGTGCGGCGACGAGCGGAGGTCGGCGTGGCCGAGGTCCATAGGCGAGGAAGGCATATCTCCCCCGAACAGGTCGTCCGTGTCGTTGCTAGTGCCGCCGTCATCGGTAAGTCCAGGAACGTCGCCGGTGGCACCAGAGGTGCCGGGTTCCTCGTCAGGCAGGTCATCTTCGTCGCTCAAGTCGATATCCTCGTAGTCAATGGCGTCATCGGCTTTGCCCGCCTGGTCGATTGTGCCTTCGGCGACCTTGCTGAGGAGGTCAGTGAGATTGTTGCCTTCGCTGAAGCTTGCGTTGATGTGGGCGATTGCGGCTTCGTCGCGAGCTTCTTGGGCCCTCCAGCCTTCATCGCTGAGCGAGGCGAAATCGAGTTCGGTGTTTATGGCTGCCATGTTTGCGTGTGAATCGCGCGGGTTCTCGATCGTCCCCTGGAACTCCTCCCAATCTGCGCGAGCGAACAGCAGATTAGATCATGACTTGCGTGCTCCTCTGGTGAGATTCGGAGCAGGGGGGTTGATCGGAATATTCCGTGGGAAACGCGGGGTCTGCTGCTTTGTTGAGATTGAATTTCGCGGGTTGTTAAAAGTGATGGCGTGAAAAGAGAGAGCTCGTCAATTTGAATTTCAATGATGCCCGGCTCTAGAAGCAGCGCCATCTGCCTGTTCTTGGTTCACGCGCGGCTTAAAGTGGGCCCACTGCGATTGATACCGTTGCGGCCTGTGCATTTGGCTACAGTCAGATCTGCCCAGTCGTACAAGCCAGATCAGGTAGCGTTAATGTCAATGTGGGGCTTGTGTGGTAAACCCAGCCCTGAGGCCCCTAGAATTGCCTACGAATACGGATGTGCCTTTCAAAAGTTTTGTCGCCTCGTTTATTACATACACTACCAGGTCCGTGCTTTTCTTACCCCGTACACCATCCCTGGCCATCTCAACCCCTCCCTCTTTATCAATAAAATACCTTAATTTTCTTCTCCTTCCAGATATCATGGCTTAAAATACCGATATTGCAATACGCGCAATCATTATAACCCTAAAAAGCCCTCTTGTAGGGATGAAAATATCCGATGTCGCGAAAAAGCTAGGATGTTCTGCCCGCTAAGTACAGCGGATATATAGGCGCGTAATCGAACGTGGATTTGATCCAAACGAAACCCCATTTATCCTTAAAGATGAATGGCTTCAAAATGCTCCTCGTTCTAGTTAACCTACGAAACAAACTCCCGAAACTACCCAAGTTATAGTAGCTAAGGTACAATACGATTGATATGGCTGAGAACGAACCTGTGCTAATCTTACTAGCGAGCTTAGTTAGATGGGTATGGATATCTTAGCAACAATAATATGGCGGATATTAAGGAAGAACGGGTATCGCAAAACGAAGCTGATGAGGAAGCCTGGGTTAACGAAAGTGATGAGGGCTAAAAGATTACAATGGTGCTTAGCTTATCAAGACTGGATACTTGAAGATTGGAAAAGAGTTATCTGGATAGATAAAATATTAGTTATTTTTAATTTTCGGCGTAGTGGTTATCGAGTTTGGAGAAAGTTTAATGAAGCGTTAGTTAAAAGTTGTATTCGTGAACGGTAGAAAGGTTATTTTGAGTTTATATTTTGGGGGAGTTTTAATTATGATATGAAAGGACCATGTTATTGTTGGGAGCTAGAAATAGTAAAGGAAAAGGAGGCTGTAAAAGAAGAGATTAAACGATTAAATAAAGAACTGGAACTATTAATGAAAAAGGAGTAGGAGCTTTAGAATAGTTTAAACTGACTTTTTCTTCGGAATTTACCTGGAAGAAAGCCAAAATGGAGATAGGTTAAGGAAACAGGGAAGCTTTTCAGAGAAGGTAAAGGGGGTATTGACTGGTATTAATACCAGAAGGTAATTCTTTTTCTAAAACTCTTTCCGTTTGCAAAAGAGTGTGAAAAAAAACGACTAGGAACTTTAATTTAGGAGGATAACGTACTAGCTTATACTTATTATTACCAGTAGGTTATATATGATTACCAGAAGGTTCGGCGGCTACTTTGGTGTCCTAATTCTCCAGATTTAAATATGATCGAGCCATATTGGATATGAATGAAAAAAAGGATAACTAAAAAAGGGGCTCCAAAAAGCAAAAAGGATGCAATTCGAGTTTGGAAATAGGCTTGGGATGATCTGGAACAAATACAAATTCAGGCCTGGATTAAGCGGATTATAGTGCATATTCAGCAGGTTATTGAGCTTGAAGGAGGAAATGAATATAAGGAGGGGCGACGGCTAAGATAAACGGATATAGGAATGTATCTAATAAACGGGGCGACAAAACTTTTGAAAGGCACATCCGTACAGTGCCCTGAGACCTAATTTCCATATAGCGATTTAGTTGGTGGCTATCGTTGACGGCCACATAAAAAATACGGGCGGACGGATTTCTACAGTCAAGCCGGATTTATTATAGCTCTAATGCTTGTGTACAGATCTGACTGTAGAAGTTGTTGGTGGCTTCGTTGCCTCAACTGGTGTTAGTCATTGCCGCTCCACCTTTCTCCCATCCTGGTAGTTTTGGATCCATTCATGTTCGCATCCCAACTTTGTGGCCTGGTGAGAAAAGCCTGTTTCGATTGCGAAATGAAGATGGCGACCGCAGCAGACCTCCCCCTTAAAGAGCAGCTCCGTGCTCAGTTTGTGGGCAAGACACTGCATCAAGTACCCACGCCCTGCGCTGTCCTCGATGTGGCCAAAGTCGTGGTGAACTGTGAGCGAATGCTCGAAGCGACAACGAGACTCGGGCTGTTGTGGCGCGCCCACACCAAAACCCACAAGGCGAGACAACCCGACACGGCTATCTTGTTTCCCCCCCCTTTTTTTTCTTCGTGTTTGCTTAGCTTTGCTGGGAAAGCCCTGACTCCCTGCCTACGACCCAGTTCCTCAACTGTAAAGCCACCGACTAACAGAGGGGGGGGGGGGCACAAGACCACCGAGCTTACCCGGCTCCAAGTGGGGGATAACTCACGAGAGGTCTCGCTGGTAGTATCCACCATCCTCGAAGCCGAAAATCTCCTCCCTCTGGTCCAGGAATTTCAATCCAAAGGACGAAATGTGAATGTACGTGTTCTACTGCGTTCATGTAATCTCGGCCGACTTCTAAAAACCTACCAGGTCCTCCTCGGCTTCCCGTTATTTCCATCCGCTGTCTCCCGCCTCCGTTCCTTTCTTTCATCCACCGGCCCAAACACCTTGTCTGTCCTAATCGACCACCCACACCAACTTACATCCGTCTCAGCCCTCTCATCCAACCTCTCACCAGTCTCAGTCTTTCTCAAAATCGACGCCGGCTACGGCCGTTCTGGCGTAGTTCCCGCCTCCTCCACTTGCGCCGACCTGATTTGCTCCATTCTCTCCCTCGAAGCCTCCGGGGCATGTATCCTCCGCGGCCTCTACAGTCATGCCGGGCACAGCTACGGAGCGCGCCAGAACTGGGCCGCCATGCACTACCTCGCCGACGAGATATCTGGCCTGCAGATCGTAGCCAGACTTGTCCGCGAAATCAGCCCCGCCCATCCCCTCATTCTCTCTTTCGGCGCTACCCCCACAGCAACAACGATCCAGCACCCCTCTCTGGGCTTTTCGGGGGAAACGGAAGGAGACACAGCAGCGGATGACCGGGTTCACCAAGTTCAACACTTCCTCACCACCCTCCACGCCCAAGATCTCAAACTCGAAGTCCACGCTGGAGTATACCCCACTCTAGACTTACAGCAGCTGGCCACGCACGCGCGGGACCCTTCGCTCATGACGACGGCCGACATAGCCATCACCATCGTCGCCGAGGTTGCATCCGTATACCCCGGACGAGGTCGCAATGGCACGGCCGAAGCGCTCATCACTGCGGGGAACCTCGCGCTGGGGCGGGAGCCAGTGTTGGATCAGGGATCCGTCCCAGGACAGCACTATTCCGGCTGGGGGGTTCTAATGCCATGGGGCGGTGCCATGAAGAACCCCGCCCCGGGTGCGGAGTTCCCGCGTGTCCATGAGGGGTGGGAGGTTGGGCGGATTAGCCAGGAGCATGGTATTTTGACGTGGAATGGGTCGAGGGAGGACCAGGAACGGGTACCATTGAGAGTGGGAGATAAAGTGCGGGTTTGGCCGAATCATAGCTGCATTGCGGGAGCGTGCTATGACTATTATCTGGTTGTGGATAGCAGGAACAAGGGGCGTGAGGACGAGGTGGTGGATATTTGGCCCAGGTGGCGGGGGTGGTAGGGCTTCATGATTGCTAGTCGAGCTGCAAAGTACCACGCGAACAAGGCTTCGGGGGTCGAACTGTAGACACTAGACGATGAGCTTACAACGAAGCCGTGCTTCTCTCCATAGACTTTGATAAAACTTGGCATTTTACGTACCAAAAGCTGGACTTTCTCTTAAGAGCTGGCTGTCAACAACTCTGATCTGATCTCTGAAAACGCTACACCTGAAATCTTCCCCTTGGTTTTGGTTCACCGCCGAGACGTAGACGCCCGTCAAACTTCCATGGAACTCCAAACGCCTTAGACAAAACCCCTAGTTCTACCAGGGTGACCATAAACAAAATCCCTCAATGGCCTGTTTTACTCACTTGCACCGCTTCTCAACGATGCCAGCGCCGTTTTCTTCATACTCCTTCTTTGAGATCCACATCTGATGGAAGGTTCCGAGACTAGCTAGAATGCTTCCCCCGATCCAAGCACCGAAGCGTCTCTCGCTCGTTAGGCCGGCCGCATGGATTTTGATCTTAAGCCCGGGAAACATGGCCGTGAGTTCAAGGTTGAGCCGGTCGTTGAAGCCGTTGAGCAAGCTGGTGCCACCCGTTACGACAATATTACCGAGCAGATTGGGGCGGAGATCAACATCGACACCCTCAAGGGACTGGCGAATCAGCGCAGGGATGGTCTGCTGCTTCGTGATGCGGCCTTCGTCGCTTGCGGCGCCATAGGCGGCCGTGTCGTCCCACATACCCTCAGCGACCTTGTATCGCTGCTCGCGCCACATCTGATTGCTGCCATCGGGCATCTCAAAGACGCGACCGGGCTGGGACCTAGCAAAGTCCTCGTTGTTCTGTGCCTGATATCGACCCGGGCCACGCCACACCTCAACCACCGACTCCTTAAACTCGGTCAGCACACGCTCCTCCTCGAAGGCGCGGAACGAATCAGAAATCGTAAAGTTGAACTTCCGAGGGCGGTAGTCAGCCGGGGCATTAGCCTCAACGGGCTTCTTGGATTCGACCATGAATGTAGGGACCAAGTCCACCTTGGGATCACACTCGCCCCACATTGCCCGGATCTGGCTGCTCAGCCAAATTCCACCAACCTGCGACCGCTGGATGGACCGCTTAAGGACCATGCCGTCGTGAATAGCCGTGATGCTTGTGTTGGCACCCCCAACGTCAATCACCAGGGCCGTAGCCTTGCCAGCTGCAAAGGCAGCCAGCACCGGCGTCCTACTGTGCCAAAAGGCCGGGCATCCCCAATTCTCCATGGCAATCTCAATAGCCTTCTCGCGAGCCTTGGGTGCGTTCCACGGGGCTTCCGTCATGAGCAGTGGATTTTCTGCGAGCGGCTTCTCTTGCGCGTCGAGCTCCTCGGTCGCATCGCCTGCGTCGTCCATAGCCACGTCGCCATCGTCGGCGACATTTAAGCCGTTCTTGCTCGGGGGCGTCGGTCGGTCAGGCTGCAGACGCTTAATGAGCATGTGCTCCCACAGCCTGGTGGCAGCGTCCCAGTCCTCGACGACGCTGTCCTTATTCATATAGTTGCGCACCTCCATACCCTCGCGCGGTATGAGGACCTCATCGCCGAAGATGTCGAGGCCGTTGACATGCACGTACGATGAAGGGATCAGCTGCTTTGGAATCTCCTCGCCTGCGAAGCCAGCTCGGGTGTTACAGTAGCCAGGGTCTAGTACGAGCGCTGAGACCTCATCTGAACGGAGGAGAACAAGTTAGTAGCCGCCAATTGGTATATATAGAGGGAAAGTAATCGATTGCGCACCTCCGCCGTAAATGTCAGTCGGCTGAAACGACGACGAGAGGGGTTGCTGCTGTGCCATGGTGAGCTCTAGCTCCGGTCGTAAAACTGATGGCGGATGGGACGCGTGGATTAGGAAGAGGTATCGCTTCGATGCTAAATGGGGTTAAACGGTTGCGAGAAAACTGTTGAACTATCAGTGCAGCGTGGTGCAGGAGCAGCAAAGCAATGCGTGTTGATACAGCTCCCCGAATTCGCGTGCGCCATACCTATTCTTGGCACTAGTCTAAAAAATGTGGACGGGCATTGCGTTGGGTTAGGGTTAGCCGTGTCGTTGTTTTATATGTTGATTTATTTCACAACGCAAGCCTCATCAAAAAGCCACGGACTGGCGATGAGGATGAATAAAGCCAAAGCAAGTAGGGTATCTAAACGCCAATCTTATGCCCCCTCCCCAAGCTCAGCTCACAATAACAATATCCCCCTCGCCCATCTCCACCTCCTCATCATAATCCCTCCCCTCCCCGTACAACACCTCACAAACTCCCGCCAGCGGCACATCCATAACCGCATCCGTCCCCTCATTCCACACCGCCCTCCAATTCAACCCCCCTCCTGGCGTCAGTAGACTATTCCCCTCGTGCCCATCCTTCCAATACCTCTCCCTCTCCCTCCTGCCACGTCCATCCGCGCGTATCCGTCCCTTGGAGTCCACCACCGCCACCTTAGCCGCCTCATCGACAATCGTCTCGATGCTCCCCAACGGAAGGGTCAGTATCTCGGTATTGTACGCCGCGAGCGCCACATATATGTACACATAGGTCATGACGAGGAAACTCGGAATGGCCAGCGACCACCACCTGTTGGGGTAGTAGTATATACCGAGGGCATGGAGGAAGGGGGAGGGCAGGTAGCTCCACAGCAAGTAGATGAGGAAGGAGAGACTACTGAAGAGGTAGAGCACGAAGCCGTAATATTCGTAGGTGGGCACTTTTGGGCTGGCGCGCGGGACAGGCTCGGCGGGGTTATCGTCGTCGGATTGGTCTGGCGTCGTCGGCCGTGACGGACGCAGGAGGGAGGTTAGGGATGGGGAGGGCGGCAGCGGCGTGGGTGGGCGACCATAAAATGGTGGCGCAAAGGTGTGTTGGGAAAAGGGTTGCGGGGGCGGCAGCGGCTCGTCGTCGTCGTCTTCTTCTTCATCGTCGCCTGATGTTGAGACCTCGTTATCGGAAATATTATTGCCTTCGGAGAGGATGAGGCCTTCCTCCTCCTCTTCAGATGTAGCCAGCATGATGGACTAACATGTCAAGGGAAGGGAATTTGATGCTTCTGGCAAACGAGGGCGTTGGGATTTGCTAAATGCAGTGGCCCTGCAGTGGCATCACCCGCAGATCTGCATGGTCCAAGCTTCAACAAACACGGATTGATGGAGCATCTCACGTGCCCTTTTATCCCCCTGTGACTTCCAAGTCGAGATGGATACAATTGCACATGATTTTTGACAATCCAAAAATGTACCCAAGTGGTTCCACAGCTAGGGGCCTGGCGGCAGTGCAATTAGACATAATGCTCGTGAAACATACACATGTAAAAGGGGGTCGCAAATAAGTCGTGGACTGCCTGCTTCTCCACACGTAATCCATAAAACTAGCCATCAATCGGACACCTGTACTCGGCTTCCTTGCCGTGTCTTCCTCCCTTTTGGATCGCCTCTTTCATCTGGAGCTCTTCTAGACAGCTCTGGTGGTAAATGTGCCTACACGCCAGAACAACAAGTGGTCCGAGAAGTGCCCCCCCCTGTCCCGGACTCAGTGGACTACACTCACTATTCGCTGAGGAAGCTCCAAGCCCGGGAGCGCCACCGCTGCTTTGCAGTTTGACATCACCGTCCCTTACAGGCTCGTTGTGCCCGTTTAACTCGTTGCCGTGACGGACATCTAGCGCCTCAAAGCGTGGGCTCAGGTCCCTCCCTTTTCCCTTTCCATTGCCGTTATAATCTTCTTCGATAGGGGACGCAAGAGAGCTTCCACCGCTTCTTCCCTTGCCTCGGTCATCTAAGTTGATAGGCGACATTAAGATTTTCTTCTGCAACCGCTGTCTCTCCCCCTCGGCCTGGCGTTCTTCCCAGGCCTCAAAGACGTTGCCAGCCACACCAGGACCCCACACCCGCCGGTTGCATGCCTCACATGTCGATCCTTTAGGCCGCCACCCTCGCTGTCGGAGTTGCACAGCCTCACTAACGCTCACAAAGAGACTGCGTTCTAGTAACCGATTGGATAGGCGAAGAATTGACTCTTCGTAGGCATAAGCAGCAAAAACCGAGGACAGAACCGCACGCAAGTCGGCTAGGTTGGGCGAGGACGATGCCGCTCGCGTTAAAAATGCGCGTAGAATGCGGAGAAACGAGAGATTTGACCCTAGCACTGTCGTGCCCCGGGCCTGAGCCGAAGACGTTGCGGGCGTTGAGGTAGACGTGAGGAGGGCGGTGAATGTGTTTTGGACGAGAGACCGCAGAGAAGTCAACAGCTTTTCGGTATCCAAATATTGGATAAACGGTTTGGGCTCAGCATCCCCGTCCGCCGCCGGAGATGGTTCTTCTACGTACGACTGCAGATCTCTTGACAGCAGTTTGGTGACTTGGACGGCTGCATCGATCAAGTCAAGCCACAGAGACTCGTCAGGCGAAAGCGCATCTTTGCTCGGCGGTTTCTCCCCCTTTTGCCGTCTCCGCTGGCCGGTTGCCTCACGGGCCATCTTGGTCTGCCCCTGACAGAGCCAAATACCCACGAGTACGTACTTCTGAAGAGCTAGCATGAGATCCTCGGCCGAGCCCTGAACATCGACCGAGTCTCCATCTTCGCCAACGCTGCTCAGTACTCCGTGCAGCGCTGACCCAAGCGTTTCGAGGTGTTTTGTTAGGCGGCCCATGGCGGCTTGCACTTGTCCGTCCTTAGCCATGAGAATGACTACAGCGTCGACAACGCCAGTATCTTCCATGGTAGGCAACAAGTTCTCCAGTCTGAGATCAGCCGACTGCACCAGCCCCACGTAGTCTGATACGTGTGATGGGTCGAACCTGCACATGAGCCGCGCATATTGTTCTATGAGATCTCTGTGCGGGGTTTTGTCTGACAACACTCCTTCTGAAGGCTCCAATATCGCCTGGAGGTAGTCATATTGGAGGTGAGGCTCTCCGGGCACAGAATCTAGGATTTGTTGGTGAAGTTCTGGAGAGTACTCTCCAATGATCCTTGCTGCGCTTCGAGGGCTGAGCCTGACAAGTTCTGCTGAATGCTCTTCGATGACGCTGCGGATGTCCTGAATCTGGCGCCGCGAAAGGGAAGCCCGTGGATTTAGGTATGTCTGAAGACAATCAAAGACGGCCTCGCGGTCATCAAGGTCTTCAAAATACGTCTGCACGAGTTTCCCATACTGTTTGTTCGCCCTGTATATGCGCTTCAAGATGCGAAAGAAACCGGCCTCCCTGAAGAGCGGAATAAGCTCATCCATATTGGGTGGCTGGTAAACCGATAATAGGTATTCTGCGCTCAGCTGCGCGTCGTCAAAGAGATCCTCCCCAGGATAATTGCATAACCCAGTCAGCACTTTGGTGAGTGTTGAGCCTGTAAAGAGAAGGTACTGTGGGTACTTTGGCATGTTTCTGGCGATGAACATATCCAGATAAATGGTGTCGGCAGGAGGGAAATCAGTCGGGTTCATCAGTTCCACGAGTATGGAGACGATGTACTGTCTATTAACCGTGAGGCCGAATATCTGTTCCTCAGGTAAATCTCGACCTTGACTGCCGTTCATCTGCCGCTCTGGGGAGTCGTTCAAGAAGGGATCTTCGAATGCCTCGTTGAGGGCGCTTAGAAAGTCTGGAGCGTGAAACTTCAAGATCATTCGCAAGTACGGAAATGACGGCTCTTGCAGCTGCCCAGGTTTCGTCCGCAATCTCTTGGTGGTGCCCCTTGGCCAAGTGATGCTCTTCCCCGAGAAAAGGCACCAATACAGCTCGGCTTTAGCTCTCTGGGCAAGTGGGTCTGGGATGGATTCCCCCGTTGGATATACGCGCCCGGTGAGAACATAAGAAAGGTAGGTGAAGACCTTGTAGGCATTCACCCCTATCTCGTCTTCTGTCGGGTTCATGGAGCCCGTGTATTCCCCATTTTGCATCAGGGGCACCAGCAACGCCAAGAGATCGAACAATGGTGTGATGTAGTCTCCTAGGGCCTGATTCCAGACATAAATCAACGCATCATATAGACCGTGCTGCTTGCAGAGGACGGTAATCTGGTCCAAATCGAGCGTGGCAGTATCCAAGTGGCAGATGAGCTCCTCGAGCCGGCTTTCCCAGCCCTTCTGCACGAAATGAGTGACCAGGGCTTTCATAACCACTGGAGGGACAGCGCTGATCGTCTTGTCGAGGATATAAGGCTCCAAGGTCTCAAGAAATATATTTTCAACACCGGCATCCTCATACCACTCGTACATCTCGTCAAAGAGGAAGTCGTTATCCCCAACACACTGAGCCCCTGTGAAGCACGTCTCAGCGAGCTCTCGGAGGTGGCTATCATCCACAGTCCCGGTGGCGTTCTGCCGTTGTCCAAAGGCATATTTCAGAGATGCGCTCATGATTTCCATGAGCTTGTCCAAGACAATGGCATGCCGAGAAACGGTGTCTTCAGGTAGGCCAACCGTGAGTTTGTTTGCATCTCCGGTATAGTATGACGTGGCCAGTTGAATGGCACCAAGATAATCGCCATTCTCCATCAGGGCGATGAGACGATCGGCCCAGTTAGAGAGTGTCCCTATTGAGACATCATTAAACCCTAGGAGGAAGAGTCGGCTTTTGTAGGCCTTGAAGCTCATGTAAAACGCATCAGCAACGACACCGTGCATCAATCCGTCCCCCTCGTCCAGTTGCTCCACGATTGAATGCAGCTGCTTTGAGAACAAGTCGACGTGGTAAATGTGCTTGCGTATGAGGTCGAAAGCCTCCGTCATTCTCATACTGCGATCCTCCAGGACGATCAGCCTCTGGCTAATGGTCAACACCGTCAAGACGGATCGGCTGAGCCATTGTACCGCGACTATAGGTTCCTCGCATTTCCACCGACTGCGTGCCTTGAACTTGAGCGAGGGTGGTTTATCCTTATCGAGGGCTGGTATCTCATCGACGTCCAGTACGGTCAGTACGTTGGACCAGCAATACACCAGCTTGACTTTGGACATTTGGCTTCCCGTGACAGCATCCGCAACTTTCAGCTTAACGGCAGGGAACCAAGCTAAACACCCTGTCATGGCGCTATGTGCCGCGACTTCCTTGGGTCGGGCGGATTTATGTTGTGTCTGAGCAATAGGCGTTGTTGAGACTATAACCAGTAGATAGGGCGTGAGCATGGCCGTAAGGCCCATCGCGTCAGTGGTCACATCTACGTTTCCGAGTGGTAATGGCGCAAATGCTAGGACAGTGCTGGGTTTCAACTCCTTGCCCGACGGCGGCTTGGAGTCCGGATACCGGCCAAGAATACGAGTCGTCTTAACTGTCCTACCAAGTGCTCCTGTGCCCCGCGTCGCAAGATGCGAGAAGGCCATCCCTCGATCATCAGCCGACACAAGCGCAGTGTGCCTAGCACCTAAAAATCCTAGATGTGTTATGGCGACGTTTGGGAGGTGGCCATCGACGGTCCTATTCTGCAGTTGGGACGGGTCCAGATGCGGAATGCTCAGGAAAGGCTTCGACGCACCCCGCGTTGTATCCCAGGTGAATATGCTGCCATTTGCATGTCCGCCAGCAATCGTGGTATGATCTGCCGAGATAGCGATCGAGGTAATTGGGCCGGACTCTACGGCTAAGGAAAGTTAGTTCTAGTTTAGAATCGTGATGTGACGGCGACCGTACCTTTAGTCCCCGGCCCAATGATCATTTTGAGACTCTGGTGATAGTCAAACACTAATATTATACCCTTGGATGTCCCAAGCACGATGGTGGCCGAGACCGCGAGGCAGGTAGGGGAGCCAAAGCTTCGCTTCCCGACCTCAGAAAATGCCTGGCCGTTCATTTTCTGTAACTTTGTCCAGCGTACTACCTCCCACGGTGGCGAAAGGGAGTCTGTTTCGCCCGGGTCGAACAAGAGCTGACTGCTTACGGACACGGTCCGGCTGTGGCCACCTGGAAAGGCTGGCGAGGAGGCTCTCGATGAGGCGACGCTAGGCGAGGATATTCGTGACTGAAACCTCCTGTCGAACGGTCGGAAGGAAGGGGTTGGACTCCTGAAGCTGGGTCGGTGGGGCAGCACAGCACTGCTCGCAGGCGAGGAGACCACAGAACCCTGCATTGTACCGTCAGCACTGCCCAGATATTCCTATCCTGTCTTGCTCTGGTGAACCACATACCTGGACCGAGGGCGAGTCGTCTGGTATAGAGAGCAGCGAGTCTATGGGGCTATCGACACGGCGGGGAGCTACATCGCCTGAACCATATTCCGAGGCCGCCTCCTGCTGGGCTTCTATAAGCTCTCGGTAACGGTTCCTGATGGAACTTCCGCCAATTGGTGGTATGGGCGTTGTGGTCGACTGATTCTCGTCGTCGTGGATCTCGATGATGTGGTGGTCATCGCGATCGCCCTTCACGGTCTCCTCGTCACTCGAGCTTTGGTCGGGAATATCCGCCATGGTTCCCCCCAAGCCATGGTCTCTCCGCGGCGAACTCGGACTCATCAGCTATGTCTAGCGCACCGCATGGTTCTGTGAAGAACCGGCCGTTGAATTACTATCGATCGCTGCGAGGATTCCAGGGAATTTCGGATGGGGTGCAACTCCCGGAAAATAGGGCCGAATGCTGAAATCGAACTAAAGGAAGTCCGGCAGGCCTTCACTGTCAATGGCTGGCTTGCGCTCGTCGAGTATGCGATATTGCGCGATCAGGCTTCAGGTAACAGGGCAGTTGCGATATGGATGCACCTACGCAGCTCCCGAGATCCCCTGCATCTCACTTTCGAGCTAGGAACAGGCGGCCCAGCCACACGGGTTCGCTTATCGATAGTTAGAGGAGCCAGCTTTGGGAGGGCGTCACGCCACTCACTGTAAGGTTGTTAGTGCTGAGTCTCGTTAATGCGAAGATATTTCAGTCGAAGGGTTCTCCTCGACGAAATAACTGAGACCATAGATGCGATCAAAAAATGCAGATACAGTGTCGGACAGCCTACCTTCACGGAAGGATAGCGCGCTTTCGAAGCATTACATTGCCATGTGACTGGAGGAACCCCGCTTGTGACCAGGAAGCCCAATTGTCGTCCCCCACTAACAATCTTTGAGTGGAGATGTGACTTCCCAGACCCCTTATCACTTCTGGCGTCGTCCAGACACAAGCTTCCACCACAAGCCGAATCGCGTCGGTTGATCTTCGTTTGGAGCAGCACAGAACACCCAAACCCGCCGACAACACCTTGGATACACCTATTACGGCAGTCTCACGTCGACCCTTTCCTCAGCCTCCTTCATCATGGCATCAATAGGGCCCCAGCTGCCACCGCACCTCCAAAAGCGCAAACGTGCTCCAGAAGATGACGCGCCAGAGACTGCGCCGCCAACGAAAACAACCCGCCGCGACAACGAAGATGAGATAGCCCTCGACGACGGCGACTCAGATGATAGTTTTGGACCCAGTGTGTCGGCCCCTACAGCGCCAAAACCTGCGCCGTCAATTGGCCCAGCTCCCCCCAGTCAAATGAGGAGGGGCGACGATTTCGACGCCCCCAAGACAGAACGGCGTATTGGGCCAGCAATTCCACCCACTTCTACGAAGACGGATGATGTAGATCTCGATGACGACCCCTGTGATTCAGACACCGGTCCGGCCCCTCCACCGAGGATTGACCTGACCGTCCCGTCGTCCTCAACGGCCGCAAAGCGCATCTTCGGACCCGCACCCCCTCCCGCGCCTCTCTCAGAGCACCCTCACACCGATCTCGATTTGGAACCAAAGTCGGACTCCGACTCCGACTGGGGACCAGCGCTCCCTCCTGCCACCCGCCAACACCACGAGCCCTCCGTCTCCGTCGCAGTCGCCGCGCACGCACCACCCGAATCCACGGCCCCCAAGCGCGACGATTGGATGGTGGCGCCCCCCACCAGCAGCGGCTACCGCGCTCCCGATCCGACAAAGCTCAAGGCTCGCAAGTTTGCGAGCGGACGGTCTGTCTCACAAAAGTCCAGCAACGGTATCAGCAGTATCTGGACCGAAACACCCGAGGAGAAAGCGCGGCGTCTCGCCAACGCTGTGCTCGGACGAGAGGACGCCTCCGCAGCATCCGCGCCGGTAGGTCAACTCTCGGCCTCCTCGAGAACCTCGTCCGGGAGACGGGCAAACGAAAACAAAATCCGGGCGTTTACGGAGCAGACCCGTGGCCGGAGTCTAATGGAGGAACACCAGGCTAAGCGGCATGCCGGAAGAGCATATGGGTCTTCGAGGAAAGGGGACGACGAAGAGGATGACCCGAGTAAGCGGGCGTTTGACTGGGAGAAGGATATGAAGGGAGGGCAGATCAGCAACTCACAGCGGCAGCAACTGCTGGCGAAAACTGCGGATTTTGGCGGGAGGTTTCAAAAGGGAAATTTTTTGTAGAAGATATGTCTTGAACTACTTCTTTGAAGTGGTCACGTCCAGCAACAAATATAACAGACTACTGGCCTACGCAAAACCCACTTGTTTTCCGCTCCTCATTCTGATGTGACATGACTGAATCCAGATTTCATAGCGTGAGATACAGCAGATCCATGATTATTCGTTCTCCTATAAACACCAGGCACCGGTGCGGACGTTCGTCACGGTCAACCGCAAGCTATTGCAACGTCCACATCTGACACCCTGCAATATTACCGCAGGGGGGACATCTAGTTGACGGGTATTGAACCTCAGCCTGTGTCCTTCATCAGGTCAATCACTTCAGGTCCCGTTCCTATAAAACTCCTTGCTCGATCGACAGGGCTAGCACGCGCCAAATATAAACCGTTGGTCCAAAACAAGCCATCAACCGACCACCTCTTGTGCTATGCATTCCTTTAAACAGCTGAGAAGAATGGGAAAAACAGAAACAAATCACCCCTCCTCACTCGGCGTATTCGTTGCCTCCGGCGCCCTGATACAACATATGACGCACTCTCCGTAAATTGGTAGCCAAGACAAAACTATATCGGTCGAGGTTTGGCCGTGACTGTAGGCGGGCTCAGGTATATATTTGTTGAGGTAGTCCGTCCGTGTGTGGGGTGTGGTCGCAACCGAGAGGACTCTCATTGATGTTAGAGAGACGTCATGCTCATAGGACTGTGGCAACAGCAACCTAAGTGCTGTTATCACGCTAGGCAGAGTACATATACATGTTGAGGAAAATATGAGGGGTATCGATTGGATCAAATCATAGACGTAAATAAAATGACCAAAGTAGCTCAAGCACGAACGCCTGCCTCAAGGTTGGAAGGCGTGACATTTGCATTGGCTCCCGGCGCCGGAGCGCCCCGAGCACGAAATGCGGGAAACGCTGCTCTGAACGTTGAAAACAAACCACCCTGTTGTGGCAGGGCATTAGCCGACTGTGCTGGTGCAGCAGCGGGCGAGGCAGGAGATGACGGTGCTGCAGTTCGCCTCCATCGGCCGAAAATGCCACCGCTGCCAGCATTGGAACGTCCAGAGCGAGGCGAAGGCTGACTAGCATAAGTGTTGAGAGTTGCTTGGTTGGCAACTATGTAATGCGAGCCGGGGGCAGGTCTGCCACCACGACCAATGCCAAAGAAAGCATGCCGAGGCCTGTTTGGGAGATTCATCCGGGTGTTACGGTCGTTCGGCAAGGTAACAGTGATGATACCGGTTGCGCCGCTCTCTCCCGTCTCAGGAACGAGTGGCCGCGGCTTAGGAGTGTAATAGTCGGCCTTGCATAGCGGGCAGCAGGCTCGGCGGCTGGTCAACCAAGGGTCGAGACAAACAGCATGGAAAGCATGTCCGCAAGTCAGGCCACGCACATCGTCGTCGTCCTCCAGAGTATCAATGCAAATAGCGCAGGTATCCCCCGATGTCCCCATGCATTCTGGCGGCAAAGCGGCGTTGATGTGTTCGTCATCTTCCTCGTCTTCATCCTGGGAAGCTCTGTTCGGCTCCTTTGATATGGTCGCGGACTCGGATACCGTTGGAACGAGGTGGGCATCGGTGGATGTTCGCGGAGGTGCGTTTACCGTACTCGAGGTGCTTTCCTTGGGGGCGTGAGTTGACGGCTTTTTCTCGGGTTGTTTCTCTGTAACAGTCCCGGTCACACTCGTGGTCGGTCGGTCGTCAATAGAATTACGCTCCTTCGATGGTAACTCGGGGGCCACACCGTCAACGTCGCGAAGGCTGCCAGGGCGGCTCGGGGGTGCAGATACGCCGCCTCGAGTTGGGAGACCCTCCTCCGCACGACTCGCAACCCAGTTCTTGTACTTGAGCATTGGAAACTTTTCATTTACCTCATCCATCGTCATCAATTTCTTCTCGCGACGCCTCCGGTGGGGGCGAGGCATGTTCTCCATATTGATCGGCTCGCCGTCTTCGTTCAATCGCATCTGCCTGCTCCGCGCATTGTACCTGAAGCAATACTTGACCCCGACGATGATCCTGAAGCACCGTGTTAGAAGCCCGCCTGTGGCGTTTCCGCGCATCGCGTGCGACTCACCAGAGATTGGTAAAGACAACGCCAAATCCAAGAGCGACGAAGAAGAGTAGTGGCGATGAGTTATTCCCCTGGTTATTGTTATTACCATTCGTTGGTCCGCTTCCGGCCCCTGGGCCTGGTGGTCCGTTGGCAGTGGTTTCAGCGGGGGTCGAAATGGGGGTTGTTGCCGTCGTCAAACTAAGCGTGGGGATTGGCGATGAAGTTGATGGCGGTACACTGTTGGGGTCGAAGGTCGTCGAGTTGCTGACGGTGTCCGTTACCACCTGCCGTACCACCACCCGTATCGCCTCGGCGACGGCTGGATTGAGGAATGCCATTGTTTATCCTGCCGGTGGGTACCAGAGAAAAGCCACAAAGTATCCGGTGTCGATGGCTACGATTCACTCCCGGTCGGTGTCCATCGGGTGATTGCTTGCCGTGCTGCACCTGGGCATCGACAGACAAGCGGCCTGCACAATCCCTACTCAGAGCCGACCAGTCGGTGAAGAAAACCGAATGAGCGGGCTCGGTCGAGAAAAGCCTAGGATGTCACAAGGCTTTGAAGAAGGCGACTTCCCAAAAACGTTGGGAAACACTGGCGACGTCCGACCGTGACGGAAGGTAGGAGAGGTGACGAGCTCAGAAGTGGAGAAAAAGGTTGGCAATGAGCATGTAGATAGGGAAAAGGCGAGGCGGCGAAGGAGACGGAAATTGTTAGAGCCACACTGCTGAAGCAGAAGGCAAGGAGGGGGAAGGAGCGGGCTGTGCTGGCTTGGTTAACCTGGGGGGGGCCAGACTCCTCGCAGAAGGCCCAAGAGCAGGCCAAGGTCGCTTGCAGGGATTATGCTGCTGGACAAGGGGAAGGGGCAAAGAAGGGAGGGAGGGGTCCGGAACAAGCGGAACGACAAGGACCCCAGGCTGGGAATTTGGAAAGCTGGGCCGCTGCGAGCAGCGTCAAGATGGCCACACCGTCTGGCTTTTACACTGGCGCCGAGCTATGGGGTCTCGGCCAATGAACGTCGGCAAGAGAGCCAAAGGTAGACTGCATTTTTGGTTGTCCCATCTCCATACTAGCAGATTTTACGTTGGTGTTTCCTGGGTTTTTTTAGCTGAAACCTCGCCACCTAGCTGGTCCCGCAAACCTAAAGGCAACAGGTTCTCCGTTCCCAAGCGTATTGCTACATTTAAATCTAGATGCCGCATTAGGATGGGAATTAACTCTAACGGGTAGCGCAGCCGCGAAGGTTTACACAGGCTCGCCACTTTTCTTTGTCCGTTGAACCCGATGCAAGCTTCCGTACCTATGAGCTGGACTCGACTGTGCCTCCCCGTCCCGCGATAGGGGTGTTGTTCGAGACGAGACAGGCCACTGAAATGCCGTCGGCGGCAGCCAAAGAAAAAGGCAGCTAGGGGTTCCATTTCGGCGATCTCGTTGGGCTGACGGCGGCGCTGACGGCATGAGGATTTGAGAATTAAGAATTGCGATCGATAGAGGACTGATTTACCCTGGAATTTATGCAAGCTGGCCCACCCTGGTGCCGAGCACCCCATGCATCGAGGCTGCTCTCAATGTGTGACGCACGGAAGATCTGGCGAGATGCGGCGGCTAAGAGTGTGGCCCTTCGTGTGCGCCAATGATCAAGGTTTGTTTTGGCGGTAAAGTGGAAGGGAGTCCTATGTCCACTCCTTCTAGAATTACTTTTTCCTATGTAAAATCGTGGAAGATAGGGAGCCGACGCGGGGCGGATAACAGCTCGGTGAACTGGACAGTCAGGAGCCGTCTTTCTTCCTGAATTTTGACGACTCCAGGAACCGGAACTACTTGACAAGATATCTTACCCAATTGGCCGGGCAGCCATCGTTGGTCGGTATTGGAATCAGAAACCGTCGTCCGTTGTTAGTCTGTGCACTGGTGTTGCCGCTGTGTCACGTAAAACGCCCAGCTGGACGCGGTGCGCCAGGGACTGAGCTATTTGGTCGTGATAACTACCAGACCTGGTTAGCTTTGGGCTAGCCACAACGGCATCTTCCTTCCACTTGCCATTCCCCTCGTGTGCAACTTGCGATATCTGTGAACAAGTCCGGATCAAAAGGTCAGGATGAGCCATACCCATCGCATTATCGATCTCCAGCCGTTGAAAAGAGAACGCAGATCGAGTACCAGATGTAAAATACATCTAGCTCTTGCGTGCTTCGAGAGGGTTACAAGTAACTCGTACCAACACTAACGTTGAGACCATCCTCGAGCCAAGCAGGCCGTGCACCACATGACCAGGGGTCGAGTTCGATCGCCTCAACCCCTGTCCACCTCTCTTGACCAGGCGTGTCTGCCCGGTTTTAGACCATCAAGAAGACCAACCACCGCGACCAAACTCTGGCGCAAGCGATCACCAAGAAAACGGGAACAAAAACAAACAGTGTACCCAGAGCGAAGACTAACGCGACGGAACAGCTACGGTAGCTGCAGCCACCTGTTATCTTTCACCATTGGAAGGACTGTCCAGTCGTGGCAGCTCGGCAATGCCGACAATCAATCACTTGGACATCCGTCGCACCGTCCGTTTCTCATGTTTTTGCTATTTACGAGACTGTTGGCCACCCCCGCGGGTCGGCCTCATTCAGACACCACGACCGTGCTTCCCATGCAGCTCAGAACTTGTTTAGAGGCCATTGAGGCATTCACAGTATCCTTACGGCCACCGACTTTTGGAGGCCTTGGGTGGAACCGCTTGATGACGGGAACTGGTGAACCGTCTTTCACAAGACTGGGGGCGGTCGGAACCCGTCAGGAAGCTTGGCCGCCCTCTCCCCCTCTCTTGGTATGATAAAACGCGGGCGGGGCTCGGGGGGTTGTGATCTGGAGTTCGCCACACCAAACTTGCTCGCTGACTTTCACAGCGCGCTTTCAAGCCACATTGGATGGCTCTTGGCCCGGACTCTGGCCAAGATGGAATCATTGGGTTACCAACGTCGACCCGCATTCGGCCTAACGGGGGCAGTGGTAAGTGACAAGTCTACAGCCCCCGAAGTTCCCGATCCTGATGAGAGCTCATAGAACAGAACCCCACGGACAAAGGAGATAAGACAACATCCGAGACACACCCAGGGCTAAATCATAGCCACAGACGCAATGGGTAAGGCTGCTGTCTCTCCCATCTACAGTAAACCCTGATACGCCCTCGTACACATGCGCCCCAGAGGTACGCGGCATTTTCTCCCAGTCTCTCGTCAGCATGGACAGATCGAGTTGCCCGCGATTACGCTGGCTCAAGGTGGGATGTACGCCAATTTGACATGCATTCCGATACATCGGATACGCTGCCCACAAGATATCAGAACAACACACTTTGGAGGTTCAGTATAAGGTAGAAGGCCAAATAGGTCGCTTACCGCGGAGAATTTCATCGGTCTAATCAACGCCTACGAAGCACAGCACACAGCACGTCCTGTCGTGCACCACACCCATTCTCACCACCGCAGGCCAACCCGCATCTTTGCCCCGCAGGTCATTCGCTCGTGACCTTTAGTGTCTCAATTCGTCCCTTTCGTCACCACGACTCGCCCACTATTTTTTGCTGTGAGATCATGGTCATGTCACCCACCCCTCCATCACGGGGGACCTACGGGCACCTGCGACGACGGGACATTCGATGCCTCGATACTCAGCCGTAGGATTTTTATTTATTGTGTCACTGACAGGAATGCTTGCCGAATTGGCAAGGAGGTGAGCGTCATGCGGCTACTGGTTCCGAACCTTTTTTCCATCTGTGCCATTATTTATCCCCTTGAGCGTATAATAAAAGTGGGCAAAGGTGATCATGGGCTTGCCCATAACCTGTGCCCACTTGTATCTCACTGCGCCGCTCGCACTTCCCGCCCGCCTGTAACCCCTAGGTACGGAAACTGCGCTGCGTTACTGCTGCGGCTACATGGCAAGTTATGCTAAGTAAAGGGGAGATTGAACGATGAGAGTGTATTGAGCGTGGGGGTCCAAGTAACCCATTACAGATTCGATGAATGCGATGCGATGAGATGCAATGAATCTGATGCTGTGCCACCCGACCCAGCGATTCGACCGTTGTGTTTACAGACTGGTGTACTCTGCACTATTCATGTATCCCCACGGCAGTGCGCTTGTCTGGTCTAGTCTACCTGGCGGTGAGAGGGATCAGGTCGGTAAAGTATTTGCAATACTCTACTATTCAACCAGGAAGTCCCTCCTTTGTTGCAATTCGAGCAATAAATGCTAGTAGCAATTATTCGGGGGGGTTGCCAGGAAATGCCCTACAAAGTTGTATGATACTAGGCTTTATGCACAAAGCTGCTCATGGTGTTCATACAGTCCTAAGGCTACGGTAGCATCATCTCGTGTAACTACGGAGTAATAACCGGTCAAACATATCGATATTGCTGCTCCTCGTGATGCCTTGCCGCACTCCTGGCTATTCTAACCTGTCTCTTGTGAAGGGGAAGATGGAGTTGAAGTTCGACATTTTATGTTCAGGTGCAGATGTGCCAGCTTCTCCCTGACTTGCACAGGCAATCTGGGTGTCGAAGACGACGTGGCCAGTGTGCATTTGATGTGTGTCCTTTATCAAACCTTGTCCTCGAGCCGAAAGTACACTTTCACCTGTACTTCATTTGACCAGCCCCCTTCCAGACCCATCTCATTCCATGCCATCTCAGTATTAACTTTAAAAACGCGGTTGTCTGCCTCGTCGATGGAGACAGTGTGCGGGGGCACAGGCCGACCCTGGATGGTAACCATGAAGTCATCCTCAACCGACAGCTCTGGCAGAGCCGAGATGTAAAGGCCTAGAGACCCAATGTCAGCACCTAGCCACATATCACCCCCAAACGCGAGCAAGTACCAGACATACCCAAAATCCCCAAAGCCTTCATAGTCGTATCAACAAGCAACCTGCCGTTGCCCAACACTGTGTACTGCGTCTTCAGCAGCGCCGCACATCCTGTCATCTTTCCTACGAGTCCGAAGTTGGTAACCCTGACCTGGCCTCGAGTCTTGCTCTCGAACGCCGCCAGCGGAAACGCACAGAGGATATCGTAGCCATGAATCCCGACCGACACAATGACCAACGACGTGGGTAAACCCTGCCGCAGCGGTAAAGACACTTTTCCAGTCTGATGTGAGCGTACCACATACTCCAGACTGGGCAGCACTCCCGAGAAGCATGACAGGTGCACCAGCTCTGTCAGCGACTGTGCAGATACATTGAATATTCCCATGATGGGGGTTCCCGTAGCTGCCCGCCCATGGTAGGCACCGATTTTGAGCAGGGAGAGGTCCTCGTAGTGTGTGTACGGGTCAATAGCCCGTCCCACTACGCTGGGTCGAAACACAATCGTCCTCCCCCGTGTTGTGATTCCCGTCATTTGCTTGATCAGGTCTACGTTGTGCTGGCCGGGAACATCCGTAATATAGACCGGGCCACCGCTGATGCAGCGGGCCGCGGCGTGGAACCCCGAGTATTGGTGCACGGTTTGAAACATGTCCCAGTCGGGCACGACGTTTAGGTGCATGGTTAGCAAGCTGTTGTACGCGTTTGACCAGACATGCCAGGGGTGGGAAGACGGGACCTCGGGGAAGAAATCGTCAGAGTTCCGGACTACCATGGCAGGTTTGTTGCTAGGTAGTTGAGAGTAAAAAATCATCTGCGGAGACTGCGACATGCACGAAATGACTTTGTTACTGAAAGAGCGGAGACAGGCGTGTGACCACTCGCGCAAGTAGGTGTAGATCAAATCTCTCCTCGCCTTGGCTGACACCAGCGTGTCGATGGTGTATTGGCCATCAGTCTTGACGCCGTCGATGCCGCAGCTAGAGAGGAACTGGTAGAAGTCGCAGTAAAACCGGGCTACGTCCTCTTCTGCAACAACAGTCATTGTTGAGTCTATAGGGAGGTTTCGCGGGTCGATGTCATCGCGAACCACATTGACTGTCTTGTACTTCCTTGCGAGCTCACCCCCAGGGGCCAGCCCACCCCAGTAACCCAAAAGCGCATGCCAGACGTTGATGTGCTGAATGCTTCGGTGCTTGCTCCGGATATCCGAGATGAGGCCCTTGAGGCCCTTGGGATACTTCTTGGGCTCCGCTTCGAAACTGTTCCATCCGTGTTGCCATTGGCCTTTACCACGGTAGTCAATATCTTGCCAGCCGTCATCGATGATGAGGCTACTGATTCTGATGCTATTATTTGCCAGATCATCTAGAGCCTTCAGGACCTGTTCGTGTGTCATGCCTTGGCCGAGAGCGTTCCAAGTGCCTACATCGTCAGCTTAGCCACAGGTCCGCGTACAATGGTATCTTGCTCACAGTATCCTAAGCCATCATACCAGTCTTCATACCACTGAGCCTCTACACCATCGGATGGTTGGGTCCCGTGTGCTCTCTCTGTTGCCAGCACCGCAACTGGAGAAAGCAAACTCCGCGCGTGATACATGACGGCTGCATTTGCGCTCTCGAAGCTATCTCCGATGGCCACAAGGACTGTTCCCTTGCTCGGCTTAAGGGCATCGTTGCGGAGCTAGGCTGTAGTCAGCACCGCACGGCTCGATTCCCCGTCAGAAGCAACAGAAGTGACCTACGTAAATGGTCACCTTTCCGGAACTGTCGCTGCGCAAAACTGTCACAACATTCCCGATGCTGACCGCAAGGATGACCAGGTGCTTCCCTCTTGGTGATAGGAACGAGCAGAGTATGGCATCCTTGTCTAGCTCAAAGTCTGAATTCCCATGTCTCGGTGCTAGCCATGGGTGCCAGAGTCGGACAAGAGCAAACCATCTATCTTCGATCAGCGTGGTCACATCAAGAGGGAGACTCCCGAATAGCCTTACTTTCGGAAGCTCCCCCAAGGGACTCCAAGGGGAAGATTAGCAAATGTTGATCGCTCGCCAGGAGAATCCTTGGCGGCATCTACGTTTGCATCAACAGACCAGAGGCGTGTGTTTGGGCATTGACTCGGATGACTCTTCCAGCTTAGACTCGGATTTAGGTTCTGTATTAGATCTGGCAAATCCTCAGAGTCGCCCTCTTCGATAGGTACGCTGTTGGAAACAATCATGCCGTCACCCAGTCCCATTTCTTCTCGGATCCATCTCCACGGGTGATTCGGTCCCTGGCGGAACTTGACCGTGAAACTCATCGAAGAATCAACCGGTAACGCGGAAGTTGTAAAGTGTAGCCGCCCTAGTACTTCTGAATTCTCATTGAGAATTCTGGACTGCACTCTATGCTCGCCCGGGTTAAATACCGCTTCAGCCCATTCCTCGCCATCGTTTCCAGAATGCCATAGGACAATTTGCCAGGGCTCCGCCGCCAGATTCTGCGGAATCTCCAGAACAGCGGTAAACACGACATCGGAACTCTGGGTATGTGATATTTGCCCAAGAGGAGGGTAGGTAGCGATGAAAACAGTCATTTCAGCTGACACCTCAGCCGGAGCGGGGCGTTGTTTCGGGATAAAGACAGCTTGAAATACTGTTTCGGGATTAGGAAGAGCAGTCATGACTGGCGACGGATTTCTCCACGAGAATAGGTAATGACAGGAAGTTGGACGCCCGGTTTCGGGAATTCATGGAAGGGTAAGGTCCGCATGGCTCCTTCCTCAGTACCCAATACCACCTGATTGATTGGTGGGAAGATCGGTGGACACATGTGGCTGCAGGTAATCCAGTCGCTAACCAAAGCCTCAGGACGGCTTGGACGGCTCCCTGCCCAGCAGTGTTGAATATGTTGTGGTAGTGACAAGCCGCAAGTGAGTCAAGTTTGACCCCGCTAGGTAGTCACTCCGTAGGCCCATGCAATTCATGATGCAGCTATTTTGCAAGGCGTTTCAGTTTTCCGAAATGGTTGACCAGCACATCCAAGGTCACTCAGAGCTTCACAGCTTGATGCTTGACAAAGCGATCTGTTACTATGTGGATCAAAGTTCTAGCGAATGGGCAAGCTCCAAGATTCGGATGGTGCATCACGTGACTTTTCTTGGTTCTAGGTTTGGCCCGGGCGTTCCCGAGCTTCGCCTGGGAAGTGAGGCAAAATAACCTAGTTTTTTGATGTTCTGATCCATTCTGCCGACCTCTCCTGCAAACCGCTCATTCCGCCATTTTTTCTCCGCCCCCCCATCGTCCTCTATGGCGTCCCGGAGACTCGCTCTGAACCTCTCGCAAGGCCTGCGAGGCCGTGCTGGAGGTCTTTCAGTCCCCTTCAGGCGAGGTCTCGCGACGCCGCATCACGCCCCGACCATCAAGACCGAGACGACAACCCTCAAGAATGGTCTGACCGTGAGCCTCCCGCGCCTCCAACGACGCCAATTGACTGCCACTAACCCCTTTATTGCTTCCAGGTTGCCTCCCAATACTCTCCCTATGCTCAAACCTCGACGGTCGGCATGTGGATCGATGCTGGGTCCCGGGCAGAGACTGACGAGACGAACGGCACCGCACACTTCCTCGAGCACCTTGCTTTCAAGGTAGGGCGTTGCGCCGCGCTGACGTCAACGTCATGTATACTGACGTGGTATAGGGGACCGCGAGACGGACTCAACAGCAATTGGAGCTCGAGATCGAGAACATGGGTGCCCACCTCAACGCATACACCTCGGTTCGTCCCGGTCGCCCTTCCGAGAACTATCACCCACCCACTAACATGTCATACAGCGCGAGAACACCGTCTACTTTGCCAAGGCCCTGAACGAGGACGTTCCCCAGTGTGTCGATATTCTTCAAGACATTCTCCAAAACTCGAAGCTCGAAGAGGCGGCAATTGAGCGGGAACGCGATGTGATCTTGCGCGAGTCGGAGGAGGTTGAGAAGCAGCTCGAGGAGGTTGTATTCGACCACCTGCACGCTACCGCGTACCAGCACCAGCCTTTGGGCCGCACCATCCTCGGCCCCCGCGAGAACATCAGGGACATTACGCGGACAGAGCTTGTCAACTACATCAACCACAACTACACTGCTGACCGCATGGTACTGGTTGGCGCTGGCGGC
>Ga0247763_1000163_pt1 | contig 34379 bp, 34 predicted proteins | sample UWRJL141409B4_FD_179926 | JGI IMG/M metagenome (GOLD analysis project Ga0247763, IMG submission 179926) | Plant litter microbial communities from Arlington Agricultural Research Station in Wisconsin, United States - UWRJ-L141-409B-4 | ecosystem: Environmental > Terrestrial > Plant litter >... | reverse complement strand
GGGATTTGTAGCAGCATCGGTGCGACTCGGATCATGCTGGGGTGTTATGCGTGCAAACACCTAGAGAGCCTGAGAACCTGGCAGGCTCAGTACTTGCGATAAAGTCTCAATGCTAGCAGTGTTTACATTTTTCCTATGCTACCGCACTGGTCATCATATCACATAGAGTTGTCACCTCGCATCAAGTCACACGGAAAACGGTGTCAAATTACGGGCTCTTTATGGCCCTTGCTGCGTGACCAGCCACTGGGCAAACTCACCCCCTCCTCTCTTTTATCCGAGGCATTGTCACTACGGCTTGCAAGGACGCCATGATGACTGTTGGGCCGGAATTACCGAGTCGGGGCTCCTGGCCACCTCCAACATCTTCAACCACGGCCACTGGGACGGTGGTGATGACACAGACCTATGAACTCTGCCACATGTCCAATCCGTTGCCAGGGCGGGTCATCATGGCAGAGGCTACGATATCCCGACCCGTCCTGTCATCGAGCAGCTATTCGGAATCGCAAATACTCTGACTCGCCTGGTCACCGAGCAGCACTTAGCCCCGCCAAGTTTTATGGGGTGTTTATCAAGATGTGCGAGCTTGTGAAGCCCGCTATAGGCAAGGCGGGTGGTTCCTTGTGCCTTGCTAAGCAACGGGGATACCGCGTTGCGTCAGCCCTGTTCTAGCAGTGCGATCTCCCCTGATTTTGAACAGCACTTGAGACGACTCAGCGTCGCGTGCCAGCACCCCAGGGTCCATCTGCAGCTTCCCCTGTCTGAAAAGTATCGATTACAGGTCCTACTACGCATGTTGTCGAACTTGAAGCTCCACGTGCCATCCGTCGTTTCGTTCCAGAATCTCCCGGTCGTATTGCGCATACCTGGCCCTTCCTGGCAAGTGCAGCTGCAGGTGTATCCTCTTCCGCAGCCGCTTCGCTTGTGTCTGTCGACGTCGACGTTAACCGGGGTATCGGAACATGCTGCTGGGTGATATAGCTGTTGGTGATACGGAGTTCGAGTGCCTTTCTTCTGACGCGTCGACCCCACACCATGCTGGTTCAGCCTCTGTGTCCCAAGAGATTTCCAAGAGATTTATGTTGATCGGGTGTGCCGACTCTGCCACCTTCAGTCAATATCGGTCCACCGGAGGGCTCAAGGACCGTGACGATCATCGACTTGGTCGTGCCGTTTGGCGCCGTTGTGGTATGCGCAGGCTTGGCCATTGTGAGACCGTTCGCATGGAACCTCAGCCGCAGTACGGATAGAAGGTGCTGGTCCAGTCCGTCCCAGGTCTGAAGCGGACAATTTTCATCGGCCTCTTTGGACCTGGATGAAATTGGAGGTCCCACTCTCGCGAGGATATATAAACCTTGCCGTTTTCGCCGTGTCCTGGTGAGGATACCCAGACGTCAAGGGCGTCGGATCTTGTAGGGTCTCTGTCGCTCCCTTCGTCTTCCTATGAGGGCCGATTAACTGCCTTAAACTGGAATCCCAGTCGGGTGCACCTTCGCCGCGGGCTCTTGAGTAGGTTGATCGCTGGCTACCAACACAAACGCCGCGAGTTCTGTACCAAATGTCCTGCGTAACCCGTAAGGCTTTATCCCTGTTATAATAACGCAACATAGTCACCATAATTACTCGTAAAGGTAAAGCTGGAGGACGAAGCGCCTAAACAGCCCCCAGACACAAGTCACCCCACCTAATTGTAGCATACTGGAGGTCTTGCACCCCACAGAATTCCCCTGCATGGGTGCAGCTCCCCAGCGCACCCCAAGGCCTCAGGCTTCAGCCGCGGAACCCCACATCCTACAAAGGAAGCCTGAAATTCCCACCCCAAAGGCAGATTATGTAAATGGGGTGAGACTCCACACCAGTGCACTCTCAGTCCATTCACGAACAGGAAAAACAAAATTGGGTACACACCATATTTGTCCAAATAAACTCAGCTTCCCCACACCAGTTTATCTTCACCCCGGATAAACCAGCTGCGCTGGGAATGCCCACCCCAGTATGCGCACACCCCAGATAAAGCCAATCCTTTTACACTATTTGGTGGGACAGAGAGTTCTCGCCTAAAGTAGTTCACCCTCACCGCACTGCACATAAACATGTCTACCTTCCCACATCCAACAATGTCGAATTGCATGAAAAATACCAGAAAATAAATGATCACTTAATGCAAATGGACTTGATTTGGAAAAGTATAAGAATGGTGAGCGGGGCTGTCCGGTTGGGGGTCAAGCCTTCTATGTTATAGCATCTAGCATCACAGCGTCACAGCATCACAGCATCACAGCATCACAGCATCACAGCATCACAGCATCACAGCATCACAGCATCACAGCATCACAGCATCACAGCATTACGAAAAAAACAGGGGAAAGCATGTCAATTAATGTTCATTAGACGGCGGGCCAGGTTCTCTCTCCGCGACACCATCGTCTCGAGTGACAATCACCTCCTCTTGGGTGGTAACGGCCTCCTCTTGGGCGGGAATGGCTTCCTCTTGAGCGGGAATGGCTTCCTGCTGGGCGCGAATAGCCTTAGCCTTAGCCTTAGCCTTAGCCTTGGCCTTAGCCTTGGCCTTGGCCTCAGCCCGTTCTCTCACAGCCTTCCACAACTTCTTGACCGCGTCCTGCTCTGCAAGGGTAGTTTTGCAAAAGGCTCGGACATTCGCGTTGTGCATCTGAGCCAGAGCCACATCGGGCCCGATCTTCGTGGCATTGCGGTCAACATACCGCTCCTGCGTTCTGGCCCACCATCTCACCCACCACAACCAAGTTCGCACCAACGCTTCCAGGACGGAGTCAGACCAGATCTGACCCTCAGAAAACGTGAACTTGAGCAGGTACACCCATGGGTCCTTCTCATTCCTCATCATGCACCGCACAACGAGTCCGGGCCCGCAGAACCGCTGACTTGCGACCAAGGCCAGGCTATCCTCGAAATACTTGGCATGAGCATTCATCAGTGGCAGCTCAAACGGCCCGCAACCGTCGAAAAATACCTCTTGGCCATATAGGGAGTCCCACAAGTTGGCTAGGACCGTGCGGCTAGAAGCCAAGGACTTCGGGATGGGCTGCATGTAGGGCAGAACGCTAAGCGCTAGCCGTCCCGTGTCCAACTCCGAATCGGCGAGTCTGAGGCGGGCCATAAAAGCCACCTCGTCGTCGATAACCCGCTGGATGTTGGCGCTCCGGGTTAACTCCAGCTGGCGGTCGCTGATTCCGGTATCCTCCAAATACTTGTAGTACAGAGGCTCTTGAGGCGCAGCAAAGCGCCAGTTACCACCCGGGCCTTCGTAACCCCTCAACTGGAGGAATGGAAACGCCTGACCCCCCTTGGCCCGGACGAGAGCGTCCCAGAGCATTCGATCAACTTCGAATGCGAAGTAAACTTTGGAGACGTGCCTGTAGCCCCGTCTCACGAACCCTTCGCAAGCTCTGATCTGTGCTTCGTCAATTGCCTTTGATTCACCCTCGTCCGATGCGAAGGCGATATCCACCTGCAGCGCCATAGTTGCCAGAATGTACGAGCGGCGAGCAGTAGCCGCCTTCGTGACCAGCTCAGCCCTCTTTGCCGCCTCCACCTCGGCAGCGGTAACCGCGCCGTGTTCGACCTCGCCAGATTGTTCTCCAGTCATGTTGGATATTGAGTAAAAAAAGAAGGGGAGATTTCTGTTGGCGTGCAGGAAGAAGTCTGGTGCGTTGCTTGCAGTTGGCAAAAGAGAATTTGAAATTGTGGGATAGAATTGCAGTAGCAGGCTGTCTGGAAAAGGCAGGAACGAGTGGCCTCCTTAGTCAGCGGACGCGACTTGCAAGCTCTATTTCACATGGGGTTAAAAATGTTGTCAGAAGCAAGGGTCTGTTGACGGTCTTTTTTTTTTGTCACCAAAAGCTGAAATCTACCTAGTTATGGTGCTCTGGAACCAGACAGGCTGAGCTTCCATCACGTCGATCAAGGCTAGCTGATCACAAGGTTTGAACGAAAGGGAAAAAGGTCACGAAAACCATGCGTATTTGGGAATCGAGAATGGAAGCATGAATAAAGTGCTTGAGGACGATATAATAGCTTTACAACGAGGGCTACTGCTTCACAGACTTCTGGCCTAGGCGAACTGGAAATGCTCCTATACGAAGTTTCTCGACAGCCAATTGTAGTTACCAAGAACTCAGGGGCAGCCGAAAAAGCGGGTACCGAAGAATCAAGAGCCGGCTCAACCGTAACCGCTGTGATCGTTGCCATCCAGATGTGTGGGCGGCCAGCATGTCGTCTTTGTCATCTTCGTGTGGGCGAGATGGGGTCGCTCCCAAAAGGGCGACCGGAGACTCGAGCTCGTGTGCCACGGGGCTTTGAGTTCAACATTGATGGTGATGCCTTGCCTTAGCGAACTGTTGTGTGCGCGTTGCGACGACCTCGTCTCTGTGCCCTCTGGGTTCGTAGAGCATCTCGGTGGCCAAACCTTGGTGCCTGCGCCGCCTGCCGCCAGTAGCTTGGTCTTAACCCCTTCAAACGTTGTTGTCGTGACAGCAGAGAGATAACTTTCGGGCGCAAGTGGTCAGCGCGCGCTAGCTCCTCCTCTCATGGCGACCGCAAGATGCACATGCTTTCGTCATTTTAGACGGAACTGTCGCTTTTTCTGGGGAAAGTGTCGCCCGAGCTTTGAAGAGTTGCTTGACCATTGACTTCTGTTCTTCGATTGTTTGTGCAACGTTGTCCGGATGGCCGCTCGTCGGTCCGCTCTTGAACAAAGGATGTTCATTCTTGATGGCTCGCAGGGAGAGGCAATTCCGTTGGTCATTCTCGAGTGGAGCTAGACTTCTTGTATCTTCCAAATGTTATCCTATGACTCTTACAAGTCGTCCCATGGTTGTTGGGAACATCCGGAATTTGTAGTCAGGAGACGCTTATGGATGTTTAGGTAGACGTGACCTACAAAGTTCCAACCTTTCCCGGTCAAGCCTGAACAAAAACATCTTGTGCGTGACTTGTCTGCAGCCCCACTGGTGGAGGAGATCTCCGCAGAGGGTGTTGACGGCGTCGGCTCGTTCCGCCGGAGCGACGGTTGGGGACCCACCCCTGCCGATGTGATTGGTGATGGCTTGATTCACCGCACTCAGGCGCTGGGCGTCATTCTCGTCCCGGCCCCTCGCCCAATGACTTCTTGTATCCTCCAAGTATTGCCCGTTGGCTCTTGCAAGTCATGACATTGTGGGAAGTCTCGTCTCTTAATCGTCCGCGGAGGGGGGGTAGGAGGGTGCCCGTCCGTCGTTTGATCGCTCGTTCTGGGGTGGCATCCGAATCCATTATGCGAGTAACCTGTGGGTTGTTCGATTCGGAGGGAGGGAGGGGGCTAACTGCCTTGAAAATAGTCAGCATAGACGATTGCGCCTAGAAATAGTGTCACCTAGCTGTTCACTTCGTAGATAGAGGATTTGGGCAGATGGCGCGTTGTGGGATTTGTTCAGCATGAAATGCAGCCCAGAGGGCCGAAAAATCGAAAACGTGGCCACGGCAGCGATGGAAATCAGACCGATGACCTGTGCAAACCCCAGTCAGCAGGCAGGCCACGGGCAGCCAGTTGTAACTAGGTATTGCAGCATAATGGTGAGTGAATGCCACCGAGTTCGGTTCATTAAAACGATACACCCTCCACTTCTCGAGTGAGGCGAGAGAACAGCCGAGACAACCCTTTCGTGCAAAGAAGGGCCATGCAGCCCCCCCCCCCCCCCCCCCCCCCCCCCCCTGTTCCATCAGGCATAACCTCCACCGCGCTGAATCCAAGTATCGTGTTGACTTGCCGGGAACCATGCAAAACATTGGACAGCCTATAATTACAGGGACTCTTGGACATTCCCAAGCCTTCAAGTCTTCCAGTCCTCCAGTTCTCCCACACTGCTGTGTCGCACCTTCCCCCGACGAGACATATTGAGCCGAGATATCTCAGATGACTTGCCCACCCCACTGTGACGTCTTGCGCCCAAGTCAAACCCCGGTCGAACAGTGGAGAGCTAGATAGGAGCGTGGGTGTGTGCCGCTCGGTCCCGATCGGTGTTGATCGTTTGCTTGACGTTCTGAGGAATGCTTCCACGACAAACACTTGCTGCTTGCTATCTCCCTGTCTGATACCACGACTGCCTCTTCTGTTGCCAAACTCACTGTCCTTGCTGTTTTTCTTCGTATATACGAAGATAGTTTGCAAAAATGAATGCCAACCTCCCCGCCTTCTACTACACGTCGGCTGCCAACGTGGCCGAACTCGAACGCAACGTTGACGAATGTAAAGAAAAGCTTGACACAGTCACGCAGCAATTCGGGGATATGGTGGGAGGAGGCAACAGTCTCACTCCAGGCCATGTGCTGGGTAAAGAGGAATTGCGTCGGATGGGCTCCAGGGCCAAGAGTGTCGTTGAGTCCGGCCAAAGCGATGTGGGCAAGATTGAATCCCATGTCGATAGACGCGAGAGGTCGTACGAGAAGACGGAATCTGTGGCCAACATGGCCGTTGCCAAGATGGGGCAGCTTCTGTCTCACGGAGCATTTGCCGGAGACCCGACGGAATGGGCCCGAAAGAAGGCCGAAAGGCTGAACCGGGTGATTCCCGACGACAAACGCGTCGTCATGCTGCGGGTGGTTATGAGACATATGGACGATGGCTTGCTGAAGCGGATCAGCGACGAGGCTATCTTCCGTTTGGGTCAGCAGGCATCCACCATAATCGCTGACCGAGTACGTACCGCTAGTAGCCAACTGGTGGATACCGCAGAAACAGAGAAACTCCAGATGAGGGTGAAGGAGCTGGAGTCAGAGGTTGCTTCTCTCTCTGACAGTCTTGTCAAGGCTCAGGACGCTTGTGAAGCGCAGGCGAAAGCCTACCGCGAGAAAATGAGTGGGCTCGAAGTGGCGGAGGAGGAACATCGAAAACTCGTCGCGTCCCTTGAGGGCAAGCTCGATCACCACACAACGCAATCTGCCAATCTCGTGAAGGAGAATGCAAGCTTGAAAACCCAGGTTTCTGGCCTTAAGCTAACTCTGAACAACGAGCGACTTGAGAGAGAACAGGTCGAGCAGCAGCAGTGGGATTATCGTATAATTCCCGACAGCCAGCCTGTTCAGTCTCTGTCGGATGAGCTCAAGCGGAAAGATGAGGAGTGTGTCGGATTGATGAATAAGTTGAACGATGCACAGGATAGCCTCGCGAAGGTTCAAGAGAAGCTTGAGTCCCGGGCTGCCCCCGCAGCTCTGGATTCGAAAGTGGAGGAGTTGGAAAGGCTAGTTGACCACTGGCGGGAAAGGTGGAAGGGACTGGGCCGCAAGCTTGACTGCAAGAGCGACGAGTACAAGGCCGAAATTGAGGTGTTGAACGCTTCCTGCAAGAGTTACAGCAAGGAAATCGGGAAGCTGGGCGACGCTATTGTTGACGCTGAGGCTCGCTGCAAGGGCGAGAGCGAGGCAAAGAAACATGTTGTTCTCGAGTTGGAGGCGGTCAAACGCTCCCTCAAAGAGAAGGAGGATATGATCACCGGCAACATTGCTTCGATAAACTTGTTGAAGGCTGAGCAAACGAGTCTCCGGGATGGCATGAGAGAACTTGGGAAAACCTTTACCGGCCAGACAAATGGTCAGTGGGTTACTCTTGTCCCGTTACTCAGGACGCCGGGTCCGGTACCAGCACTTCGACCCGTGGAGGCAAGTTCCGTGTGCGAGGTAGTCTCTCTGGGGTCGATAGGGTTGGCCCTGCCGAGCATGGAGGCCACTTGCTACATGTTGACGTCAGATGTGCGGCCGGACCTGTTGTGTGGGTTGGTGAGCTTGCTTGCCAACCAAATCGCCGCATCAGACGTGGCAAGCATTGCCTTTGTAGAACGGGCCCTCACGTTGGCTGCTGAGAGGCGTGATTCCAATCGCGACGATCTCTTCAGGGTAGGGCTTGTTCGCGCAGCCCGGCAGCTACGTCGTTTCGGCGATGTGGCCGTGCTTGGCAGCCTGGAGGCAGCGTTGGGACCGGCTCCATTCCTTCAGCTCGCTAGCCTTGACCTTCGAGCCGCCTGTCAGGTGTTCGGCCGTCGAGGCAGCAATGATATTGGGATAATAAATGGAGCCGAGTGGACTGGCCTGGTCAACTTCACAACACGTCAAGCGACAATTGCTCCGCGCTGTGACACCCACTTCAGCTTTGTCGAGCGCACATTGTCGCTGACTACAGTGGACGGGACCGGAGTGAAAGTAGTTGTTGACCAAGACCAGTTAGTAGCTTGCTCCATGTCGTGGCAGAAACAAATAAATTGACTTTTTAAACTGTTCTTCTTGACGTGACTGTGACTGATGATCTAACGACGTGATCCAATGGATTGACTTTCGAAAGTCGTGTTTTCTTTTCTTGGGCTTCTTGTTTTAGCTACCCAGCCCCTTGCTATGTACAGTCAAAATACAGGCAGTGATGGCTCAGGTGGCTTGACTAGCTCCTTGGCACGACACGCCCCCATCCACACACGGGCCTCGAAATTTCTCAGTTGCTTCAATTCTCTCGTCCACGCCCGGGTTGGTCTCTGCAAGAAGAGCTCTACTAGTCAGGAGCGCTGTCAGCTCTGCGCCTCCGGCCATACCTGCCGCCCCATTCCCGACGAGCTTGTTCCTGTCGCTAGATGGTGTTACGACATTTATTTCGAGGCGAATCTGGTCATCGGTTCGGAGTCGAAGGGTTTGCTGAAGGGCGTGCTCGGCAAGGTCTACAAACCGTTGAAGGAGCTCACGACCGCGCTCAAGGGAAATGCTCCGGAGGCTCCGAGCAGGCTTGCTATCTTCGCCACAGTCTGGAACTCGTTTGACTGTGTCGGCGCTCGCGGTCCCGGTTGGGACAAGGTCGGCCGTGCTCCGAGAGGTCCTTTGGAGTCATACTTCGTCACTGCGCCGGGAGTCCCTGCTCCCATTATCGATCTGCTGACCGTCGAGCAAGAGGGAGATGATTCGTCGGTTCAAGAGATCTCTCCAGCGAAGACCTCAGTGAATCTTAGAGCAAAGCAAGTGCATCCAGAGTTTCTTAAGAGTTCGAAAGGCAAGGCCAAAGAGCTTACGGGCTACTTTGAGCCCGAGGACGAAGGCGAAGATGTTGGTGAGACTGATTGGCTTGATCAATTTGTTAGCTCCACCCCTAAGACTTATGGCTCGCTCATTCCGGACCCCAAGGCGACAGCGGATCCCAATAATCCTGATGATGCTCGTCGGCTCGGAGCTGTCTACTCGAAGGGATTGCACTTGTGGGCCGAGACTCTCGAGGAAGCTCAGACAAAGAAGAGGGAGCGCGAGGCTTGGAACAATCGTGAGCGCCTCCCTTCCACTCACCACTTCACCCAGGAGGTCTCTGAGGCCGTCGACGCTGCGAATTCGGCAAATCAAGCTCTCTTGAAGCTCCTGCAGAGGCAGGCAGTTGATAACAATACGGAGATCTCTGACTCCCTTGAGCAGTTTTCGATTCTCAGCCAGCGTCTCACTACCCAGATCCACGCTCTCCATGCTCCCCTGGAGGAGCGGGTTGAAACCCTGCAGAAAGAACACAAAGCAGTGATGGATAAGCTTGATGAGTTGCAGGTCGGTACAGAGAACAGGAGAAGCAATGATTCGGATCTGTTGCAGTTCGGTACTCGTCTGGCTGCGGTAGAGGAGCTCGCTCAGACGACTGAGCAGAATTATATGAGCAAGGTTGAGGAGAAGATTGAGGAGCGACTCAAGAAGGAGCAGAAGCATGTTGAGGACTTCGTTCGCACGAGCTTTGCAACATTGATGGATGCTTTGAGAAACCAGTTCGTTGAGAAATGATGGTTTCGGGGTATTTTGTACAATAGTTGAGCGAGGTAGTTGGAGTGATGGACGAGCTGGGAGCTTGCTTTCAGGCATGCTCTCCTCCTCCGCCTACTAGATTTCTAGAAAAAGGCATATTGTTCCCCGTGCTCGCCTTGATCTTGTGCCGCGCGTCCTGAAGATTGATGAGCTCAGCGACGACTGGAGCAAGCTCGTAGTTCTACGTAGCTTAGGTAGCTTAACTAGCTCGCTAGCACGACATGCAATGGTGATCACATTAGTCCTCTGGGCCAGTCACAGAACATGTTACATTTTCTGTCATCGAGTCACAACGAAAAACAATCCCCCCGGGCAACGCTAAACTGTCTGGAAAGGCTGAGAAGCTTCTTTTCGGCTGTGGCACTGGATTGTCCGCATTACGGACTGGAACTTCTAGTGACACCACGATCTCAGCTTCGGGCTCGAACTTGTCCTGTAACTTCTGCCAAAGACCTTCGACGTCTTTTCGAGCCTTTACAGGCACAACCTCGGATTGCTCGGACCACAGCTTCAAACGGCACGCTCAAGCTTAACTTCGAGTTGGAACTGGCCCTGTAGCTGCAGCTTCCATCGTATTCGACGTCGGCGATCTTCTCAAAATTAGCACGACGTAATTCGGTCTGAGGCTCAAATAATACCATATCCCTAGTAGAGTACTATCTTCGTGTTGCAACTTCTGTCGGGGCTCTTCAACGTCATCAAGTATTCCTCGCTTTTCTTTTTTGTCGTCGTCCTGGGCAACCTGGAACTTGTATCTTCGAATGGTGTTGAAACATCTCTAACTTCTTGCGCTGGTATCTCGTTGTGAAAGGGGACGACAACTGAATTAGTCACCGAGATATAGTGCGGAAAAGGACCCGAAGATGCAGGGACATGATCTGAAGCGCTGGGAAGCTATCCTGTTAGCGTTGCGATTCAAAGACTCGAGCGGCACACTCGTCCTAATGGAACTCCGTCTTTTTACCCTGCAGCTTCTGTTGAAGTTCTTTCAACTCCTTTGGTGCTTTGGCAATGACGGCGTCAAGTATTCGCCGATGCGACCCGGACCCTCAGATGGTACTGCTCTCTTGTTGTATCCGTGTTTTTTCGTCCTGCAGCTTTTGCCGCATCTTCCACATCTTTCAGTCGTACTTCTGTTGGGCGATCCGTGTTCCATCAAGGGACGTGACGAAATGTGGAAATGTGTTGTTTGCGGACAAGAACGTAGAAGACTAGATCTCGCGGACTACCACGTTGGGTTCGAAGGGGGTGTCGAAGCCGTCGGTGCCGCTGGCGTGCCGGATAACCCACAGGAAATTGAGGACCCATCTATTGACCATTCGTGTTAGCACAGGCTCTGAATGACCGTCTCGTTGCTTACGGTTTCTTCGGGTATCATGCCAACGTCCAGGCCGCGTCCGGGCCGCAGACAAAGCGATATCAGGCGGGCGTAATTGGTGATGGAGTCGGATGACCCGCCGCTCCAGCATGCAAGTCTATGGCATTACATACTGCTCGGATGAAAAAAACAAATTTGTGATGATAAGCGGGATGATGAACATGTTGTATGTACTTCGTACTCCAAACGGAATTCGCGCTGGTGGCATAGTGGACTGGGGCGCTTGCTCGCTGGGAAGGGCTCATAGCGACAGGCAATCTCACAGAGCGACCACAGCACGCAGACATATTTCGTGACTCATTCACACATAGCGCAGACTTAAGTGACCGCGCACCACTCTACGATGGAAAATATTCGTGTAGCTCAAAGGACACTCAATGGAATTAAACTTCAAGATGATAGAAACTCCATCATAACTCAATTAATGCTATTGTACATATCAAGAGGAATATGGTCAAGCACCCACGACAAAGGCCACCACTCTGGCCACCAATGCCGGCCAATTTTTTTTTGGCCCACAGGGGGGGGGACCTAGACAGTGTGACTATCAGCATCACCATCATTCCCACCAATGCCGCCGCTGCTGCTGCCACCCTCGCCAACGGCCCTTCTTTTAGCTTGGGGCTCGTTTAGTGCCACATTGTCGGCACTGCGTTTCATCGGCACTGCAGACTTCACCAACAGTCTCTCAAGAGCGCCGAGATGCTCCGAGCTTGCCTTTGCGGCCTGCTCTTGTGCTTGTTGCCAACATTTGCCCAGCTCTTTGCGAGACTCGGCCAGCTCCTCCTCAAGCCGAGTATTGCGTTTGTCCAGCAGGTCTCTCTCCGTCTGCAGTTTGGCCACTGCAATGTCTTTCTCCCGACTGGCATCTTTCTCCTTAGACAGGCTCATGTGAAGCCTCTCCACCGTCTCGTACAAGCCACTTCCGTCTGCAATGGTACTGCAGAGTTTCAGCTGCTGGTCTGTAAGCTCAACCACAACCTCTTTGACCTTCTTCAGCTCATCGAAGGCCGCTTTCTCGAGCTCAAACTCCTCCCGTAACTTCTTGATGGAAGCACGGTCCTCTTCAAGTTGCTCGCGGTCAAATGCGACCTTTTCGCGCTGGGCGTCAAGTAAATTACGACGAGCTTCAAGCGCATCCTTCTCGTCCTGAAAGGCCGTTTTGGCCTCATCTAGCCGAACCCATTCACGCTCGAGCGATCCATAATCTTGACCAGAGTCGCCTGCTTCTTGAAGAAGCTCATTGAATGAGCCCTGTCCAGCGGGAGGAGGGGTTGGCCTGAGCGGTGAATCCATTTTGACAGATAAGACGGAAGAAGCGTCTATTGATGACCGAGGTTGTTTGTGGTATGTAGTGTGCGAGAAGTGTTCGGGAAGAGAATTTTGCGATTAGGTCCTTCAGCTGACGCGAGGTGACTGGTTGCGCCTTCCCTCTTCGTCAAGTCCTGGACGCAGCCCACTGCGGGAATGGGCATTCCTTACCTGGTTGGGATTTAATAGATGAGCCACAAGCGTCGGGAGACATGTTTGCATTATCACCACTGCGTTGCATTGCAAGGGGTTCCAGTTTGTATGATTAATGGATGCGGCGCTGTTTTTTCGCATGCGAAATTCATAGAATATGGAAACGTGTTCATACTAGGTATCTGGGGTGCGCGGCTGGGACCTGTTGATTTGAAAAGCAGTCATGGTTTCCAAGCAGGAACAACATCTCAAAGCACCCCAGATAACTAGCAGCTACAAGTCACCAAGTCGCGCACTGCTCACCTACAGCTGCAAAACAGCCCACCTTCCATGCCCACCCCAGAAACCTAAACTAGCAACCAGTCAACGCTGTGCACCCCAGAAACCTCAACGAGCAACCACTCAACTCCAGTGCAACCCAGCCAACGCTGTGCACCCCACAAACCAAACCAGCAACCCCTCAACCCCAGTGCGACCCAGCCAACGCCGTGCACCCCAGAAAAAAAACCACTAGGCAGTCCCCAAGTAGCCCAGGCTGCACATCCCAGAGAACTCGACCGCAGGTCTCAGAAATTGCCCACGATGCGTACATAGCAATCATGACACTGTCAAGAGGCTGCACCCCACGGACAACTGGAACAAACAGTGCACCAAAATGCCCTGCCTGCACTGCGCATTGGGGTCGGAAGTGCCCTCACCCCGCACCACTACAAATTGGCCAGGTCACGCACCGCAGATAATTCACGCAGGTGCAGCCGAACTAGCCACCCCACAACACGTCAAGCCATGCTAGCTCCAGAGTATGAGCTCACCCCATAACTTCCTACCTATGACCCATCCAAGTTTCCTCGCCCAACCCACGCACCCTGGTAGGCCAAAAAACTCACTGCTTCCACTCCGACACTCGCGGCAGTTTGGCATCGCTTTTACAGTGCATGACTTATATAGCAAACCAGGCCCCCCTCTATGTGTTATTTAGTCCTAGCAGGAAATTGTCTAGAGAACCTAGGTAGCTTCTGGATCGTCTTCCCAATGCCACCTTCCATCGGCGATATTTCGGGCGCTACTCTCATTTCATTTGCGCAGGGTGCGGCCCGACTATCGAATGCGCCTTCGTGAAAACTCGGCGTGGATTACCACGGGAACGACTGGCCCCCCTTGGTCCGGATGAGAGCGTCCCAGAGGATTCGATCGACTTCGAATGCAAAGTAATCCTTGGACACGTACCTGTTACAGGCCTGTAGCCCCGTCTCACGAACCCTTCGCAGGCCCCAATCTGCGCTTCGTCAATTGCCTTTGACTGACCGTCGTCCGATGCGAAGGCGATGCCCACATGCAGCCCAGTAGTAGCCAGAATGTATGAGCGGCGAGCAGAAGCCGACTACGTGACGCTTGGCGACTACCCTCACAGTCTCCAAGGCCGGGGTTGAGTTGGATGGCCAGTATTCTACCATAACAGTATCCTGATGGAGCACCACCACACACAGATAGCATGAGAAACGGCAAAGGCTTCACTGGGTCACATTGTAAATAGGCTCGAAGTCGTATTACACATCACTGCCGTATTTCTATGTACCTAACTAGTCCTCATCCTCTTCGTCAGAAACTCAGACGACAAAAGTTCGGTCGTCATCTCATTGATTTCCTCGACCAACTCTTGGCGCTTCCGTTTAGACTCGGCGTATTTCTTTTCGAGCTCCACAAGGGCTGGCAGGATCTCTCTCGAGACTTTCTCTGCTTTCGCTCTTGTCTCGATGCGGCTCGAGATAGAATCTACCGCTTTTGAGGCTTGTTCCCTATACCATGGAGTCTCGGCATAGACGTGATGCTTGGCAGCCCGGATAGCCGCTGAGCCTGAAATATCCTGCTGACCCCCGCCCTCAACAGTATTGAAGCCCTGCTGCGTGACCAACGACTGGGCAAAGGTCATCACCAAGCCCTCTGCACAAGGCAACTCGTCTGATTCGACGGTGACGACAACAGGTACAAGTATAGGTCGGGGAACTAGCCCCATGCAGCTGATGCTGCACATTGTCAGCCCCCAGGTTGCCGTGGTGGCACCAAGGCTAGGGCCTTCATATGCCCTACACGCCTCCGCTATTGTTCTGGACGTGCAACCAGCCATGATAGGGCACTGCCTGATGGGCTGGTCGCCTGGCCCAAGGGTGGCGGAAGCGGCCGCATACTTACCAAGAGCGTTGATGAAAGCCCTGAGGGTGGTCAAGCTTCCCGGGTCTCCTGTCTTTGCCCACCGTGGAGACTCTCCCCGAGGCAGAAATGACAAGTGGAATTTCGCGTCAACGCCCTTCACGAAATCCCGGTCGTCGTCATGGCCGAGCCAACTCTCTCGCTTCCAGTACCGCTCTGCTGCATCGACGTATGTCGTCATGCGTCCACAGAGTGCTCGAATCTCACTCGGCCTCAAGAAGGCCCCCCCTCGTCCCTCAATGGCGATCGCGCCCGCGTACACACCTTTGTACTTGCTGTCATACGTGTGCGGCCTGAGGTCGCCTTCGTCTGGCCGAATGGTGACGTCATACGCCAACGTGTGCTTGACGATAGATATCATCAACTGCCGTGGGAGGGCACAGATAACCCGGGAGGCTATAATCTCTACTTCTCTCGGAGATTTAAGCATCTTGACAGTTTGTGAAGTGTCAACTTCATTCGTCAACGCCTCCAGCATCTCGGCCAATCTTTGCCTGAGGATCAACGAGTCGACCATCGTGTCATCTTGGAAAGCCTCGAAGATCTCTTTCATCTCCTCTGTGACTAGAGGCATCGTCTCTGTAGCTTGCAAGGTCGGCATGGTGAGCTGTCGGGGGACGTGTAGTGCGCTTGAGTATGTCAGGTGTTGAGAGCGAGAGAGATTAAGTGAAAATTTAGCAGACTCGAAATATTATCACACCAAAATTTGATGCGGTGTGTGTTACTAGTGCTCTATTGGGAAGGGGCGATCCGTCAGGGTGGTTGAGGCGAGATGGAACGGGAAGGAACAGCCACGCGTGGTATGATGACGCGGTTTGTGCGGACGCGCGATGGCCGACTTTACAAGGACACTTTCTCTCCCCTGAGATTTATGCGTATTGATAGTCTGCGAGGTGTTACTCGTCACCACCATAGCGAAGCGGAGGTAGGAGGCCCGTTATTAGGCGCGACGAGTAATTCCACCTGACAATCCCTGTAGCACGACTATTTCCCACCACGGCGTGTCGAGTTTTATTTGTCTACGAGGGCGGCAGTGATGGCGATAGTGATGGCGTCAATGTTGACGATATTCGACGAAGAGGTAGGTTGTTGACGATTGTTACCTATGCATCCAATGTTGCTCTGTCATTGCTTTTTGTGATGAGAGGAGCGAATTAACTGCTGAAGTGTCTTTTGTATTTCACTATGTCTAGCAACACAGCCGCCCCCGAGTGGCAGGATTGGCCGGATACTCTTTTAGACCTGGCCCTGACATAGCCAGAGGCTTGAGAAGGAACCCAAGGAATCTCTCAGAAGGCAGCCTCCTGCACCTGAAAACGCTTGTGGACCCCACATTGCCCAGGGAGTTTTTTAAACCCCGGTCTTGCGTCACCCCAGCAAGCCCAACAACGCTGGGAATTCCCACCCCAGTACCCGCCTCGGGCTTCAGCGCACCGATAACTAACCCCACATCGTTCAAATGCGCCCGGCTTTCTCACCCCAGTTCATCTTCACCCCATAGTCCAACTGCGCTGGAATCCTCGCCCCAGTGCACCATCCCAGACTGCAACTTTGGATGCAAAATAGTAGGGGGAAATCCTACCAGGAAACGCCCCTTCCACCACCCAAAAAATGCCCACTCCACATCGCGCAACCGCACCCGGCTTTCTCACCCCATGACATAATCTAGCTGAGCTCACCCCAGTACGCCACGCACGACGCAAGAAAAAAAAGAGGCTTTCGACATGGACCGCCCCAAACTCTCCAGCGACCTTCCCGGCCAATAGAAAACACACACCTGCGAGCTGCAGTCTACTGGACCGCAAGTCAATCGCGCAGTTAGTTCAATCAAACAAACCTGCTTACATGTGTGCCGGCAAATGAACTCGCTCCCAGTTTATTCTCACCGCGCATCGTCCGGCTGAGCTGGGAATCCTCACCCCAGAGGAGCAAGGGCAGCTATTCCCACCGTGAGACAGAAGCAACATTGGACTGGATGGATACATCTGCTTTTGTCACCACCAACGTCCACGACTGTATTTTGACCTCGTCGAGATATCACGTCTAAGCTAGCAAGTGTCGTTTAAATCGAGGCCATGCAAATGCACTGCGCAGAGCCCCAAAAACCGACTCTGGCGAAGCCCAAGCAGGGCTCGGATCACATCATGAACCAACGGAGGCGATGGCATAGCAGGTGTCAGATTGTATTGAGATTAAGGCTCTATGAAGAAGAAAAGGAAGAAGTTACTCTGCAGCAGCGATGAGCGCTAGTTTCAAGTAATTGTAGTCACGAAAGCCCGTGTCTGCCTGCCCTGTTTTCGATTTCTAGGCCCCGTGAGTTCTAGTGAGCTGCACTGGATGCTGAAGGAATTCACACAACGCGCCGCCCGCGCAAATTGGAACGAGCAAATCCCACCCAATCCTCTGCCTGCGAAGCGGACGGCTGGGTTAGTCTGGGACCAACGACGTCCGGTCCAGTTCCTCTTTGCTCGCTTCCCCGAAATTGGGGCAGGCGGGTGATTTGTCGTCGAGGCGATCAAAAAAGTTGTCGAGATATCTAGAGCCGAAGATTGAATCGGTCAGCTTCTTCTCGCCGTCCTTGCCCGGCCTTGACCTGTGAAGTGGACAGCTGGGTTAGTTTAAGACTACCGACGTCCGGTCCAGTTCCTCCTTGCTTACTTTTTTGAATTTGGGACTGGCGGCTGATTCGTCATCCAGGCGATTAAAAATGTTGTCGATGTATCTAGAGCCGAAGATTGAATCGACCAGCTTCTTCTCGCCGTCCTCGCTGTCCTCGTCAGTCTTGGCTTGCTCCCAGGGCGACGACTGGACCGTCACGTCCTTTGCCTTTGTTGATCGCAAGTGTGGCTCGCTTCGAGGGGCCTGCGCCATCCTTGGCTCAACGTGAGCCCATTTGTCTGTAATTTCTCCAGACATTTCGAAGGTGGTAGAGAGTGATTGAAAGAAAAGAATTGCTTGCCGCTGGAGATGTCACGGCCTGTTGAAGAGACAGAGTGGAGACGATAGAAAGTGGGTCTGCGATTCTTCTCAACGTGCGTGACCCACTTAATAAAACGGTTGACAACCGCAACGTGCAAGCTTCCAGAGAGGTCTTGACAAATTTCCAGAGCCAAACCCATCAAGAACTACACCACCACAGTCGCGACAGGTAGGCTCCTCCCATTTCGACTAAACGTTGGCTGACATTTTGATGCAGTATTTCTACCATGTCGGCCGATCAGATTCTGAACGAGGTGGTGGATGAGATTCACGACTTGGGTGAGCTCGCTGAAAAGGGCCTCACCCAGTGGGATACGGCCGAACGCGCTTGGCAGGGGGTGAAGCTAGCCCAGCAGGAAGTCGAGAAGAAGTTGAAGCATGCACAACTTCAGCTCGATAAAGCTAAAGAGGCCTTCCAGCGAGAGAAGGAAGCGATTGAACTCCGTCGCCAGGAACTAGAGGATGGACGTAAAAACCTGGAACGCGAGCGACTTGAGCTTGAAGAAGCCAAAATGGCCTTTGAGCAAGAGAAGGATGCACTGGAACGCGAGCGACTCGAGCTTGAAGAAGCTAAACTGGCCTTCAAGCAAGAGAAGGATGCACTGGAAGGCGATCACAAGAAAGACGCTACAGCGGCCAGACCGCAAGTGGAAAGGGACTCCCTAAGCCGGGACAACGTCAGGCCTCGGAAGGAGCTGGCTGGTCTCGGCGACATCGAGAAGACGGGGACGAAACGAAGCGGCGACACTCTGATGCCAGATGAGCCGCAGCCTAAAAGAATAGTTGTTGATGACAGCAACGACAGCGATAGTGCTGCGGGCGATCCTACGAGAGATGGTGTTGCCGGTGTTGCTGCTGGTCGTGGTGGCGGCCGTGGCGCTAGTCGTGGTGGTATTGCTGCTGGTCGTGGTAGTCGCCGTGGCGCTAGAAATGGTGGTGTTCCTGTTCGTCGTGCTGGTGGACGGACAAGTAATGATGTTGATACCGCCTTGACATACTACTTTCCGAAAAGGTTTCGTTGATACTCCCGGTCTTTTTTAGAAAGAAAATAAAATAAAAATTGAACAACTTCAGTGACTTGTCGCGGACGAGATTCTGTCATCATTAATTGCACCGTGCTGTTGGTGAAGTGATATTTTGCGTTGATGACTGGATTCTCGTACTGTGCATGTTGCTCCGACATTGCTCTGCAGTCATGAGAGGACCTCACCCCACAGGCAGGGACTCGAAATGCCCAGGGCTAATCACCCCAGAAAACCAACAGCTTAGTCACCATTACATACTACCTTGTCACCCCATAGTACTCGAAATGCCTAAGGCTAATTCACACTAGAAAAAGTCACTCTCACTCACCCCACAGGAGTGGAAATACCCAGGGCTAATCACCCCAGAAAACCAACAGCTTAGCCACCATTGCATACTCGCCCCATAGCGCTCAAAATGCCTAGGGCTAATCACCCCAGAAAAAGTTACTATCACTCACCTCACAGGAGTGGAAATGCCCAGGGCTAATCACCCAAGACACCAACAGCAACAGTCACCATCGCAAACTCATCCCATAACACTCGAAATGGCCGGCAGCCCACCCATGCGGCACATAAGGAGGGTTCTGGGCCTTCCAAGCGGCCTGCCCTCCAGTCCGGCGCAAAGGAGACGGGGCTAGCTAAAATGCTTTACGGCTCCAGATACCTTGATAATTTTTGGCACCGTCTACATGAGAGATCCACCGCCAGCGCCATTTTTTCGTCAATGGGTCCGATACTCAACAGTGCCCCATGGTGTTGATGGTGTCAGACATACCTTTGCTCCTCAGTGAGCGGTTCTCCCCTGGAACGGGTTCGTGCCATTTCCCACAGACCTAGACATGCCCAAGGATCACCGCGTGGAATTAAAGCCTGACCGAGCTTCGTTATCAGAGTGCGATGATCCTAATGGCAAGTCAGCGACTGTTGTGACCCCCTCTCGCAGGGCTGCTTTAAGATGGGACACTTTTTGGAGGCGCTTCTGCGGATTTGGGATGGACGCTGGTCTGGAAGCAGGAGTGCTGTGATCTCCATGCTCACGGCGTGGTCCTTGTAAGGGGCCTGGCGTTATCCTGGTTCGCCTCTACGCCGAGCATATACGAGGCATGCGGGAGAGTGCTTCCGAGACGCATTAGTTCAGGGTGCCATATTGGGAATCTGCCCTGGAGCCTGTTGAAGGTGATGACGGCGAAGCGGCCGCGTAGATGCTAGTCTCTTCTGTTCTTTGTTGGCGGTCTATTTTTGTTTTGGTAGTCGTCAGAGCAGAGGACCTTGTCCAATAGACAGCAGTGATCTCCTAATATCTGTCTCCTTCTGATAGTCAAGGCCATTATCACACGACCATGGTGGTGGTGGGCCTCGTAGAGACAGCGAAAGGTTTCGTGGCATGAATTAAGATACTGGCAGAAGAAGTGGTAGCAAGGGGAGTAGAGTATGTATGGGCTATTAGAGATAGTTTGCCCCTGAATTGATACACTCCACCGCATCTGGCTCGATACAACACAAACAGCTGGGAAGCTGGTTTCCAAGGCCTTGAACTTCCTTATTGTGGCCCCAAGTTTTCATTGCCAAACACTAAAAAACAGAAAATATACCTGGGTTAGTTGACCCACAGGCTATTTACAATTAAAGCCGTGAGGTATAACCAGCCCCTGAGCGGTTATTAATACGGGACTTGGAGGGGGTTTCGTAGAGGAGTTGTACGATAATTAAATAACTTGGCTTGGTAGGAAACTAGTTGTGAGGGTTCAAGCTGGAATATCAAGGTCTTTAACCTTCTCATCAAGACCTTGAATCTCTCTTTATTAACGCCCCGAGTTTCGATCACAAATCCCTGGAAAACAAAAAGAAGAGATACCTGGGCAGGCTCAACGACCTACAGATGGCCGCGAATCCGTTGAGTATGTACTGCGCAAAAATTTGGACTGTAATTATTTACGTGAAACAAGCTTACGCGATTAAATATGGTTTTAGAAATGTGCATTTCAGGCTTCAGGTAAGTATCTATTAACTAATAAACAAGACTTTGCTGCCAGGAGTGCGGCGTTCCGGCAGCTTGGTGACGCAACATTGAAACTGACCAATCAGATGCCGACGTCTTACAGCAAAACCAGGCTTTGGAAGCGCGGGATTGCATCATAGCGACCCACCTACCGTGGTAACTGATCTACACTCCCTGACGACAATGCATTTACATTTTGCGTTCACACATAAGGAACAAATCTCCTTTCGTATTCACAATCAATTTCTGTCTTACAGGTCTCAACGACACGTCTTTGCTTTCGGTCAATCATCATGCAGCCATCACACAAAGACTCTAGGGTAAAACTCCCTCGGCCTGCAAAGTCGACACTTCGTTCTCTGCTCAGATGGCGGATCATAATCTTCCTTGCAACCGCGGGTTATTTCCTCTACTGCTTCATCTTTTCCCAGCCTTTATTTGCACACCCCCTCCCTCAGCATACAGGACCCTACGCGGTTGGCGCCATCGATATTGAAGCCCCTGTATCGCCTCCGCGTGTTATCGATCCCGCTGTGTTCAAGGGCACCGATGAAAAAGCCTTTGAGCTCGAAACGGTGCTTTTCACCCTCTACTATCCCACCACCTACGCCGCTGCCAACCAACGCCATACCCACCGCCACCCCTGGATCCCGCGACCCATCTCCCTTCGCGCCCAGGGATACGCTCGCGCAGCGCACATTAGCAACTGGGTGACCGATGCCATTTTCACCTTTGCGATCCGTGTTCTAGTCGGGAGCATCACCATCCCCGCTGCCGTTGACGTCCCGCTAAGTGATCGCGCCACTCGCCAATCCCGCTTCGCCACCTCCTGGGACAAGTCGGAATCCCAGCAAGAAGTCCTCGCTAGCCCGACCAGCGGCCATCCCGTTATTATCTTCTCCCACGGCACCGTGTCTGCCCGCACCGACTACTCCCATTATGCCGGCGAGCTCGCCGCCCGTGGCTATGTCGTTGCCATGCTCGAACACCGTGATGGCTCTTCCCCAGGGACCATTATTCACCCGCCTTCTCCCGGTTCCAAATCCAAATGCAAATCCAAAACCCGCCTCCTCTTCGACTCCTCTGCGGTAACCACTCCGTCCGGCCACCCTCTCACCATTGAAGATTTCCACACCGCCCAGCTCAACTTCCGCCAAGCCGAGATCGAAGAAACCGTGCGCGTCCTGCGCGCTATAAACACCGGTTCTGGGTCTGAAGTTTTTGCTCAAAACCCGCTGGGCGAAGGAATACATCTCCCTTCGTGGACGGGACGTCTCAATACCGACGAGATGGTCATCACTGGCCATAGCTACGGCGCGACTGGAGCGTTGCAAGCGCTCCGCGGGGGACCGAGTCCAGCTAGGCCGTTTAGCGGAGGAATTATTCTCGATCCGGGAAAGCAATCTGGCCCGCTGAATGAGGATGTGCGAGTACCGTTGCTCGTGGTGCATAGTGATTCGTGGAGTAGCCATTCCAGCTTATTCTATAATGGGCGGGCGCATTTCGATACGGTAAAGGGGATTGTAGAGGCGAATAACGCGCGGGGGAATCCATCGTGGTTTATGACTTCACTGGGGACGTCTCATCCTTCGGTGACGGACGCGCCGTTGCTGGAGCCGTGGCTGTTGAGCTTTACGACGGGGGCGACGATTGATGTGTATCAAGGGCTGCGACAGTATGTGCACGTTGCCGAGGACTTTCTGGGGTTTTTGGGTGATGGGAAGACGAGAGGGTTGTTGAAGGAGAGGGCCGAGTTTCCGCAGTACGATCCGGGCACGGGGTTGGGCATGTGGAAGCCGGGGCAGGGTGATGATGAGAAGGCATGGGAGGAGAGTGGCGAGTGGTGGGATTGGAGGAGTTATTGGCAGATTCATGTTTCGCCAGTGGAGTGAGAGGTAATTTTGATTGTCCTGCGGCGACAAGAGAGCTATGTTAGCTGGTAAAAAAAAAAAAATCTCTCTCGTTGGGCTAGGTGACGACGAACGCCGAGTCCTCCCACCTTCGCTGCAGCACCAGATTCCCTTCAGTTCCATCCTTTTTGCCGAAGTAACCTCCTAATGGGCCATATTCGAACAGTATGGTCGTATGAGCTTGAAACCAGGCGGCTGCCATCCGGCGAGAAAGCAACGGAGCTGACAACTTCGCGGTGGTCCTCAAGGGTCAGGATGCATTCCCCTGTTTCAACATCCCAAACTCGAATCGTTTTGTCAAAAGATCCTGACGCAAGATAGCTGCAGTTTGGTGAAGCAGCTACAGACAAAACGTCCGCGGTGTGTCCTTGCAGCGTCCTTATGCATTTGGTTGTACCCACATCCCATATTTTGACCAACCCATCATCCGAACCTGTTGCTAACAGGAGCCCGTCTGGGAGGAAAGTTACCACCTTGACAATACGCCTATGCCCGAGAAACGTTCGAGTGCACTCCCCCGTTTCCGGGTTCCATAGTTTCACCTTCGAGTCTTCCGAAGCAGATGCCAGCTGCAAACCATCTGGCGAAAAGGCCAACCAGTTAACTGCTCTCATGTGGCCTTGGAGCGTTTGGCTACATGTAGCTGTCGTTAAATCCCAAAGATCGACAAACTCAGCATGATCGGTATCCTCAATAATTGGAACCGCTGCTAGCAGGTGATGAACCGGAGAGGATGCCGCGGCCCAAAACCCAGATCTGCGACGCTTCCCAAGAGCTGTAGCACTTTCGAGAATTGTGCACTTGAAAGTAGCCAGGTCCCAAATTCTGATGGACGGGCTGTCTCGCGCAACTAAAGCCACCGCGGATCCATCTAAGGTGAAGGAGACTGACATAACTATGTCCATTTCTCCCAGGAACTTTACACACTGATGTGTAGACAGGTCCCAGATGCGAACTGCGTGGTCCGACCCTGAGGCTAAGAGCCTTCCGTCTGGCGAAAAGGCTACCGCATTGACTTCGTCGTCATGTTCAAGTATTACTGGGTCAACACCATGGCTCTCCTCTATCCCATCGCTGCTTTGGTCGGGGAAATCGAGGTCGATCGACTTCAAGGAATCCTTTGATCGGTCTCCTCTGGCGTGGCCGGAGCTTCCGTCCGCCGATGACTCGCTCTCATCCGTCCCAGCGCTTCTCAGAACAGAAAAACAGGCCAGATTCTCCATGTGAGAGGCCATGTGATTGGCAAGGTCTTTATGATATGGTCCAGTCGCGAAACAAAAGGGACAAGCTTTTCTCTCGTCCTGGGTGATTGCCGATCCAAGGTCTGCGAGAGCTTGGGCTTGCACAGAGCCCAGAGCAGAATGCGCAATGCTGAGGTGATGTTGAAGCTCCTCTTTTGTCCGGAAAAGGTCGCTGTGTTCGAAGCAACGCCATACTTTGCGGTGGGCTTGCGCCTCGTGGTCAAGCCAAGACGCCCGGTTGGTGTACATGGCATCAGGCTCGGGACAGTCAGGGTAGGTACACATGTACGGTTGTAGATCCTGAAGAATGTGCTCTCTGTTTCCTCCATTAGTCAAGTTATAACCACCGGAAATAGACACCCAACTATCAATGGCGCATTCCGTGGGATCTCGGAGGAGAACACAAGCAAAAGATACATACCTCCAGTGCTTCCTCCTCAAATGGCGGACCGGACACACCACCCAGCAATGTGGACATTCGAACTCGAACTGGGACGGTTGTGTGGCGGGGGGAGGGGGTAACTTCGCTGCGCCGTCTACAGCATCGTAAGCGGTGGATGTGTATGATATTGTTGATTGAGTTTCGAGGTCTTCGTCCAGCGTCCGGTCGTAGGAAGTGACTTCAGTCCCCGAGAGTACCGTTTTCCCTGCAACACTTGGCGTGGCGGCAAGAAGGCCAGTAGAGGCTATAGGCAGCGTCACTTGACCAGGGTTCTGTGCTGCTTGGGGCAGTAAAATATTCTGCTTCGACAAGCGACGTTCTTCATCATCCTCGCCAACACTTGTCGCTAATTTCCTTGCATGACGTCGCCAGTAGTAAAAGTACCGGCGACGATTGGTGATGGATTGGGCCCAGCGGTCAATCAGGTACGTACTGGCCGCCTCGTCTGGTGATGGGTGGTTGATGCTTGCCGTCCTAGTTTCAGGGCTGGTATCGGATACGGCGTGATCGGGGCGCCAGAGCTCGCGAAAGAACTCTTGGACATGGCCACGGTCAAAAGGGGCGTATGCCTCCATCAGGTCAACCGTTGTTTCATCTGTGGTGACCATCTCTTTGTGCAGTAAAGCTTTAAGGGATGATTGCGCAGTCGATCGAGTCACCAGATTCCGGATTTTGAAAGACAGCTTGAACAGGTCTGATAGAAGCTGAATGATCTCGGACACATTCTGTCCGAGCTCTGTCTGCTTAACGCCTTGCCCTTCCTCATCAGTGCTGCTGTCATCGCTATACTCGCCCTCGCCGGCAGACCGGCCGGTGGAACTAAAGGTTTCCTCGAGTGGAGCCCGCAGGCCACAAACAACTTGGCTGCCTGGACCTATGTGAGGAGCTGAACATCGCCATCCCAGTGTGGCTCACAAGCATACTTCGTTGGAGGGTGGCTTTCAGCTGACCCAGAAGTTTCCCGACAGTGGTGCGCATCAGCGGGGAGTCTCTTAACCGAGAATCAAGGGAAGCTCGCCCGTGTTGAAGAGCTCCGAGATTCCCACACCAGATTCTGAAACGATCATGTTGGTTTTGCAAAGCAGAGGGAGGCATCAGCACTTGATTGGCGTCGGTAGACTCCTGCAATCCGGACGACAATGCAACAAAAGCTGCCATGCAGCCTCGGCTAGCGGATACAAGTGTGGTGTCCGAGGTCCCATCCATATTGCTGCACTAGGAGACCAAGGGGGACCAATATTGAGTGGCCTTGAGCCTGGCCGTGGGGACAACGGAATGTTGAGTTTACCCCTCACTTTCCTTCGTGCCCAATGCCGCACGTGACCAAGTCGGGCCATTCAACCAGCTGGTGGCATGGAGCCTCGCTCCTTCTGTCGAAGCCACCCTCGTCAAACGAGTTTGGCAGTCGCGCTCATCAAGATGGCCGAAATAGCGGGGCTTGTCTTGGCCGTTGTGCCTCTTCTCATTTCTGCCCTCGAGCACTACGAGGATGCTGTTGACCCGTACGTGGCGTTCCGACGATGGCGACAGCAGCTGCCCAAGGTTATTCGCGACCTATACATGGGCCACACCTCGTACGAGCAAAACATCCGTCTTCTCCTCGACCAGAGCACGAGCAATGAGCAGCTTAGCGAGATGGTTTCCGATCCAAGCTGCGCCCACTGGAAGAGCGAGGATCTCGTCGATGCTCTCCAGGACCGACTCGGCACCGCGTACGAACCCTGTATGAGCACCATCAACGAGATTGCTGGTATCATGGCCGAGATCGCCAAATGTCTCAACATTGATGGAGCAGACAAGGTTTCGAAGCCTGTTTCTAGTTCTCGGGCAGAGTCTGACCGTCATCTCGGCAGGTTACGCAGAAAAGTCTCGAGGTTCTCGTTTTCGCAAACCCACCTGCATCAAACGCAACAAGTTTCCGAGCAAGGTTTTGCTTCAAGAAACGAATCAACTTCACAATGAAACGGAAAAACACGGCCGCCTTGCTGGAGAAGCTTGAAAGCTGCAATTCTCGCCTTTACACTTTCATCGAAAAGGCCGACAGGATTCAGAGCGAGACGCCTGCTTCACGCATAAAAATCAAGTTTGCAGCTCCGCTCGATCAGATCCGGGAAAGCGCTTCTAGGGCACACGCAGCGCTATTTCGAAGTTGGTGTGTCGCACATTTATCGCACCAAGCCGGCCTGAGATTGGAAGAGAGGCTGGTTAGGCGCAGAGGGGGTGGGAAGAAAGGCTCACCGGAAGGGGACCCTGAGCGCACACAGTTTGGGATATCCGTCTTGAGAATCCCTAGGCTTTGTTGGGTTGACACCGAGTTTCATGTTGAAAACCCTGAGCTCCAAGCGCCTAGGTGTGTCTCTCTGTGCCATCTTCTTCTATTTACACTGACCCACATGATATTGAAGGGCTCCCGGGATACCTTGTGTTACCTTCTCCCTCCCAGAGGACAGCAAATCCATGACTGTATCACAACTACCAGAAGTCAGCAACATATGCTCGGCTATTGAGTCTGCTTCCCACCCACTTGTCGGGTTCCGGGTCTGCTCTTCGAAACTTCTGAGAGGACCATACGAAGTGCAATCACCAGCCTGCAGGCTAAGTCCCAACTGTGTCCCGCTTTGCGACTTCCTTCCAGCAATCAAACGGGAGGAGTTGAACTTACGAGACCTTTACACTCTTGCAATCACACTGGTCTCATCAACTCTGCAGTTGTATCAAACACCCTGGCTCTATCAGCCATGGAGCAAAGAAAGCATTCAGTTCCTTCGGTTACGGGACCCATACGACGACCTCGTTGATATCAGGCACCCTTACCTGACTCAAGAGCATAAGAAATCGCGGGGACCAGTTGAATCTAGATGGATTCAGCACACCGACGGGCGAACGATGCTTTCCCTCGCCATTCTACTCCTCGAGCTCAACTCTGGCACGCCGATCGAGCAGGTGCGGCAGGAGGAGGACCTTGGACCGACCGGGGAGTTGAGCGACTGGGCGAACCTGGCTACGGCAAAACGCTGGCTGGAAATGCGGTTTGAGAACGGAAGGCTGACACGTCAGTTTACTGGTGCTATCACGTACTGTCTTCAATGCTACGTCGATCCACGGGCCTCCTTTCGTAACCCCGATTTTCTCAAGTCGGTCGAGGAAAAGGTCCTGGAGCCACTCGAGAGCGAGTTGCAGTATCTCTACGGACGGGTATAACCACACTACCCGTTAAGGATGGAGATGAGAGAGTGACTGTTTGATTTCGGCATTCGTGGCACTTTTGGTGGATCTTGATATGTACTACAAGTTCCTCTTCGTAAAAATTCTTTACAAGAAGTTATCAAACCATCTCACAGCCTGCAAAAAGGCCTCCTCCTTGCCGATCTTCTGCACCGGCACCGATATGTTCGCGCGCACGCCAAAGCCATGTGAGGTTCCCGAGTAGAGAGAAACCTGGTAGGGTTGTGCTGTCTTGGCAAGCAGAGCTTCAATCTCAGCCCTCCGAGCGGCGGACATCATCGAGTCGACCTCAGCAGCAGCGATGGCAGCAGGTGCCTTGATGGCGCTGATCTCGTCGTTCTCCAGCAGGCTTGGGTGAGCCGTAAAGGCAGCGTCGCCGCCCTTGCCGGCTGACACGAAGCGGAAGGCGTAACGTCCGCCGAAACAGTAGCCCGTCAGGCCAATCTTTTTGATGCCCAGTGTGTTGCGGAGGTAGTCAATCGTCTTGGCGATGATGGGATCGGTGACGTCGGGGCCATGAGCTGCCAAGAAAGCAGACGTGTTGAAGCCCGGCACGTTGATGTCGCCGCTGGCCAGAGATCCGTTGAACAGATCTGGAGCTACCGTGAGGTAACCCGCGCGCGCAAAGCTATCGGCAAGCCTGTGGCATGTTAGCATTTGGCAGAGGGAACGGATCAAGTGACGAACAGTCGGTTCTGGAGGAGCTCGATTCCAAAGACGTCGGTTAGGTACACAATCGCAGTCCCAGTGTTGGCCTTTCCACGGCTCGAGGTCTCATCGGGCTTCGAGATGTAGATCTTGACTTTACACAATGGTCAATTTGATTTTCTCCCCGGCGTCATGGTCCGACAAGTCCGACTTACTCCCGTTGTGGGTCTCATTGACACCCTTGGTAAATCCGTCGTGCTGAATAACCGCGCCGTCAACAGCAGTGCAATCCGAGTGCGCAACTGCCGTCGAGACAAGACAGGCCGAGACCAACGAGTAGAGAGTAGAGACGCGCATTTTTGACAGACCTAAGCAGAGAGGGAGTAGAGGAACAGAGACGCGCTGCGGAGTACGACACGCTCGACCGGGGGACCGCCCGGTTCAAGTACAAGAGCAAGTATTTATCCCGAGCACGCGGAATTATAGTACCGCAACCGCCATTGAGGGCTTGGGTATATTAAGGTACCGCGCTTTCGACAGAGAATAATACCCGCAGTTCATTATATTAATCCTACCCCAACCCCTTGGCTCCTTGGGTTGCCATCGGCTCCGCAGTCGCATTTCCCTCTCCCTTGGCCCTTCCCGGGAACTTGCCCCGCCGCGGATCTCAGCGATTGCCGTGACCTGCGGGAGAATTCGCCATTCCAGCACGTGGGGTCTGCCATTGGCCGCGTCAGACCTCGCTGGCAGTGTTTTCCATGCCTTGGCGCGGACGCAAGTTGACATTGACCACATGTCTTTACCCTGCCGTTACAAATACCAGGTAGCTGACTATTCTTGATTGAGAACGAGTTAACTATCCGCTCAAAGCTGGCGCCAAAACCAACAAGCTAAACCCCGAATCACACCCCGTGCGCCTCACAAACTCCGTTACCAAGGCCCGTCCCTGCTCCGACATGACATCATCATCACCCAGCTCTCCCCAATCCACAGGACCATTTTTATCCCCATCCATCTCATATAGATGTCCATCCTTTTGGGACTTTACGAAACAAACATAGTGAAAATCCACCTCGTCCTCTGCACTCTCCGGCACAGCTGAATCTCCCCGCGTTGCGACCGCCGTATACGCAGCCTCCAGCTCTGCGTCTTCTTCTAGAACTTTGGCGCGCTCGTCGCGACCCAGCGGTGTGCATTTCCGTATGAGCTGATCGAGATGGGAATTCGGGACTAACACCTCACTCACTCAGTCAGCTCAGCTCAGTTCCGCTCGTAGGTATCTTGATTATCTCTGCAACAAAAGGGACATACCAATATGGCTTTTTCCCCCATTGTTATTGGCATTGCATATAGCATGCAAGATCGCATATAACCCACACGCGTTATTTATCGTCTGGCGATACCACATTACCACCTGTTCTTCCTCTTCCTCCTTCTCCTTCTCTTTCTCTCCGCACACAGCAGCGTGTGTATCTCGATCAGGCTCATCTCCTGGGATAGACGCGTCATACTCTTCCGAGGTAGGAAACACCAAAATCAGCGCCGATGCTGGTCGTGGAACAAGCGCAAGGAGCTCATCGTCCTCAAGGGAGAGGACGTCGTGAAAGGCGTACTCGGTCGAGAGGCCAAGGGAATGGGCTAATTCGGTGAAGAGGTCGGGGCTGGATTCCAAGGGGATAAAGTGTTTGCGGTAGTATCCGTAGGGGGTTGGCATCTTGTTAGCGTTTGCTTGTGCCAGCGGTAGGGGGGTTGACTCTTTGAGTGCTTGCTGTGGATGTTGCCGTGTCTTTGAAAGGAGGGATGTCTTGGAGCGGGGTCATGCAGGGTAAAAAGATATGAACCTAGACTGGCTGGAGACCTGTTTGCATGCCCATCTTCACTTCCTTCCGTGTTCACCACGGCTGATGCACAAAAACTCGACCACTGAACCGGCGAAATTGATGTCTCTTGCAAAAAAAAGTCTACCAGACCGGGCGACCAAAATCTTCCAGCCACACCAAGTGAACAAAGCACTCAACCTGAGAGAGACCGGGAGAAACCAACTCGACCAAAACACCAAAGTTGTACGCTCCGGAGAACCGGAACATCTTGATCGAACCCAGGCTTGAACTGGGGACCTTCAGTGTGTTAGACTGACGTGATAACCAACTACACCATCCGACCATGCTCGATGCTCCATCGTGGGCAAGATTCTGCACAAGAGTGGAGGTGCGGTGGCGAGACGACTCCACAGTCCCATCGCCGTCATGTCGGATAGTAGGGAATGGCCACGGTAAGCCATGGCGTGGGGCTGGGTGTGCCGTTGTTTGCATCCGACAAGAGGGGCGTTGCGAGGGGCGTTGCGAGTGCTGTGTTGCAATATTATAACAAGGGACATATGCCGCGCTGGTTAAACCGCCGTTGCAATCCGTTGCTCCCAGACCGACGATGGGAGGTAACACGTCCACAGTAACGCCAATACCATTATTCACACCCCTATAATAGTATATAAGTGTATAAGCGCCGTTGAGCCCAAGTCCGTCCATCGCCCAGCTAATAATACACGTGTCATATCCATCCAGAAACCATCAAGTCGTGTCAAGCTCAAACCTCCTCGGCTGCGACGGCCTGGTAACCACCGCGTCTCCTGCCTCGTTCAACCTCCATCGCAGCAGGGCTCTCGTATATCTCGGTCCAGTTGACCGTTTGTCCATCCAGCATGGCCACACCGGTTTCGCGTTTCCCAAACAATGGTGCTGGGTCGCACCAGAAATCCTTACAGTTGGTGAGGCAACCCCGGCTATACGGGTTTCCTTTCCGTCGCTTGGGGCCCGAGCTGGTGACAGCACCTCTACCTGTGGCGGTCTGGATGAAGGCATCGACTCCCAAAAGTTTACCCCACTGCTTGAGGAAGCCTCGACCATGTCGGTGACCGTGGCCATGACCGTGACCGCTCGCGGGCTGAGCAGCGGAGCCTGAGGGTGGGAGCTGAGATGGGTCAAGCGGCGCTCCGGTGGAAGTGAAGGCGCTGTTGAGAGAAGCAGCCCCTTTGTGGTCCACACCGAACATGTTCTCGTACGTTGTGGTAGCGCGGGAAACCAGCACAAACTGGACGAACAGAAGCATTGATACCCATGTCAGCTGCAGCGAAGCCCAGATGGCGATAATCAGGCTGTAGGCGTCGGCGTTGATAATCTTGCATAGGCTGGGCGAGAGAACGTTGCACGAGTCCGATGCTGCCTCTGATGCCTTGGAGAGATCTGTCATGGTCAGCCTTGGCCCAGTGTTAGAGGGGTGACGACTTACAGAGATAGGTCAGGTAGTCGTATGAGAGTACCCCGAAGGCTAGGTTGATCAGATAGAGGAAGAAGTGGCGGTGGTTGTTGACGCCAACACAGTTGTAAACCCAAGGGCAGTGGCTATAGCACGATTAACGACTGCGCGCGTCATGTGCTGACAAGGACACTCACTGGTCATGTTTGGCCACGCAGCGCTGACACCGCCGGCAATGCTTACTCCTCAATGGTGTCCGGATCATGCACGTAACACAAAAGTTGGACTCGTCGAACTTCCACAGGCCGATCAACTCGTCGATGACCGCTTTCTGCTCGGAAATCCCATTCATCTTGGGCACGAACCCGGGGTCGTCGCGGATGCACCTAACATAGAACCAAGTTGTCATGGAATAGAAGGCAACAAACGCAAAGTTCATGAGCCAGGTCCCGTCTGCCTTGAGTTAGCACCTCGATGATCTCTTGTCTGGTAGGCATACTCACCCGGACCGGTTCCCGTATTACCCAGGACGACGAAAAGCCAATTCATACCCACAAAAAACAGCGATGCTGCAAAAATGCCAGTCATCCAGGGCTATGGGTTGTTAGCAGTGCCCAACAACTGATGACTCTGGCACATACCGTCCTCTCAAACGTCCTCATGTCTGGCGGCGCATAGGCAATGACCTGGTTCCCAACCCACTGGATCGAATATGCAAAGACTCCGGCAATGGGAAGAGCGGCAAAAATAGGCATCCCTGACAGGATCACCATGATGCCATACACAAGCACAAACGGCCAGAGGAAGAAGAACTTGGTCACAAAACCCCTTCTGTCCTTCAGAAGGTACGATGCGCCAGGCCAGCTCGGGATAACAGTGTTGCCATCTTCGTCATACCCACAGTCATTGAGTGCCTTGTGCCATGCACCAACTGTGTTCAGCTCCTGTGCCGTCGTCGCTGGCGTCTTTCCGGTATTCGTCTTGGCAAACCGATCTGCTCCATATTCGATGATTTTCTGGATGCACCCCGCGCTGCCCTTCACCAGCGCCCAATGCAGTGCGGTGAAGCCTTGCTCATCTGTAGCGTGAACGCTGGCTCCCCATCGTAGAAACACATCAACACAAGCAGGAAAGCCTTTGTACGCCGCCCACATCAGGGCCGTGTGGCCGAACTGGTCTTCAACATCCACAGGAATGCCCTGATGCAGGAGCAAGACGATCAGGAGGACATTCCCGTTGAAGGTACTAATGTGGAGTGTATTATAGCCTTGAGCGTCCGAGATCAGGGGATCGGCACCGTGTTGGAGGAGCAGGTGGACGGTATAGTAGTGGCAACGCTGGGCGGCCCACTGTAGCGGTGTTGCGACGCTCTCCCCTCCTTTCCTGTTGATCTCGGCACCGTTTTCGATCAGGAATTTGCACATGGCGTACTGGTTGTTGATAGCGGCCCACTGTGAAGTGTCAGTACCTGGAGGCCTCAGTTACTGCATGACAAGGCCCAATGCCACTTACATGTAACGGCGTGATGCCCTCGTCGTCTTTGTAGGTTGCGTCATACTCGCCGGCCTCGAAGAGTTTTTGCATGCCAGCAATATCGCCCACTCTGGCCATCTGCATAATATCGACCTGGCCATCGTCGCCGCTTGGTAGGTTGCCCAGCTCAAGTTCGTTGTTCAGTTTTGGCGTCGCGGTCCCAGATTTGGACGGAGGTTGCGCGGGGGCAGCAGCGCCGGCGTTGGCCGACGCATCATGTTGTGCCATTGCGTAATGAGCAGCAATTAAGTAGTCCTGCTCCCCGCGTAAGTGCCGACGGAGGACGGAGGATTTCAGGGAGGGCTTTGCGCGGCTGATTCGGAAGCGGCAGTGGAAGCAAAAGTTCAATGTCGTTAGGAGAACGTGGACATGGCGAGAAAAAGACAAAACCGACTATGAAAGGCAAGGAATCTCTCCAGACAGCGAAGGAAAACAATTGTTCGCGATCGTCAACCCAAGACGGCGACAGGGGTTTTCGCGAGAATGCGACGAAGAATATTTTTTGGGAGGGAACTGTCAAGCTTCAGGGTCCCATTTGCCTCGATGCGTGACTGCGTCAGTGTCCCAGCTCGGGCCATTTCATCAGCATGCAAACGGCAAGGAGCCCGGGGCTGAAGACCAGGGGACGCGTCGCAGCGCCACCGCCCCATGTGATTGGCCAGCGATGACGGCCTCGCGGACATGTGGGGCCGCCCTAACTTATCGTGAAGCGATCCGTCCACGTTGTGCCATCTCTAGCATCGAATTTTGGTGAAGCCATTCTCAAGGACCCCGCCAACATTGTCATCCGACCATGGTCTTATCCTCGGCCATACCGCAAGCCGAGTGACGATAAAAGACATTGTGTCGTAATTATAAATCCGGCATTTCCAGTCGACAAAACATCAAACCAACTTTAAAGCCCAGCATCCCCAAGAGGGAACAAGCTATCCCACCATGTCGACCTTCGAGCGAATCACGCCCTTCCTCGAAGCGGCCTTCACCCCGTCTCCCACCGTCTTCATAGTCGGCTTCATCGTCGTCTTTTTCGTCCCCGTCATACTACACTTCATCCTCCACCCCGGCCCGTCGTACTCGACTCTTCCGTCGATCCTCCTCGTCGGCCCCTCCAACTCGGGCAAGACCGCCCTCCTCACCCTCTTTGAGCGCGGCCCCACCTCGTCCAACTCAACCCGCCCCACCCCCCCCCCCCCCCCCCCCCCCACCCCCCCCCCCCCCCCCCCCCCGTTACACCCCCCCCCCCCCCCCAC
>Ga0247763_1000162_pt1 | contig 34471 bp, 24 predicted proteins | sample UWRJL141409B4_FD_179926 | JGI IMG/M metagenome (GOLD analysis project Ga0247763, IMG submission 179926) | Plant litter microbial communities from Arlington Agricultural Research Station in Wisconsin, United States - UWRJ-L141-409B-4 | ecosystem: Environmental > Terrestrial > Plant litter >... | reverse complement strand
CTGATCGCCCATGTAGGCCGCGATCACCATGCCGTAGCCGATGCCCTCGGAGCGCGTGTCGTTGTCCGTCTCGGGGTAGCGCACGCGCGCATCGCCTTGCGGGCATTGCTCGACCACTGCCTCACGCCAGTCCAGATAGAGCTGACGCAGCTCGTGCGACGTGAGCGCGCCGGTCTTCACGCCGCTCGAGACGTTGGTGCTCGGGAACGGGAACGCCCCGCCGAGCTGCTGCGCGCCAGCGACGCCGCTCGAGCCCAGCACGACGCCGCCGGCGGCGACGGCCAGCGCGGCGCGCGCGCAGCGAGCGAAGGAGAAGGAACGGCCGGGGTGGACAGTGCGAGCGAGTTTCCGAGTCATGACGAGGCGAGCCTAGGGCCGCTCGATTGCGCTCAGCAAGGCGCCGTTCCGCCGCTGATGCGAAGCCGTCGCAGCATCAAAACCTTCTGGTCTCGTTGTACGCCGGGCCGTGATCATCGGCCTCGCTCGCTCATCACCGATCGCAGGATGATGCCTCGCCGCGATCTCGTGGATCTGCGATCAGCACGTGACGAGTGCTCTCTGGCCTCGCCCGGCGCGCGCGGGCCGCGGCCGGAGGCGTCCGGGAAGTGAAGTATCGAGGGGGTGCGCGGCCGAGCCCGACACTCGGGCGAGGAGGGGCAAGCGTCGGGCGCGCTGCGTATTGCATCGTGCAACAGCCCTCGGCGGCCAGCGTGTGACCGGTGGGGCATCGCCTGCTCGATCGCCCGAGACGACGCGCGCGCGATTGCGCTCGTTTGCGTGCGCAGAGCTCGGTCCTGGCGAGGAGATGTGTTCTGCCCCACAGGGCTGAGGGCGAAGGGCCGGCGTTCACTTCAATCGCGCCGCCGCGTATGCTGCGCGACATGCGTATTTCACTTTCTTTGGTCGGCGTGTCAGTGGCGCTGCTCGGCGCCTGTTCGGACGATCCGGACGAGTCCGATGCAACCGGAGCGCTCCAGCCTGGGGCTTCCGCAGGCAGCGGCGGCGCGAGCGCTGGCAGCTCGGTGGCTGCCGGTTCCGGAGGCGGCGCGGGCGAGGCCAGCGGGGGGGCGGGCTCGAGCTCGGAGGGGGTCGACGACGATGCTCCGCTCGACACGAGCGGCGATCAGGGCGCCAACGGCGGCAGCGCTGGCACCGGCAGCGTCCCGCCACCCGTCGCCGACGCGGGAGCGCCGCCGGCGACGGGCCCGGTGTGCCCCTCGGGGCCCTTTGCCGCCGACCCGCTGGCGGGCGCCGCCGCACCCCAGGAAGCGTGCACGAACCTCGCGTTCACCGAAGGCGCGGTCTGGTTCGCTGAACGAAACACGCTCTTCTTCTCGGACATCGTCTTCAACAATCCAACCCCCGAAATCGCCGGTCGCATCCTGAGCTTCACGCCTGGCGGCGCCTGTGAGCCGTTCATCGAAAACGCGGGCACCAACGGGCTCGTGATCGCGCCAGACGGCAACCTGCTCAGTGCGCGGCACGGCGATCGCACGCTCACGCTGTTCGACCTCGAGACGCGCGCGCCCACGGTGTTCCTGGCAGACAACGACGGCGTCGCCTTCAACTCGCCCAACGACATCGCGCTGCGCAGCGACGGCAACCTCTACTTCACCGACCCGAACTATGGCCTCGGCGGCGGCATGCCGGCGCAGCCCGCGCGCGCCTACCACCGCGACCCGAGCGGCGCGCTCACGGTGATCGACGAGCAGGGCAACTCGAACGGCATCACGCTATCGCCGGACGAGAGCCGGCTGTACCTCTCGCACCTCGGCAGTCCGCAGGACAACGTGATCGTGTTCGACATCGACGCCAGCGGCGCGCCCGTCAATCCTCAGCCGTTCATCACCGACGGCGGCTCGGACGGTATGGGCATCGACTGCGCGGGCAACCTCTACATCACGCAAGATGGCGCGGTGGAGGTGTACGCGCCGGACGGCACACAGGTCGGCACGATCCCCGCGCCGCAAGCGGCCAACGTCGCTTTCGGCGGCCCCGACCGGCGCACGCTGTTCATCACGGCCGGGACCACGCTGCTCTCGGTCGAACTCGCGATCCCCGGGCTGCGTTACTGAGCGCTTCGACGAGGCACTTTCATGACAACGCTGCCGCGCAGCGGGCCTATTCGCCGACGGCCCGCTGCGCGGGCGCTCGATCGTGCCGCGCTACGTCGCTTACTACAATGGAGTGTCGCTTGATAGTGCCGTCGGCTACGTCACGCGGAACGACTTGCATGCCGGGCACCGCGACAGATCCACGCCGCGCGGGAGCGCGAGCTCAAGGCCGCGCGCGACGCCCGCCAGCGCTAGCTGCCAGCGACGAGCGCGGGCAGTTGCGACGATTCCCGTGTAAGTCGAATCGTCTCTGACGTAATTCGAAGCTCTCGAGCGCGATCAGCGCTCCGCCGGATCGTTTCACCTCATGCCCACGGGGTCGCTGCGCACTCCACGCGAATGGTCTTCGTGAAGGGGTACGGTCTTGATATGAAGGCGACGACGGTCGGCGTTTGCTCGCACGGGGGTTCGGCTTTAGCCGAACCTGCGACCAGCGCACGGGAAGAGAGAACGCCACGATGAAGCTTGCCAATCTGATAGTTGTTCCGGCGACATTCGCGTGTTGGCTGTTCGCGGGCAGCTGCGCCTTCGACGAGCGGGAGGTGGTGCTGCCGCTCTCTGGCAGTGGGGGTACGCCATCTGGCGGTGAAAACGAAATGGCAACGGGAGCTGGCGTGCCCGGCAGTAACTCCGCGTCGCTTCCCGGCGCGCTCGCCGCACCCCGACTGGCGGTGGGCACAGAGGCCATCGACCTCGGGTGGGTGGCGACGGGTTTCCCAGCTCGGGCGCGAATTCGACTCGACAACCTGGGCACCGCGCCCCTGCCCGCGCCAACCGTCGGCTTTGCTGGGAACAGCAATGCCGACTTCTCGCTCGTCCAGAACGAGTGCGCGCGCGAGATCGCTCCCGGCGCGGGATGCGAGCTCCGGGTCCAGTTCGTGCCGAGCGAAAGCGGCGAGCGCACGGCCACGCTCGAGATCGGGAGCACGATCGGCGGCGACGTAAAGGTGACGCTCAACGGGCTGGGCTTGGTCGCCGGCAACCTGATCCTGACGCCAGTGGCCGGCAGCTTCGAGGACTTCGGGGGCGCGCGCGTCGGCTCGACGCTGGAGGAGACGTTCAGCATCCTCAATCCGAGCGACGTCGCCACAGGGCCGCTGCGCTTTCGCGTGAACCGCCCCGAGTTCACCCTGCTCGTCCCGGGCGAAGGCGATTGCGTTCCCGACCAGACGTCGCTCGCCGCCGGCGAGAGCTGCACGCTGCGCCTGGCGTTCGCGCCAAACGAGCGCGGGCCTCTCGAGGCGACGCTGACGGGCGCTTCCGATACCGGGGGGGCAGTGAGCGTCACGCTCGTCGGGCGCGGGCTACTGCCGGCAGCGCTGAGCGCCTCGGCGCCCTCGGTCGACTTCGCGGGGGTCGTGCTCGGCTCGAGCGCGCGGCGCAACCTGCGGTTCGAGAACGCCGGCGACGAACCGCTCACCCTGGCAGGAGCCCGGTTCTCCGAGAATGCCGAGGGCTTTTCCATCTCGAACAGCGACTGCGGCGAAGGGGCAGAGCTGGCAGGGGGCGCCTCGTGCAGCGTGCAGCTCGAGTTCCGCCCGCCGCGGGTCGGAGAAGAGCTGACCGCCGAGCTGGTCGCCCAGGGGAACGCGGAAGGTCAGGCCCAAACAGTGGCACTGAGAGGCGTGGGGCTCGAGCAGGGCGCCCTGAGCGTGAGCGTGCTGGCGCCGGGCGACGACGACTTCGGCGACGTTGTGCTGGGCGGCGCGAGCGGCGAGCGGAGCTTCCAGATCCAGAACCCGAGCGCCCAGCCCTCTGGCGTGCTCGAGTTCGCCCTGAGCGAGGGCTTCCGCCTGGCGGACCCGTCCTCGGCAGCTGCAGGCGAGTGCGTCACGGGTTCGACCTCACTGGTCAACGGCGAGACCTGCACCGTGCGCGTCCTCTTCGCTCCCGCGACCCGGCAGGCCTTCACGGGCTCGCTCACAGTATCCTCGGCGCTCGCTGGAGCCAGCGAGCTGCCGCTCCGGGGCCGTGGCATCATGCCCGCGGTGCTCGAGGTGACGCGCGAGCTGAACTTCGGTCGCGTGCTTACCGGAGCATCCGGCGTGCGCTCGCTCGCGATCCAGAACGACGGCGATGAGCCGCTGCCGCCGGCCCGCTTCGAGCTGACCGGAAACTCCCCGGCTCAGGTAGCGGCCTTCTCATTCGAGAGCCAGTGCGGCGCGTCGCTCGCCCCGGGAGAGGTGTGCGACGTCAATCTCAGGTTTGCTCCCACCGACGCGACGGTACACGCGGTCACGCTGCGCGTGAGCTCGGCGGTCGGCGACGCCAGCGTGCTGTTGCTCGGTGAGGCGCAGGTGCCCGGCAGCCTGGTGCTGGCGGCGGCAGACGGCTCGCCAGAGTTCGGCGACGTGCCCATCGGCACCACCGTCGAGCGCTCGTTCAACCTGGACAACCCCAGTCCAATCCCCTCGGGGCGCCTCACCATCAGCAGCGATAACAACCGCTTCGAGGTCGGCCTCGGCGACTGTGACCCGGCTGACTCGGTAGGTTTGGTGGACGGCTCGAGCTGCACGTTCGTCGTGCGCTTCACCCCCGCCGACAACCTGCCGCAGGCCGCTAACCTATCGGTGCAATCACCGGGCTCGGGCCGCGCGGGCCTGCAGCTGACCGGACGCGGCCGCCAGCCCGCCGCGCTGTCCGCCACGGGCAACCGCGATCTCGGCCGGGCGAACGTCGGACAAGACGCTCTCACCCAGCCCGAGAACGAATTCACCTGGACGGTCAACAATCAGGGCGATCTGCCCACGGGCACGCTCGCCGTCGAGAACGACAACGGCGCCGAGTTTGCCATCCGTGACGACTCCTGCAGCGGTTCTGCCGTGCCCGGGGGCACCAGCTGCCAGATGATCGTTCGCTTTCGCCCGAGCGCTTCCGGAAACCGGGCTGCGCGGGTGGTGGTGAGCGACGCGGAGGGCAGCCGCTCCGCCACGCTGGCGCTGACGGGGCTCGGCGTACAGCTCGCCGGGCTTGGGCAATCGTGCGTGAACGCCGAGTGCTCCGCGGGGGTCTGCACGCGCGGCGTGTGCTGCGACCGCGCTTGCGATCGCACCTGCCAGGCGTGCTCCGCACAGGGAGAGTGCGTCGACCAGAGCAACCAGGAGGCCTGCGGCAACGGCGCCGCTTGCTTCGGCGACAACTGCAAGCTGCCCGCCGGTGGCGCCTGCAGCCAGAACGGCGGCGATGCCCAGTGTGGCAGCGGCAACTGCGAGCGGCGGCTCGGCGGCTCGGGCGCAGGCGATCGCATCTGCTGCCTGGACGACTGCGGCAACACGCTCCAGTGCAACACGCAAAACCGCTGCCAGGCGGAATGCACCACGGGCCAGCGCCGCTGCGCGAATGGTCGCCCGCAGCAGTGCAGCGGGGGCTTCTGGCAAGACAGCACGCCCTGCGCAGGCAACCTGACTTGCGTCAACGACGGGCAGTGCGGTTGCAGCGGCAACACGCCCCGGCAGTGCGGTGCGGATCTCTGCGTCGCTCAGAATCAGTGCTGCCAGGACACCGACTGCAGCAACCCTTGCCAAGGGTGCAACACCAACACCCATGCCTGCGGAGGTCTGGGAACCCAGCCCGATCGCTGCCCGGGTAGCCAGGTGTGCAACGGAAACGCGCAGTGTGTGCAGTGCGGGAGAGCAACGGATTGCGTCAACGGCCGCCCAAACTCCACCCCCACCTGCAGCCTCCAGGGCACGTGCAGCTTCCCGTGCAACGCCAACTCGAAGGAATGCGGTGATGGGCGTTGCATCGGGCGCGACGAGTGCTGCGAGAGCTGCCCGGGCCGGTGCCAGAATGGTGCCTGCCAGGCCGCGGAGTGCACACCGGGAGAGCGCCGGTGCAATGCGGGTCGGCCTCAAAGCTGCGGGAACAACAACCTGTTCGCCGACGAGGCCGCGTGCGGACAGGGAGAGGTGTGCACCGGCGCGGGCATCTGCAGGCCAACTCAGGGCCAACTATGTCCCGCCGGGCTGTGCGCGCCCAACCTCACCTGCGTCGACGGGATCTGCTGCGATCGGCCCTGCAGTGGCCCCTGCGAGACATGTGGCGGGAACGGCGTCTGCCAGGCACTCGCGACCAGCTCCGAGTGCCCGCGACTCAACCCGCCGTGCGGCGAAGTCACCATCTTCGATGTGCCGCAATGCCACTCGTCGCCCGAAGACCAGGTACAGAACCTCCCGGCGGGCGAAGGCATTTGCCATGACGGCAGCACATGTGCGTCACGCGAGCAGCAGTGCGGTTTCCCCCGCAATCTGGGCAGCGCCTGCGTCGCCGGCGGCATGCAACCCGGCACGTGCCAGGTCGACATACCGACGAACACCGGTCGCTGCGTGCGAAACCAGTAGCTCTCTCGTGCTCGAGCAAGCCCGATCGACGAGTCCGCGCGATATCCGCCCTTCGGGCATCAACAGGCACGCGCGGTAACACCCGGTCCAGCAATCGTGCTCCGAACTCGCGGTCGTGAGGCGCGGGCGTGCACCACGTGATGATCAACGAGGCACTTGCTGCACTGGGGACGCTGGAAAGCGGTGGAGCTGGCGGCGGTCGGAAGCTGAGGCGCGCTCGATGGCCCCGGGGTACCCAGCGGACCTATTCCGCCACGGCCCGCAGCGCGCGCGACTCGTCGTGCTGGCGGTCGATCAGCTGTTCGCGGCGCGGCCCGTTCGACACCCAGCGCACGGGCACGCCAACGAGCTGCTCGATCCTCGCGACGTACGCCTGCGCGGCGTCGGGGAGCTGTTCGAAGGAGCGCACGCCGTCGATGCTCGTCTTCCAGCCCGGCAGCCATTCGTAGCGGGGCTGGGCGCGCTCGAGCTTGCGCGTCGTCGGGAAACCCGAGAGCAGCTCGCCGTCGACCTCGTAGCCCGTGCAGATCCCGATCTGATCGAGGTAGCCGAGCACGTCGAGGCAGGTGAGGGCGACCTCGGTGGCGCCTTGCCGCTGGCAGCCGTAGCGTGTGGCGACGGCATCGAACCAGCCGACGCGGCGCGGGCGACCCGTGGTGGCGCCGTATTCGCCGGCGTCGCCGCCTCGCTTGCGCAGCTCTTCGGCGGCGTCGCCGCTGAGCTCGGTCACGAACGGGCCGCTGCCGACGGCCGACGAGTAAGCCTTGGAAACGGCGACCACCCGCTCGATGGACGCTGCCGGCAGCCCGGCGCCCACCGCCGCGAAGCCCGCCAGCGTGGAGGATGACGTCACCCACGGATAGATGCCGTGGTCGGGGTCGCGCAGCGCTCCGAGCTGCCCCTCGAGCAAGATGTTCTTCCCATCAGCCAGGGCCTTCGCAAAGAGCTCACCGGTGTCGGTGACGAACGGACGCAGCACGTCGCGCAAGCGAGAGAGCGTGGCCATCACCGCGGTCGAATCGATGGCGGGTTTGCCGTAGAGCTGGGTGAAGAGCACGTTCTTGGCCGCGAGCGTCTGCTCGACGCGCATGCGCAGGTTCGCCGCGCCGCCGTAGAGCTCGTCCACGCAGATGCCGATCTTGCTGCACTTGTCGGCGTAGAACGGCGCGATGCCCTTGCGCGTCGAACCGAAGCTGCGGCGGCCGAGCCGCTCTTCCTCGTAGGCGTCGAGCAGGCGGTGGTGCTCGAGCACCAGCTGCGCGCGATCGGACACGAACAGCTTCGGCGTCGGCACGCCGCGCTCGGCGAGGCCCGCGAGCTCGCGCTCGAGCAGCTCGACGTCGAGCGCCACGCCGGGGCCGAGCACGTTGACCTTGTCGGGGCGCAACACCCCGGAGGGCAGCAGGTGCAGCACGAACTTGCCGCTCGGCGTGATGACCGTGTGGCCAGCGTTCCCGCCGCCCTGGTAGCGGACGACGATGTCTTGCTCGGCAGCGAGCGCATCGACCATGCGGCCTTTGCCTTCGTCCCCCCAGTTTGCTCCCACGATCGCGGTGACGGCCAAGTCGGCCTCCTTCCAGGTTACGGGTCGACAGCATGCCCTGTCGCGATCCATGATGCCAATGAATGTTAAGACAACGATTCATGAAACCACGCTATGGATGAGCCGGGCGCCCTGCAGGCCGGCGCGCCCCTCCTGTCCAGCGCGCTACTGCTCAGCGCTCCGCTGCGCAGCTTCCTCCAGGTCGCCGAGCTCGGGAGCGTGAGCGCTGCCGCGAAGGCCCTCGGCCTCACCCAGCCCGCCGTCACCAAGCAGATCCGCGCGCTCGAGGCGGCGCTCGAGTGCGGCCTGCTGGAGCGCGCGGGGCGCGGCATCCGCCTCACGCCCGCGGGGAAGCTGCTCGCGGAGTACGGGCGGCGGAGCGCCTCGGTGCTCTCCGAGTTTCAGCAGGTGCTCGGCGAGCTCCAGCAGGGCAGGAGCGGCAAGCTGCTGATCGGCGCGGGCGTGACGACGAGCGTCCTCCTGCTGCCGAGCTGGCTGCGCGAGCTCGGGCGGCGATTCCCGGGCATCGACGTGAGCGTGCGCACCGGCACCAGCCGCGACGTGGAGGACTGGGTGGCCTCCGCAGAGGTCGACCTCGGCTTCATCACGTCCGAGCCGCGACGGGAAGAGCTGGTGGCGCGCCCCGTGTTCGAGGAAGAGATCGTGCTCGTGGTCGAGCCCTCGGCGGCGCGGCGCGAGCGCATGCGGCTCGACGAGCTGCCGCTGATTCTATTCCCGAGGTCGACGGGCTTCCGCAGCTACCTCGAGCAGCGCTGGCTCGAGCGCGGTCTATCTCCGCAGGTGAAGATGGAGACCGACAGCGTCGAGGCCATCAAGAGCTTCGTGGCTGTCGGTCTCGGCGCCTCCTTCCTGCCGCTCAGCACCGTGGAAGACGAGCTGCGCCGCGGCGTGCTGGCGCGCGTGGCCGCGCAAGGCATGGGCCCGCTCCGCCGGCGCACGACCTTGATCCGGCGCCAGGATCGGCGCCCGAGCTTCGCGGTGCGCAGCTTTCTCGAGATCGTGGGCCCGGTGCGCGCGGCGGGGCGGCGCGCGGCGCGGCGTTCGCCGGTGCGCCCGTAGCCGCGCGCTCACCAGAGCGTTCGGACCGGGTAGCGAGAGATGTTCTCGTCCGGCGTGACCAGCGTGAGGCCGCCGGTCAGCGCCTGACAGATCAACATGCGGTCGAACGGATCGCGATGGACTGCCGGAAGACGACGCAGATGGAGCGAAGCCTCCTCGCCGAGAGGCCAGCATTCGATTCCGCGCAGCTGCCGTTGAGCGGGAACGTAACGCTCGGGCGGTTCGGGTAGCGGCAGCTTGCCGAGCGCATGCTTCACGACGATCTCCCAGGCAGAGACCGAGCTCAGGTAGACCTCGTTTGCTGGGTCCACCAGCGCCTGCCTCGCTGCATTCGACAATGCAGCCCCACCCTCGATCGCCCAAAGGAAGGTGCAAGTGTCTAGCAGGAGCTTCAAGCTGACCGTCCGTCGAACGCATCGACGACTTCTTCCGGCAAAGGCTCGAAAAAGGCGGCAGGCAGACGAAACCGCGGATCAGCCTCGAGTATTCGCCGGGGCGCCACCTGCCGCTTCGGCAGGGCACGCAGCTCTGCGATCGGCTCATTGCGACGGCAGATCACGACCACGTCTTCGTCGCCGCGCTCGAGGCGATCGAGGTGCTCGGACAGATGCGTCTTTGCTTCGTGGATGTTGACCTTCACCATTAGTCCAATACTGGACTAATGAGTGAACCAAGTCAATCGGCCAAGAGGCCAGTGCAGCGAAACTTCAGTGGTCGCAGGCTCCCATTGGAGCTCTGGAGTCGCTGACTCGACGGCTCGAGAAGGCACTTCTTCTACCTGGCGCGACGACCGTCTGCTCTTCGGGGCAAGCCCCTCAGGCGGGCGCCGATCCAGCGCCGACGCCGTCGAGCCGGCGCTTCGTCTCGGCCACGACGTGAGCGGGCAGGGGGCCCTTCCTGGCGGCCTCGAGGTTGGCGCGCAGGTGCTCCGGGTTCCGCGTGCCGACGATCGTCGTACTCAGGCCCGGGTGGGACAACGTGAAGCGCAGCGTGAACTCCACGCGGCTCGCGCCGTCGAGCAGGTCGTCGAGCTTGGCCTGCTCCCAGCGGTCTTGCAGGGTGGTGCCCGGCAGCATGTAGTACGTGCGCTGCCAGTTCTCGGGGGCACCGCGCGCCACGCCGCCGCGGATGATCGTGCCTGCGCCGGCCTCGGCCGCCTTGGAGATCACGTCTTCGTGCTCGCGCTGCAGCGCGGAGTAGGGGATCTGGAAGGCGTCGAACACGCCCAGCTCGATCTGCTGCACGAGGTTCGGGAGCGTGCCGGAGACGCCGAGGAAGCGCACTTTCCCCTCTCGTTTGAGCTTCAGCGCCTCCTGCAAGGCGCCCTCGGCCTCGAACTCGGCCGGGGTAAGGCTGCGGTGGAACTGTACGAGGTCGAGGTGGTCCGTCTTCAGGAGGCGCAGGCTGTTCTCCACGCCGTGGCGGATGTTGGCCGCCGTGTGCACGTGCTCGCCTTGGGCACCGCCGACAACGCAGCCACACTTGGACGCGAGGAAGTACTCGTCGCGACGATGCGCGATGCTCTTGCCGATGCGCTCCTCGCTCAGCCCGTAGTCGATCGAGGTGTCGATGAAGTTGATGCCGGAATCCAGCACGCGGTTCAGGATTTGTTCGGCTTCGGCGTCCGTGATGTCCGGGCCGCGGGGCGCGCCGCGCAGCTCCATCGCTCCGAATCCGAGCGTCGTCACCGCCACTCCCGTGCGTCCCAGCTTGCGTGTCGGCAGGTCCGTCATGCTCTCACGTATACGGAGTCGCGGTGTCGTTGTCCACTAGACCGCACATGTGGTCTAGTGTAATGGATGTGGCGTCGCGCGTTCGGGCTGATGCGGTTCTGTCGGACGCCGCGTGTCTGCGCCAGGAAAGACATTGCAATTGACCTCGAGACTCTCGTTGTGGCTGCTACCGGCGCTGCTCGTCGTGTCGCTCGTGCAGTGCAGCAACAGCAACACCAAGAAGGTGACGTTCGCCTACCAGGACATGCTGGTCCCTCTGCGGACGGTGATCGAGTCGGGCGAGCTCGAAAAGACGACCGGGTACACGATCGATTGGCGGCAGTTCGGTGGCGGCGGTGACGTCATCCGCGCCATGGCGTCCGGCGACGTGCAAGTCGGCGAGGCAGGGGCCAGCCCGATCGCGGCAGCGGCCAGCCAGGGACAAGACATCAAGCTGTTCTGGATCCTCGATGACATCGCAGACGCCGAGGCGCTGGTGGTGCGCAAGGGGCGCGGTATCACGGGGTTGAAAGACCTCGCCGGCAAGAAGGTCGCCACACCGTTCGTGTCGACGTCGCACTATCAGCTGCTCGTCGCCCTGCAGCTCGCCGGGGTAGACCCGCAGACCGTCAACGTGCTCAACCTGCGGCCGCCCGAGATCGCCGCAGCCTGGGAGCGCGGTGACATCGACGCGACCTTCATCTGGGACCCGGTGCTGACGAAGATCAAGCCGACGGGAGAGATCATCGCGACCTCGGCCAGCATCGGCAAGGCGGGCCACCCCACGTTCGACGGGCTGGTCGTCAACGCCGCCTGGGCCGCCGAGAACGATGCCTTCGTGACCGCGCTCGTCAAGGCCGTGGCGCAGGCCGACGCCGCCTATCGAGAGCACGCCGCCCAATGGACGGCGGACTCGCCCCAGATCCAGGCTGTGGCCAAGTGGAGCAAGGCCGACCCAAAGGACGTGCCAGCCGCCATCGCCCTCTACCGCTTCCCCGAGCCTGCAGCGCAGCTTTCGGCGGCGTGGCTGGGCGGTGGCGCCGCCAAGGTGCTGGGCGACATCTCCACGTTCTTGAAGACGCAGGGGCGCGTGCAGGAGGTCAAGCCGAGCTACGAGCCCTTCGTGACCACCGCCTACGTCGAGAAGGCGCTGGGCCGATAGGGGGCCGCCATGTCCACGCTCGAAGTCCGGAACCTCACCGTCAACTACGCGGTCAAAGGCGGCGTTCTGAACGCCCTGGCGCCCGTCAACTTGAGCTTGCAGAGCGGCGATTTCGTGGTGGCGCTCGGCGCCTCGGGCTGCGGAAAGACGACGCTGTTGAACTGCATCGCAGGGTTCCTGCCGCCTTCGAGCGGCACGATCTCGGTGGGCGGTCGCGACGTGGTCGGGCCCGGCTCCGACCGCGGCGTCGTGTTTCAGAAGCACGCCTTGATGCCGTGGCTCACGGTGCGCGACAATGTCGCGCTCGGTTTGCGCCTGAACGGCGTCGCCAAGGCCGAGCGTGACGCGGTCGCCGACGAGAAGCTGAAGCTGGTCGGGCTGGAGAAGTACGGCGACCGCGCGGTGTACGAGCTCTCGGGCGGCATGCAGCAGCGCGTGGGCATCGCTCGCGCGCTGGCGAGCGACCCGGCCGTGCTCTTGATGGACGAGCCGATGGGCGCGCTCGACGCCTTCACGAGAGAGCAGGTGCAGGAGATCCTGCTCCGAGCCTGGGCGAAGACGAGCAAGATCGTGTTCTTCATCACGCACTCCGTGGAAGAGGCCTTGTTTCTGGCGACGCGCTTGATCGTCATGACGCCGAGCCCCGGACGCATCTCGCACTCCTACGATGATGTGCCGTTCTCGCGGCGCTTCCTGGAGCACGGGGACGCGCGCCGGGTGAAATCGGAGCCCGAGTTCATCCGAATGCGCGAAGAGATCCTCGCCATCATCCATCGGCGCGAGCGCGACACCGCGGGGCCGACGCCCTCGGCGACAGCGGTGTCGCATGTCTGAATCGAGGGCCGTCGGAGTAAAGCCGGAAGCAGCGGGTGCTGTCCCGGACACACAGAGCGCCGTGGCGGATGCAGGGAGCGCGCCCAAGACCAGCCGCTTCGAGATCCCCGGTGAAGGCGACAGCAGCGTCATCAGCTCCGCGGCGGTCGTCGTGCTGCTGGTGTCGTGGTTTCTGATCACCAACGTGGGCTGGGTCAAGCCGCTGTTTCTGCCTTCGCCGCAGGCGGTGCTACGCCAGGTGCTCGAGTATGCCGCGGGGACCGCGAACGACAAGCCGCTCTCCTTGCACTTCTTCGCCAGCATGGCCCGCGTCTTCTCGGCCTTCCTGCTGGCGTGCGTGACCGCCATTCCCCTCGGCATCGCGATGGGCGTGAGCCGGGTCGTGCGCGGGATCTTCGACCCGCCGCTGGAGTTCTATCGACCGCTGCCGCCGCTGGCGTATCTTCCGCTCATCATCATTTGGTTCGGGATCGACGAGCTGCCCAAGGTCCTGCTGATCTTTCTGAGCTGCTTCGCGCCGCTCGCGCTCGCGGCGCGCTCGGGCATGCGCAGCGCCTCGCAGGAGCAGATCAACGCGGCCTATTCGATGGGCGCGAGCTACTGGCAGGTCATCCGCCACGTGATCCTGCCGTCGGCGCTGCCGGAGATCTTGTTTGGGATGCGTATCGCCATCGGCTTCGGCTGGACGACGCTGGTCGCCGCCGAGATGGTGGCCGCCAACGTCGGCCTCGGGCAGATGGTGCTCAACGCGTCTAACTTCCTGCGCACCGATCTCGTCGTGATGGGCATCATCATCATCGGCACGGTCGCCTACGCCTTCGACCTCGCCATGCGCCGGGTGGAGCGCAGGCTGGTGCCCTGGAAGGGCCGGATGTGATCTCACAGAGCATGAGGTGCTAGCGTGACGCTCGAAGTACAGCCGCTCAGCCCTGCGATCGGGGCGCTCGTTCGCGGAGTCACCCTTTCCAGAGCTCTCGATGATTCCACGCGCGACGCGCTCGGGACGGCGCTCGTTCGGCACCACGTGCTGTTCTTCGAGAACCAGCCGCTGAGCCCCGTCGAGCAGCGCTCGTTCGCCGCGCGGTTCGGTGACCTGCACATCCACCCCATCTATCGGCAGGTGGAGGGCGTCCCCGAGATCATCGTGCTCGACACGGACGCCAACAACGTGCCCGACAACGACAACTGGCACACCGACGTGACCTTCATCCAGGCGCCGCCGCTCGGCGCCGTCCTGTCCGCCCGGCAGCTCCCCCCTTCCGGGGGTGATACGCTCTGGTCGAGCAGCATAGCGGCCTACGAGGGCCTCTCCGAACCGTTCCGCCGGTTCCTGGACCCGCTGAGCGCCGAGCACGACATGGTGAAGTCGTTCCCGGCGCACCGTTTCGCTAGAACTCCAGATGAGCGAGTGACCTGGGAGGCGGCTCGCGCCAAGAATCCGCCCGTCGTCCATCCCGTGGTGCGGCGCCACCCCGTGAGCGGGCGCCACGGCTTGTTCGTGAACGAGGGCTTCACGACGCGCATTCTCGAGCTCGGCGCGAAGGAGAGCGAGGCGGTGCTGCGAGTGCTCTTCGAGCACGCAGCGAAGCCGGAGTTCACGGTGCGCTGGCGCTGGAAGGCCCACGATCTCGCGTTCTGGGACAATCGCTCGACCCAGCACTACGCGGCGTCCGACTACCTGCCGCACCGCCGCATCATGCATCGCGCGACGATTCTCGGAGACCGCCCCGTTCACTGACGAAGACCGTTCACTGAAGAAGAGCGGTGTGGGCGAGAGCGAGAGGGCGTTTCAACGCCGAGGGCTCGCTCGTCGTCAGGGAGCGCTCGGAGGCTGCGCGCCCGGACTTCTGGGGGGTGATCGCACTTGAAATAGAGGAGAGTCATGTCGAAGAAACTGTTGCTCGCGGGACTGACGAGTGGCGTGCTGGCGTCGACGTCGACCGCATGGTCGCAAGAGAGCACTCAGGCCCCAGATTCGCCGGTACCGGTCGCGCCGGCGCCTGTCGCGCCGGCTGCTGTCGCTCCGGCTGCTGTCGCTCCGGAAGGGGCCGGCGAAGTTCCCGAGGGCGCAGGCCATCCGACGTTCGAGGCCCGAGGTTTCGTGGAGCTCGACACGATCTACGATTTCAAGCGCGTCAATCCGGCTTGGAACGCGATGCTGCGCCCGGACACCATCCCCACCACCCCCGGCGCGTTCGGAGAAGACGGCGAGTTCATCTTCAGCCCTCGTCGCACGCGCTTTGGTTTCCAGGCGGCGTACCCGCTCGGCGCTCATGAGCTGAAGTCAAAGGTCGAGGTCGATTTCTTCGGGCGCGGGACGGGCCGCGCCGATGCGATCGGGCAGAACACCATTCGCCTGTTCAACGCCTTCGCGGAATGGGGCCCCGTGTTCGTCGGGCACACGCTGGCCAACTTCGCCGACGCGGACTACGGCGCGAACTACCTCGACATCTGGGGGCCTCCGGGGATCATCTTCGTCCGCAGCGCATCCGTGCGCTATTCGCTGCTCGAGGGCACGCACACGCTCACCGTCGCTCTGGAGCGCCCCGGCGCAGACTTCGACGGCACCGGCGGCCCAGAGGGTGCCGCGCCGAAAGATCTGCTGCCCGATGCCTCCCTGCGCTATCGCCTCTCGGGGGCCTGGGGCCACCTGCATGTCGCGGGCCTTGCGCGACGGCTCGGCTATGACACTCCAGGGGCGCCCGCACAAACCACCGAGCATGTCTTTGGCTACGGCGGCACCGTGGCCGCCACCATCAACGTCCTGCCCGGCGCGCTCTCCCTCTCGCCTGCGGGGCTGGCCGGGCGCGGCATCGGAAACTACGTCAACGGCGCCGGGTCGGACGTCGCGTTCCAGGCGCTGGCCGACGGTGGGGCAGAGCTCCGAGCTCTAGCGGTCTATGGCGCGACCCTGTACGCCGACGTCAACTGGGCGAAGAGCCTCTCCAGCGCCGTCGGAGTCAGCTGGGTGCAGACCAAGAACTCGAGCCTGCAGGCGCCCGGCGCTTTCGAGAGCGCGAAGTACGTCTCTGCCAATCTCGTCTATGCGCCGGCGCCGATCTTCTTCATCGGTCCGGAGTTTCTCTGGGCGGAACGCAACGACGAGAACGGCGCCTCGGGCACCGACTACCGGGTTTTGCTGGCGACTCGCTTCAGCTTCTCGAGCCTGGACGCTGTCGCTTCTCGCTAGGGCGCCGGCTGGCAGCTGGGCTCGCCGCCAGTCTCGAGGCGCCGCGGCCTGTCGTGCTACGGCGAGCGGACGCTCTCCAGCAGCGACCGCCGCAGCGAGGCCAGATCTTCGAAGCGACGGTCCGCCGTCGAGAAGTCCGAGTCTCGAGTGAGAGAGGAGGGGATCACCCAGCACGTCAGGCCGGCGGCCTTCGCGGCTGACAGCCCTCGCTCCGAGTCCTCTATCACCAGGCATTCCGAGGCCTGCAGCCCCAGCCGCCGGACGGCTGTCGCGTAGGGTTCAGGGTCTGGCTTTGCCGCGCGGTAGTCCTCCCGCGCCAGGATCAGCTCGAAGTGTCGCGTCAAGGTGGTGCGTGCATGGATCGTGTCGAAGTCTACGCGCCGGCTGCTCGTAACGATAGCCATGCGAACACGCGAGTGAAGCTCGGCGAGCAGCTCTTCCACTCCGGGGATGGTGACATCTTCCCCGCGCAGCAGCTCCTGATAGCGCTCGTCACGCCGGAGCTTCAGCTCGGCGATCTCTGAAGCGCTGCAGCCGCGCTCCGCCGCGAGATGCCAGGTGCCAGTGCCCGCGACCAGGAGATAGTAGCGGTAATCCGCCTCGCTGAGCGTGGCGCCCACTCCCGCGAGGACCTCGCGATTCGCCTGGAAGTAGAGCCTCTCGGTGTCGACCAGCACACCATCGTGATCCCAAAGCAGCGCTTTCCAAATCATCGATTCTGCCGCGGCTCCTATCAGACCCCACCGCCTGCGACAAGCGCGGGCGCGCCGCTCGTCGACCAGCCATGCTCGCGCAGTTCGCCCGAGAAGAGCTGGGGCACGTCCTCGCGGAACGCACCGCGCTGCTGGCGAAGCGCTTTTGGAGTACAGTGCCTCGACATGGAAATTGGCCTCTACACCTTCGGCGGCCTCACTGCCGATCCCCACACGGGCCAGCGCATCGGGGCGCTCGATCGCTACCGCCAGGTGCTCGAGCTCGCGCAGCTCGGCGAGCAGGCTGGGTTGGACGTGTTTGGCGTGGGCGAGCACCACCGCCCCGATTTGCCCATCTCGTCGCCCGCGGTAGTGCTGGCGGCGATCGGCGCGACCACCCGGCGCCTGCGCCTGGTGAGCGCCGTCACGATCCTGTCCACGCTCGACCCCGTGCGGGTGTTTCAGGACTACGCCACCGCCGACCTGTGCTCCGAGGGGCGCGTCGAGATCATCGCGGGGCGCGGCGCATACACCGAGTCCTTCCCGCTCTTCGGCTACGCCAGCGACGAGTATGACGCGCTCTTCGCCGAGCACCTCGAGCTCTTGCTCTCGCTCAACCGCTCCGAGCGCATCACCTGGCGAGGTCGCTTCCGTGCCCCGCTCGCCGACGCTGTCGTCTCGCCGCGCCCCGCCGGCGGCGAGCTCCCGATCTGGCTCGGCTTCGGCGGCAACGACGCGAGCGCCGAGCGCGCCGGGCGGCTCGGGCTGCCGCTCACCCTCGCGAACATTTCGCGCCCGCCCGCCCAGCTGGCCCCTCAGATCTCGCGCTACCGCGAGGCCGCCGCCGCCGCCGGCCACGCGCGAACGCGGGTCGCCGTCGCCGCCCACCTCCACATCGCGCGCGACTCGCAGGTCGCCCGCGATCGCTTCTATCCCCACTACAGCGCCTACTTCCGCCAGCACGCGCCCCAGGCGATCTACGCCGCCGACGTGCCGCGCGACGTCTACGACCAGCGGGCGGCTCCCGCGGGCGCGCTGTTCGTCGGCAGCCCGAGCGAAATAGTCGACAAGGTCCTCTACGAGCGCGAGCTGTTCGGGCACGACCGCTTCCTCGCGCAGATCGACCTCGGCGCTCTCCCCTGGTCGATCACGCTCGAGGTCCTCGAGCTCCTCGCCACCGAGGTCGCTCCCGCGTTGCGGCGAGCGGTGCCCTCGAGCTGAACCTCGGCGCGCCCGCAGTCCCAACTCCGCGGGCGCACCGGCTCGAGCGCTCGCTCAATGCACGCGCAAGATCCCCCACGCCCCCTGCGCCACCACCCACTTGAACACCGAGCTGCGATACAGATAGTCGCCTGGCGTCGCGTTGGCCTTGAAGCGATAGCTGCGCACGCTGCCGGACGATAGGGCCGCCTCGCTGCTCATCACCGGGCTCTCCGCCCCGCGATGCGGCCACTCTTGCCAGGCGTGGCCGTGCAACGTGAAGCCATGGTTCCGGGGCTTGTCTGCCGCGCACACGAAGCGGACGACCACGTCGGCGTCGCGCGGCACGTGGACGATGGGCGTGGCGGGCGTCGGGAACCGATAGAGCGGATTGGCGAGGGGGACGTCGTCGTCGAAGGCGGCGTCGATGCGCTCCGATCGATAGTTGAACGCCTTGTGCCCCTGGTCCTCCGGGTCGGGCCCTTCGATCTGGTCGGGGTGCTCCTCGCCGCTCGGGCCGTCGGCGTCGCCGCCGTGGTCTCCATGGTCTCCGTGGCCGCCGTCGTCATGGCCACCTTCGACGTGATCGCCTGGGATGTCGGGCGGGTTTGGCACGGGCCCTTCGTTCTCGATGCCATCCACGTAGTAGCGCACGCCGTCGTGGAGCAGCAGCACCATCTCTTCGATGCGCTCGTCTGTGCCCGGATTGACGAGCGTGGCGCGCGCGCCGGTCCAGGCTCGCGGCGCGTTGGGCGTCACGGCCGTCCCCGCGCTCGGCGCGCCGTTGGGCACGGCGAGCGGCGTGAAGCCTCGCGGCTCGACGACGAGCGCGCCAAACAGGCCGTGGTGGCGGTGGTTGCGCACGTCGGCCAGGTCCTGCAGCAGCACGGGCCCGGGCTCGATGTCTGCGTGCAGCAGGTACCTCCTGCTCTCGCCGGGCGCGACCGTCTGATCGGGATTGTTCCCCACCCAGGCGCCGTCGCTGGTGGTCACGTCGAAGCTCAGCAAGTCTGTATGCAGCGAGACTCGGTTCGACACGCGATAGGGGAACTCGCCAGCGACGGGCACCTCCGGCGGATGCCGCTCGGGGCTGAGCGGCGTGGGCGGCAAGCCGTTCTCGAGCTCGATCTCCACCCATTCGCCGCTGCGGCAGCGCAGCACGAGCGGGCCTTCGGTCGCCGGCAGCGGCTCGAAGTCGGCGCCGGGGCGCGCCATGGCCGTTACCACGAAGCGCAGGCCCTTGGGGTCGACGAGGCGGCTGCGCTCGGCGTCGCCGTCGCGATATACGATCGCGGCTTGCTCGGCGCGCACGCGATAGCGCCGGCGATCGCGAGCCGGCGGCGCGAGCTCGCAGCCCGACGAGGGCGGGTGAATGGGCCAGGGCAGCTTCGCTTTCGAGCCGTGCGCGTGCGCGCGAATGAGCCCCCAGCAGCCGAGCCAGGTGTCGTCGATGCCCGCCAGCCGCCACAGGTAGTCGCCCGCGGCATAGTCGTCGTCGATGGCGAAGGTGAAGGCCTCGGAGATGCCGAGCGTCTGCTGGTTGCGCAGGGGAGAGCGCGGGTCGCGCCGGAACGCACGCCAGCGCAGGCCATGGATCTGCAGGCTGTGCTGCTCTTCGTGCGAGCCCTGCACCAGGCGCAGCCGGATGGGCTCGCCGGGACGGGTGTGGAAGATGGGCGTCTCGGGCTCGCCCTCGGCGCTCGAGAACCAGCGGTGCGGGTCATCTCCGCGCTCGCGCAGCGGCTCGCAGCGATAGTTGGCGGCCATGGTGCCGTTGTCGTCGTGGCTGCTCGGCGTGTCGGGCGGCTCGAGCGGCTCGACCTCGTCGGGAGAGGGCGCCGGCCGATACATCGCGACCCAATCGGCGATGGCGAGGCAGAACTCGCGGAAGCGCTGCCCGCTCGGCAGCTCGATCACCGCCTGGGAGCCGACGAGCGCCTCCTTGTCGCGATCCCACGGGTCGATGAAGCGCGAGCGCTCGGGCTCGACGATCAGCGCGCCGAACAGGCCGTGGCGCTGGCGCGTGTTGGCGAACAGGTGGTCGTGGAAGAAGATGGTGCCGAGCTCCTCGTCGCACCACCAGCGATAGACGAGCTTCTTGCCGTCCTCGGGCGCGCTCAGGTAGTTCCACCCGACAGACGCGCCGTCGGCCGCGATCGGGTCGAACTTGACGATGTGCACGTGCAGCCCGCACTCGGCGCCCGGGCGCTCGTCACCGTCGACCAGCAGGCAGTCACACGGCGGGATGTTGAAGTCGTAGTGCATCCAGAGCAGCTGCCCCTCCGTGGGCGTGGGGATGTGCTCCTGCGACTCGCCGTGCACGTGCACGGGCCCGCGCGGCTTGCGGAACCCGATCGCGTTGGTGAAGGTCAGGTTGAGCACGTCGCCGGCGCGGGCACGGAAAAAGAGCGGCTCTTCCGGCTCAGGCGGCTGGAAGGGGTCGCGCCCGTCGGCGAGGAAGAAGAAGTGGCCGTCTGGGTCATGCCACTCTGCCGAAGCGTTGTAGTCGATGCGACCGTGCGCCGCCGCGATGTCGTGGTCGACGCGTGACGGCGCGTTCGCTTCTCGGAGCGAGTCCATCACGCCGTCGCCGTTGGTGTCGACCCACCACGTGCGCTGGCTGGGGTGGGGGATGCGCGTGAACATCTCCCCCGGCTTCGGATCCGAGTTCATGGCGGCGAGCTCGAGCGGTTCGGGCACCCGGTAGTCGAGCTCGGGCGGCACCGGCAGGCGATCGGGCCAGGGCGGCTTCGGCGACTTCTGCTGGATCTCGCCGGCGATGAACAGCGGGTAGCCGGGGCGCTCCACGCTCGGCGCGGGCGGCGGCTCGCGATCGGGGAGCACGGCGAGCCGTTCGATCGGCGTGCCGTCGGGATAGTGCCCGATGCGCCGGCCCTGATACACGCCTCCCCCCGTGAGGGCAGCGCCGCTCTCGCCCGTCTGCAGCGTGTCGAACCCTCGCCACATGCCCCACATGCCCATGTGAAAGTGCGGATAAAGGTGGCAGTGCCAGATGATGTCGCCCGGCACCGCCTGGATGTTGCCAGTTCCGTAGAGCGGCACGATGGTGTGCCCCGTCTGCGGCGTGATGCTGATCGCGTCGATGATGGGCGAGCGAGGATTCTCCGGATCTCGATACCACTCGTACATGTGGAGGTGAAAGACGTGCGTCTCCTTGACGCCGGCGTGCAACAGGCGGATGCGCGCCGGGTCGCCCACGTAGCTCTTGAGCACCGGGGTCGCCGGGTCACCGAACAGCCAGGAGCTGTGGTGTTGCTCTTCGTTGATGACCGTGTCCTTCAGGCGCTTCTCGTAGAGCCAGCGCCAGAGCATCCGCTCGCGGTTCTTCATGGGCTCGGTGCGGTAGTTGAACAGCATCAACGACGGCAGCGCGTGTCCGAGCTCGCCCTCTGACGCGATCGGGAAGGGGTCGCCCGGCGCCGCCTGTGGGCACTCGGCGCTGTCGTCGTGGTGGCGCAGCGGGCAGGGGTTCGCCGGGATGCGCTCGTCTGAGCCGAACAGCTCGCGCCACTCGGGCTCGTCGTGGAACAAGACCACGAACTCGCGAAACGACGCCTCCGGGTGCGGGTGTCGCGGCGGGCGTCCCGTCGCTTCACCGGGGAACGGCGCGCGCCCGAGCTTCGGATCGGTGAGCACGTCGAACGGGCGCTGGTGCACGTCGACATACAGGCCGTCGGCGGCGGGAACCAAGCCCGGTTGCGTCGGGTCTGTCCACCAGGCGTGGCGCGGCTCGACGATCAGAGCACCGAACAGCCCGTGCGCGTTGGTGCCCGTCTCGTCGCCATCGGGGTCACCGATGTCGTGAAACACGAAGGCGCCTTCGTGATGGCAGCGCCATTTATACTCCACCGTCTCCCCGGGCGCCGCCAGCGTGGATGCATTTTCACCCACGGCCGAGCCATCACTCGCCCGGTCAGCTCCGGGCCCGACGAGGTGCATGCCGGCGTGGCGATGTTGCAAGCGGTTGGTGAAACGCACGACGACGGTGTCGCCGGCGCGCGCTCGCAGCACGAGTGGTCGCACCAGCGGGTGAGCGACGAAGTCCGCCAGCTCGGCGACGCTGTGCGGCGCCTCGAGCAGCGCGTGCCAGCGCGCGGCGAGCCGATCGAGCTCGGGCCGATGCGTGGCCAGCGCATACAACATTCCGTTGCGATCATGGTCGCGATGACGATTGAAGATGATCGGCACCGACAGCGCCACCACCTCGTAGTGCCACACACGCTTCGACACGTCGTATCGCGCGTCGCTTCTCTGCGAAAATCTTGCCATGTTTGCTCCCGTTGATTGCGGCTGCTTCTCGCAGCCATCGAGCGCCCCCCCACCCGCTCGCCAGGCAGAACCTGCACGCAGAAATGCCGCCCAGAGGCCCTGTGGGGCTCCACGCTGCACTTCACGGCGCGATTCCGCGTCGCCGTTCATTGCTTGCCGGGTCTTCACCCGTTCGCCTTCAGTGTTCGCGGTCTCGTTGCACGCCGCCATTTCACGGGGTGACGATTCCAAAGGCGCGACTGCAGCGAAGTCCCTGATCATTCGACGCTCGTCGCGAGCCCGAGTCGCAGACAGCAGACATCGATCGACGAGAAAAGAAGGGCGTTCGCCCGAGCGCCGCCTGACAACCGCGAGGTGGCGCGCGCCACATGTGGCCAAGCTCCCCAAGCTACTCGCTGGCGCGAGCGACGCTCACCGGGCACTTGCGCGAGTAGCGCGCGCTCGGCACTTGCTCGAATGACGCTCGCCGGGCACTTGCGCGAAGGCGGTGCGCAATTGGCGCTCGCCGGGCGCCGACGAACTACCGAGACGCGGCGATGCGCGTGTGATCCACGATCTGGCTGGCACGCCCGAAGACGCGCGAGGGCGGCAGCCCGAAGCTCGAGCGGAAGTCTCGGCTGAGGTGCGCGGAGTCAGTGAACTCGAGCTGGTGCGCGGTCTCTGTCAGGTTCTGGCCGGTCGCGAGCCACTGGCCGACGGCGCGCATGCGCTGCCAGCGGCGCAGCGCCTGCAAGGAGATGCCCGTCTGTTCGTGAAACCGATGGCGCAGTCGCGACGGGGACAGCGCGAGCGAACGCCCTCGGGTGCCGAGGGGCACCACCGAGAGCGGGTTCGAGAGCAGCCACCGCGCCACCGCCTCGCTGCGCCCGTCCTCGCACAGCGCGCGCGGCGGCGGGCCACCGCTGAGCTGATCGATGCTCGGTCGGAGCAGGTCTCGAGGCAACTGGCCGTCGAGCAGCGCGTGGCCCCAGTCGCGCGCCGCGTCCTGCGCGGGCAGTGCGATCAGCGCGCCCTGCCCGAGGCTCCAGCGCCGCCGAAACTGGCGGTCATCGAGCCTGCCCGGAGAGAGGTAGAGCACGAGCATCAGCGCGTCGCCACAGTCGAGCTCGTGTCGACACCCCGCCTCGACATAGACCTCGCGCTCGCGCCGCCAGCGTGGGTCGGCGGCGAGCCGAATGTCGAACGCCGCGTCGAGCCCGATCACCACCGCTGGCGCGGCGTTCGCGTGCGGGCCGACGCGCCCGAGCCGGGCGATGACCTGAGCCCGCTCCGCGAAGAGGTCGACCCGCGTGAGCGCTGACATGGCGCTTCGATCATACGAGGCGGGCAGGGCGCGAGCCAGCACGAGTGGCAGAGCCGACCGATTTGTACAAGGCGCACGGCATGATCTCGAAAACCTTCAGCATCGTGGCGCTTCCGGGATCCGGGCGAGCGCGCGCTCGGCCATCGCCGCGATGGTGAGGGAGGGATTGACCCCCGGATTCGATGAAACGGCTGAACCGTCCATCACATAGAGCCTGTCGTAACCGAACACCCGGTGATCCCGATCGATGACTCCGGCCGTGATGTCCTCACCCATCACGGCCCCGCCGAGCACATGAGCAGTGGTCGGAATGTTGAACAGCGTCTCCTGAACGAGCGCCATCGGAAAGCCGTCGAGGACCTCGCACGCCTGGCGGGCGAGCTCGGTGGCCGCCGGAAACGAGGCGACGGGCGGCGCCCCCTCTTCGCGCCGCGTGGTCAATCCGCCGTGCCAGGCGCGCTGGAACCGGAGCGTGGCTTCCTCGGTGCGCATGTACATCAAGATCGACATCTTGCGCGCCAGGTTCGCCACCGTGAAGGCTCGCGCGATCGCGAGCGGATGCCGGATGAACAGCGCCAGCAGGCGGAGCAACCGCTCGCCCGTCGTTTCGCCCGGCACGTGCGGGAGCATGAGCAGGCGAAAGAACCCCGAACCGTCCCGATAGCGCACGGGCTGCACGTGTTCGTTCGGTCCACAGTGATAGATGCTGCCGATCGCGACACCGCGCGATAGATCGGCCTCGGGCCGCCTCGTCACGACGCCGATGAACGACTCCGAGTTCGTGCGCACGTGTCGCCCCACGTGAACTGAAAGGCGCGGCAACCCCGCAGGATCGGCTCGCATGCGGAGCAACAGGTCGACCGTGCCGAGCACCCCCGCCGCCAGCACCACGCCCCGCGAGGTGAACGCGCGCCGGCGCCGGAGCCACCCCCGTCCTTGCAGCGCCTCGACGCGATAGCCCCCGCCCTCGAGCGCGCGCACGGCCGTCACCTCCGTTTCGCTCTCGAGCGCGAGCCCACGCGCGCGGGCGAGATGGAGGTAGTTCTTGTCGAGGGTATTCTTCGCCCCGATGGGGCAGCCGAGCATGCAGCCGCCCGTACGCGCGGGCCCCTCGCCTCCGAAGAACGGGTCGGGCACCTCTCGTCCCGGCGTTCCAAAGTAGATGCCGACATCGTTGGGCGCGCACCGATCTGATTCACCCCGCCGTCTCGCCACCTCGGCGAGCGCCCGATCGGCTTCGCCGCTGAAGCGGCTCGAAGTCACGCCCAGCATGCGCCGAGCGGTCGCGTAGTGAGGCGCGAGCTCCGCGAACCAGTCCGCGAGCCCGCGCCAGTTGCCGGCGCCAAAGAACGACTCGGGCGGTGTCGGCAGCGCGGCGCCGTAGGTGAGCGAGCCACCACCCACCCCGACGCCAGACAGCACCGTCATGTGTCGGAACACGCTCATCCGGAACAGACCCCGGAGCCCGAGCCGCGGCATCCACAGCCAGCGCTTCAGGTTCCAGTTGCTCCGGGGCAGCTCGGAGGCGGGGATCTCGCGCCCTTTCTCCAGCACCAGCGCTCGGTAGCCCTTCTCCGTCAGGCGCAGCGCGGCGGCGCTGCCGCCGAAACCCGAGCCCACGATGACAAAGTCGTAGTCGAACATTGCGGCCCTCGTCCGACAGCATCGGGCCCGACCGCGGCGTGCGCTCGCACAAAGCGGTCGAAAAGGCGGCCGCAGCGCTGGCGCGCCCCGGCGCGCCCGTGCACGGGCGCACCTCTGCGACACGAGGGCCCCGTGGGCCTCCCGGCAGCCCGCAGCCCCTCAGCCCGCTCTCACTCCGCCTTCCGCTCCTCCCGCGGCAACCGCAGACTGGCCAGTATCGCCGCGAGCACACAGAGCGCTCCCGCGAGCACCAGCAAGCCCGCGCCGAATCCCTGCGTGGCTTGCCTGAGCCAGCCCATCACGGCGGGCCCGAACGCGCCACCGAGGTTTCCGATCGAGTTGATCAGCGCGATGCCCGCCGCGGCGGCGGTGCCGCCGAGCAACGTGGGGGGAATCGACCAGAACACGGCGGCGACCGAGCGTTGCCCCACCTGGCACAGCGTGAAGCCGAGCATCAGCCCCAGCAGGTGATGCTGGAAAGAGGCGGCCACGACGAGGCCAGCGGCGCCGGTGAGCGCGCACGCGATGGTGTGCCACTTGCGCTCGCCGCTGCGATCCGAATGGGCGCCGACGAGCACCATGGTGACCAGGGCCACGACCAGCGGCGCCGCCGTGAGCAGGGCCAGGCGCAGGCCCGTATGACCAGACACGTCCTCGATGATGCGGGGCAGCCAGAGGAAGATGCCGTAGGTGGCCATCGTGTTCATGAAGTACACGAGGCAGAGCGCGAGCACGCGCCCGTTCTTCAATGCGGCGAAGGGGGAGCCGGGGTGCTGGCTGTCGCGCTGCCGCCGCTCGGCGGCGAGCTCGTGGGCGAGGCTCTGGCGTTCCGTTTCCGTCAGCCACTTGGCGTGCTCCGGGCGATCGGTGAGCCAGAACGGCGTGAGGACGCCGAGCAGCACCGCCGGAATGCCCTCGATCAAGAACAGCCACTGCCAGCCTCGCAGGCCCAGGGTGCCGTCGAGCGCGAGCAGCGGGGCCGAGAGGGGCGCGCCGATGACGACGGAGATGGGCACCGCCAGCATGAAGAGCGCGATGGTCTTGGCGCGCTCGCGCGCGGGAAACCAGTACGTCAGATACAGGACGACCCCTGGAAAGAAGCCGGCTTCCGCCGCTCCGAGCAGGACGCGCAGCCCGACCAGGCTCCACTTGTCGTTCGCGAAGAACATCGCCATCGACACGAGGCCCCACGTCACCATGATGCGGGAGATCCAGATGCGCGCGCCCACACGGGCCATCACGAGGTTGCTCGGTACCTCGAGCAGCAGATACCCCACGAAGAACGAACCCGCGGCGAGCCCGTAGTCGCTCTCGGAGAGCCCGAGATCGCGCTGCAGGGTCTTGGCTGCGAAACCGATGTTGACGCGGTCGAGGTAGGCGACCACGTAGCTCAGAAACAGAAAAGGAATCAGGCGGCGGCGAGCGCGTAAGACCGCGGCCTGAGCGGGAGGTAGTCCGCCAGCGAGCGCGGCGATCGGCATGTCAGGGTCGAAGATACCGCCTTTGAGCGACAGAGTCGCCGAGCAGATTGGCGATGCCGGAGCGCGTTACCGGGGCAAACTCACCTTGCCGTGCTCTCCCAGTCGCAGCAGCTCACTGCCGGCGAGCAGAAAGCACCCGACGCCGAAATCCTCGAAGTCGGGAACCGCATCGGCGCTGAGCGGCTCGCGCCCCGTGCACGGCGCCGCCCCCGTCGACTGCACCCAGCCCAGGAACCCATCGGCCCGCACCGCGACCCGCGTCAGCCCGTTCCACACGGCGACGAGCGGAGGACCGTAGGTCTCCGCGTCGAGCAACCCGCTCCGAATGCCCCAGGCGAAGCCGTAGGCAAACAACGCCGTGCCCGTGGTCTCGGGGCCATCCTCGCCCGCTTCGCCGGCGGCGGCGCAGTGGTTCGGGTCGGCGAGGCTCGAGTTCCAGAAGCCGTCCTCGCGCTGCAGCGGCAGCAGGGCGGCGGCGAGCGCGCGAAAGTCAGCCACGTACGCGGCGCGGTTCGGCGCGTCGGCGGGCAGCACCTCGAGCACGCGGGCGAAGGCCGCGAGCACCCAGCCGTTGCCGCGTGACCAGTAGACGTCGATGCCGTTGGGCGACCGCGTGTAGGGCTCGCCGGGACTGAAGTTTTTGTCACGCCACCAGAGCCCGGTCTTCTCGTCGAACAGGCCGCCGCCTTCGACGTCGCGCGTGTGCGTGTAGAGTTTGTGCATCGCCTCGAAGTAGATCGGGTCTTTGCGCAGCACGCCGAAGCGCGCGAAGACGGGCATGGCCATCTGGATCGCGTCGATCCACCACCAGGCGGCGGTGTTGGCCGAGTCGATCAGGCGGCGAATGCTCTCTTCCACCTGCGCGATGCGCACGGGCTGGGGATCGATCGCGTACAGATCCAGGTACGTTTGCCCGCAGGCGTGCATGTCGGCATCGACGGTGGCGGGGTCGCCGAAGCCGACCTGCCACGGATGGGACGGGCTCTCGCCCCAGCGCACGGCGTAGTCGTAGTAGCTGGCCGCGAGCTGGGCGTCTGGCTCCACGGCGCGCAGCCCCATCAAGCCCTCGTAATACACCGCTCGCGTCCAGATGTTGCTCGGCCACACGCGCCGGCCCACGATGTCGATCGTGGGATCTGGCCATTTCGCCATGAAATGCGCGTTGACGAGGCGCAGCGTCGAGAGCACGCCGCTCGCGGCCGGCAGAGCGGCGCTCCCGCTGCTCGCGCTGGACGGCGGCGAGGAAGCGGCAGCCGAGCCCGCGGAGGGTGTGCAGGCCCAGCTCGCTGCCAGGGCGACGACGGCGGCAATTCTTCGAGCGGCCATGCTCAGTAACTGACCCGCGCGCCCAGAATGAAGGTGCGCCCTGCCTTGGCGTACAGAAAGCGACGCTCGGCATCGACATCGGTTCTCTGGGCGAACGGCGCGTTCGTGAGGTTGAGCGCCTCGATGCTCACCTTCAGGTTCTCGGTCACGTTGTAGCCCGACGAGGCGTCGACCCGGGTGCTACCCTCGACGTAGTCCCAGAGGTTGCCGGTGCTATTGGGACCAACCGTGAGAAAGTCGCTGCGGTACGCGAGCGACGCGCGGGCATCGAACGTCCCGTCGTCATAATAGAGGGTGGCGTTGTACTGCCCGTTAGACAGGCCGATCAGGCGTTCCTTCACGCTGTTGCCCAGGTAGTCATAGTTGGCTTCCGAGTCGACATAGGTGTAGTTCGCCAGGATGCCCATGCTACGAATGACCGGCGGAAGCGCCCCGTAAAACGAGCTGAACGGGGCCTGGAAGCCCACCTCGAGACCTTGCAGCTTCGACCCGGGTCCATTCGTCAGCTCGCTGATGGTCCAGCAGCCTTCAGGGTTGCCACAGGTGCCTTCCCCCTCGGGCCCCGACACGTCGGCGGGGGTCGTGGGTACGATCGCCGAGCGCGGCAGCCCGGTGGACGCGAAGGTGCCGCGTCGCGACTGCCGGATCGGGAACGAGTCGATGTCCTTGTAGAACACCGCGAGAGACAGCAGCGAACCGTTCGCGAAGTACCACTCCGTCGCCGCGTCCAGCGCCGTCGCCCTCGTCGGGTCGAGGCGCGAGTTCTGGAAGTTGATCCCATAGCCAAAGCCGTCGACGGCGGCACCCGGGCTCAGGTCAGCCAGGGCCGGGCGCGCCATCACGCGTGCAGCGGCCAGGCGCACCACGAGCTCGTCGGTGAGCCAGAGGGCTGTGTTCACGGACGGCAGCCAGTCGCGATAGGTGGGGCGATCGACCGTGAAGAGCGCGCCGGTGACGTAGCCCGTGGATGATTGCCGGGTCTCGACGTATCGAACGCCGCCGTCATACAGAAAGCGCATGTCGCTCGAGCCCAGCATGACCTCGCCGCGGGCCTGCAGGTAGTAGCCGAGGGATTTCTCGGTCACCTTGTTGGTGGCGTTCTGATTGGGAATCAACGCTACGTTGTTGTAGCCCAGGCGCTCCACCCAGTTGTCGATGCCCGGCGATGCCCAGCGAACGGTAGACCCAGCGCCCGCGTCGCCGGCAAACTCGATCAGCGTCGAGAACGCCGGATCACCCGGCGGCCCGAGCACGTCATCGACGCCGTCACCGTCGGTGTCACAATCGAAGTTGATGCCCACGAGGCCGCACACCAACCCGTCCCGAGTCGACTGTTTCGCGTCGAGGGTTGCGACCTTGTAGTTCACCCCGGCGGAGAGTTTGAGCTCGTCGAAGACATCCAGGTTCAGGTTGGCCTCTGCCACGTCAAAGCCGCCTCGGATGTCGCCCACCCGGTCGCGCAGCTCGGTGACGAGGAAGGCGGCGGGGTCGGTCACATCCGCGCCCCCGAAGGAGAGCAGGGGCTCGTTCTCGTTCCGAAAGTCGTAGCGGTAATTGGCGTAGGGGCGGATATCGTATTGAACGGTCGTGTCGTGCGGCAGGCCCGACCTGGAGCGTGAAGTGCCTGCCATCGCGTTGACGAACAGGCTGTCGCTGAAGCGATGGTCGAGCGCGATGCTGAGCTGGCGGAAGCGGGCGACGGCGTCGAGCCGGACGTGCTCGTTCCGGGTCCAGCCATTGTTCACGGTCGCGGCGACGAGCGTGTCGTTGCCCACGCCAAAACGGTCCGGGTTCGCCTGCAAGACATAGTCGCTGATGTCGAAGGTGTTCTCGTTGCCACGGAATAGCTGGAAGAGACGGCGCTGGTCATTCCGGCTGTCATAGGTGGCATAGAGACCGTCGATCCGGATCTCGGTCTGATCCGTTGGACGGAACTGAACCCCCGCCGTCAAACCGAGCCGGTCGCCCCGCAGCGAGTCTTGCCCGTAGCGCGGGATGCGCGGGTGGAACGCGTCGGCCACCTCCACACAGCCTGGGCTCGCGTCGGCGGCGAGCGCCCCCATGGCGTCGAGACAGGGCGCACCGTTGACGGAGCGAAAGGGTGCCTTTTGCCAGCCCACCGTGTCGGCGTACGCCGTATCGAGGCGCACGCGCGTATACGCGGCGGACGCCGTGGCGCCCCAGACACCTCCCGGGTCGCGGTAGGCGACCAGGCCCGTAAGGCGTGGCCTCACGGTATTGCTGAGGTCGTTGTAGGAGCCCTGGGCACCGGCCACGAACGTCCACCCCTCGTCGTAGTTGAAGGCGCGAGCGGTGTTCAGATCGACCACTGCGCCGAGCGAACCTTCCTCCATGTCGGCAGTCGCTGTCTTGTGCACCACGACGGAGTTGAACAGCTCGGAGGCGAACAGGTTGAAGTCGAAGTTTCGGCCACCGTTGTTGCCGACGCTCGAGCGCGCCTCCATGCCGTTGATACGAACGCGCGTGTACAGGCCGGGCAGGCCGCGCACCGTGATCTGGTTGCCTTCACCGTTGGTGCGCGTGATCGCCACACCGGGCACGCGCTGCAAGCTCTCGGCCAGGTTCAGATCCGGGAACTCGGCCATGTCTTCGGCGACGATGGCGTCGACCTGGCCCGTCGCTCGCTGCTTCCTCTGAAGCGCGGCACCCAGGCTGACGCGAAACCCGGTCACGACGACCTCTGCGAGATCTCCCTCCGCCATCTCGGGCGGATCTTCCGGCAGCGGCTCTGCCGTGAGGCTGTCTTCGGCCGTTGCTTCGACGCTGCCTTCGGGCGCCTGCTCGGCGGGCACAGGCGGCGCCGGTTCGGCCTGCGCTGCCGCGGGCACAGGGGTGGTCAGCACTCCAGCACTAGCGACCGCAAGGATCGCCACGACGGTAACCGCGTGGGGCTTCAAAAGCACCCGAACCTTCCTGTCGAGGGTGAGCACTCGACGCGCGCGACTATGCGTGGCGTTTCCGTGCGGCGCAAGCGACACGACATGCGCATGTCGAGCGTCACGTCGTGACGCATCGAGATGCACGCGACGCGGAGAGGCGACGCCTCTCGTTTCTATCGTGAGCGCGCGCTTCTCTCGTTTTCCGAGCTACGTCGATCGCTCACATGCGCTCGGCGCGACGGTGAGCGAAGAAGAGAAGACCGGCGCTGCCCACCCCCGCGTCACGCGCGCAGCGCGCGTGACGCTTGCCGCCTCCCAAGTGTCGTCCTCGCGCGCGACCCATCGATGCCTCGCGCTTCATGAAAGAAGCGCGGGTTGAGGCGCCCGCGCCTCATGAAACAGCGCGCTGCGGGCGCCACGGGAGGGGCGCTTTGCCTCGAGTGCTGTCAGCCAGGGGAACCCACTCCGCGCACCGCAGCCCGCGGTGCCGTCGGCGCTGTCGAGTGGCGGTGGCTGTGTACCTGCAGACGTACGCTGCTTGCGCGAGTCGGCCGTCGGAGGTTAGCGTTCATGCTCGGGGGTAAAGGCAAAGATGAGCGCTCTGAAGATCGATAAGCGAGACGTCGCGTGGTGTAGAGACGGCAAATTCGACGAGGGGTTCACCGACCGCTTCGACGAAGGCTCCGGCAGCTTCGAAGCTGGCGCACCGCGGCGGGGCATGGAGCGGGCCTGGGCGCCATGGGCGAGGTCCCTGTGCGCCGTGCTGCTCATCGGCGCGTGCGGCGACAGCAAGTCGACGGATCCGGTCGGCGCCGGCGGCACTGGAATCGTTGCTGGTGCGGGAGGCACAGGCACGGCCGGTGGGGGCGGCGCGGGAACGGCGGGTGGGGGCGGCGCGGCCGGCTCCGGTGGAGGCGCGACCGCTCGGGCGTGGTTACCCTCGTGGGCCACCACCATCCAGAGCACGGAGCCCAACAACCTGCCGCCGGCGTTGAACGGCAACACGCTGCGCCAGTTCGTGTGGCCGACGGTCTCGGGGAGCGAGATCCGCATCCAGCTCAGCAACGAGAGGGGGTCGACGCCCGTCGACATCCAGAAGGTCCACATCGCGAAGGCGCTGACGCAGGCTGATCCGGGCAACAGCGCCGGGCAGATCGACGCCGCAACAGACGTCGCCTTCACGTTCGCGGGAGCCCCGAGCGTCACCATCCCCGTGGGGCAAACGGTCTGGTCCGATCCCGTCGCGTTCAATCTCCAGGAGATCGTGCTCACGGCCGTCACCATGCAACTCGGCGCGACCGTTCCCCCGGAGATCACCGGTCACCCCGGCGCGCGCACGACCTCGTATATCGCCACGGGCGACGTGGTGGCAGAGCAGAGCGTCACGGGGGAGACGCGCGATCGCTGGTACTTCATCAACGCCATCGAGGTCATGGCCCGCGAAGATGCGTACGCGATCGCCGTGCTCGGCGACTCGATCACCGACGGCTACGGCGTGCTCAACCGGTTCGGGCGCTGGACTGACTACCTGACGCTCGCCATCCAGAACGACCCCCAGCTCGCTGACACACGCTCCGTCTTGAACTTCGGCATGGGCGCCAACAACCTGACCGTGAGCGGCCAGTATCAAGACTCAGGGGTCGTCCGCTACGGGCGCGACGTGGTGCCGCGCGACAAGATCAAGTGGCTGATCGTCTTCGAAGGCACCAACGACATCATTTACAGCGCCGTCCAGGCCCCCGCGATCATCGCGGCCTACCAGCAGATCATCCAGTCGGCCCACGCCGAGGGCATCCTGGTGTACGGCTCGCCGATCACGCCCACCAACCAGGGCGACGCCGCCATTCGCGCCGAGGTCAACGCGTGGATCCGCACGAGCGGCGAGTTCGACCAGGTCATCGACTTCGCGGCTGCGATCGGCGATCCGAACGACCCGAACGCCATCCTGCCAATGTACAACAACGACGGCCTGCACCCGAACATCCCCGGCTACGAGGCGATGGGCAACGCCGTCAACCTGTCGCTGTTCTATCAGACCAGGCCAAACTGACGGCTCGATCGAGCCGGGCAAGACGCACGCGCGCGCCCCGCTCGTGATGAGCAGGGCGCACCGTTTTGGCCGCTACCCGCGGCGCGCCGCATCGATCTTCGCCACGTCGATCTTCTTCATCTTCATCATCGCGTCGAAGGCACGCTTCGCTTCGGCGCCACCGGCAGCCATCGCGTCGGTGAGCGTGCGCGGGGTGAACTGCCAGGACACGCCCCAGCGGTCTTTACACCAGCCACACTCGCTCTCCTGCCCACCGTTTCCGACGACCGCGTTCCAGTAGCGGTCCGTCTCCTCCTGATCATCCGTGGCGATCTGGAAAGAGAAGGCCTCGCTCTGCTTGAAATGCGGCCCACCGTTGAGGCCGATGCACGGGATGCCGAAGACGGTGAACTCGACCGTCAACACGTCGCGCTCCTTGCCGCCGGGAAAGTCACCCGGCGCCTTGCGAACGGCCGTTACCTTGCTGTTCGGGAAGGTGGCGGCGTAAAAGCGCGCCGCTTCTTCCGCGTCTTTGTCGAACCAGAGGCAGATCGTGTTCTTCGGGGTCGTCATGGGGAGTGCTCCTTTTCCTTTGTGTGCCGGCGCTCACGCTTCGCGCGAACGCCTGTAGATCTCGGCGGCAAAGTCCGCCAGCCGATCGAGGTGCGTTGACCATCCGCCCTCATGGGCGCGCGCCGCGCTCTCCGACTCGAGGCCCGTCTGATGCAACGTGACCCGGGTCTTCCCGCCTGAAGCCTCGAAGCTGACCGTGACGAGCATGACGGGCCCTGTCGCTCGCTCCGCATCGCCCCAGGCGAACGTGAAGGCGATGCGCGCGGGCTCGTCGATCTCCTGGAAGGCGCCGCGCAACCAGTGGTCGCCACCGTCCGGGTTGCGCATGCGGTAGCAAAACGCGCCTCCTACTCGGAAGTCGAGCTCGCAGCTCGGCAAGCTGAAGCCCGTCGGCCCCCACCACTCGATGAGGTGCTCCGGGCGTGTCCACACCTCGAACACGATCTCGGGCGGCGCGGCGATGAGGCGTGTGAGCCTGAGCTCCGCGGTCTGGGGTCGGTCAGTGACCATCGTGCCTCCGCTTCGGCCCGTGCGGGCCCTTCTGTCGAGCCTTGACCTTGCCGCCGAGCGCGCGCTCTTTCTGCACCTTCACCACGTACTGCTCGAGCCGGTCGAGGCTCGTATCCCAGAACTGACGGTATTGCTCGAACCAGGCGGCGGCGTCTTTCAATCCGCTCGGGGCGAGCTGCCGTGGCCGGCGCTGGGCGTCGCGCCCGCTCGTGATGAGGCCAGCCTCTTCCAGCACACGCAGGTGCTTCGAGACGGCACGAGCGCTCATCGAGAAGGGCTCGGCGAGCTCGGCCACCGAGGCCTCCCCGGTGGTGAGCCTGGCGAGAATCGCGCGCCGGGTCGGATCGGCGAGCGCGGAAAAGACGTGGTCGAGCTGGGTTTCGGTCATTAGAGAACCTATGGGTTCCGGAACTGATAGGTTCCTAATACGCCCGTTCCCGGCGTCAAGGCCCCTCGAATCCGGCTGCGCGCCAGACGGGGCTCCTCGGCGTCGAGGAGCCGGCGTCAGCCCTCTCGGGGGACCCTACGAGCGTTGCCCGAGCCTCAGG
>Ga0247763_1000161_pt1 | contig 34496 bp, 34 predicted proteins | sample UWRJL141409B4_FD_179926 | JGI IMG/M metagenome (GOLD analysis project Ga0247763, IMG submission 179926) | Plant litter microbial communities from Arlington Agricultural Research Station in Wisconsin, United States - UWRJ-L141-409B-4 | ecosystem: Environmental > Terrestrial > Plant litter >... | reverse complement strand
CCTGGAATGTAAATAGAAAAAAAAAAAAAAAAAGAGCCTAGAACATTCGTTGGGACACTAGTGTAGTTGGCCGTTGGCTGTTGGTTCCGGGGTTAAAGTCCTCTCTGACCTCAATCTGAGGCACAGCACTGAGCGTCAGCTTCCATGTCAGCATCAGCATTTTGTGTGACCATGCCCACGTGCGGCATACATTCCCCAGATCTGGAGCCAGGAAGGAATAATTAGTGGAACTGTGGAACAGTCATCAACCGAAACAATCGAAACAATTGACTGCATGTGAGAGGACCACATGCACTCCAGTTGGGGTTCCTTCAACCGGGTAGCTGCGCCGCGAGGCTCCACATCCAGCTAGCTACCCTCAGGTAGCCGACCCTAGAGCACCTAGCAATGTGTATCCCTATAATGTGTAGCAGGCAGCTGTGCCGCACATGTAACATGTAACTCGCCAAGAACGGAATTCATGTAAACAATACTTTGTATGCGCCGCATCGACAAGAAATTTTGTCATGATACCTGCCTGTTTTGTTCAATGCTATCACTACCTCCCTACCTACCCATCTGCCTGCCCAGCTATGGGAAGCAAAAAGGATGCGGTCGGTATACGCGCGTTGTCGGATTGAAGTTCGCCAAGTTCATTCATGATCCATCGCTCAAACCACCTAACCACCTAACCACCCAACCCAGGTTAGGCACTCAAAGTTGCCATGCACCGCTATGCATGGTCAGAACTACCGAGAAGATGCGAGCGCCAACCCCTTAGCGCCTGGGACGTGCAAGTCGGAAAGTGAGGCATCATGTCAAATGTCAAGCCCGCCGCAGCCGCCGCCGCCACAGCCCCTTACATTTGATTCTAGTTGCATGCTCCGCTCTTTCACCCCAGTCACACATCAGATATGCTGTTGGCAGGAGTTTGACTTGGATGATACTCGCGACAAGGACGCAGCGTAGCATTGATAAAATGGCCGAGTGCCCCCCTGCCTGACCTGACAAGGCGAAACAAGGCGTAAAAAAGTCCCACAAAAGCAGGGTTTAGATCTACACGAAGAATCAAACCCAAGACCGACCGCCAAGAGAAAGCCTCTTGCCCAAAGCAGTGAGCTGGATATTCCAACAAGGCGTTACGATGCGATGCGACGTCTCACTCTCTCTCAGGTGACGCTGCCTTGAGTGGCAACTCTGCCTGACGCTCTCTGGCGCAGAAGGCCAGTTAGTACAGGGGACAAAGATGTTGAAGGTCCCATCATCGCGCGCCCAGTTTCATCCACCAGACTAGGCCGTTTTGTCGCTCAACGTTGGGTCATGAGGTCACAGGCAAAAAAAGATAACTGACAAAAAATGGGATTGCCAGGAATCGAACCTGGGTCCTCTCGGATCGCTGTGACTTTCTAAAGAACCACAACGAGAAGTACTGACCACTATACTACAATCCCTTGTTGAGCTAGTTTGATGTTTTGGGGCGTGCTTAGCGCCACTCAAGATGATTTCTCCACCACCAAAAGAACTACCGCGGCACCACACAGGTCGAAAACCCCACCGTCGTCTCCGTCGTCACATTCCCCAAATCTCCTGGACGCAAATCCGCAGTGTAGATCAACATATCCGCGCAATGCTTCGTATGCTGCAAGCTCGCGCTGTTTCCATCCAAATACATGCCCCCCTTCAGATAGCCCTGATGTTGCTTTCGCCAGACATATGCGCAATGCACAGCGTGTTCCCGTATCGTCGTGTAGTAGTGAAATGGATCGACTCGCTCCGACATGGCCTCGAGGTCAAGTTCTTTTTTTCCTTCAGGGTCGTCAAAACCCCGCCAGTCCACGCGTCGCTTGTAGTCTTCATTCAGCTCGTTGTCGATGCACGGCGCGGGAACCCAGAGGTTGACGAGCGGGTCAAAGACGCAACCGAGGGCGCGGGCTTCGGCCGTGGAGTTGCCACAGTTGAGGGTGATGGTCGAAGGGGTGATGTTCCAAATCACTTCGCTTTGGAAGGAGAAGAAGATGAGCCAGAAGATGGAAGTCGCAAAGGCTGTGGAAATGATGGTGCTTCGTCGGGAAGGATGAGGATTGTGGTTTGGAGGTGGTTGATGGAGGTCTATGTTGTCCATTTTGGTGTCTGTTCCATCTAAATGAGTCTTTTCCATGCTAAAAAAGGCGAGAATTATGGGATAACTCACCATGTTTTGCTTCGTACATTTTGATCTTCACCTTTGCCGCCAGAGGGTCACCAAGGGTCACAGAGGATAGATAGGTAGGCTTGGCATGGACGTGCTGGGCATATGTAGCGACGCTGGTACCTGCTTGGTTGGTCCTGAGTTTAGTGGACAGAACTCCTTAGGAATAACAAGTCCGAGTTGGGCTTTCTCGCATCTCCGCGCCGGTGGAGATAGTCCAGGGCTGCATTGATCTCGAATCCCGACATAAGGTTGCAGTTGCAGTAGGATGCTGCGCCGCATACGCCAGTGCATGCTCCCAAGGATTTCTCCTCGTGGGAGTGAGACCCAAGTAATCCAAGCGCAGTGAAGAGTGATAATGAGATCGTTATCTGAACGTCCTTCTTGTGCAAAGTTGACTTGAGCAGGCAATCCACGGGGTTCTGCCCTGCCTTTCGCCCCTCGAAGTTGCCATCCCCAGGCTGTTGACCTTTTCGACATTTATCGCAACCGACCGCAACGCATCCAGTGTCTAGGCAAGTGCAAAATTGCCCTCCGTTGTACGGGGATCGCCAAGCCTCTCCTGCCCAGATGACAGGACTACTCGTTGCCCTTCTCGGGCTGCTCTTCTTCGGCACTATTTCCTCTGCAGAAGCTTCACAGTACTGCAACTTCGAAGCTGGAAAAGATGAGCCAGCTGCAAATGATCTTTGCATGGCTGTCAGCACATACCGAAACCAATCCAACAATGAACATGACCTCCATGTTGCAATTCAAGTTTACCGCCGTCAGCACAGCGCGTTGGGCTGGACATCCATTGGGATAGGGAACGGCATGGCCCATGCCTTAACCTTCATCATCTACGGCGACCCCAAGAGCAGCTCCGGTCCAACATTGAGTGTCCGCCGAGCATTTGGCCACTGGGAGCCAGAGCTCTTCGATGAAGCCGTCAACAAGGGCCGCGTCAGGGTGCAGCAGCTGGAATCCACCTGGAATTCGACCAGCGGATCAGTTGCTCAACTTTCGTTCATCTGCTATTCATGCGACACAGGCCTGGACCCTGACCTAGATCCACTTGTCTCAACGACGACCGACTCCCAGCCGTGGATCTGGGCCAAGAATGACGGACAGAGGCTCAGTGACTATTCTCGAGGCGCGTCTCTGGAGATGCACTCGCACAAGAACGGCTATGGGATCTTCTATGTCGACATGAAGCATAACCTGGCGCCAGCAAGCGAGGCCCCATCTGTTCCTGTTGTTCATCCCGGCGTCAAGTCCATCGGAGCCTCAGAAACGAAGAACATGACAACTGTGGCCGAAAGCGTCACGCCCTGGCAATTATCGTATACCACCAAGGTCTCCTTCCACGGATTCTTCATGTCGCTCGCATTTTTGCTGCTCCTCCCGGCCGGAGTTTTTGCCATCTTGTCCGGTAGCCTCAAGGCATTCCAGCACCATTGGAAGGTGCAAGTTGCGGGAATAGCTTGCATTTCAGTTGGAATGATCCTTGGTTTTCTCCTGCGCGGCTTTCGTATGAACACCACGCACCAGTGGCTAGGACTTGCAACCGTCGTCGCTGTCGGAACTCAGGCTGCGTTGGGTGTTTCTCATCATCTGCGGTTTCTGCAGATTCGGCGTCGGACGTGGATGTCGCACATACACATCCACCTCGGAAGGGGAGTGCTTGTTTCTGGTTACTGCAGTGTGTTTACTGGATTGGTGCTTCATCGTGCCGGAATCTTCCAGTTTGTGGTTACAGGCGCTATTGTCGTGTCTGAAGTGGGTTGGATTTTGGTGACAATTTTGCGGGCCAGAAAGGGCCCGGAGGATTCCGCAGGGCAGAAGGATACATACCAACTCCTGAAGGAGGAAGTTGAGTGAGCTCAAGACGAGATAGAGAGAATTGACAATGCCATTTGTGAGCATGCAGGCGTGATGAGCACCTAGGGAGCTCTAATTGCCCTCGTTATTCCACCGCGCAGTGCACGTGATGGATTGACTCCGTTGAACGCAGATCTTGCGCGCAACGCGCCTTCCGTCGATTGTCTGGGTCAAACCGGGCCCCCACGTGGGATAGGATTTATGCTGCTGCGCCTGCCTCCAGCATTCGATCGGGTTTGCAGCATCGCTTTGAAGAGACGCGGTCATGCGAGCGGCAGGGTAAATCCTTTTCAGCATTACCAATTCGCAAAATTCCGAGCAATTTGCGGCACAACCCCAAAGATCCCAAATTCGATGGAACTTATGTGTTTGTGTAACGGCCGGTAAAATCCTTGGGGTGGATCCGGCATGAACTGAGACGCTAGAGGGGGTTACCTTCCCAAGCGGGATCTCGGTAATCCTGAGGCTCCTCCAACAAGCCGTCGCATATCCATTGCTGTGCCCCATCCATCGTCTGAAGGCAAACCGGGAAACCGACCCCCCGCCCCCAGCAGCGCTACGCTAAACAACGGGCAGTAACCCACCCAAAGACGAGCTCTTCGACGACTTCTCGAGCGCCCCGACGCTCCTACGACACGCTTTACGACATGTGGCCTGCAGCTCGCGACTCGGCCTTCGAATGGTTTGGGCAACAATTGTGCCGGGATGGCTTTCCCAGGCCAACGCGTGGCCATCTGTCAGAAAACCCACGGGTAGAGGCGGCGCTGCGTCGCCTTCTATTGTTTGGCCCATCCGCTTGGCTACTTCTCGGGGCGCTTTTTCGTATATCCCAATTACAAGGCGCTAAGATTGTGGTGCGGCCAAACCGCCGAGGCTACCTCAAGGCCGTGAGCCTCTCCCAAGTCCGGCCCATAGCGATGTTGGCGCTAAACATGCAGTTCAATAGCTCATCACTTTTGCTCTCTTCCTCTTGGCACTGTCCCAGCTTGTCATCGACTTGCGGGGCCTCAACGATGTGCATAGAGAGTCTTTGGTAATGCACTTGGTCTCCCTGGCCACAGCGACAGCGGTTTGCGTTCTCTCTTTCCTCGAGCACGGCCGAAATGTTGCACCATCCACTCTTTTGACAACCTATCTCACTTTGGCGATTTTCAGCGATGTCATCGAGGCTGGCCTTCGGTTGGTTGCGTGGAACTTGTGCCACCCATGGGGTCTCAAGTCGGCCAGTTTTGGTGTCAAGCTTGTTCTCCTCATCTTGGAGTCCCGGACCAAGCGGACCATACTACGTGAGCCGTACGTCAATCTTTCTCCCGAGGAGACAGCCGGATTCTTCGGGGTGGCTTTCTTTTGGTGGGTAAACGGGCTCCTCTCACAAGGTTACGCCAAATTGCTGTCGCTCAGTGACATACCACCCCTCATCGGAGCGCTTGATGTAATGACGACCCGCGAGTTGATACAGCGAGAGTGGGATAATAGGAGTAAGTTCCCAACGATTGTTCCACATCAGCAACTGCTGATAAAACCGCAGAAAAGCCCGAAACCCGTCTGTCCCTTTTCTTCGCGCTATTGAAGTCTCTCTGGCGGCCCCATCTCTACGTCGTTTTACCCCGGCTCTTATCCATCATCCTGCGTTGTTGTCAACCGCTCCTCATCAGTCGGGCAATTGCTTATGTCGGCACGGACTTGCCGCCACTTGAGAACCGGAATGAAGCTTTTCGTCTTATCTTATTCACCTTTGTCATTTATACTGGGATGGCGGTAGGTTATTAACGGACGGTACCCATCTCAACACACGCGCTGACGTAGCAGATATCCAACGGGTTGGGCGAGTTGCTGCTGGCACGAGTCCACAACCTGGCGTACATGGCGGCCGTTGGTCTTATCCACAACCGTTGCTTGACAATCAAGGACGGGGTCATCGATGAATCAGCCGCGTTGACACTGATGAGCGAGGATGCGGACGATGTTGCTTCAGCTTGCTGCCTTACTCATGAGCTATGGTCTCAAGTCCTTGAACTGGGAATTGCAATGTATCTCCTCGCTGATCAGCTCGGCTGGGTATCCATAGTCCCCCTCCTTGTCGTACTTTGTAGGTTTTTCATCGGTGCCCCGGGGAAGGATCCGGGTTAAACTGACATCTTCGCTAGGTAACTCGCGAACTATTCAATTCATTACCGAAAATCTCGCGGAGCGCCAAATGGCCTATGTGATGGCTACCCAAACGAGAATCTCCAAGACCAAGGCTATTTTGGACTCGATGAAAAACATCAAGATGATGGGCCTCGTCAGCGTCATGGAAGAAAAGATTCAAAAGGCAAGAACTCATGAGATGAGACAATATGTCACGTTGTACAACCTAATGGTGGCTTTTTTCCTGAGCGGTAAGTACGTATTCTGAGCTCCTTTCTTCAAGTGTTGACTCTCTCAGCTGTGGCTGTCCATCTCTTCAGCCCTGCTATTACCCTGGTCATCTACGCTATCCAAGCTCAGTTCAGAGGCGCGAAGTCTATTGATGTTAAGATGGCTTTCACGTCTCTGGCTATCATTGACCTTGTAGCTACACCTGCCGTTGTCATCCTCGAAACCATACCGAGCGCCGCAGCTTATGCCGCAGCCTTCGACCGGATCCTTATATATCTTCTGAGCCCAGACCGGGAAGATATGAGGGTTATTGTCGACAAGAATTACACTGACAGCAATGCCGGCATTTCGGATTCCATCGCGGCCAACCTCGACATTGTTACGGTCCGCCCTTCTCCAACATCAGATCCCGTCTTGAAAAGTATCAGTGCAATCCTTAACAAAGGCAATCTGGTGGTCATATCTGGAGCGGTCGGCACCGGCAAGACAACACTTGCTAGAGCCCTCTTGGGTGACCTCCCTCCGGATTCTGGCGTCATACAAACCGCGTATGGATCCATAGCGTATTGCTCCCAGACGGCATGGTTGATCAACGGCACCATCATAGAGGCCATCTGTGGGCCACCTGGCAGCGACATCGAGCAAGACACGGAGTGGTACAGAAAAGTTGTGTGGGCTTGCGATCTCGAAGAGGATTTCAAACAGATGCCCAAGGGAGACAGGACTATTATTGGTAGTCGTGGCATCACGCTCTCTGGAGGACAAAAGCAGCGAGTGGTGAGTATCAAATCTACACTTTGCTACTCTGTGCTGTTTTGTGTTGATCGAGATACAGGCACTCGCACGGGCTGTTTATGCCCGCAGGAGCTTGATCATTCTTGATGATGTCTTATCTGCGCTCGACGCGACCACTGAGCGACACATTGTCGACAATCTCATTGGCTCTAAGGGATTGTTCAAGGAGCTGGGAACCACTGTTCTTCTCATCACTCATGCGAGTAAGTAAATTGCGCGCTGTCGCCGACGTTCTGCTGACCTAATGTCACAGCGCAACATCTGCCCTTGGCTGATCACATCATCATCCTCAACGACAAGGGTGAAATTGGGGAGCAAGGGACATGGGAAGAACTTCGGGCCCAAGAAGGATACATTCGAAAAGTAGTGCTCAGGGAAAGAGAGGACGCTGATGACAGGCCGAAGGATCGTGCCGAGGAGCGGGACCAAGTCGTGGCCGTTGAAGAGAAACCAGACAATAACATGCAAGACATGACTCGCAAGACGGGAGATACCACCCTCTACGGTGAGCAAATTTGCGTGGCTGCGGCGAGAAAATTGGAACTGACAACATGCAGGCTACTATTTCAAAGCCATTGGACCCTCCAGGCTCCTCCTTCTTGTTGCTCCACTCACCGTAAACGCCGTGTTACTCGGAGTCATCCCGTATTGGCTTAAGTGGATGGCCGAGAGCGAGGGCGAACGAATGTGGTTTTTCACCGGCATTTACTTGCTCCTTACCTTGGGAGCGTTCTTCACCCTAGTTACGGCTATCGCCGCCATCTTCTTTGTCATCACACCCCATGTCGGGAAGATGCTGCACGCTCGACTACTCCGCACCGTCATGTACGCTCCGCATTCTTATTTCGCCAATACTGAGACAGGGACGACGCTCAACCGCTTCAGCAGCGACATGATGATGCTGGACCGCCAACTCCCCTTCGCTCTCTTCCAGGTCTTCCAGAGTGTATTCCGTCTCTTGTCACAGGGGGTTTTGTTGTGTGTCGTACAGCCCCTCATCACGGCCACACTTCCATTCACCTTCCTTGTCGTCTACGTAATCCAAAAGGTTTACTTGGCCACCTCACGGCAGTTGCGGTTCCTCGACCTGGAAGCAAGAGCATTGGTCAACGCCAGTTTCCTCGAAACGCTTGAAGGGGTCGCAACCATCCGTGCTTTTGGTTGGCAGCCACAATTCATTAGGGACAACGTTAAGAAACTGGACTTGTCCCTGCGTCCGGCGTATATGCTTATGTGTATCCAACGCTGGCTCGATTTGGTTCTCGATCTCATGATTCCGGGTCTTGCAATCGGCACGATTGGTCTCGCTATTGCGCTCAAGGGCACAACAACCGGAGGCCAGATTGGCATCGCCCTGAATGTGGTCCTACAGGTCAATGGATTACTCCTCCGGTTAGTCCAGTCGTGGACAAGACTTGAGACATCCCTGGGAGCCCTGTCTCGCCTTCGTGCTTTTGAAAGGGATGTCCTTCCCGAAGACAAGGAGGGTGAATCGCAGACTCCACCACCAGCCTGGCCTACTCAAGGCGCACTGGAATTCGACAATATGTCTGCGTCTTACAATCCTCCAAATCTCGCCCTCGATCACATCAACATCTCCATCCATCCAGGTACCAAAGTCGGTGTTGTGGGCCGGACAGGCAGCGGAAAATCGACCCTTTTGCTCACGTTGCTTCGACTTGTCGAGATGGAAGGCCAAGGCACGCTACGTATTGACGGTCTTGACCTGCGTGTATTATCACGCAATGCCATACGCTCTCGTATCGTTACAGTTCCACAAGATCCCATGCTTGTCATGACCGAGACTGTGCGGGAGAATCTGGACATCACCGGCGCAGGTCACGTGTCAGACGAGGACATGAGTCGCGTGCTTGAACGCGTGCATCTCTGGGAGGTTTTGGTAGGTCGTATCGCCACTGCCGAGGCTGCAAGGAATGCAGCGGCTGAGGTAGATGCTGCAATGGGGCTTAGGGTTGCACCGGCAGAAGTTCAAGCCGGCAGTAGCGGCGGTGAAGGCAATGGAACAATATCTCCAGACGAGAGCACGCCCCTCTTTAACACCAAGAAAGAGGGAAATGATGGAGGAGAGGGAGACTACAAAGAAGATGACGAGGACGAAGAGGTCGTCGCGGCTGAAACTCCACTAGACCTGCCCATGCGGTCACTTCCCTTGTCCCAGGGACAGCAGCAACTTTTCTCCCTCGCCCGTGCTATCCTCATGCGGCCATCACGCGGGAAAGTCGTGCTGCTGGATGAGGCGACAAGTAACGTTGATGGGGAGACGGATAAGCTGATGCAGAGGCTGGTGAGGGAGGAATTCCGAGACCACACCGTTATAACGGTGGCACATCGTTTGGATACCATCATGGATAGCGATCTCGTCATGGTTCTCGAGGCTGGGCGGTTGATTGAGGCTGGGACGCCGGAGGACCTGAGGGGGAACCAGGGGGGTGCGTTTAGGGCCTTGATTCATGGGAAGAGGTGAAATGTGTTTCCACTCTAAATCTCAATCGTACGAAACACAAAAATTTGAGCCGACAGCAAAATGGCGGACCTTCTCTTCTTCTTGCAACCAACTCCCAAGCTACTACAACAGACATTGCCTCGAACCAAGTAAGTGTGCTTGTTGCCTTTGCATCGATGGTTTTCTTGGGTCGTGCTGGTTGCTCTTTCTCTTCCAAGGTTCCCAAATAGGCAGTCGTGACTGATCTGAGGAGAACAATTTCTACCAACCCAGATCCCCACAACATTTTAGACGGCCCGAAGAAGTTCGCCTCGGACGCCAATCAACCTGTTTCCTCTCGATTCGCACAAATGCATTTCTTTTTCCACGCTATCATCACGTGTAGGCGTAGCAACTGCTCCGACCCAATGGCAAGAAGACATTTCTCCGGCGAGACTGATTGGCTCGACGTTTTCGTGTGACGACAGAAGATATGCACGTGAGCGAGCAAACTTCTCCCCTCTCCATCACCCCCGCTCCATCTGCACAGACCAGAGAAATCCCTCATTCCCCTGCTCATTCCTGTCTTGTCTTTCTGCTGTGTTGTTGACTAGCTGAGGAACACGGCCGCGCCCATCCTGCCCATCCTGCCGAGGCCAAAGTCGCCCGACAAAACCGATGGACACCAACAACTCCACACCGCCCCGGCCCAGCCGCTCTCCAAGCGCTGGGCCGGGGTCACCAGACTTCGGATATGACACCATAGTCAACGAATTCTCCAAAAGAGCTGACCACCTTCGGGATCTTGCGCAGAGAAAGGAGAAAGAGGCTGCAGAGAAGCTGCAGGCTTTGCAGATTTTGAAGCAAAAAACATCGGCTCTCCAAGACCAGGAACAGAGAATTGAAGAACAAGAAAAAGCTTTAGAGCAACAACTTCAAACAGTTCGAGCGACTCGCCAGGAAAAGCAGCGCCAACGGGAATGCATTGAAAAGGACGTGCGGGTGGTTGAGGACCAAGCAAGACAGCTCTCCGAAGTGAGGAGTAAGGTGAGACGAAGTCTCCGAGACACTGTGAACCTTCTCAGCAATGTGCTGGGCCCGGAAAGCCCTGGGCGAGAACCCATTGCCGATCCTCCCCGAGTCGAGTCTCCTCAACCCGAACCTTCTCACACAGGACCTTCCCATGCCGAATCCCCCCAGCGCCATGTTCAACAAGAGGTAAGTAACCCATCAGACTACCATGCCGCCTGAGGCCGTCTTGGCAACCCCAATGCCCCGTCCGTGTTTTCTCTGACCATCGCCATCCTGGTAGCAATCCGAGTTGCACGACCCAAGTACCGAATCCCCGCCGCCACCACGGAGACACATAGGCGCCACGCATTCAATGGCCGTACAGAGGAAATCGGATCGAGTGAGACGGCGGAGACTCGGCGCCCCGTTGCCTGTACCGTGGAAGTGTCAAGATCAAGATACAGACGCTTCCGATGGTTCGGATGAATCGGATTCCGAGCTATCTACAGTCGGCTCCATGGCAACACCCTCACCTCCGACACCGCCAAGGCGTCACCAATCCCCACAACCCGTTGTTGGCCCGCACAGTCCCATGGGCAAACGGCTTCAGAAGCGAAGACGAAATGTGGTGGATGACTCTGACGATGAAGAAGAACCCAGCCAATCACCACCAAAGCGTCCGCGGAGTGACAAGAGACCCGAACGCACTATACATTGGAATGAACTTTACGGCAACGGACATCCCACCTACCGGCACAAGATAGTTGAGGACCTGGACAACATGAAGTGGTACATCCTCCGCTGCGATCAATGCGGGCTTCACTTTGGACAGAATCCGATACTGCAGGCTCGGGGGCACCTCAGGAACGCTAACCACGGCATCGAAAAAGCCTCCCGCGAAACAATTATCAGCGAGCTGGGAGTTCAGGTCCTGGATTGCACTTCATCAAAGAAACTTATCAACAACAAGGAGTTCGACAAGTTGGTAAGAACGAAAAGCTACGCCCCTTTTGATGCTCATCGTCGCCGGTTGGTAAGTAAGAACATGCCGCCCACGGTCGCCAATCCCAAGCCGGGCGAGTTGCCGTTGGGCGAGTTGAAGCCGGGTGAGTTATATTGCACCAACCAGAAACCTCAGTGCGTCGTCATGATATTACCTTCCTTGGCTGGCTTTGACACGGTCGGCGTCGTCGGAAATGCAGCCAAAATCCTCGGGACACCGGCTTGTTACCTCCAAGACCGCAACAGTCTCAAGTGGGCTCCTGAGTACGAGGACGGAGGCCACAAGGTCCATCTGCGGCAATACCCGGTTATGTACTTTGAAGCACGCGCCTTGATATACGTTGGAGGGAAAGTGAAACCACCTAAACTGGATTGGAAGAAGGCCAAGTGCCTCCGTCCGTTCAATTGGGATGACCCCCAATGCCAAGCTGCCAGGGGTTACGAAAATGCCAAGTCATTTTTCTCCTCAGGTGCGGCGCCGCACACCCGCAACGCCTGGAATGGTTAGTGAGTCTGGGGGTTTCTTTTCTGGCTTCTTACGCTGACGATGTCATCTTTTCAGCAATTCTGACGGGACCCGAATGCACCCCACCAGCTCCAGAGGCGTCTCCTGATCGGGCAGCATCACAGGCTGTGGTGGCATCACGGGCTGAGGCAGCACCTCGCGAGGAAACACTTCAGGAACAAGCGAGAGAAGCATTGCAAAATCCGCAAGATGAAGTAGGGCTTCGGGATGAACCGTCTCTCGATGAGTCGACTGTGGATGAACTCTCGGATCACTCGAGCGTGGACGAAGAAACACCCAATGAGACTCCCCAGCCCGATAAGGCGCACCCAGACGAAACATCCGCAAGCCGAACGTCTCCAGAAGTGGCCCAGGGCGAGAGATCTTTGGGTGGATCAACTCGTGTTCAAGCCTCCTCGACCCAATCGCCCCAAGATCAGATAATTCAAGATGAGTCCCGAGAGGAAGTTGCTGGGGAAGACAGTGGAGATCTAGAGGCAACAGAAGTCAACAATGAGGGGGCAGAAGTCAACAATGAGGGGGCAGAAGTCAACAACGAGGAGGAAGAAGTGAACAACGAGGAGGTGGAAGAGAATACACATGCCGCCCATCGTAACAGCCCCCACCGCGGCATGGCAGACGACTTGCCGGTCAATCCAGGCATGACTACATCGGGCACAACAACACACGATGCCGTTTCGAATGATTCAGCCACCGAAAGTCCAGTCACCTCCCAAGCTGAGAGCAGTCAACAGGCTCGCACTCCCGTTCCCGCGGTACTACCAACGAAACCCAAGCCTGGAAGCAGCGACGCACCAATCGTCATCGAGGACACACCCCCATTCCGACCCACGCGACCCATGACCCCGGTATCTCCAATGGCGTTCAACACGCACCTCCCAACTTTCGGGATTGACGCTCTCACCGCCGACTCTGCGACACTTGTTGCCCAGAGTGCCCTCGCGGAATACAACCGGCTGGGTGACCACCAATATGGAGGTTATGCCAACGCAGGTTCCAGTTCTATTACCCACATGTCCTTCACCCCGATGCCTTCATGGAACTATTTAGACCGCGGTCTGTCGGGAAGCGCTACGTCATTTGGAATTGCGCGAGGAAATCCCTTTATGGGGATGGCAAGCGGCGGTCCAAGTAGCCCGGTGGTCAATCCTCTTGCAAGTCATGTTGACAACTCGCGGTCATTGTCTATTTCATCGTTGTTGGAACCAAGGTCTTCGAATCGGTCCTAGGCCTGCGATGTCGTGGGGTTTGTTGGGTTGGTTATGTTGAAATGAGGTATGGGTGCTGAAGTCTCCACTATAGATTCGGTGTCGGTCGTTTTTTTTTCCCTTTACCGTTCTTTTTTCCTTTTCTTCTTCCCTTCTTTTTTTTTTTGCTCCTCTTTTTCCCTGTTTTTTTCTTCGTTCTTTTCTTATGCTCTCGCAATGTTTCGGTTTGTGTCTTTCCGCTTCTTCTGGATTTGCAGCTTCTTGGGTTTGGATTGAAAAAGGGGAAGGGGGAAAAGCTGCCAACTATGGCCACAAGTACAGGGCAAAAAAGATTGCTTAATGACGACATGACGACCTTTTCTCGCTTTTTGTTCATCTGGATTTATGTTGGAAGGGAAAAAGAAGCACGTATGGGTACGGATTGGTTTATGACGTTATGGTGTCCTTGTTCTCTCTGGCCCGCTTGATCAAGAAGGATTAGATTACAGACTGGTACGAAGGATGGTTACGACGACATGACCTTTTCTCACTTTATGTTTACTCGCGTTCTATTTTGGCGATTTCATCATCTTTTACACCAGTCGATTGCATCGTAGACGTTGAAGAAAACCAGATATGAACAACATCATCCCTCAGCCAACCGCTCAGGTCTTTCCAGGTTCTACTTCAAGCTTTCCTCCGACACATTCTCAAAAAATGCCCTCGCCTGCTTCACCCTTTCTCTCTCTGGATACCCCATCATTCCAGTCTCGTATCCTTCGGGCAGTGCCAACCTGGTGGGGTTAAAGGCCACTGTCTGCTTCACCGTATCCAAACACACACCACTCTTTGTGAGTTTTGATTTCAGCCTAAACTGCACCGTAATTCTTGTGTCTCCTTCCCTCCCTATCCTCTCGAGTGTTCTAAGCCCCTCTACACCGCGCAGTGCCGCCAACTGCTGCAAACATTTCTTCTTCGGTTCTTTTTTATCGTTCAGCCCCCGACCGCGCAACACCAGCCGCAGCTCATTCAACTTGTTGCCGCTGTCCTTTTTGAAGAGTAAATATCTGCGTAGTTTACCGAGGATTTCGGCGGGTACAGAACGATGCAGGTCCGTTTCTAGGATATAATCATCACGCAGATAGAGCTTTTTTAACGTCGGGGGTAAAATCTCTTCGAGTTTCACGCCTGCTGCTCCAACGGGGTTATGGATATCCCCCAACCCTCCGCCAAAGAGAAGATACAGCGGAATTTCCAACTTGACTAGTCGCGATAGCCGCATTAGCGAGGTGATTCGACCGGACCGGACCAGCCAGCCTGGATGTAGCGCCGCGGGAGCCGTGCGAGTTGTTTCGGAAACGTCGACGGAGATTTTCAGCTTTTGCAGAGTGGCAGGGAGGACTGTGACTAGGGCTAGCCAAGACGATACTCGTAACCTGGTATATCTTGCTGGAGGCCCAATCAGCTGTCCGTTTTGATCTGTTGTCTCGGGAGGAGAATCGAGTTCGTGCGCGAGGAAATACGTCAGTTTCGAAAGATGATGGCATTTTTGCAGTAACGCATGTAAGAAGGGCGGATGGGAAGTCGAGTCGATCAGCGAGAGTGTATGTAAATTCGGAAGGGAGATTCTGTGCTGCGTCATGTTCTCGATCCGATCGGCCGGATGGTCGAAATTGCTGAGGTTAAACACGGTGGAGATGCTCCGCAGGTTTGGATTGAGAAAAATCTCAGACATGTCGGCCGAAGTACTGGGCGTATCTCCCTCGCAAACGATGGCGGAATCTAAATTGTTGAGCACCGTTAGGTGTTGCAGATTTCGCAGTTTGGAGATGATTTCCGGGAGATCAGATTGCTCGAGCAGCGAGTAGTCGGTCGTGAAGATGACAATGTCGGGGAGCTCGCGGACAAGAATTTCCGAGAGGTGGAAAATGTTGCCGAGCGCGATCTCCCGCTTGCGCGCCTCCTGGCGGAATTTGTCCTGGTCGCTGTCCTGCCGATCCCGCTTCACCCAGGGAGACAGGTTCGGGCTCGACGGCACACAGACGGGCGTGTTGTGGTGGTCGAGAAATTCGTTGACGCCGGTAAGCAGCTCGACGGACTCGACGTGGTCTTTTATCTCAGGCTGGTCCTCGGAGATGAGGCGGAAAAAGTGGTGGATGTCATGTTCCCTGTCGTAGCGGAGGTCCTGGTCGTTTTCCCTGTTGAATTTGAAATGGACTTTCTTGTACCGGTTCAGGCTCTGCTCGGCTCGGAGGGGCCGGTTGCTGACCTCGTTGACAACATCAACTTGGCGACGATCATTGTGAAAGAAGGTGAACACCAGGTCGGCAATGTCGAACGGAATCCCGCCGAATACGAGCGACATTTTGGGAAAAGTATTTTGGAGTACGAAAGAAATGAGCCTGCCTACCTAACTACCTACCTACCTACCTACCTACCTAGGGAGGCGGTAATCCCTTTTGTATATTATATACTAAAACTTTGGCCAACACGCGTTGAGTCACCTACAGTTCAGCGTGGCTCACTGGTTCAACATGACCCAATTCACAGCGCTGAAACCTCAACGCAAACAGAAAACAAGAGATTACTACGACAAATAAGGGTTGTTTCGCCACTAGTTTGTCCCAAACAAACTCCCCACTTCTCAGTCAAACCCAGGCAAACCGAAATCTTCATCTGACTCAGTCCATATCGTCCACCACCCATTATGAGTCCCCCTTAGCTGACAAGTACAAAATGACAATTTCATGTAGGTAAACATGTAATAAGACACCAAACACCAAACCTTACCTCCAGGCGCTATCACCAAAACCTAAACGGCGCCAATCTCCGACGCGAACCGCTAGAAATGACCACCCCCGACGTAGCCGGCGGAAACGGCACTCTCGTTCCTGTCCCCGTTGCTGTTGCTGTTGCCGAACCTGTTTTGGTAAAACTGTGCGTGAAATAAGGGTGTGTCTGTGTGTGCGTGCCAGACGGGGTATATTCCGATGTTCCTCCTCCTCCACAGAATCCCGTGTCTGTGCTGTGGTGTCTCGATTTTGATTTAGATGTCGATGTCGAGTCAGAGCCAGTGCTGGAACTGGAACTTGACTTTGACTTTGGCTTGGAACTAGACGACGACCCCGAGGTAGAGCTGGAACACCCCGTCGCCGTCACGACACTCCACGAAGTGATACACCCCACATTCCCCGTACAGCGCAGCTCACATGGAAATGAGGTGAAAGAGGTAAACGGATCCTTGGGACAGGCACAGCGCTGAGTGACGGTAGTGAGGTACAGACATTGCGGATACGAGCAGGTGCGGCATTGGTTGGTGGTGGCGGTGATAGTGGGACACCCCGTGGCGTGGGGATTCGGAGGTGCAGTTATCGTGGTGCTGAAGTAGTCATTCTGGGCGGTCGCCGATGTGATTCTGCATTTTTTAGAGATGGTGGGATACAGTGGTAGCGTATATGATAACTTACATGGTAGACAGCACAGCGAGAAGGAAGGTGAGCAAATGCATCTTGACCGCGTTCAAGGGCTAGGGATGTATAGACTGTATTGTCTTGTGTTGTTCAACAGAGGCTAGAGCTGCTGGCATTCGACACTGTGGATATGAGCTCGCTGTCTAATTTCCCGGGAATGCAGCCGGTTTAATATACAACCCCGGCTCGTATTCACTGCCGTCATGACAATATACCTACCTACCTCTCTACCTATGAGCTGTCCTGAAGCGGGAACCGAAACAAAGAGACCAGACGAAGCGCCATTATCAAATCCGGGTTCCTGCTTGTGCCCTTTCAAGGTCCTATCCAACACACCGGATCAGTAAGCTGGGGCAACCGTATTCGTAATGTGGCAGCTGTCAATATTCAAGTGAGGTGGTGAAGTCAACCCCAACTTTCTCGTCCCCCCCTTCACTCACACCACACCACCCCCCTCAATATCTGGTGGCGTCTGGTGACAGGCCCAGAACCACCACACCCGTCCATTATTGGCCAAAATGCAACAAAGAAGACCATGAAGGTGGCCTCGTATTTGATGCGCCACATTTTCTTGGCGAGACCATCCCGCTGGGCCCTCCTGCCAGCACAAAGAAATATCAACTCGTTTTATTGCGATGGTGATGTGACGTGACAACTGCGGCTGGTAATACGAACAGTGATGAGCGTTGAATATTCTCCGATGACGTACCTATCTCATAACCTGGATTTCTTTTTTTTTTTTGGTGGTTGTCGTCGCCAGTTGTCGAGATCACAATCACCCACCACATTTGCACCCATTGACGGACCCCCCGGAACTCGCCAATCGAACGCATCCTCTGTGCGACCGCCAGCGGGGAAGCATATCCGGACCTACTAAGAAGTTTGCATCAAATGATTCGGCGATTCGGCGGGGACAAAGTCAATCTTGAATCATGTGTGAGGGGAATGTCTGGTTCCCATCTGCCGACAGCCGACGTGGTACGGTGCAGTGCGGAGTAAGCATCGTGATATTCTAGCGGCGGGGTAAGTCGAGTAGAGTCGAGTCGACGGTTGTAGATGTGGTTCCGCAACCATGAAAGATATAATTCCTTGTAGATGTATAAGTTGTGAACTTGTTGAAATCTCTCATTGATGCCTGTGTCTCCAAAAACATAGAGTCATCATGTCGTTCGCTGATGAAGCTTCCTCGGCGGTGCCCACCCTTCCGGGAACGCACTCGGGCATCCCAACCTTTCTCCTCGAAAAGGCCACAAAAGCCAAGGAAGGAGTCTTTGATGGACGTACCAAGCCAAGACGCGAGAGACAGCGATTACCTGTTATTCCCCAGGGCATCGAGAGAGATGAATTCGTGGCGGCCCTCGACGAACTTGGGGGAACGCTGGGAGTCGAGAACGTGGAGGTCAATGACAAACCTCTGAGAGATGGCTGGTATATGGAACGTTGGTATCTTCGTCCCTACCTGATTATCCAATACTGAGAAAGCAGGTTGCAGACCCCAACACCCACGACATGATGACCATCCTGGACGAAGAGGAACTAGTCGCATCAGCTGTTGTCTACCCCGGAAGTACCGAGGAAGTTCAACAAATTGTTCACTGGGCAAATAAGTATCGCATCCCCATATTTCCCATATCCATGGGCCGGAATTGTTTGTTGTCCCATCATGTCCCCAGTATTGACATATTGATAGGGAAGCTAATTCCGACGAACAGTAGGATACGGCGGAGCTGCACCCCGAGTACGCGGTTCCGTGACGGTTGACCTTGGCAAGCGCATGAACAAGATTCTCGATATAAACCCCGAGGATTACACCTGTCTCGTGGAACCTGGTGTTTCCTTTTATGCTCTCTACGACGCGCTGCAGGAAAAAGGCTACAACCACATGTGGATAGACACGCCGGACGTGGGGGGAGGATCTGTTCTCGGCAACACCATTGATCGGGGTGTGGGCTATACACCCTACGGAGACCACTGGGCGTGTCATTCGGGTCTCGAGGTTGTGTTGCCAACTGGCGAGGTCATCCGAACTGGCATGGGCGCCTTGCCTGGGAACAACACCTGGCAGACGTTCCCATATGGCTTTGGACCGTATTCTGAGTGAGTGATCGCCTGTGTGTTGCTGTTCTAGTCTGACCGGCATCTCCAGCGGTATCTTTTCCCAGTCAAACTTTGGCATCGTCACCAAAATGGGCATGACACTAATGCCGAACCCCGGAGGCTATGAAAGTTTTGTAAGTGATATCCTAAGATGCTAAAATGCAGACTGCTTATTTTCTCTAGATGTACACATTCCAAAACGAAGAAGACCTCGGACCTCTCATGGAAATCATCCGCCCCCTTCGCATCTCCATGATTCTTGAAAACGTCGCCCAAGTCCGTCACGTCATTCAAGCCATTGCCGCCCGAGGCTTGCCTCGTTCCCACTTTTACACCGGCAACGGCCCCATCCCCTCCGATATCGTCCGTCGCGCCGCCGCCGCTACCCCAACTGGCGACCACGCCTGGGCCTACTACGGCATGTGCTACGGCCCTCCGCACATCCGGGGGTACAAACTCGCCATCATCGACGCCGAATTCACCAAGATCTCGGGTGCCAAAAAGATCGACCCTTCCAACCTTCCCGCCGATGAATATTTCTTCAGCCGCGACCGCATCGCCGCCGGGATCCCGGACATTCAGGAACTCCGCTGGGTGAACTGGACGCCCAACGGCGCGCATATCGCCTTCTCCCCTGTAAGTCCGATCCGCGCGGCCGATGCCCTCCGGCTATTCTCTCTGGGGAAAACCCTCCACGAGAAATACGGGATTGATTTTTTCCCTGCGTTTTGCGTCGGGTTGCGGGAGATGCATTTGATCGTGGAGATTGTCTTTGATCGCGATGACCCCGAGCGTAAAACCGCGGCGATGAATTGTCTACGCGATCTTATCGATGAAGCGGCGAAATGCGGCTACGGCGAATATCGAACGCATTTGGTCTTGATGGATCAGGTCGCGAGAACGTATAGTTGGAATGGAGGGGCGTTGATGAAGTTTAATGAGAAACTCAAAGATGCGCTGGATCCGAATGGCATTTTGGCGCCGGGGAGGTGTGGGATTTGGCCGAAAAGATATAGGGGGAGAGGATGGGAGATGACGAGGGAGAATGACAAGTCGGAGGGGAATGGGGTGGACGTACCTTCAGAGTCAACGTCATGAGATTCGATTGGGCATCCCTGTCTAATAACCAATCAGCGAGGTTGGCTCAGTTGGTAGAGCGTTGGTCTCATAAAATGATCTGGTTAGACATCAGAGCAATCCAAAGGTCGTGAGTTCGAGCCTCACACTTCGCATTTTTTGCCCCCCCCCCCCAGTTTGGGGGAGCCCCTTTTTGTCATTTTCCGCAAAGTCAACACAACCACATTTCCTGCCTCTTGAGAGAGAGTTGGGATGCAACGCGACAGCAGGTGTGTGTCTGAGCACGTGATTGCTGGTGCCTTCACCGCCAAGCCAGCTGAATCACAACCTCTCCCTGTTCCATCCATCAGAACTTGTCTCTTGACAACCAACTCAACAAGCCAAAACCACTTTACTTGCATCGGAGTTAAAATGTCCCTCATCACTCCCTCTATAATCCAAACCCTCACCGCTCACTACGACGCTCCCACCCGCCACTACCACACCACGTCACACATCTCCGCCCTCTTGGACCTGTTAAAAACTCACCATTCGCATTTTATGGACCCCTACGCTGTTGAAGCAGCAATTTGGTTCCATGATGCGATCTATGACGTCCATGCGCCGGCGGGCCAAAATGAGGTCGAAAGCGCAGCGCTGGCGGTGCGAACTTTACGAGAACAGCATGGAATCGTTGAACTGGAGTCAGAACCAGACAGCGTCGAACCCGACAAGCTGGACAAACTGGACAGCACGAGGCAGGGGATTGACGCAGAAAGGCTCGAGAGAATACGAATCATGATCGAAGCCACCGCAACACATACCGCCCCTTCCGCAACCGCTCTACTTGTCCCCGAAGGGTCACCACAAGTACAAGATGCGAAGCTTTTCTTGGATATGGATCTAAGTATCCTCGCCGCGGACTCTTCCGAATTCAGTGCCTATGAAAAAGCAGTGCGACAAGAATACGGACATGTTTCTAACACAAAATGGCGAGAGGGAAGGGCGAGAGTCCTAAAGGGGTTTTTGGCCAGAGAGAGGATTTATCTCACGGACTTGTTTGGGGGGTTATTGGAAGAGAGGGCGCGGGTTAATTTGAAGAACAGTATTGCGACGTTGGAGTCGGAGGGGCCGCAATCAGTCTGCAATGCATACGTACTTGCCTAGATAGCCTAGGTATGCATGAGCGGTCAAGAAGGATAACCAGAAGTGAAGTGTACGTACGAACAGTGGAAAGTGGAAGGGTAACCAGGAAGTGGACGACCCAGCAAGTAGACAAGATGGCAAGTGGTGACTAAACTTCAATTTGGGATGGCAAAGATAGTCAACTGTAGCTAAAACAGACAGACACACATCTGCAATCCGGACCAGGCCCCAGTGAGCCCGCCTAAGCCTGAGCCTGAGCCTGAGCCCGCGCAGCCAGACGTCGCTTGCGGGTATCACCGAACCAGATGACCCAGAACAAAAACGCCGCCACGGCCGACGTGCTCGCCACCATGCCAAAGCCCAACAAATGCTTAGGAGCATTCTCCGCCGGCCACAGATACGCACCATAGATATTACCCGTGTTGGCAGCGGCCGTCATGACGCCAATCTGGACGGCCCGCACCTCGGGTGGCATTTCCTGGAACACCTCGGCAATGTAGGCCAGTGACTGGGAGAAACCGCCCCAGAGACCACCGGTCATGAATGCCAGCAGGACATACCGCGCGGTGAAGTCGTACACGGCGCATGCGGCAATGGCCATGACGCTGAGTAGTCCGAAACCCGACACGATCAGCCACGCACGGTAGTGTGGCCACCTGTCGCAAATCCAACCAGCACACATGGCAAAGACAAAAGCAACGACCCAGATGGGGACCTAAAGAACCGTCAAATCAGTGCTGCGGACTCTGGGAACATTCTCGAGAAAACATACCGTCATGTACTGCGCCATGATGGGATCCTTGTAGCCGAGACCGCGGACCAGAGGAGGATAAAAGTAAGCCATGAGGAGAGCCGCGCTCACAAACTGCAGACTTCATTAGCACCGCCGTACCAAAGTTTTTCTCTCACCAACACATTGTAAAAAGGTTGGCTGCTGGAAAGGGAAAAAAAAAACTTACCGCCGAGGCAACCGCAAAAGCATACGTGCGCCAATCCTTCAAAGCCCTCTTCAGCGCCGGGATCGCCGTCGCCAACACTTCACCACGCTTCGTCGTATCTTCGGTAACGACAATGCCAACCTTTTTGAGTCTGGCAATCGCAATATCCCTCTGCTTTTGCGTCAACTTCTTACAGTTGGCGGGATAGTCCGGTAGCACAAAGGCCGCCACGACGGAGCAGAACATGGTGACTATTCCCTCCACCAGGAACAACCAGCGCCAACCACGCAAGCCACGAGAACCCTCCAGGTTGGTCATGACGCCGCCGGCAATCAATCCGCCAAAGGCACCGCCTAGCTGGCCGGCCGTCATGAACACGGAGGACCGCTTACCCAGCTCCTCGGGCCGATACCAGCACGAGAACATGAGGGTCACGCCGGGAGCAACGCCGGCCTCGAGCACGCCGAGGATGGTGCGCAGACCGAGGAGCTGCGGGTAGGATTTGATACCCGCCATGCCGGCGGTGACAGCACCCCAGAGGAACATGATCAGGGGGAAATAGAGAGAAGGGCGAACGCGGGAGAGGATGAAGTTGCCAAAGGGGACCCAGACAATGTAGCCGACTAAAAGTACCCGACCGTATTAGCAAAATTGTCAATAACGCCGCTTGTCTTGTTGTTGGGTGCTCACAGTAGAATGTAATAATCGACATGCTAAACTGGTTGGAATCCAGCTTGAGATCGGCGTTCAAACCCGCGATGCTGGCATTGCCAAGACTTTTCAAACGAGTGTCAGCATCATTTTCTTTCTGTCTGCTTCAGTAGTGGTGATCGTGGTGTGGTGTCTCACTTTGCCCTGTCCATAAACGCCAGTAATGAAATAGCCCAGCATGCCGGGATCAGCAGAAAGTCAATCTTGCGAACAAGCTTGCGCTCTTCCTCTGGATCCCAAGTGGCGGGTGCCTCGGGAGAGGGAACCTGGGTGAGAACAGGCGAAGCACCGCCAGCAGCATCTTTGCCGTCGCCAGACAGCGACTTTTCCGACGTGCCCATGGTTGTTGCTGTTGTTATTGTTGTTGTCGCTGCTGCAAGCCACAGCGGGTTTGGTTTGTGTTACCCGCAGCTAGGGGAGACGAGATGAGATCAGATGAAAAATGCTGCGCGAACTTTTTCAGCCTTCAAAACATAAAAAGAGGGGGTGTGGCCGATGCAAAGACAAGCAGCTAGACAGACACAGGACATGCTGCAATCTTATACGGGAATCCCGAGGGGGAGCCCGAAAAAAAAAAGAAACCTCCCAAGAGACAGGGAAGAAGAAAAAAAAATTGCAACGGCAGGTCGTGTCTGTTGGGGGGAGACTCCCCCTGTACGGTCTCGTTCCAATCAAGACCGCTGTTTCGTGCATGGACGACGGGGGGGTGTGGATGCACCTCCAGGATAACTCACGTTAGTTACCCGCCACTTGCAGCAGTTCAGTCATCAAAACATACGCTAATGCAGTAAACGGACAGGCGCACGCAGCCACAGCTGGCCTTGTTCATCCCTCTGTGACCAACCGGTGAGGGTTGTCTCAGAGCCTTTTCTTGCCCCCCAGAAGAGAAGAGATCCAGACCGCGACAGCTCCAAAAGGGTGTAAAGCTATTCGCCACCTTCACAGCTCAAAGTTTTTGTTGCGCAAGATTAGAACTTTTTCCTCTCGTAATAGTTATTTACCAAGTCCATTATGGGCAAAAAAAGACGGGGGCGAGAGGTGGAGAGAGAGTGAGAGAGACAGGGAATGTGATTTTGCGAGAAGAAACAGGCGAGAGAGGATCGCTCGGCCTCCGTGGATTGGCCGGGTCGACTTCCGACAGCGAGGTAGCGGAAGAGCTTCCCTGCACAGTGAGCTGCAACCCCGCGAATTTGGTTGTGATATTCCCTATCTGGGAGCTCGCCAAGCCCTTGCCTCACGCTGACCCCCCTTGAGCCCCGCCAAAAGTCCCGGCTTTGAAGGAATGTCTCTGGCGGCGCCCGCTCTGTCGGTAATTTTAGTGCAACATTCTTGCAGTTCACGGCATGCTCTTCGCGGGGGGGCTGCCTGCCTCGACCGAATCAACCTGCTTCGACCGAATCAACCTGCTTTTCCCAAGTGAGGGGTTGCGCGTCATCATTTGATGGGCCTAGCTGGCCACTGGTGTGATACGAAGCAGAAAAAATGGGCTGACACCGCCAGTTGGTGGTTGCAAACCCCGAACTGATGATTGGTGTTCGCCCTCGCAGAAACCTTGCGTCCAACAAGTCAATGCGGGGATGACTTTTTTCATACTGCGTAAGAACAGCCGGATATAATTACTTTTGCCTCCGGCAAGACATCAAGGTTCTGACTGTTCCGGTAACCGCACCTAATTGTTTAGGTAACAAATCCTGCGCTGCGCTAGCATCCTCCCGCGCCTTCGCACTCCGTCGTTGCTTGTTTTTTTAGGTAGCCGGACAGGGGTCCCAAACCGGCCTAAAGTTGATTCTCAGTCCTTTGGCCATGTCGGTGTTATCTCCGCCGAGGACGCCCTTCGTCCCAACCAAGCCCACGGTTGTCTTGACCGTGAGATGAGGCACGTCCCCAGAAGGGCCAACGCAACCAGACCAAATGGTTGTCGGCTCAGTATCCAAAACGACCTCGAACTTGTTGTCCTTGACGGCCTCTGGGCCAATCGTGAGTGCCTTCTTCTGCACCGTTGATGATATACGGTTAGCCAAGAATGTGATATGAACATGTCATGGGTCGTGTGACAAGGTTCAGGTTCCTTACCCCAGCCTCGACACCTCCCAGTCGGGTCTCGACCTGCAGGGAGATCTTGGTCCCCGCATCCAGTTGAGCCCAGCCACCCACCGTGACGCTACCGATGCGTAGACGCATACCCACGGGACCATTCCCAAGCTGGATCTCTTCGGTGCACCATTTCGAGACTGCCTCGGCCGTCGCACTCTCTGGGCTTGGCAGCACCAGTCCCCATTCACGAAAGACGAAGACGGGAGTGCCTCCAGCCGTCACCTGGCTAATACCGGCGCCACCAATGGGACAGCCTGTGCCGAACATTGTCATGTTGTTGACCGTAGGTGGGCTGATTGGGGCCCCAGGTCCTTGAGGTTGGGGAAGGCAGTTCGCGAGGGGGGTGGCGAGCAAGCCCCAGTACCACTTTGACAACATGGTGGATGGATGGATGGAATTCTCGGCTTATGTGAAAGACGGCCAGACTCGGGGGTGTGTGTCAAGCACAGTGAAGACCGAACAAATATTGTAATCCACTCCCCAGGCATGGACCATTATATCTCAAAGCGGAACCGTTCTGGCGGATTCAGGACATGCGGGGAGAATCCGTGAACCCGGAGGTCCCCAGACCCAACCCATCGCGAAACTTGGTCGTGCGAGACGGAAAAAATCCCGACTTGTAGTTAGTAATGAAAGACCCATCAGCCGCAATTTGAGAGAAAGGGGGAGTCGACGACGGTGATAGGCAGGTCCCCTATCCGCAGGTCTGCGAATATCATGCCGCTTGCGCTTCTAACCGGCTAAAGCTAGAGTTTGATATGTCGTGTTTCTTAATTTGGGTGCTCGTCGATCTCCAACTTCCGGAAATCTGCCAAGCCTGATAAATACTCGTTCGCTTCGCTGTCGGGTGTGGGTGCGGGTGCGTCCCCGCTCCTCCATCTTGCCCTGTTGTTCGTTGACTCCCTCTGGTGTGTCATCCCAAGATACCACGCCGCCGAGACGTTGTCCTCTCGGCGCCGAGCACAACTGCACACTCTTGTCGCAAGCGAACCAGAAACCCGGCGCGGCGCCGAGCACGAAACAGACGGAAATTCTCCGATCGCCAATTGATTTGGGGGGCCATCGCTTTCGAGGCTGTATGGTCGATTCAGGGAATTGGACGTTGAGGAGGAAGAGAAGAGGCAAGCGGGGGCAAAATCACGACTGGAGCATCAGCGCAGTCGTGCCTTCCACGTAAGAGCAATAGCGTCATTTGCAACTTCGTTCCTCCATTTCCTGTCGGATTCTACCATAGCCATCCGCTATAGAAATGCGTTGTCGACGAAATGCTTTCGCGATGGTGCCGACGTCATTGACGAGGATGGATGGCATTCGCACCACGTGGTTTGGCGTGTTGAAACATTCTTGGCGGCTGCAACCCCTGAGATGCTGTGTTTCAGGCACCATGGTGAAACACCGTGCGCCGAAACCATCCTTTTCCATGTTCAACGGTGTTGAGAATCTCGAAATGATGTTCAACTGCTCAATTTCGGTGTGCTAATCCCAAAAATCAATAGAACGATGCGGATCACCTATTCATCACTCTGTCTGGCTGCGTGCGCGGGCGCCGCACAATCGTTTGGCTCGCTCGATTCTTGTCTGTGGCGACCGGCACCACCATGTCTGGCATGTGGGATCGACGACATTGAAGAGCCTCGGTTTTTCGCCAAACCATTTGAACGAGACACCACAAAAAGACATGAAAAGGCACCGTCAAAATGGGAAGGGCCTGGGAAATGCGCAGGCAAGTTCTGTATCTACGCAAACCGGGGATTCGCCGATGGCCGGGGCATCGTCGCCATCACCACTAGCAACAACCTCAACGGGTTGAAAAAGGTCGAAAGCTCCTTTATGAGCCTATCCCATGGTCCCGCACCCTACTACATCGCCCAAGTCCCCGGAAAGGGCCTCGGCGTCATCGCCAACCGCACCCTCCACCGCGGCGACACCGTCATGATCCAACCCCCTGCCGTACTCATCCACCGCGGCCTCCTCGAAACCATCCCCCCAGCCGAGCAATACCCTCTCCTTGACGCTGCCATATCCCAACTCCCTCCCGCACGGCGGGAGGCCTTCCTCTCCCAAATGGGGCATTTCGGTGGGCATCGCATTGCAGACATCCTGGCAACCAACTCCTTTCAAATGGACCTGGGCGGCCCTGCTGGCCACCACTACGGGAATTTCCCCGAGGTGTCCCGTTTCAACCACGACTGTCGACCCAACGTGGCTTTCCGTGTCGACAAGACCCTTACCCACACCACCACTATCGTGCGCGATGTTGCCCCAGGAGAGGAACTCTCCATCACCTACCTTGATTCCACGGAGCCACGCGAGAAACGCATGCACCGCGCCCGTCAGGCCTGGGGGTTCACCTGTGGATGCTCGCAGTGTCAACTACCGGCCAAAGCCGCAGCACAATCGGACCGCCGCCTCCAGGAGATGAAGGAAATCGAAGCGCGCCTGGCGGATGTTAACGACAGGGAGATAACCACAGGGTTGTTGCGGAAATTGGTGAAACTGTACAAGGACGAGCGGATGGAAGTAGAGATGGGAGGAGCCTACACGCTGATTGCGCTAAATTATAACATGTTGGGAGATGCAAAGATGGCGGCCAAGTATGCGGAACTGGCGAGAGAGGCGGTTATTATTGAGGGAGGGTCGGAGGCGGGGGATGCCGAGGCTATGAGGGTTTTGGCGGAGGCGCCAAAGAAGCATTTTACCTGGCGGGCGAGGTTGCGGTGATGATTTTGAATCGTGCTTGGAGGTGGTTTAAGCTGGACTTGGAGTTGGAGTTGGCGTTGGTAGATATGTATGTACCTATGTAATGAAAAGTAAAGTAACGTAGAATGATATTCTTTCTTGTTTCTATATGTCTGTCTGTCTGTTCGCTCAAACACGGACTCGTCGGCTCTTTTAATTCTACGCGACTGTTTCCTTGTTAAGTACCTACCTAGGTAGGTACCTAGGCAGCTGAGGCTTTTGCGGCAGCCATTTGATCGTCGTAGTCTAGTGTTAAGCTTAGGGGGTCAAGTACATGTACATGTACTAGATAGGGATGATTACCTTATCTTACCTAGGTACCTACCCAACCTCGCTGAGAAACAGTACAGTTGAGGCTGTCGTTGAGTAGCTCGGAGCACAGAGTGATCGGTTCCCCTTGGCCCCCAAAGTCCGGATTTGCTTTGCAGCTGTATTGTTTGATGATACATTGATGCCCTCGCGTCGATTCGAGTTGAGTCGAGTCGAGTGCCTGAGGGGGTTCAAGTTGGTATGTTGACAATTGAAATGGAAATGGAAATGGAAATGGAAATGGAAAGAACGCATCAATTTAGTGCAGGTCGTGCCTTTTCTTTTCCACAGTTCCCTTTCAGTGTGCAACTTGACGTTTCTAGGATATTAACAACACTCTTCAATGGGGGCAAGTTGAGTGTGGACTGAAAGCATACCGCACCATAAAATGTTTATTTGTTTGTATATCTATCCATGTGCTCAAATGCTAGCTCCCTTCCACCTCCAGTCTCCGCGGTCAAGATATGTGCGGCATGTACTGCGACCATACTGGCACTTGGAACGCGGAATCTGGTAGGTGAGCAAGGTTGATAAAACACTCGACAACCAAATAGACCCGAGCGACGCAGTAGAGCAAGATGAAACCAAAGAAGAAAGCTAGGCGAACGAACAATATTAGGAACCTAGCGACAATGTAGAAATAACGCACTATAATCCACGCGGTAACGGCGAGCCACCTTTTCGGACCGCGTTCACACCGTTTTGAATAGATACGTATAACCCCAACTTTCTCCTCAGCCCACTTCATCACGAAACCGAGGAGTTTCCCAAAATCTTGGGTATGCTGGTCCTTAGAAGAAAACTCCCAGAGGAGTGGTAACAGGATGCCCGCTGAGGAGGCGGCCACGCTAGAAATTCGCCAGAGCAAAGCTTCGACATTAGTAGTAAATGGGGCGTTCCAGGCGGCGCAATGTAACCCCCCATAAATGAGCCCGAGAAGGCTGAAGCCGAGATATACAAGCCGGTCCTCTTGGAAGTCCACAAGCTGTGGGAAATTTCGCATGCGGTCACAAACCGAATCCCGAGGTAACGACTGCCATGAATCCAACTCATGAGCAAAAACCCACCGAGAAACGTCGCAGCCTGTGATATCGACCCATTCGTTTTCAGGAAGATCGTCTTGGATGTTAACCGGTTGGCTGTCACTGGCACCCGTAGTTTTTGTGAATGTCACAGCACATCTGTCATGTTTCCGCCTCCTGCCCCACCCACCTAAAGGTTAGCGAAGAAGCAGAGGACGGTAAAATAATGCCGAGAAAATAATCAATGCTATGTCGATAAGGACGGGCCGAACATACATTAATTTGTCTTTGGCCAAGTTAAACGCCGTCGACTGCCGGGGGACCCTAGTGCTAATCGTCCACCTCTTGCTGGAGCCCTTTCGTTCGATGGGAACGTCGAAGTTGAAACCCAAGTTGCGCGGCCGTACAGTCCTCACAACTTTATCCTCATAGTCGCTGCCATCGAGCCTGCTTTTCATACACATCGCTGCAACGAGCTGGCGCCGTTCTTGTGCATTAGGGCCGCCAGGAGTGAGTGTAATCCGAACGTGCTGCGCAACATCCAGTGGCTTCTTCCACCAAGCAAGGTAAATGGCAAGAGTGCACACGGCATGCCCAAACGTGTTGAGTTCCAGCAAGCTGATACCTAGCCGCTGGTCTTCCACTCTGGCCTCGCCGCCCCCTCTTCCAGGTCTGCTTCTTCAGGTTCTCGGAGCTTGTTCATCTTGGCAGTGAGCGAGCTGGCCTCCTTGTATTGACGATAGGCTGCGAAGGCAGCCACTTCAGGCGCGAGAAAGCCCAAGATGGTCCAGACGGCCTTGCGCAGCGTCTGGCCGGGCCACGACCATGAGTCCTTCCACAACCGCCGCCTGCACACCCAATCCCAAGGTGCCTCGTCGAGTGCGGGGAGGTTCAAGTGCACCGCTGTCCAGATGCAGAGGCCGAGGGTGATGATGCAGGTGCTGAGGATCCCGAACGTGCCCCGCCGAGTCGGCTCGGGCTCCCATCTCGTCTTGGCGGATGAAGCGTTGCCGAATATGCTCTCCATTAAAAAAATAAAACACTTCTAGGTTAGGTACCTATAGGTAGTGTGACGGGGGGCTAAAAAACAGTTTTGTGAGGTGGCGACGAGGGCGTGATCGGTGCGGCGGGTTGTTAATTTATTGCCAGTCGAGGAAATTTTCGCCCGGCGCTTCTGTCGCTTTCGTGAAAAACTGGCTTAGTTTGTAGTTACCACACTTGTTGGCTTTTTATTCGTTAACTCATGACACCAATAGAGACATGTTCTAAGGTGATTGGGCAGCGGGAAATTCCGAGACGATGCCGGATGCCCGATGCTAGACTGCATGTGGAAGAGGTGTGTTTCCAACCCTGCGAATGGAATTGGCACCCACGCGTCACGGCGGAGCGGGGCATCAGACAGTGCTCGAGCCCTGATGCGGCTTGATGGCCAGAGGTGATGAATTGTGCAAGATTAGCTGTACTGCTGAGGTGGGCTACATAGGCACTAGAATAATCTGTGGGCTGGTGTTTATGTCACCATTCTTCCGCCGTACCTGCCATACCATAAGCCCAACACGACTGCCCGGGACCCAAATAATGTGACGACCCAATCACTCACTAGTAATCTACCTAAACCTATACCATCTAAACGTATTACCTGCCAAACTGCCAGCCTAACCTGCAGAGAATTTGCCAATCGCCGGGCTGAGCAGCGTCACGGGGGCGAGGTACGAAAGAGGAAATTTGGTGTGTCCAGATTGATTCGTTCGCACATTACAGCAGTTTCGGAAGCAAGGCTTCCACTAGGCCTTCTGGTAAACCTCTGTTCCATAACCGCAGGCGAGATCCAGAACCCATTTTTCTCGGCATCGGCAACCATCTGCTCGCTTTGGCTGTGTTGGTGCGTTCATTGGTCATGTGGATGGTTCCTGACATGGATCAAGGTGGGGCCGTAAGTAGGTGGCATGAGGCGCTACGACACATAGCCATCATCGTAATATTTAGTTCAGGGGTGACTACCTACCTACCCACCCAACTTCCAGAGCAACAGGCTGTCGTAAATAGCTCGAGGGTTGACTGGGGTCATCTCCGAGTCCAGGAGGTCTGGCCTGGCCGCGGCTAGGCTTGGGACTGGACCAGACTACCCACCTTGCAATGTCTATCGGGGGGGACTGGAGCCGTGTAGAAAGTCTCCCAGCCATACAGGTACTTCTCCAGAAACATGAACCTGGCCGGTTCGGCAGTCGTAAACCAGATCTGCAACGGATGCCTTTCAAGAGGTAGTCGAAAGCGTCAATACAAGCCATTAACGACTAGAGGTGGTCGTCTTAAACAAGCCACCCCATCAAGTCAAGTTCAAGACCCTATTCTATTTCATATTATAGTAAGAGTATAAATGATATACGGACTTTCTCGTCAAGGCCATTGAACCTTTTGGTCAAAAGGCATTGATCTTTCTTGACAAGGCTTTAAACTTTTTCATCAAGGCTTCCTCATTAAGCCCTTAGGTTTCCGTTAAAAAAAAGGCTTCAGGTTTCTATTTTAAAGCTCTCAAAAGTGGGATAGAATCACAGGGCGGAATAGTTTCTAATTCTAGGTTGTAGCCAAGTCATAAAGTACCGCGCAAACAATTGTTCAAGGGTTGAGCTGTACAATGTTTGGCTACGTTGGCAACGTGATAGTCTTCGATCGAAAGACATAGGAAAGGGAGGCCTGCGGGAAGCCACATGCAAGAGCAAGATTTATCTGTTGGTGCGAGTCACAATACGACTTCACATATGCCACGTCGATAATCGTTCATGGGTTGACTTGTAAGTAAACTAGGCCTGTGGGCATGCGAATATACATCAGTGAGTGTGCTCGGCTACCCTCCTCCACGCTCTCGCTTTGGAGCGCAAGTAATTGTTAGACTCCGTGGCATTTGTTCCACTGTATATGGCCCCCACATCAGCTGCCGCTCATCAAACGTCCAGTGAGCTTTCCTCGCCGTGACACGCACCGACTGCAATCTCGACAGTTTCTGTTCACTTTCCAGCATTAACTGCAGAAACGCTCTCTCGACGAGCCTGGCATGTTCTCTCTCCGGATCTTCCTCATCCAAATCCTTAGGTAGGTCGGCCCACGGTTCTGCTAGATCCTCACTCAGGAAGATCTGCTCCAACGACGCCGGCAGCACATCACAAATGTCCGCCTCCTCCAAGGCGTCGGGTGACGTAAACAAGACTGTCACTGAAGTCTCAAGATACCTCAGCTTGTGCATCTCCCGCACGCAAAGTTGCCGTTTGGGTCCAAGAAATGAAGTATCACCGGTAAAAGGCTCCAAACCAACCTTGAGATACTCCAATGATTCAGCGCACAACGCAAACGCATCGTTACACCCGACTTCTAATCTCTCTAGATCGCTGAAGACGGAGCCCGGCGACAGTTCAAAATCCACTACTCTCAGCCTCGGCCTTGCCTGGCTGCAAAGGTGGTACCACCAGGCCCCAGTCGAATAGGCATAACTGGCCCGGATTGTCTCCACGCCCCGCCATTTCGCATCAATCTCCGAAAGGTCCCAGTGTATTAGACATGGCCCAAACAGCTCCAGATGTTTGATGTTCCCTTTGGAGCTCATGAAGCACTGGGGCATCCCCTCTGGCAAAGTCGGACCATCAACACGGGGGTCGGCACTGAGCGCAATCCGGGAGAGATGCGGGAGAAAAACAACCTCGTTGTCAAGTTCTGCAGATCGAAATATGTCGGCCAACGGGGCAAATTCCGACTGGTCCCAGCCCAGGCCGTGCAGGTGGAGGCTTTCCAGATTGTAGGTCAGACACAAGAGCAGTCCGAAGGACAGCTCGGCAAAGTCATCGGCGGTTGTCCAGGAGATCTCGTGGGACTTACCGGAGGGATCATTGTTGGAGTCACCCTCCGGGCCATCGCCGAAGTCATCATCGGGACCAAAACATAAGTTTAGAAAGGCGAAAGCTTTCATATCGGGCGTGATAGCTGCGTAGAGGGCTGCGGACCTGGCGTCAACCTCGTCATCGAGCGCGTCTTCGAGGGTGGCAGTGAGGTTGAGCACGCGAATGAAGCTGGCTAGGCGGGGATGATGGATGGCGGTGTGTAGGAGGTCGAAGAGGCAGCGTAGATCATCAATGCAGATGGTGTGGTAAAGATGGCGGGTGGCTATGGCGTGGAGGTGGTGGTTGCCGGCTTTGACCAGGGACAGCAGGGCAAGACGGCAGCGACGGAATTCAGGGTCTGGGTCGTAAGAACCGGTGTCGCCCTTCATTGAGGGGACGAGATGAGATGCTATCTCGTCGAGGAGTTCGGCGGGTAGATTGAGGATGGACATGTTTTCTCTAGTCATGATTCTTGGGACCGTGGTGCAGAATCTGAAGTTGGGTAGGTGAGGTAGGCGTGAAGGTAAAGTGCGGGGCACTGTGCTGTAGGTTGCAGCTGCCTCAGGCCCTCAGGCGTTTGTTGTCGCATGCTGACAAGGCCTCTTTACGTAAGCACAGGGCTCTTCGAAGCCCGAGGTCGGGGCGTTTTCGTCTCTATCCATCTCAACTTCAAGAAGGCCACTTGCCACTTGCCACTGGTGAACATCAAGAGGCAGCCACGGCAGTCTAATTGTTTTGGTTTCTTTAGCGAGGAATCCCTTCTGTGGTGTTGAGCGCAGATATATCAAAATTACCCGGCACGTTACCCCTACCCAGGCTGCATGATGCCCGTTCCTGAGCGGGAATGCAGACGCTGAAAGTTCCCGCGCGTTGCCGCGCAACGTTGCGCATGTCACCCCAACTTCATGACACTCACCTGATGTTGAATCCCGCACACGACATATATTTCAGCGCTCTCCTCACGTCCATGCAGGACACAAATCGGCCACAAAACAAACCCAACGTATCTCGCTTCGCTCTCACACAAAATGAAGTCGCTTGTCGTTCTCGCCTTGTTCACCTTCTCTCTGAGCCCCGCTCATGGCCAGGCGATAATCACCACTGGCACAGCTGTTTGCCCAACCATCACCACCACGTCGACTGTCTGTCCATTCTCTTGCACTTGGCCACCATGCGCCATCCTCTCAACTGTGACGGCGCACTGCGGTTGCGCTGATCCGCTTCCCACTGTCACCAACCGCTGGACCTGCAGCGACGGCTGTTCAAACACGCCCCCGTGCGCAACTCTGTACACGGTGCAGCGCGTCACTGATTGCACGGGACCGACGTCTTCTTCTTCTTCTAGTTCCTCATCTTCGTCGTCTTCTTCATCCTCGAGTTCGAGTTCCAGCTCCAGCTCGAAGAGTAGCAGCAGCAGCAGCAGCAGTTATAGTCACTCGAGTCCATGTAAGCACTCACCCATCAGTGACCACATCCATGGGCTATGGGCTAACCTTATTCATTCCTACAGACACTAGCCCGCCACCGCCGCCTCCCAAGTCGAGCAGCACCGGGGGAAGCAGCAGGACCAGGCCACCGACACCAACTCCAACAGGACCGGTTTCAACCAGTGGGGCGAATAGGCGGGCTGGCAAGCTCCTTGGCCTGTTTGAGCTTTTTTGATATGTTTTGTCGGTCTGTCTGCCTACATGCC
>Ga0247763_1000160_pt1 | contig 34623 bp, 39 predicted proteins | sample UWRJL141409B4_FD_179926 | JGI IMG/M metagenome (GOLD analysis project Ga0247763, IMG submission 179926) | Plant litter microbial communities from Arlington Agricultural Research Station in Wisconsin, United States - UWRJ-L141-409B-4 | ecosystem: Environmental > Terrestrial > Plant litter >... | reverse complement strand
CGAGAATAGCAGCACCTGCAGCGCTAGCCATGGCTATTTTCCACTTCTTGGTTGACTTTTCTTCGCCTTTCTTCTGGAGAAGCTCCTTGAAGCAAATGTCCTTGGTGGTTTCGGAAAGACCCTTGGCCACGCGAACCTCGTCCTGTGCCAACAGCTGGAGAGGAAGGTGAAGCGAGGATGCGACGTGGAGTAGGAGTACGCGCGAGTATGCGCTGTAGTGCTCGAGCGAGAGCAATAGGAGGAGGAGCGAATGGAGGAGCAAAGCCTTCTTCTCGCCAGACATAGAGCACAATGACGTCGAGGTGGGAGGATACAGTCGCAACAAGTTGGCATCGGGCTGGAAGACCACTGACCTGTTGTTGTCTGTTCCGGTGTCAGCAATCCCTGGACAGGAAACTGGCGATACAGGCCTGTCAGGGGTCTTGCCTCGATACCGGTTGCGATTGTTGCGCCTCACACTTCCGTACGAAGACGGTCCCCCTTGAGGATCTGTCGTTCTCTTTACGGAAATGTCACCAACACGCTTGTGCACCGCTGTCTGCCACTTTTTGAAATGGAGGAGCACCTCCTTCTTGAGCTCTTGCAGGCGAGGACCAGCCCGCTCACCTTCCGGTGTCCAACCGTCGCTGTCGGCTGGCTTGATGTTTTCTCTATGGCGGGGATCGACACGTCTCTTGGGCTGAGACTGGCTCAAAGTGAGATCCTTCAAGTGGGCGGGAAGTCGAGCCCAAAAGCTGCTGCGGATGGGGGCCGTGTTGTCGTCGATACCAGTCGAATCAAACACGTGGACAATGTGCTTCTGCATAGTATCGGTCACCTTGGCGATGAACAAGGCGAGCTCCGTTTTTTCGACAGGGGTGAGCAGCGCGCTGAGGTCGACATCCCGCTTCGGGGTATTGGGCCTGGGTCTTCCGCCGGGGGCCATATCTGCGGTGGTTTCTCCAGGCGTATTTTGCTTCGGTGATGTGTTTGCGTCAGTGAGAGAGTTGGGTTCCTCCCCATCTGCAATCGGCGGGGTATCTTTTTGCTCCTCCATCGTCGCTGTAGAAGGCGCCTTCTGGTTCTTCCTTCCTTGGTGATGGGTGTGGTTGCCGTGCTATTGACTATTCTGAGTGTTGTTGCAAATGAGAAGGCGCGATCAACGGGATGGGGGGTTGTGCGAGGTCGGGAAAGGGAGGAAGCACCTCGATGGAAGGTGGGGCTGCTTTTGCTCACAAGCACTGCGAAGTCGGCAGCTTGTATTCTAGAAGACCAGACGGAAGCAGTGTATTAGTGCCAGCTCGTATCCATCCGATTTGTTTGCTTTTCTGTGTGTTTGATGTTGTGCCAGGTACCTACTCCCCGGCTTTGGCGTCACCTGGGTCTGGTACGAGCCGTTTGAGACCAAGGGTTCAGCATTATCTAGGAAGTCGACGCGGAGACGGCACTGGGGACAAAGACCATGTTTCTGTCCGGTGTCAATGTGAGAAATGAGGGAAATGCCCCAAGACCATGGGGACTTCACAATCCCATCTCCCCCGTTAACAAGTCGGTCGGCCTTGACAACCAGGCAGCGACATTCTATGGTGTTCCAAAACTACGGATTCTAGCATATCACAGCCGGATCTGATACAATCATCGGCTTGCTACCTCTGCCAGGGCCTGTTTCGCAAGTAGCTACCCGGTGATGTTCTACACTACCTACTCAAACGCCGCTTCGTAGTAGTCAGCAAGGATATTATTCAGCCGCGGTGTTATCCACTTTCCCCCTGTCTGGACTAGGGGTGGGAAATGAAATTCTTTCATTTCACTTTTTCACAGTTGGCCCTGAAATCCATTTCCGAACCTAGGAGGTTGAATGAAATGGTTGAAATGTGGGTCATCTTGGTATAGGTCAGATTGCCCACTACTCTCTGTACGAGTGGGAGGAAATCCGCCATTCCAAGATTGGAAAAGCTTAGTCATCTTGATTCCAGTCCACTTGGCTCGTGGTGGCACGGATCCCATATATAACCCTAACCCGTATGGTTCCCAATTGAGTTAGCGGAAATTTCCATTTCAGAAAAAAAAAGGCTTGAAAAAATGAAATTTCGAAAAAAAAAAAGTCTGTTGTGAAATTTCGCACCCCTAGTCTGGACCCTGGGTGGCTTCTGCCCACTATTCCCCCACCCCACCTTATGACGTGGGTTGGCTGGGTCACCGTGCCAAAACCCCGAATCAGCACAACGAGTGCAGCGCACGTTCTTGCGGCCTTCTTTGTTTTTCGGGACGCTATTCAGGAACCGCTGCCTCAGGGTCTTACCTATAACAAACACGGCCCTTAAACGTCTGGGCCCGAACCAATTTCAAGACACCCGCCCTCTCGCGAGTCGCAGGGACCAGCGCCGAACGAAACACCACCCCTCCATCGCATGCCAGACAGATCTGACCGGAGCACCCCGACTCTTGACAAGTTCGGGACCATCACCAAATGGCATCCGCGCCCTTAGGACAGCCCCGAGCGCAAGCTGCGCCCATCCCAGGTAGCCAGACGCAGACACAAACCTCGCGATCCACGAACCAGCAGCAGACCGGGACAGCGACCCAAGCCATCCTGCGTCTGCGTGGTGCCCACTCAGCAGGCGGGCCTTCAGTGCGGTGGCGAGACGATGTTGTCGACAATGAGGGCCTCGACCGGAAGAAATCAAAGGGCAAGTACCCTTGTGTCTCTCTCTCGCACGCGCTACATCTCCGCTCCGAGAAAAACCTTGGCTAACAACAAATTCAGTCTGCTGCATCTACCACCGCCCCAAAGGTGTTGACGAATCTTCCGACGAGTCCTCCTCTTCTTCCGGTTCATCATCTGAGTCCGACTCCGATTCCGGAAAGGAGGATCGGTCCAAACGAGGCGACGACGACGACGGGAGAAAGCACGGTCACGAGCATGATTGCGGCGGGCATCATCACCACGGGCGAGGGGCAGGAAACAGAGACAAGAAGCGACGGAGGAGGCGACCAAGCCCCAATGCATACGAGAAGATGCCTAAAAATCAATCTCGGGAGGGTGCGCCTAGCGGCTCTGGTACAGGGCTGACGACGGAGCAGCAGGGCACATGAATGCGTCAGGATTAGATGAGGGCAGATTGATGGCCATGTTTGGCTTACGGCATGGCATACACGGTGATACCAACGAACTTAAGCTGAATTGCACTAATAGATGTGCTACGGGGTATGGGAGCAACCATTCACTCAGAATGCTGTAAAGGCTCAAGACGGCTCCAAGGCACTTGAAAAAGGGAGGAGTCATGACAGGCATCAAACTGAGCACGAAAATATCTCGGTAGTTATCATGTTATCACTGTTGCGCTTCACGATACCACGCACGGGAATATCCTAACTATCAAGCTTTGCCCGCCACTTCTATGGGTCGATATCCATCCCCTAATCTGCCAAACATGACCAAGAGAGCAGAACCAAAGCCAAACTCTCTCACGATGCTATCTTTTTTTTTTTTTTTTGGGCGGTGGGGGGCACAATTATGATCCCCTTTGCACACGCCCACTCCACTACCTTCCCAAGACATTAACTACCAGGAAGGGAAGATAAGACCCGAGATTACAATGTAGCTATATCTTACATGATTACAATTCATTCTCTCAATCTCAATATCAGCAGGACTCTCTCTCCCGATGGTTGGAATATATAAACCCCTCACCATTACGACGGCACTGTAAAGTCTCGTGGTGCTCCTAACATGCTCGGGACTTGTTTTCTCGTCATTTTGATCTTTCCTGGTTCAGGCCGTGGTACACCTTGAATGGCGCGCGGCTCCCTCATCAGCAAAGGGTCCAGTTTGGTTGGCACCCTGGTAACGACGCTTCTATAGTCCCCAGGGAACTTGGCAGCCGGTACCGGCACAGAGGCAGTCCGCCAGAGGTGATCCGAAGTGTCACTTAAGTAAGTAGGAATCTTAACCGGTCTTGAGGGCGGGGCGAACCCCATTGATTGGGACGCCCGAATGGTGGACAGTCTTGAAAGCCCCGATGAGAACGCTGGCCGACCGCGGGCCTTCTTGGCAAGGATGATCTCATCGAAGAGGCGAATGGCTGGGTCGGAAGGAGAGAGCCTCTCGCGCTCGTGGATGAACTCGTTAAAAGCTAACTCGAGTTAGCAGAGTCATACATCTCATTCCATGGCCAGCTTACCTTGTGTGTCTCTCATCATAGCAGCATACTCCTGCTGGTCGTAGGGCAAGCTCTTGATGAAACCATCCATGTCAAAGGCATACTGCTGTCCGTTGGACTTCTGATCCTTAGTCGGCCGGCCCAGATACTTTCGGTAGGTGTATAGGAGACTAGCCAGGCACCGAACGAAAGCTGCACGAACACGCTCAGGGTGAAATGCTTGTGGGCAGACCAGCGACACAACGCCCAGGCAGCGGCTATGTGATAAGCAATCGCAGCCGCTGCACTTGTAGAGCCCGTCTCCCTCGGAGCGCTCATCACAAACCGTGCAGACCGAGGAGACCTCCTCGGTGATCCAGTTGAAGCAGTGACCTTCCACCCAGACAGTAGTCTCGGTATTCCGTACCGGCTGAATCATCATGTTTGGCATAATAGTGGATGCAGCAATGGTAGACTGCGCATATGTCGAAGGTGCATAGCCTCCGAACGAGGATTGCGAATCGATCGAGATCGCGGAGATGGAAAGGTTCTGGGCATGGCCATTCAAGAAAGGCAGACTCGGCCTATGCAGAGGGGGATGCTTGTCGATTCCGAAAGATGAGCTCCGCCTCGATTTCTCGTCAAAGTGGCCTGATCGCTTCTCGCGAAGTGTTTGAGCAAATCCCGAGTCACTTCGCGACACGGGCGTGGTTGGCATTGGCGGAAAATGCACTGAGATTGGAGACACGGACGATGGCGGACTACCTTTACTTGATTTGCCTGTCGTCGGCCGGTCGACCTTACTGTAGTCGACCTTGGCCTGCGAGAAGGCATTGAAAAGAGGAGGACGAGAATTCCCTCCTGCATCCAAATCTCCAAATGTTGATGAATTTTGGGTCACCCACTTGCCCAGAGAGCTTGGCATTGTGTTGGAAATAAAGAGCGAACCATTCTCGGCTGAAAAAGCATCATATGGGAATGCCTCTATAGCATATGGAGGCGGTCCCGTGGCAACTCCAAAACGAAGTCTGTGAGGGGCTGCGATCTGGAGAAGGGAAAGTAGCTTCCGCCGGTGCTGTCTCGGTAGGCTGGCAGCTTGCGATGCTGCGTCGATGGTGTCCTTGTCCAAGTCCACTAGCACATAGTCGTCCTCGGGTAATTCGATATTCTCATATCGCCTCTCCACGCCAACAATGTACGGACAGGGCGCTTCGAGGGCCGACAGAAGCCTTGCTGGGAGGATGGGGATAAATATGCTGGCCCACTTGAGAGGATACAACAGGTTTGCCAAGGCATGGCAAGCGAGGTGCAACATGCCTGCGTGGGAAGAAAGAAAGATGATGCGAGATTCCGACATGGCGTATTCGAACAGAAGCACGACATTTTCCAGAGACAGACACCTGAACAAAGCATAAATGTCGGTATTTCGAGACCCAGGGAGCTCGTTCACTGCTTCTTTTCGCGCATACAGCCGGAGCTCACGGACGCCCAGCTCGACTTGTGTCTTGGAGCTGAGAGGGCTAAAGGCTTCGGTGCAAAGGTTGACGACGTAGCGCTCGAGGGGCTGCCACCGACCAACCTTTGGTGAGCTTGGCGGGACCCTCAAGATGGCGCCATCTGTCATAGGCACGACGACTGCTCTGAGCCACTCTTTCCAAAAGGTCATCCGTGTTGCGTCTCTCCCAAGGATACCGTAGGCTCGGGGTGTCCAAAGGCCTGTTTCGCCGGCGGTTAAGCCGTCGATTTTGGAGGCAGCACCATGCCTTAACGGCCTAAGCATTTCGGTCATGAGGCTTATTTTCTCCTCGACCGCGCTGATCTGTTCATCCAGACTTTCGCGCGCTGGTAGGCCAGAAGGGATCGTGGGGAGCTTCGCGAGCAGCTGCGAAAGGTGCGCCCGCTCCGCCGCCAGGCGTACGCCTAGGCTAGCGGCTAGCTCTCTCTCTTCGTTGCTCATGTGCCTCTGTCGCCAAAGTTCGCATCTCTTCTCGACCTGATCGGCCACGTCTGCGTTTAGCGCTGTCCACACAATGATGGTTATGCCATATATCTTGGAGTTGTCGTCTGACGTCATGGTGAAGCCATGCCAAGTCGTGCGAGGCCGGTCGTCAGAAGACACAATCTGGATATCGTTGGGAAAGGCAAACATGGGAACATAGTCCGGGAACTTCCCCCTTCTGGCCAGGTCCTCTGCTGGTGCGTCCCGCTGCGGATATCGATCCAGAAGTACAGGCTCGAACCGCCTCTTGAGCGGGTGCATATCGGGGTCCGTGTTGAGTGGTTCCGGAGGTGGGATGACCGAGTTATAGTTGCTCAAGCGTTTCGAAGTTCGAATAGAAGCTGTAAAGGAAAGAGAGTCAGTGACCTGTCTATCGTAGGTTGAGGCAAGCAACAACCTACCAGGCTTGGGAGTTATGGGTTGCTTCCTAACGCTGTTCATGTCCCTAAAACTCATCTTGCGACGGATGCTGCCCCGAAGGCTCTTCATCAACGGGCTAATTCTCCCGCTCTGGTCCATATCTTCGGCTACTTTCAGTTTCTCAGTCCTAGGGTTGATCATGGGCGGCCTCGACTGGATCTTTGCGCCAGCGCTGAAGGTCAGGTCGTCCAGGAAGTTCTCTCGCTCGACAGCAAACTTGAGGAGCGCTTTGTCAAAATCAAAGTCGACTAGGAAGCCATCAGGACCAACAGTGAAGGTGCCACCGTTGCCATTGATGCCGTTGCAGACCCCGTTGGTATTAACGGTGGGTGGGTGAAGCGGGCGAATGGTGGCACTGCTCCGATTGCTCCTGGTGTTCCCGTCGCCATCGTCAACAGTACGGATTTCTCCCGAGATCGACGGCGTGATCGAGAGCCTGGACAGGTTGGACAGCCGGTTAGCCGAGTTCTGGCGAGAATGGCGGGCTTTGGCTCGGCCTGTCGAAACCACCGACGAGTCGGCCTCTTCGCCCTCTCCATCTTCAGCTATCGTGTCGTCGAGCTGGGGGCTAGGCCCATCATCGTATGCGATGCTCTCGACGCCAGCGATCCAGAAGTAGTCGGCAAGGGGCGTCGAGGCGCTGTCCATGACATGCCAATGTGACGATACCGTCGTCCCCGCCTGTTTCCCTCCCAAGGATCCCTGCCCTGGCTGGGCCCGAATTGCTCCCCAAGGAGGGGTTGAACTCTGAGCGGCTCGACAGGAATTGGCGCCTTCGTTTCCGTTAGTTTTTTTGGGGGCAGAGCAAAAAATCGCGGCCGTTGGGGTTTGAGCGGGGGCCCGGAGCAGTAGGTGTGACTTAGTTCGACCGAGGGGAGTGCTCAGTGCTCGATGTCGTTGGGGTGGAGGTTAGGTAGTTAGCAGCAGAGGCGAGACAGGTGCCTTATCATACACTGGATAACTTTATCAGGGTGCAAACACGCCTGGGGTGGGTTCAGGTGGGTGGCGGTGACCCTGTAAATCCCCGAGAGGGGGCAAAAGAGCAGAGAATAACAATTTGGCTCGGGGAGGCAGAATAAGAAGGCGGACCGCCGTCCTGGCGGGGACAGGAGAAACAAGAACCTTCCCAGTTCAAAGTAGTTAGTTGTCGTTGACCCGCGTTGTGGTTTTTCTAGCTCAGGTTGCAGTCTGTTGCCGCATTGGATTCTTCCTGCGTGCAGCTGCATTTAGGCCTGAACCTGGCCGTCAGTGATTGGGCTGCAGGAGGTGCGGCACACCAACTCCTGTCTCTGACGCCCCTGCATTTTAGTCCCTGTGCTGGACTCCGCCCTTCAAACTTCCAGACCACGGCCTGGTAAGAATAGTATACAAGGTGTCTGTAGTCCGCTTTGGATTTTCTTGGGTGCACTCAATTCTTTCAGGGAGAGCAGCTCCAACGCCATGGTACGTGTCGTCCAAGATGCTGACCGAACGGGCTGATGCGACACGGAGCTAGCCAAGTCCCACTCATGGCGCCTCGGCTCACTCGCCGTTTTTATCAGTCGTGGAATGTCCCACCAAGGCACATGGATGGGCACCAACTGCAGCGACACGCTTCGGGTTTTCACTCTCGTGCGAGGCAACTCGATACAATACAACAACACCTCACCTGTTTTTTTTTTCCTTCGGACTCAGCAAGCGTCTCGCCCGATCATTCTCCCGGGTTGACACCCCTCCAACGGGACGGGAAAAGCAGCCTCCCATCTCGCCAAAAATTAAAATGTCGCCCACCTAATCTTGAGACTTCAGGCGGTTTCCGTCCAACACGAGGCGCTCCGCGTCCCCGATTCCAATCTTCACTCCACCTCCCGCTCATCCAAGAACAGCAAGACCCTTGTCGATCGATGCACCGCTCGACCTCGGACCACTCCTCGGTTCAACGCCAAGCCCAAATTGTTCCTTCGCTGTCTGCGTGCATGGCGTTCACCATCAGGAAGTGTGCTTGCTGCGGCTCATGATTAATGTTTCGACGGGTTGCGACGCACTGCAACCGGATAGACCTCTCTGGAGTTGCGGTCAGCTTCAAGGTAACCATGCGTCTGCAGCCATGATTTTCCGGCCAGTCTCATTGTACCCCATTGAGGCATGCGTTGAGAAGTCGTGTCACGCAACACAAAGAGTTCAAGCAACCCGGCGGGACACGTGCCACATGGCTCCTCTTCACGCCTGCTTGCCTGGCAAGCCTCGTTTGCAGAACTCCGGGGCGAACACATTATAGCTCAGCACTGGCAACTTTGAGAGGTGGGGGACGTTGATCGATCGATTGGTCTTCGTTATTAAGTGTCAAGTGCAGGATAGCCTCCCGGTTGGGCAGGCAAAGATGAGATGCAGTGCACCGCTAAGGACTTCTCCGACCCTTCTTCAACCTATCATCCACAATCTACATGTACCTGATGCGCAGCTTGCCTGCGGCAATACAGAGCTTCTCGCGTTGCAGCTTGCAAGGGGCTCACCCCTGAGCTTGCATGCATGCCCTCAGGTAGACTTTGAGGTGTGAAGACAAGGATTCCATGTTTTGTTGGCAATGATGTTTCCCTGGATAATCATCTCAGGATGATCCCTCGTCGTCAGTTGTGGTGGTTTAGTGGGTGTCTGTGGGTTGAAGGTTCAGGGCTGCAAGGGGTCGAATCTCGATAAAGGGAGCGGCACCCTGGAAATCAAGTTCGGGATACCACTTGACAACATCTTGGTATGATTCTCAACAGAGGCCAGTGAGCCCAGTCAGGGAGCACAACCGAGCGAGTGTTGGCGTACCTGTATCACACCTGAGATGATGATGGGCTTGAGGCCAGATGTTTAACAAAATAATGAGCAGTTCACAGTCCGGCTCCTGCCACTCTGGGTCAAGCTATGTATCGCTCCCACCGCAAACATTCAACCACTGTTCCCCTGAGAGCCTTATCATCAGCTCTAAGGGACAACGCCGTGGATTGCGATGACGGTCTTGCAAGGTAAGTCTGTCTCCTTGCCAAACCACCCAATCACGCGCAAACTATTCTTTTCAACATTGGGAGGCATCTTGTATGTGGTAATTATCTAGATGATGCGTGTAACTATGTATACAATACATTGCAACGGAACAACACGCATCTTGCTTTTTTTCAGCCTTCCGCCTTGGAGTGGAGTAGCCACGTAGGTAGGGTACATAGAGGCCGGGACCAGACCTAAGAGCGCCATCCATTTCCCAAAATCTGGTTTACCCGCCCGTGCCGATTCTGCATTCTAGCTACGTACACTATAGTTATCAGACACTAAAACGATTCACACGAAACGGAACGGTTCAGGGACAAAGTGCTAGGCCCGGGACGAGCTTTTCACCTCATATATATCGCACCAGAAATAATTCAGCATTTGCTTGGGCACTCATCCGTCATGCCCAGCCTGTCATGCCGGGGCTGGAGGGAAACTTCAAAACAGTTGGGCTGTAAGCTGGAAATTGGAAGTATAGAGGCGCGAATTGTCCCGGAATTACGTCCTCGGGCTGGGTCGGGTCCTCGGGAGACGAGATGGCGGGTCTTGTGCGTAATATCCAGAGCATCTTCAGTCACAGTCACGCTCGGTGCCGTGAAGAAGAGCCAGGGGTGGAAGAAAGCTCCAATTTGGGGGTTTCGAGGCTGTGTGAACAAAACCTCTTTCATCCACTGCCTCTTATGACTGTTCAGCTGCGCTGCCCGACTTCACTTTGACCAGCCGAGTTACCAGAATTCATGACCGTCCTGTGCAGGCTGCATTATGCTTGATGGCATCTAGAGTCTCAACCCCCAAGAGGAAACCTGACGTGCGCAGCATAAAGCCATTCCATACCCACCGTCTTGTAACTCCAGATCTTGACCACGCTGAGTCTGCTGACCTTACACCAACTTCCTTCCCACTGGCTTCACATGACGTGCGCCCAACTTCCCTGTAGACAAGAAGCCACGATTCCCCATCTCTCCTCTCCAACCGATGCCTAGTATCCCGAAAACCACCCGATCCTCCTGCTCCTTGGCGCCCGTCCCATCCGGTCCAAGCATCTCCTCCACCACAAAACACACCTGCTCAATCTCACCCGGATGTAGGATCGGTTTTTCACTCCCACTGGCCTCCCAATTGCAGTCAATATACGTCAACCCAGGCTCCAAATCCAACGCCACCTTCTCCAACTGCATAACGTCCTCCCCACAGTTCTCCAGCTGTGCCTCCAACACCCACCTCCTTTGCCCCCCTGGACCTGCTGGTAACGGCCCCGGCTTCGTCCGCACAATCAGCGACGCCTTACAGATAAACTGGTACAGTTTCCTGAACGTCCTCGTCCGCCCGCTTACGTCCGTAGCCTCGTAGTAGCTCACTGTGACAGAAAGCACGTGGTTCCCCTCCTCCTTCAGATCAAAGTTGACGATCCGCTGCATTGTCGCGCCGGGGGTGAGATCAGCGCCTCTCTCTGCTGCAGCTGGGTCTGCGGTAGAGGAATCTGTATCGGCGGCAAGGAGGTCGAGGCGCGTAACAGCGGTGGAGGAGGGGGTTTTCATCTCTGCCTTGATGCGGACGTCACGGATAGTCTTCGTCGGCGAGGCAGACGGAGTTGTTGGGGCCAATGGAGTGGGGGGCTCGCTGGCGCCCACATCTGGGAGGAGGCTCAGGACATCGTAGCTGGCGCAGAGGGTACAGCTGAAGGTTTCGCCGACGTAGGCCGAGCCGAACGATGGGGGCAGGTTGACGATAGGACTGAGAACGAAGGGATCCGGGTTCAGATCGGGGTCGCTGTTGCTACCCAGGGGCGATGGATTGTACGCGAGGGACGCTGGGATAGGCGGGGACCAAACGCCCGAGGAGGAGTGAGACAGGGCCGGCAAGAGAGGGAACTGCGTGACTAAAGACGGTCGCGATAGCCTGCCAGTGAGCAATTAGTTTGGGTCTGAGTCCTGAATATCGGTCACATACCGCAAGACTTTTAGAGATACAGTGTGCGGCTCTTTGGCCGCATCATGCGTAGAAGGGTAGCGCTGATGGCTCATTGTAAACCATGACGTTGGTGGGGGACCTTGGCCAAGCACGGGTCTTTGCTGCCATTTGAGAGCCGCGGGGTAAGTGCACGGACAACCTAGATAACGGGGAGGGAAGTCAATGTTGAACAACTCTACAAGTACTGTTCAGAGAGATTTCATTGTCATTGCTCAGCTTTGGCATTGCCACAAGAACACCCCGTCACCGATTCTGCTGAGGGATTGCACTAGGGACATTTCATAGGAGATAAGGTAAGTGATAGCAGAGCACATCAACGGAGCCCGAGAGGTGCACTAGTTGCAAAGTTCAAGACAATCCGGATATTACATTCTTTAGTTTTCCTGTTACGGAGGTCGGACTACCCTCAACCCAGCCTAAGCCTGTTGATCAACCTGACAAAACACGCCGTTCCTTTCTCATACGCCATCCCTCCCTTTTTCCACCCCCAATCGAACACCAATACATCTGAGCAACCACCAAGAAGCCCGGTCCTACAGCAGTGTTGTTGCTATATACCAGGAGGAGGAGGTACCTACATATGACCGTCAGCAAGATACTATGGTCACAAGACTGCACAAAGACTTACAGCTCCGTACGAACCAGCTCCTGGAGGACCACCTGACGGCGGGGGTGGGGGAGGAGCTGCGGATGGGGGAGGAGGCGGCGGCGCAGCTTCGGATGGGGGAGGAGGAGGAGGTGTCGACGAGGCACCCGGCGGAGCAGAAACACCACCAGTCTGTTGGGCTTGCTGGGCTGCATACCACGACTGATAATACTGAATATATGCTTGGTACCCCCCGTACGCGGCATAGGGGTCAGCGCTGCCATAATATTGGGCATATTGTGCAGCGTAGTCATTGGCAGATGCAGCGGCGCCCGAAGCTGTGGTAGGTGACCCGGAACCAGCCGCCGGAGTGATAGGCGAGTTGTAACTATTTGCTTGGTTATGGTGATGGCTGTTATTATTGTAGCCTTGGTAAGAGTTGTTGTTGCCGTGGTTGTGACGGTCACCATAGCCGCCAGATCCCCCATAGCCACGCGGCGGTCGGCTTTTGAACTCTTCATATTGCTCTCTGACGTTTGCCAGCAGATCTTGGCAGAGTGCTTTGGCCTTCTCAACCATCTTAGGGTCGGGGCCGCTAGGCATCATTAGCATCAAGACCATGTTTGAACGGGTGGCCAGACTCACGTAACATGGAGGAACATGTCGTCTTCGCTCTCTACGCCCGTCGAATTTTCGACGTAGCCGGAGCCTCGGCCCTTGATTTGCACACGGCAGGTAGTCTCCTGCTGGATGTGCTTGACATAGGCGCCACCATGGCCCACAACCTGAGCTCGTAGGTTGAAACCAGGCACGGATTCGAGACCTATGGTAATTCGCTCCTCGGGCCACTTACGCTGTTTGGGTTCATTAGAGATTCGCAGTCGCATCAAAAACCAGCCTTACTTACCCTGCCGAACTCATCTCGTTCAACCTGCTGTTGTTCCTGGTCTCGGCGACGAAAACGTCTCTCATCAACGAGCTGGGGTAGCTCCTGCTTCATGAGCTCTTCAATCTTGGCCACTGCCTTATCCAGCCCCTCCTTGGTGGTGCTCGTAACATGAAGATAGAGCGGGGGGTTCTATGAGACGTATCAGCAGCCCGCGAATGACATCACAAGATAGCAGACTTACTGTGGGCGTAGCCATGCTCTTGTCGGGGTAATAGCTTCCACGAGTAGTTACATCTTCGATGGGACTCAAGTCAATGAAAAAATCTCCAAACAAATAGCGGTGGTGAAAGGTGGGGCGTACCGGCGCCAGTCTCATCTTTGATCTATATCAAGCAACGGAGGTCAGCAGATGCAAACGAGGGTGGGCCTGGACGAGCTATGCTCAGAGTAAGCAAGACTGTCCCCGACGACAACAAGTACTTGAGGAAGACCACCGGGGTGTAGCCGGAGTGCTGATGGAGGATCAGTGTACACAAGGAGTCATTTACCATTTTTTGTGTCGCCCCCTTTGTCAGAAGGTATCTGTTTCGCAAGTCATTCACTTCAATGTCCTTGATGTAGTCCCCATCTGAGATGTACATCTCGCCATTGATGTTCGCAGCCACGTTCCCATCCTTACTGGAAGTGGAAGCTGATCTGACCGGAGGGACATCGACATGTTGGATCCCTTTGCGGGCTTGGAGCTGGGCATTGATCCGCGCGGCGGCGGCAGCTGTCGGGCAGGTGAGAGACGAAACAACAAGCATCAGCGGAAGTAGCATACCAGCAGCGGCGGCAGGGTCAACAGGAGACTTGACGTCAGGGGTTGTGCTGTCGCGGTTCTTGGATAGAGGACTGCGGTCGCGACCCGAGTCAAACTTCTCGGTTCTCCGCGCAGGGGGTGAGCGAGATCTTCGGTCAAAACGAGAGGCCCTTCGAGGCTCAGGCTCGGTCTGGTCAAAGCGAGACCTCTTTGCGCTGCGTCGCTCCGTGTCGTCCATCTTGTCGGTAGAATGCCTCGAGGCAGGTGGTTGGCACTGGGCAGGGGTGTTTGAAAATTGGAAATTGATGCAGCTGGATCTTCTGAGCTGCGCGTCCAAAAAACTTATGGTCCGTAGAGTCGACGCTGTCGTGGTTGTCAATCGAACGAAGTGAATGCGCCAAAGTTTTGGGCAACCTAGGTCTCACCACAAGGCTCAGCTGTGGCTCACCAGCCAAGAAAGGTGGGGAAGCACGACAGCGAGCCAATTGAAAAGCCTCTCTTTCGCCGGGTACTGGTACCTGCGCAAGCCTTGCGTCCTGATAGAGCGATAACCTCGGCGATTGAATTTGTGACATTGCATTCATTTAGACTTCCACTACAGTGGAGCCCTGACTAAAAGTGTCTAGGATTGGTCAATTGGCACCCATGTCTTCCACAGTCCGGGAATCGGCGGTCAGCTTGAGGAGGCTCACAGCACCATCATCGCCGAATCGGCCCCAAACTTTTCTTCTCTCTGTGGTGGTGCATAGGTGACTCACGCCAAGCACGGTAGAGATATCACCAGCCAGGGAACCCATTATTCTAGTATCCTGTACTAGACTACATGTTTTTGGGCCCTGTTTTCGTTCATTCTCCATCCTCCGCAGGATCCTGTGGCCGGCTTGCCACTTCCCTCTGTCAGATGGCCTCTCGCAGCCTTCTAGTCTCCGCCTCGGGGCGTGGGATGTCGATACGAGCCCGCGACTCGCCTCTGGCCAGACAGCTTGCCGCCTCCCTCGCTATCAGACACCACTCCCACAAGTCTAGCTCGACCTCGGCAATCGCCTACAAGGCCATCCGACGCCGCCAAGCTCCGTTGCCCACGGCTGATGCGCCTCCCTCGTGGTCCGCTCAAGCCGCCGTCTCCAATATCCTTTACGAGACCCCGACGCCGTCTACAGCCCCCCCAAAACGACATATCCTCAATTGCCTCGTGCAGAACGAACCCGGTGTCCTCTCGCGTGTCTCAGGTATCCTCGCCGCCCGTGGTTTCAACATCGACTCGCTCGTCGTCTGCAGCACCGAGGTTGAGGATCTTTCCCGCATGACAATAGTGCTCACGGGACAGGACGGTGTCGTTGAGCAAGCTCGTAGGCAAGTGGAGGATCTGGTGCCCGTCTGGGCTGTCCTTGACTACACTGGCTCGGCACTGGTTCAGAGGGAACTGCTCCTAGCCAAGATCAACATTCTCGGACCTGAATATTTTGAGGAGCTGTTGGCCCATCATCGCGAGATCTCCGCTGATGTCTCCCAACGTGCTGAGGCGAACGCGGAGGCAGCAACCGAGGCGGCCCTCGATGAGTCGGCCCACGATTTTCACCCAAGCCGACTGGTCGCAAGCGAAGCCCTGCGTCACAAGCACGAGCATCTGAAAAGCATTACGTATTTCGCCCACCAATTTGGAGGCAAGGTGCTGGATATCAGCACGAACAGCTGTATTGTCGAAGTGTAGGTGCACATCGACTCCGAAACTCAGTTTACCAGCTAACTCCGTTAAGGTCCGCGAAGCCCTCGAGGATAGACTCCTTCTTGAAGCTGATAGCCCCCTTCGGCATCCTGGAGTCGGCCCGTACTGGACTCATGGCTCTTCCTCGCTCGCCTCTGCACGATCCTGAGGAGGAAAGTCAGGTCAAAGAGGCTGACGATGTTGTTGACATCAGCCAGCTCCCGCCCGGCTAGAGAGAAGGATGGATGGTTTGGCCTGTTCATTGGCTTGAGCCGCAATGGCAATGTTGTACGACACTTGATTGATCAGACATCTGTTAGAATGGCATGGTGTTCTGAATCCAAATTACCAAGTCTATTATCTAAGACAACAACCTGGGATTCATGGCTATCACTTTTACTGCGGTCTAATTAAAGGATCTTTCCCTTGTTGACAACAAATGCTTCCAACGCGGCTGCATAGCGTCAGTGATATCAGCAGAAGTGAGAAGGGATAACCTAACTTACAAACAGCCGCCCACAGTCTGTTCTCTCCCTCGGGGAAGACGAGAGACCTATGGCCATAGAAGACATCATCATCAACTTCATCAGGGTGGCGAGGCAAGCAGTGCATGAATTTCCAGCCGGGCTTGGCCCCACCGCGGTTGGCAAGCTCATTCGTAACTTGGTAACCTGCAAACGCCTTGAGGCGCTTCTGCGTCTCAGCCTCCTGGCCCATCGAGATCCACGTATCGGTGACGATAATGTCGGCGTCCTTGACTGCCTCCTCGGGAATCGTAGTCTCGGCGAGCCTGCCCGGGGAAGGGACATCTTTGCCTGCACCGGCAATTACGCTACGCATCTCATCAGGGATGCCGTAACCTTCGGGAGCGGCGACAGCAATGTCTATGCCCATCTTGACGCAGCCAGTTGCCAGGTCGAAGAGCACGTTGTTGCTGTCACCAACCCATGCAACCTTGAGTCCCTCTAGACCAAGGCTGGCCGGGGTCGGCGTAGTTCCAGGGAAGGCCTCATAAATTGTCTGTAAATCGGCGATGGTTTGAAGCGGGTGGAAGTCTGAGGACAAGGCGTTGATGACAGGCACAGAGGAATACTCGGCCAGACCGGTGATTTCTGAATGGGCTCCCACTCTAGCTACCATGCAGGAGGTCATGGACGAGATGATAGTAGAGGTGTCACGAAGAGACTCGTTAACCTGTAGAGCCGTCAGAAAGCTGCTCAAACCCTTGGCGAGGGGGCCTTTACACCAAGCTGGATGTCGTCCTTGCCCAGGAACATGGGATGACCCCCCATGAGCGTTACGGCGGCCTCGGTTGATACGCGTGTCCGGGTGCTCCGCTTGCTGAACATCATTGCAACGGTTTGCCCAGCCAAACTATTGGACAGCGACTTTGGTGTTTGGCCGGATTTAACCGCGGATTTGTAGGATGAGGCATTGAGGACTAGCTTGGTTATCTCCGCGGGGCTGAGATCGCTAATTGAGGTGAGATGGCGGGGCGGCCGGGACTGGAGCTGGCCAGCGACCGAGTGGATGTTGCGGAAAGCAGCTCGACGCATGTTGGCGGTGAGGTTTGAATAGGTGAGCTCAGGCGCCAGGAGCAGCAGACAAGTGTTAAAGACGCTGTCTAGTCACCCAGACCTACCAATTGAGCGAATGATACACGTTCAATGCAAGAATTGAGATGGGTTGAAGACCGGGATGGTCGATGTTTGTGAGTCAATGGCCGGATGCTGTCGAGGTTACCTTGCATGCCCTGGTTCTTGGCTAGGTGAGGGTCCAACTCCAAAGTTGCACTGGTAGTGCTACACTTATTTTACGGAGTACAGGGCTTGTTAAATTTCCTCAGAACTACCAAATTGTATCTATACAAAGAACCGCCACTCTGGTTTAGTCGCTAATTCGGATCAATACGAACAGGGCTTCGTACGACTATCTTGACCACAGAAAGTGAACATGTCATGGAGCAGGAAAAAATCGAAGCTGCTGACCATTGGTTGGATGGGGGAGTGACTGTTTACAGTTCCTCTCGGACCCACCCGACGTCGGTACCTGTACTTCCCGCCTTCAAATTCTGGCCAATCACAGCACGCTCAGTGCGTGGATGCCTCTGCACGGCTCGATCCGCGTAAGGTTTCAAGTGACCTACCTAGGCGAAGCTGACAGGACTTGCATCTTCCAACTTGCAACTGGCAACGTGAATACTCAACCGCGATACCATCCGGTTATAAGTTTGGGTCTCGCCCGACCGCCCGCTCGTTTCTTCGAATTCTGACCCAGGAACTGACGACAGTCAGTTGCTTTGCTATCGTCGAATCCACTGTCCGCTCGTGCCCTGCCCCCTGCCATGTCGTAGGCAGGACAGATCGGCGAGCGACATCATCACCGCCAGCCCCGTCGCGCCAAGTGTCGGCCTGCAGTTTATCATGTCTGCCTCTGAGAGGTCTCCTCTCCTCTCGAATCGGAACGCCGCCCTTTCAGTAGAAGATACAGAATCCCTGGAGTCTACCCCGCTACTTTCGAACTCAACTGCGACACCCCGCTACGATGGGACACAAGACGAGATTCGCCGTGTCGACACTGGCTCCACGGCATCTCAAGACGTAGATGGTGCCTCTACCAAATCGCTCAATACAAAACCAAGCAGATGGCCCTCAATCATCGCAATGATTGCGTTGGCTGCCTTCGCCCTCACAGTGATGACTGTCGCCTTCTTTGTCCCTGCGGCTGTCGAGGATTATGCGAAGCAAGCACTGGTAATAGAACCCACCAATTTGGCTCTCGAATCCATCACCGCCGATGGCGTCCGCGCGAGGGTGCAGGCGAATTTTCGACTAGATGGACAGCGTGTGCAGAATGAGCATGTTAGGAGGGTGGGTCGCGTCACAACTTGGCTCGTTGGGAGGCTAGGGACGAAGAGGACGAAGATCAGTGTCTACCTCACAGAGTATGACAATATCCTGCTCGGTACGGCCAGTGTCCCGCCTTTGACTGTCAGCGTACAGGATGGGCACAACACCGCGGTGGACTTTGTTGCCGATCTCGTTCCAGGCAATGTCGAGGGAATCCGCACCATTGCGAATGAGTGGCTCGAGGGCAGACTAGATGTAGTTCGGCTCCAAGGAAAGGCTGACGTCGAACTGAAGGCCGGCATAATTCCCCTGGGGACTCACACTGTTTCCGAGTCCTTGACATTTGAAGGTCAATCTCTCTACCGTTCATTTGCATCCCTGTATTTTGGGCAGAAGACCCTGTTCTAACAATCCCGAATCATCTTCATCTTCGTCATAAGCCGTTTCGCTGATGAATATGTGCAGCCAACAAATTACCCCAACTCCCTGCGTATAACATCACCGAGATGAATTTCCAGGAAGAACCACTACCGGGAGGTGCCGAAAGCGTGATGGCGGCCGAGTTGTCGATCACGGCTTTCAATGAGCACCCCATTTCGTTGGAAATTCCCAAGCTCGGCTTCGATATCCTTGTACCAGGATGCAGCCCGTACGATCCCCATATACTCGTCGCCTCTGCTGTGACCAGGCCTGTGTCTGTACGACCGCGCTCGAAAGTTGTCGTTACGGCCCACGGCATTGTTAGAGAACTTCCCGAGTCTTTAACCCGAACATGCCCCGGAACTGAATCGTCGCCGCTAGACCTCTTCTTCAAAGACTACATTGGTGGCGAGGCTGCAACTGTTTATGTGCGCGGGCAGAAAACGCCAGTTGTGGACGCACCAGGATGGCTTACGGAGATTCTTTCTAACATTGCGGTTCCAGTGCCTTTCCCAGGGCGGTCACTTGATAATTTGATCCGCAGCTTTTCGCTAACAGATGTACACTTCACGCTTCCCGATCCTGATGCCGACCCCGATGATCCCGATTCAAATCCTAAGGTCTCCGGGACGATTGTAGCCCAGGCGGCTGTCCCTCCCGAGCTGAACTTCAGCCTCAATGTTACGGGCGTGAAAGCGAACGCAACGGTCTTTTATGAGAGCAAGGAACTGGGGCAGCTTGATCTTCGAAATAAGTGGCAAAAGGCCAACTCAACCCAGAAACCTGCTGGAAAGGAAAAAGAGGCGACACTGGAGATTTGGTCCCGCATGGAGAATGTACCCCTCAACGTCACAGACGGTGATGTCTTGACGGCAGTTATCCAAGCGCTGTTGTTTGGGGGGCGGGATATTCTCCTCGACATCAAAGCTCTTGTGGACGTCAACGTTGAAACGATATTGGGTGAGCTTGTCATCAAGGAAGTTCCCGCGCAGGGGAAAATCCCACTCAAACGTCTGTCCCCTTGGTAACTTGTCAGTCGACTTCCCCAACGGCTCGACAGCTTTGATATTTCTGTCGATATGAATTCCTGGAACTGATTGGTGTATTGTCTCATAGCTCTCCCGGGAAATTTGCTGGGCTCATTTGCGCCAAAGGTTGGAAATGTCGAGGTAACTGGAACAACGCCTGGGTCGGTATCCATCAAGGCAATGGCAAACCTCACAAACCCTTCACCCTACTCTGCACATATTCCGTTTATCAGTGTCCATGTTCTTAGCAATGGAACTGTCGTTGGCGAAGCCATGGCGAAAAATCTGGATATCAGGCATGGCGAGAATACGAACGTGATTGTATTAGCCACCTGGAACCCTTCGATGGGGGGTGCAGATGGCCGCACCCGAGGACGAAACCTTCTTTCGCAGTACATTTCCGGTTACAACACCAGTATTACGATCAAAACCCACCGTGACAGTTTTCCTGCCAAACCTCTGATTGGGGAGGCACTCTCGAAGCTCAATATTACAGTATCTGCTCCGAGGCTGAGCTTGCCAGGGGAGGATGAGGATGAAAGAACGCGTTTCATTCGCGATGCTACCTTTCACGTCTTCTCGTCAACGGCAACATTTCTCCTTGTTTCGCCGTTGGAGCACAACACCTTATACATAGACCGGGTCAACGCAACAGCAATTTACAACCACACCGAGCCCATCGGGCGTATTGAATATGACCTGCCATTTGCAGCGCCTCCAGGGGAGACCTTGACTCCCAAACTTCCCGTGGAATGGTCATTGGACTCGGTTGGATATGACCGGTTGAAAGAGGCCCTGGGCGGCCGATTGAAGCTGGACGCAAAGGCGATCGTGGGAGTCAGGCTGGGCCGATGGACGGAGACCGTTTGGTATTACGGCAGGGGCATCGGCGCAAGCGTCAGGCCGTAAACGGTCGGGCGGTGTCATGGATCTCATTTGCCTTGAAAGTGTAGGTGCGAATCTGCGTTCATTCTTGGATCAGGCGTTCGCTTTCGGTGTTTGGGCTACCAGGGGTGATACATGCCTCAGAATGGTTACCACGGCGTTGGTAGAGGCTAGAAGCATCACAGGTTTTGTTCTAGGCAAGTCAGGGCTAGGTGAGAACATTTGAGAGTCGGGATATCCTTGGATCGAGTGGAGAATTCCTATGGAGTCACCGGGCATTTGATGAGAGGTTTTGTGGAGTTGCATATGGACCTTCCGGCGATTTCGGGCATGGAGACACTCACTCATATCTGGGCCAGCTTTCATTTCTTCTTTCTCCAAGGCTTCTAAAGCGGAGCTCCTAATCAATATGTTATACGAATACCTAGCGTGATCCGAATTGCAAGACCCGCTACACTCTTCTTGGTCAATCATAATCACCTCAACAACCACGGTACAAGGCCCCACGACTTTTTTTCTGTGAGCTTGGTTATCCTCGAGTCTGAACGGCACTAGGGCTGGGCCCGTTGCAGTGGACCTTGGAGACACTCTAGATGGGGTTCGGGTAACGGTGTGTGGCTATAACGGCACTAGAAAGGGAAGAAGATGGAGATTTGACATATCGAGTTCCTGGATCTGGTGTCATGTGAGTGGGTTAAGACGCCCGCACTAGGTATCTGGGAATTTTGAGGTTCGCCATGGGTATTGCATATTCAAGATTGGTCAATTAGATACAACAAGATCGAAGGACGGTAAGAATGGGTTAGGACGCCCCATGGATCATTCTCTGACGTGCCGCTTCGCTCCCGAGGTCCATGGCGCGATATGCCACACGTAACATCGAGACGGTATGTTGTCGGCGACGTTGAGAATTCCTTGTGTAGAGTACTTGGATACCTAGGAAGGGGTCAAGAGTTGGGCAAGAGCAAGGGAAGTTGGACTAAAACCTGCTGTCGAGGCCAGATCTCATGTCGCAAAGCAGAGAGGCAGGAGACGGAACGGAGAGGCGGACGCGAGCGCGGTTGGGATATGCTTTGTCTATTTTCAAATCAGGACCTTTGCCTCTCTCATTTGCTCAGTAGCCTCTGGATCCATACACATAATTCTGTCCGAGGTAGGCGGGGTGTCAGCAAAAATCATCATTTAGAGACGAGGCGGCCGAATGACGGGATTTTATCCGACGGGAGTCCTGGATGGCTAGAAAGAAGCACAGCAAACGTCTACACGAGATGGGGAAATAATAGTTGTATCTCTGTATCTCAAAGTCCCGCGAGGTCGTTGGGTTTGGAGAGACCTTTGCCTCGTCTTGTGGTGAAGCTAGGCGCCAGGCGCCAGACAACCTCTCAGACAGCCGCTTGCCCCATTGGGGTGAGACGGGGCGCGGCGCAATGCAGCGAAAAGGAGACCGGCAGCATCACTGTCCACAGGCAATCACAGCCTGATTTGATGTGGACGAGGTCCATGCTCATGCTGTGTCCTGTCCATCACACGGCGTTTTCCTCTCTGCTCTTACCTACCAAGTTCAACGTGTTCTGGACGATCTCTGGTCTGAATGCTGGTTCTTTCCTGCCCGGGCCAGAAAGAGGTCAAGGCAACCTCCCTACCCCGCCCGCATGAACCCATTGATCGCTTCGACCCTCGAGGGGTTTTATCGACGCCCGCCGCGTCTCTGACCTTGAGGGAAATGCATCTTCATCAAGGTGGAACAAGCGCGGGCGTCCCATAGCTCCGAGCTTGCCGTGACTGCCGTCACTGCGGGGCGTGCGTTTTTCTGTTGAAAACCTCTGTTTTGGACCTTTTGGTACGTAAGGACGGAGTCAATTTTCACGGTTGTCGATGCACAGAAGCGAGCCAGTCCTCGGAAGCGCTCCCCGGCCATGGCAGACGGCCACTGGTGCTCGTCTGCTGGGTCAAAAGAGATGCATTCCAGGTTTTTTCACCTCCCAGCCTCCGGGGGTTGGACCTCTGTGGCTTGGAATTGAGGCTCGTTTCGAGCCTGCCTGCTCCTCAAGAAAGAAAGAAAATGACACGATGGGCGGCAGTCGCGACTCGAGCGACATCTTCCAAAAAGCCAAAACGAGAGAGAAAGCGTGCCTAGCACCGCAGTGATTTCAGGCTATTGCGCAGATTCATGATCGAGTCATGTCGGATGGGAGAATGAGACGGATCTTTGTGCCGAATACTGGCAACCGCGAAGTCGAGAAGACCTGGGGTTGCTCAATGGCTCATTCACGCTCCATCCCACTCCCACTTGGCCGCTGCTCTGCCAAGACCACCAGGTCCCGGGTACCTCGACGCTATCTTCAGGCTTCCCCCGCTTCCCGTCATTCTCGCGTCGGGACGTGCGTCACTTGATGGCGTCTCGAGTCACCCTGACCAGAATGCCCGGTGCAGCGGGTCACAGCGCGTCAGCTGGAGCCGTCACGGCACGACCCTCGGCGGTAACGGCCCAATGATGCTGGCTGCAGCATGCTGCTGCGAAGCTTAAAAGAGTCAAGGCCAGAGAGAACGCGACAACGAAAGAGGAAATGTACCTGCACATCGAGCGACATCCACCCTGCAAGCTGAGGTGGACATGCAGCACTGGCAAACACTGGAGCGACCTCATGGTTAGGCCGGTGCGGTTCCACACAACCACCTCCGGGATGCCGTTTCCACAGCCAAACTTCAACGAAAGCAACCTAGACAGCGATTCGGGTAGGGTTGTGTGATCGGAAACAAACCAAACTTCCACCCTTTGCATAGTGTGCCCGTTGTGGAGAGCCTCGAGGACATGGGAGTTGGGTTGGTAAATTAGCACCAGTTTGTTATTGCTTTCCAGAGAGGTTCCATCAGCGAGCCGGACGTCTTTCATGCACGTTGTTTGGCTTTTGCAGCCTCTTCCGCGTTGCAGGACGCGATGGGCCTTACCGTCATGTCTCCTGAGACAGGAGTCTGCCCCGCTCTGTTTTGTGTCGTTGGCCGCCCCTCTTGTGAGCAGTCCGTATTTTTTGTCCTCGTCGGATGCTTTGCTAGCCCTCCCAGTTGGAGGCGGATTCCCCGTTTGAGCTAACAAACCGGGACCTGTGGGACCGACCTCTGATGCCCCCGTCGAATGACTACCGTCGCCAGGTTCAACAGCCACTGAGGAGATTACTAGTTGCCGGTTTGACTGCCCTTCTTCCAATTACCCAATCCCCTGGAACGATTTTGGGTTGCGACGGCAGCCTTCTTTGCTTTTCCGATTCATTGGATCATCGTCGCATCGCGGCGCCCGGAAGGCTGACCAGAATACGGAGTACCTGCGTGATGATAACAAAACTCCTCTGTTGTACCCTGCCCCTCGGCTTGGCAACAGCCGACATCCCCAAGACGCTACCCATTGAGGAGCTCCCCAGTTCCATCATAGACACCCAGCCTGGGAAAGCGGAGCCGGGCAACCGTAACAGACTGCAGCGAATAAAATATAGGCTGCTCTGGAAATAACATTGAGCTCCACGCCGCCGTCTTCTGGAAACTTTGCATCCCACTCTCCCACTCTCCTCGTTTCTGGTAATTTTGTTGTTCACACTCGGATTACTAACACCTGAAGAGGCGATAATTTTGTCTTGTAAGCCGCCGGGAGCGCAACTTTGATCCCAGCGCAGGCAACCCGAAGGTCTGTGAAATTTTCTTCTGGTGAGTGCGACGGCTATTTCTTTCTTACCCCCTGCTGGAGACCCCGGCTCTTGGCCCAAATTGCACCCTCTCGAGAGCACCGCTCCTCCGAATCACTAGCGAGATTGGGGTCCCCTATCGTTTTCGAGAAGCCTGGGCCCCCGGCCCCATTGATTCATGCTAACAACCTATGGAATCTCACCAGCCAAGGGGCGGTCCTTCCCCTTTCCAATCCGATGATTGAACAAAAAAAGAGAAGCCCGCCGTTTTGTTTTCTCTTCTTCCAGTCTATGCAACCCATGAAGCAATCGGCCCCTTTCCCGATACTCTGGTCCAATCACTCCAGCCGAGTGTGATATTGACAGTTTTGCGACAAGACTTTGACAGAGGCAGTTGGCCCGGTCGCAGTCCAGGACCTTACAGACGGCAAGGCGGGAGCTCGCTACAGTAATCCAGCCCAGCGGGAAGCCTTCCGCAGTTATTCCTCGTCGCTGTCGAACCGAGCTTCGCCCTCTCCCCTCACCCACCATCCACGATCTCGGCGCTGTCGTTCTTCACTCTTTAGCCAGGCTCGCAACGGCCGAGTCGAACAGAGCAGAAGTTCGCACAACTTCTCAGGTTGTTCTTCGAAACCTCTCGTTCGTCGTCGCCTTCGTCGTCCTCGCATCTGCTGCATCAACCCACGCTAGCCTGCTGTCACGCCTGCGAACCCTTTAAGGCATCCACGACAGACCTCACCAACTCCTCCTCAGGCCCTGTCTACCACGATCCATCATCTCAATCTCTTCGCGTCGCTCTTTAACTTCGAGAGTAATCTCGTCCACTCCTTCTTGTCTTAATTATCGCCAGCCCTCCTTCCGCAGCGTAGCTTTGCCGCCTTGCCTCGATTGCTCCGCCGCCAATCCAAGCATAGTACTGCGCAGCTGCGACCACCAGAGACCGACTACAGGAGAAGCAAATTGGCAATCTCTACCACGACATTCACCTTGCTTTTTGATCCCCTGGATGTTCCAAGAATAGTGTATAGCTCTTTCAGAGAGCCCTCTCCACAAAGCTAAACCCGTCGAAACCTGCTCGGGCATGCGGGTTGACGTGTAACAAGCTTCGATCTTTCTCATCTAGCATTCGGGACCGACAGATTCTAGGGCCTGCGGCCGTGAACTGACACGATTGAATACTACGCCATGACTGTCGCGCACGATCTGACCCATCGGGGGTCAACAGCGGGCGTCAATGCGATGGCTCTCGAGGACAGGTTTGAAGTGTTGAAGGAGATTGGCGATGGCAGTTTTGGCAGTGTGGTTCTGGCGAGAGTGCGAAGCGCAGGTGCAACCAGCACCGTCCGCCGAGGCACAGTGGTAAGTTTGATTTTATCGTCAATTTTGCGAGGTGGGTATTGACTTTTTTCTCTCTCATTTTGCAGATCGCTATCAAGACGATGAAGAAGTCATTTGAGTCCTTCACACCTTGCCTGGAGTTGCGAGAAGTGGTCTTCCTCCGGACTTTGCCAGCGCATGCACACCTCGTCCCGGCGCTCGACATTTTCCTCGACCCCTTCAGCAAAAAGCTTCATATCTGTATGGAGTACATGGAGGGAAATTTGTACCAGTTGATGAAAGCGAGGGATCACAAGTGCCTGGATAACGCCAGTGTCAAGAGCATCCTGTTCCAGATCATGCAAGGTCTCGAACATATCCACGCCCATAACTTCTTTCATCGAGACATCAAGCCGGAAAATATTCTTGTCTCAACCTCTTCGCACATGGACTCGACGAACTCATTTCGGCGCTACTCGGCGTTGATGACTCCACCATCTACACCCCCCTCTTACACTGTCAAGATTGCTGATTTCGGCTTGGCGCGTGAGACGCACTCTAAATTGCCATACACCACCTATGTCTCAACACGATGGTATCGCGCTCCCGAGGTCCTGTTGAGGGCAGGAGAGTACTCATCACCAGTCGACATCTGGGCTGTTGGCGCCATGGCTGTCGAGGTGGCAACCCTCAAGCCTCTTTTCCCGGGCGGAAATGAGGTCGACCAGGTTTGGCGGGTGTGTGAGATTATGGGCAGCCCGGGCAACTGGTACAACAAATCCGGAGCTCGTGTCGGCGGTGGGGATTGGAGGGAAGGAACTCGTCTTGCTGGCAAACTTGGATTCTCGTTCCCCAAGATGGCGCCACATTCGATGGACACCATCCTCCAGGCTCCGCAATGGCCTTCGTCACTCAGCCAATTCGTGACGTGGTGTTTAATGTGGGACCCCAAGAACCGACCGACCTCAACGCAAGCGCTCGCCCACGAATATTTTGCCGATGCTGTCGACCCTCTTAGGCCTAAATCCTCAGCATCGAGGATACTTGGAAGGAAGCACTCAGATCTCGGTCGTGGAAAGGATTCGACCACTTCTACCCCAACTTCCTCGAAACCCTCGTGGTTCAGAAAATCCCTAATCGGTCGTTCGGATAGCACCGAGGCTGTCGCCGCGCCTCAATTCACACCAAAGGAGACGCCTACTCCGGCCCCGGCTCCCCGACCCCCAGTTGCGGTGCTACCGGAGGTGGCCACAATTAAAGCTAAGCCGACAGCTGGAAAGAGGACAACCTGGACCAATGGACCATCCAATGTTGCTCCGATGCCGATTCTGCCCACTATCAGACCCATCTCACCCTTGTCTGACGCCGTCACTGCCCAGGCCAGGACACCTTACAATGACGCTTACGGAAACTCTTCGAACAAGAGTCTCCCTGTCGAGGAGAAAAGCTCCAAGAAGATTGGTCGTCAATTATCTGTCAATTCAAGCACAAATCACTACGCTGAGATCCACAGACAGCAGGCCGAGCGCGCCTTGAACGGTGGTTCTGGCCTTGCTTCTCCACCAAGCACACAAAAAGAAGGCTTTTTCTCTCACCTCCGTAAGAGAGCCAGGAGGTTCTCCGGAAGGCACCAAACCCCAATCTCACCGACGTACGACGACATTGAAGCCCAAGCTGGCTGTGGCCCTTTCGGAAGTCAACGCTCCTCGATGGTCATTGATAGCCACGTTCCCCCGGCTCCCATTGCCAAGGACACATATGAGTCACTCGACAAGACTTTACAACAACAGAGACTCGATATCCCGCCTGCTCCTCCAGCTCACAACGTGTCTCCAAGCAGCACCTTAAAGCGCCATCACTCCCTCCCTCATCACCAGCCGAGGTCTGTGGACAATCTCATGCTTGCGGCTCGTGGATCTGGGCCAATATCCAGTCGGACTAGGAGGGCCCAGGCCACACAAGGTGTACATCAATACGACGCTCCAGATGAAGAAGACGAACTTTTGGACGAGGTTCTCACGTCGACACGTCGGGCCATGACACGACTCGAGAGAGACCCGAAGCCACTTAGGCAGTCAGCTAGCAACCTCGGCCTCTCGAATCCGTACCCGACTCCATCGCCGTCCGCTAGCGGTCATGCTGTGCTCTTTGGCGATGGGCAGGAAGCTGTGACTCCCAAGCCACTTGACCTCAACAAAAAGGCATCCGAATACAAATGGCCCACGCCTCCCTACGACGAGAGTGATTGGGCTGCGTCAGCATCAGCGAGCATCTGGGCGGCAGGAAACCGTTTTTAAGTCAGGCACACTGGGCGGCTTTCTGCAATGTTTATTCAAAAATCTTGTCTGGTCAGGCGTTGGGCGTTCTCATTTAGGGTGGCGGGCCGGTATCGTACAATTGGGTCACCATCACTCCCTTCCTTTTCCGAATTCTTTTCTCGACCCGTTATCTATTCTATTTTCAGTTTTCGGCTGCTGTCCAGGTAGCCGGCGCCGTTTCTCGACAACAAGTTTCTCGCATGATGGCTTTCCAGTCAGTTCCACGAAAACTTCTTTGCTCTCAATACCCCAGATCCCGATCTTTTCAGAAGGCTGGTTTTACTTTTGTTCACCTTCCTACGAGACGGGCTAATATGTTTTTTCTTCTTTGTGTTTTGTCACCGAAAATACCCCCATATAGATTGACAGGTTGCCAGTCATGTAGCAGTAGCCGGGCCGGGTCATCGTTGGCCGCAAGAGTTATTTCTTGTTCTCATTTGAACGTCTGTTCCACAGGAGAGGGACAAGTTGCATTTCCTTTGTCACACAAGTCGTCGGTTGGTCTGGCTGGGGTCGAGGAACGGAAGGGTCTTTTTTCCTTCGCCATTTCGTGAGAAGGGGAGATTCGAAGGATCACAAGAGCCATCGTCGCACGAGATCTGTTTGATCTTACATCCATATACATTTTCTTGCCTACATAGTGTCTCACAAAGTGATGGAGTTTCGTCTGAATACGGTCGGGCGACGAGTCTCATTCTTCCCACACTGCGCATGTGCCGTGGATGTCAGTTTGCTGGCCTGTATCACGGAGAAATTAGTGGCTTGCATACTCTGTACAGTCCAAACGACTTCAGATAGGCATCATCATTTCCAAGTTGGCTACAAACTCCCTTGCCTTTGTAGCTGCCTGGGATGCACGAAATACTGTCTGCCGGAACCATACCTTCGGACAGCTGATTGCCCCATCTGGATGGTTTTACCTGCTGACGACCTCCCATGGCCCAATACGTCACCCTGGCTCCCCGAGCGTGGCAGTCGGCGCCAGCTGCGAGGAAGCTTGGCAGCAGTATGTTCAAACACCGTGACAGGCAACAGCTTTTTGAACACGACCATTTGCCCAAGTCCCAATCCCCAGAGAAAAGTCTTGTTCCTGGCTAAATCACACAAGCCGAGTTGCTTGCGTAGCGGCCTGCAGGTCGATGTTTGCCTCAACACGTCATGCACACGCTTCGCGTGTTCTTTTTCATGAAATGGCCTCAAGGCAACCAGAGGAGAGTTCTGAAGTATGCCTGGGGGAGAGCCTCACAGGGCGGGACAAAATTGAACCCCTCCCCGCTCCATTGGATGGGTTTGCTATTAACATCGCTCCCACCCCCCGCTTCTCAGCCCCACCAGCCAACCTGTTACAGCGTGAGCACTGCCCACCGGCGGACTTGTGGCCGGCGACTGGGTGACTGAACGGCGGATCCTAAACTCCTCGGCGTTGACGCGATCCATCACCACGCAAGCGAAAAGTGTCCCTTATTCTCGAAGACAAAACATTTCGAGTCCTCCCCGAGACTCAGGCTGAGCCCGCGACGCCCTGGTCCCACCTCGGCTAGGTACCTTGCCTGTCCAGGAAGCTCTTTTCTGCTGCATGGCACGAGCCTGAGCGGGAAAGTGCGGGGGACCATCAAGCCGGACACAGGACGACTTTTGTAAAGGAGGAGGAGAGGAGTGATAACCGCCGTAACCATGAGCATCAATCTGCCGATCCATCAGCCATCGCCGAGCCAGAGGAACCGCGACAGCAGGAACTACTTCACAAACAGCAGCGTCGCGTCCCCCTCATCGACGGAGGCTATCAATGGGCCTGTGAGAGAGCCTGCGAGGGAGCCCGTTCCCGTCAGTGACCGCCTCATCGTCGGTGTTGATTTTGGCACGACATTTTCAGGGTCAGTTTCACGCCCTCGTCCTATTCCTGTTATCGCGCGTATCCGTCACTTGACCGATTTAATCTCTAACCTCGCAACAGTGTCGCCGCCGTGTACACGTCGACCCCCGATGACATTGAGATCATCAAGACATGGCCGGGCGGAAACGGCATCACGTCGGACAAGGTCCCGACCGAGATCATGTACGACTTGCCCGTCAAAGCCACCGGCGGCACTCTACCTACGGTAAAATGGGGCTTTCAGTTTAAGCCCGAGGAGTCGCGCCTGCGCTGCATCAAGCTCTTCCTCGACCGCTCACAGAAGTTGCCCTTCTATGTTAGCCCTTTGGAGACAGCGGCGCAGCTCAAACGCTTCAACAAAACTGTTGTCGACGCCGTCAGCGACTATCTAACCCAGATCTACAAGCACACGATGGACACGCTGACGCGCCGCTACGGCGAGTCCTTTATGGCGTCCACCAAGGTCGAATTCGTCTTAACCTGTCCGGCCGTCTGGTCCGATGCCGCCAAGAACACGACCCTGCAAGCGGCCGAGAGGGCAGGCATGGGCGCAAAATCTCAGATTCAGATGATCAGCGAGCCCGAGGCTGCTGCAGTCTACACCCTCAAAGCCATCCAACCTAATCACCTAAAGATCGGGGACAACTTTATTGTTTGCGATGGCGGCGGCGGCACGGTCGATTTGATTGCATACAAGATTGTGTCTCTCAAGCCCCTCCAAGTCGAGGAGTCAGCTGTCGGCACCGGCGGGCTCTGCGGAAGCGCTTTCCTCAATTACAGATTTGAGGAACATGTGAAGAATCGACTGGGGGCAAGTCGATTTAATGAGATGAAGGTAAAGAAGGGGAAGACGTGGCAAATGGGGCTGCGCTACTTTGAGGAGTTTGTAAAGCGTAATTTCAACGAGGATGAGCATACTGAGGTGAACGTGCCGTATGTTGACCCAAGAGTTTTGACAGTTTCTGAAGTGCGTATGACTGATGCGAGACTGGCAGTTTCCCCGGCCTTCCTGACGACGAATCAATCGGGCTTGACTCGGGCTTCCTGGTCATGACGGCCGACCAGATCAAGGACATTTTCGAACCAGTTGTCAAGGAGGTGTGTGATCTCGTCCAGGGTCAGGTCGACAGTCTCCGGGCCAAAGGGGGCATCGTATCCGGCATCATCTTAGTAGGCGGCTTCGGACAGAGCGATTACCTCTACCGGAAGCTGAAGAACCACTTTGCCAGCGCTGCGCCACCGCCTTATAGTGAGAGACCGACGCATTCTAGTGCCGTTGCTCACGAAGAGCAGGGGTCGGTTGAAGTTATGCAACCTGTATACGCATGGACGGCCGTCGTCCGTGGCGCTGTTTTACGGGGGCTTGAGGGCAACATGGTTATTTCCCGCAAAGCACGCATGCACTACGGGACATCGTATGCGACTGTCTACGATGAAGAAAAACATTCTGTTAGCGAGCGATACTGGTCACCACTTTGGGAGCGCTGGATGGTCTCAGATCGTATGCAATGGCATATTGCCAAAGTGAGTTATCGACCTCTCACTCTCTCGCCGCGTAGTACGCTGACGAAACACAGGGTGAGGCGATATCCCCACTGAGCCCCATCGCATTCCACTATACAAGGAATTTCCGCCCGGGCCAATCTCTCATAGTTACCGATGACCTTATCGCCTGCGAAGCGGATGAGCCGCCCAAGGCGTACACGCGAGACCTTGTCCACGTCTGCACACTGACGACGGACCTAAGTGCTGTACCTCGGAGCCTGTTTACTCGCTTGACAACGACGAGAGGGGTTGAGTTTGACAACCTAGATTTCACTCTCGAAATGATCGTTGACAGTGCCGGGTTAGGTTTCGAACTCAAGGTAGACGGTGTGCGCTACGGCAGGGTAGATGCTGAGTTCCATTAGGAGTGTGATGCAGTTATTGGCCAGTGTTACGATAGGGGATATCCGTAGCTACAGCTCGGTGGTTCACTGAGTAGGAATACTGAAGGAGGGCTCAGTCTCATGCGACTGAGAGGTGACATTTCCGGGTAGCCAGGCGTTGCAGGTGGCAAGCGTTTGGTTTAATACGTTAGAAATAATGAAAACGAAGTGGGATATCCAATCTGGGCACGACTCAAGTTTGACAACACTGGGGGGGGACAAAGAGTTACGGTCTTCCTGTCGGTAATTGGCTCACGAGATCACACACAACCAGCATGTGGTACCACTTCACCAATGATCCCCTGCGCGGAAGACCGACCACATGTGAAGAAAAGCATCCATGGCGCCTCATCACCGACTTCTTCTGGCGTGTGCATGGGTTTGAGTCCTTACTCTCGACGCTGCCTTTTTTTTTGCCGCGTACAAGACGGAAATTCAATTATATCACGACAAACATTCTCCCGTCCGCCCGTCACCCTATCAGGTTGACGCACCCCACATGATGGAACTTTTGCGTTGCGTAGGTAGGTACGCTTAGAGATTTACAATCCGGAAGGAAGGTAGCACGGGCACACCAAACTTAGGAAAACAACGTGAGCACATTTTCCCGGTTTGCATGTCATCGAGCGTCAATACCTTCAGGAAAGGAGGACTGCACTGCACTGCCACACTTGGCAGGTGAGTGAATGTATCCACGGGCGAGGGTAATGGTGGTAGAGACTGCTATTAGGGGTGTGAAATGTAGGGGACAGTTGCGAGTGACCTATGAGAGGGAATTGAAATCTTAGGTGGGCGACAATGGATGTGGTGAGTTTAGGTTAAAATACACCACATCATTGGATAACAGATGGTAGTGACTGTATGGTGTTGATAAAAAAAAACTGAAGGGCGTGCTGTTGTGCTCCTGAAAGTTGTGTACCTAGGTACCTTACCCTTCGACTTTCCATCCAGTTATTGCCGAGCTACGCCGCGTTACCAGAATCTTACATTTACCGCCAAGATGTTATTTACTACATGTGACTCGTATCGTTGTTGACAACTTCAGTGTGAGGAGTGCTAGTGCGTGCCTTGCCGCTGTAGCGGTTCTGATTCTGCCATCAAGGAGGATGGACAGGCAGGGCTAAAAGAAAATTATGGCTCGACGCGTGTTCCCGTCCGCCTACTTCGAGGGAAGCACGTAAGTTCATTTCGCGAAAGAAATGCACATGTTTTCATATGAATGAAGGTGTCATCCTCCCATCGGAAGGAGCGGCGAGGCTCATTACCAAGGCTCGCGCCCTGCAGAGTGATGGGTGACTTTGCCACGCTGCAAACAAGGCTAAAAAATGTGGATATCTCGGAGCGAGCCACTTAGCTAGCAGTCACACATACCTTCCCCCAAACTTCATAGTCGCCTCTCGAGCGGTGAGCTCCAGCTGGTTCCTTCCCGCCGTTTCATGCCGTAATCTCCAATGAGAAACACGCCCAGTCTTGAATGTACTGGACCAAAAATATCCCATTTGCTAAAATCTGCCTAGCTTCTTTTTAAAACGGACCTAGCTGCGAAAATGCCTTATTCCAGAGGGACTGGCCCATTAACCTAAGGGTCATCAAACAGAAATACGGGTGGATTTCCACCTGGTCGTGTTTTGCTTCTCTCTTCTCCGTCAAATGTCCTATTGAGCTCACACCGCCAGAAATTTCCATCCGCCAAAGCACAACACTTCCCAACGACACCGAGGTGCTCATACCCCATCTCTAACCACACGAGGAAATGAAAATCCAAGTGGCTAATGGACCCACCAACAAACGACCATAATAAAGCCTAGTATGAGATGAGATATCGGCCGGATCAATCATAGAGGGGAACCTCTCTGGTTCCACCCATCACCGAAGCGCCTCACCGGGGGTATCTCCAACAACTGTCCAACAACAGAGATGACACAGAAGAAGAATATGAGATACCATTTCAAAGAAAAAAAGAGCGCGCCCGTTCATTGGGGGATTCGGGACTACCCCTCATGCTGCGGCTCCGAGGCCTAGCCTTGCATAGCTTTCACCTGCATTGCATCCACCAGGTCCTGGAACCGGAGTAACCACAACACCTATCCGCGAGGCAGCATCATCGGCTCGATTCTCCCCAAGAAAGCAGTGCAGGAGTAGGTCGGTCCTCTGCATGCCAGCTCATCTCCCCTCCCAGCCCCCCAAACCCCTTTGCCCTTTTCCCATTCCGAACTTGTCACCGACCCGACAAAAAGACGAAATACATTTTGGACGGTGAGTGACCGCCAGGAATACTATCCAGGCAAGAAAGGAAGATGATCCCTCGCACCCACTTGAGAGGGGTTTCGGGACCGCACAGTGATGCCTAAGGCTCCTCGGCCCGGTCAGACGCCGAGTTTTTGGTGGGGAAATGTCCGCAAGCTGTATGAGACGACGCGTCACTCGTTGGGGAGTCGTCATATTCCAGGTACTCACATCACCTCCTCCTCCTGCGGTGGTTGCGCTCACGGTCCTCCCTCGCCTGATTGTGGACATGAGGCTGCGACCTGGTGCCGTATCTTGACGATCTTGAATCGTACACCGGGTCGTCTTCAGGCAGTTGGTAAGAAGGCGGCAGCTCGGTGTATTGCATCGCGCTGTTATATATCTCATCAGAGAGTAGACCGATGTCATGCAAATGCCTGACCATGAAGAAGTCGGGCCGCATGCCCTCAAGGGTCTGATCGTCCCTTCGAATATGCTCGCCAATATGGCGCATACGCCTCTCAAAATTGGCGCGGCGGCCGCTGGTACATTCGGCAACGAAGTTGTCGCAAAACCAACACACGACTTGGTACGGGAGGTCGT
>Ga0247763_1000158_pt1 | contig 35031 bp, 25 predicted proteins | sample UWRJL141409B4_FD_179926 | JGI IMG/M metagenome (GOLD analysis project Ga0247763, IMG submission 179926) | Plant litter microbial communities from Arlington Agricultural Research Station in Wisconsin, United States - UWRJ-L141-409B-4 | ecosystem: Environmental > Terrestrial > Plant litter >... | reverse complement strand
CGAGCTCCAGGACTGCTGTGATTGGCGATGGCAGGCGATGCCTGGAAACCACCAAGGCTCCCCGTCATCCCGCTGGCCCCCTCGTGCCAAGAGGCGCGGCCGCGCAAATCGAGACGGCTCGACCCATCCACCAGCCTGCAGCCCTGCGGCCAGTTTGGGTTTCTGATACATGTTGGACCAACCCCAGCCCTTGACCGTGATTTTTGCTCACACCTCCTGTCGTCCTGTTCCACTCCGAAACCACCATCTCAACTCGGGTCTAGGACTCGACCTTGGTGTTTGCCCAATAATCAGTCACATACTCCTCGATCAAAGATCCGGCCGACCTCGCACCCGCAAACCAGCCTCGAGCCCGCGAGTACCCGAACCAGGTGGCCCCCATGCTGGCCCCTCACCGAGCGTCCTCGGCCACGAATCCTGCGCCAGCTGCTCTCTGTGCCATGCGGCCCAGCTCCTGAGCTCCGTGCTCTGATTTCTTTTCTCTGTTTGATACCCATTTCCCACCGCCGTTTTCCTTTGCCCATACGAATAATAGACCCCGAGTCGATCGGCCGCGCCGCCGTCATGGCACCTCCCCCGAAGCTCGGCGCACCCACGATCGACGCACCCACGTCATGGCTCTCGCTCGAAAACGAAACGATGGAAGATAAGTTATTGGCCATTGTAGCTGGGGTCTTGAAGATGGACAAGGGACGGGTGCGCGTGCAGGATTCCTTCAGGGAGCTTGGCGGGGATGAGGAAAGTGCTGCCGCTGTGAGGCGGGCCTGTCTCGATGCCGGCATGGACATAAGGGCGGATGAGATCCTCAGATGTGCCACCCTGGCCGAACTCCAAACATGCATCGTGCCCTGTGCCCGCCGCTCGCGACCGATTGAAGCTGTCGAGCCCGTTATGGTTGCTCCCATTGGTATCCACCAACTCTCCGCAAAAGACGCAAAGGGTCATTCCCGAACATCGAGTCGTGGCAGTCAGGGAAGTTCGGTGTCGCAAAATGCGCAGCGGACTGAGCTTGAGCGGTTGCTTGCTGTCCACAATACTGTTGAAAGAATATCAACAGTGCGACCAAAGGCTGGTTTGCTGGAGGGCAGGCTCATCGCGCTGCTTACGCTCTCGGGCCTGACGTCGCCGGAGACCAAAGCCTCAGTTCCAATCAACCTCATTCCTCAGTCGCACGCGCTGTACGCCGGAACACAGTTAATAACGTTCAAAAAGACAATCCAGGGAGCCCTGCCGAACGAGTGCATACCGGATGCTTGGATTGTCATTGATCGAATGCCAGTCAACGAGTCCAACGAAATCGACACACGACGCCTCCGAACATGGACCCAGAACATCAACAACGATATTCTCCAGCAAGCCCTGAGCTTAGAGAACCAGGAACCTCTGGAACCCGCCACAACCGGTATGGAGAAATCTCTCCAGAGGCTGGTGAGCAAGGTTCTCGACCTACCACAGACACAGATCGGCGTCAATCTCTCCTTCTGCCAACTTGGTGGCGACGAGATGACTGCGATGGAGCTTGTAGCGCGGTGTAAGCACGAATCCATCTACCTGAGCACAATAGAGGTCCTCGAGTCAACTACGCTGGCAGAGCTTGCTGCGCTCGCAGCATCGCGGGGCGGCTTGGCACACAAGTGGGATGAGGAAACACTAGACATCTTCGACCTCTCACCAATGCAACATCTTTACTTTCAGACTGCCATGGGCGGCGATCCCAGGAAGCGATCTTCGTCGGATGGTTGTTACCGTTTCAACCAGAGCTTGCTACTCCGATTCAAAACGGAGTTTACCATGGAGGATATTCAGGCCGCCATGGAGGCCGTCGTGGGCCATCATCCGATGCTGAGGTCACGATATAGCCGCGGTCTCCATGGCTGGGTCCAAAGGATCCTTCCCGATGTTTCGAGCTCCTACAGCCTCTCTCACGCGACGATAACATCGGAGCGTGAGCTCGAGGTCATCATCGAGAACACGCAACGGTCCATCAACGTTGAGACAGGACCCGTGTTTGCTGTCGACTATTTGACCACCCACGATGGCCAACACATGATATACCTTGCAGCCCATCATCTGGCCGTGGACCTCACCTCTTGGCGCGTCATCATCCATGATCTGGATGAACTTTTGGAGAATGGGAGCTTGTTGTCCCAGAGGTCTATGCCATTTTACAAATGGGTCGACATCCAGAAAGGCTCTGTTCAGGGACTGGAGCCTAGAGATTTACTCCCATTCCCGGTTCAACCTGGTGATTACGCATACTGGGGCCTCCAAGGGATGCCGAACAATTATGGGGATGCCCTCGAAGTCAGCTTTACCCTCAGTCAAGAACTAACATCACTCCTCCAGAGCTCCTGCAACCAAGTATTTAGGACCGACTCTGTCGATATATATCTTGCCGCTTTGATGTTATCGTTTGCGCAGACTTTCCACGACCGGTCGGTCCCGGTAGTCTGGAATCAGGAACACGGAAGGGATGCTTGGAGCCGCGATGTCGACATTTCCGAGACTGTGGGGTGGTTCACCTCTCTGTGTCCCATCAACGCCAAAGTCGAGAGCTCAGATGACTTTGTTGGAGTCCTTCGCCGCCTCAAAGATACGAGACGGTCGATCCCAACACGCGGCTCTCAATACTTTGCTTCACGCTTCTACAGCTATGGCAAGACAAATCTCTTCACACATGACTGGCCGTTTGAGATTATCTTCAGCTATGCCGGATCATTGCAGAATCTGGAGCGGGATAACGGAGTGATGGAACAGCTGGCTATTCCAGGCAGAACACTGGCGTCCAAGACCTCGGACATTGGATCAGGTGTTGGCCGAATTGCGCTGTTCGAGGTCAGCGCTATGGTGGACCAAGGAAGTGCCAAGATCAAGTTTCTTTACAGTCGCTTCTCCAAGGATCAGACTCGGATCTCTCAGTGGATACAGAATTACGAACACCTCCTGCTCGAAGCGATTGGGCGGTTGAGATATCACCCTCAAGAGCTGACGCTATCTGATGTCCCTTATCTCGATGTTAGCTACGAGGGGCTGGCCAAGTTCAACAAGCAGCGGCTGACTGCTCTCGGGCTCCCTACCGTCCGCGACCTCGAGACCGTTTTCCCGGTCACCGCCGTACAACAAAGCATCCTGATCAGCCAGTCCCAACGACCAGAAGCCTGTTATTTGCACGCCATCTACGAATTCGCATCCCCGAGCGGCGACCCCATTGACACGGCTAGGATCTGCGCAGCATGGCAACAGGTAACACTGAGACATCCGGCACTGAGGACAGTCTTTACCGAGAGCGTCAGCCAAACAGGTCTTTGGGACAAGGTCATCTTGCGGAGAGCATCCCCGGAAATGCTATTTATCGATACAGCCCCAGCAGACGACCCCGTCTACGAACTCTGCAACCTCCCGTACCTCAGAGCATCAGATAACAAGCCCCTCCACCGCCTCACGGTCTGCAAGGCTCCCACCAGGACCTTTGTTAAGCTCGACATCAGCACTGCGCTCTGCGACTCAACCAGCATTCACATCCTCTTTCACGACCTCCGCCGCACTTATGCTACAGAGCGGGCTATCATTGACCCCGCCCACTTCTCTTACCCGCAGTATCTCCAATTCCTCAAGGTCGCCCGCCATGAGTCCAGTCTCGACTTCTGGCGGGACAGGCTGCTCAACGTCAGCCCCTGTTTCTTCCCCAAGCTGAGCATCGCACCAGACGAGCAACGGTTTGCGAACGCCTGCCTGGATCTGGAGATCACCTCATACGACCTTTCGGCTTTTGCCAGAACCCAGCGAACCTCGGTAGACGCAGTTCTTCGTCTTGCCTGGGGTCTTGTCTTGCGATGCTTCACCGGATCCAACAGTGTATGCTTCGGTTACCAGACTTCGGGGAGGGACGATTCGATCGAGGGCATCCGACATGCTGTAGGCTCTTTTGCCAACACAATAACGTGCAACTACGATCTGCTGGCTTTCAGTCCGTTGAGCCTGGCCCTGCAGATGGTAGATCAGCAACTGGCGGCTTGTCTGCTGCACCAGAGCTTCACCATGGCCGAACTGCGACATGCCATGGGTATGAAGGGCACCGATCGTCTCTACAACTCCTGCTTAACCTTCACCGAAGAACCGGGCGGCCTCAATAGCAAGTTCACAACCAGAACCAACTTTGAGCTCAAGGCGATTTCGTTGCAGCAAACTTTCGATGTAGATGTTGTCATCAACACGCGATTTTCGTCTGGCAGACTGACGGTCGACATCGGTCAGCGGATCATGCCGCCTGAACAGGCATTGAGCGTGGCAAACACTTTCGGAAAAGCTGTCCGCTCCATCCTCGCCACGCCAAACGCGACGGTTGGCCAGCTTGATCTATTCACCGATCGGGACTACGCCCAGATCTTGGCCTGGGATTCGGGATCTAAGCAAAATGCCACTGCCGACAGCGTGGTTCACGAATTAGTGGCCAAGCAAGCCACCTTGCAGCCGCATTCTCAGGCCATCTGTTCCTGGGATGGCAATTTCACGTATGAGGAACTGGAGGAAGAAGCAACGAAGCTCGCTCATTACCTGGTGGATCAGGGTGTTGGCTCTCATACCGTTGTGCCAGTCGCTATGGAGAAATGTCGCTATGCGCCCCTGGCCATGCTCGCCGTCCTCAAGTAAGCCTTGTCTTGATTCTCCCCTTGGCAGTCCTTTGCCATTCGTGCTTGAAGCTAATGGTATGTACAGATCCGGAGCGGCTTTTGTTCCCGTTGATGCTCTGGAACTCGGCATGATCCAGCCCATCTTCGAGCGACTCAACTCGAGGGTGGCGATAGCGTCAGAGGAAGCAGCGGCGGTTCTCGGCAACCTTTTCGATAAAGTTGTGACAGTATCGCCCGATTTCATGAGACACTTGCCGGGCGACAAGGGACAACTGAACTCGATGGCTACCCCTGCTGACCCCGCATGCATAATCTTCGTTCCCACGTCGTCGAACGAGGCTCGGGGTGTATCGTTTAGCCACGCGGCGCTGTCCACGACCCTTCTCGGACAGGGACCTGCCGCGCGAATATCTTCGCTCAGTCGTGTGATGCAACTGTCGTCATTTAATGTGGACGTGTGTATCTCTGAGATATTTGTGCCGCTGGCTTGCGGCGGATGCGTGTGCGTTCCTTCGCCAAGCGAACGACTTCGGGACTTCGCCGCTGCCGTCAATCGCATGCAGGTCAACTGGAGTTACATGACCCCCCTGCTATCGCGCAAGGTTGACCCCGCGCTTGTCCCATCGCTCAAGGCTGTCTGTTTCCGAACCCGGAGCCTGGATGAGGACACGTTCAATGCCTGGCACGGGAGAGCCAATGTCATACTTGCCTATGGACCCCAGGATGTCTGCCCGCTCGGCATCAGCTTCCTCGAAGCACTGGGCCCACACCAGCTCAGAAGCCTAGGACGGCCCTTCTCGGGAACCCTCCTCATTGTCAACCCGGAGGAGCCAAAGAAACTCATGCCCATCGGCGCAGTGGGCGAACTCGTCGTTGAAGGGCCTACTCTTGGTTGCTACTACCCTAACAGGGAATCCATGATAACGCCCGCAATGACGCCTCCGGGCGTCATGCCTAGCTCCAAGAATCGATATTTGAGGACGGGCCACCGGGCGAGATACACCGAGGGCGGCTTGATGGAGTTCATCTCCAGCAGCCAGCGCGAAGCGGCAGGCTCGAGCGACAGGGCGACCAGTATTACCGATGTGGAGCAACATATCCGGCGTTGCCTCGGCCAAGGTCTCGACGTGGTTGTGGAGACAATGTCTTTCCGAGGTTCAAAGTCTGATACACTCCTCGCGGCTTTTGTGGAACTTGGTGACAAGTTCTTTGAGAGCGACGAAGATCTCATGGCACTGAGTCCGGCGATCAGGGAGCAAATCTCGATGGCCAAGCAGATTGTCGAGACGGGCTTGAAACACGTCCTCCCGCCGTCCATGGTTCCATCCATCTACATCCCGGTCAAGTACCTTCCCGTTACACCGTCTCTCAAGGCGAACCGCCGCCGTCTTCTCAAGATGGTGCAGGGCATGTCGAAAGAGCAGCTCCTGGCGATCTCCACATTCCCCAAGTCGAGAGACGCGAAACTCCAACATCTCAAGCCGCTGCCGCTCACACAGAGCGAAGAGCAGATGAGGAGCTTGTGGGCCAAGACTCTTGGTATCGAAGAGACTGCTATTGGGGCTCTGGACACGTTCTACGGACTTGGTGGGGATGAGATCCTGGCAGCGCAGCTGGTGGCGGCCTGCCGTAACGAGGGGCTCTCCATCCCCATCGCCGACGTGATTGCAAAGACATCGCTGACCGAGCTTTGCCGAGCCGTTGTCATGACCGAGTACCCGCAGTCGGCAGTGCCCTCCCCGGTTCCCACGGTGGCCGTCCTCCCCGGAGCTACGACTGCGAGCCCAACGGCGGTTAAGGAGGCCTTTATCGAGAAAGTCATTGCCCCAAAGATTGGTGTCGAGGCAAGCGCCATCAAGGACGCTGCCGAAGCCTCGACAGTCCAGATCCGGAGCATCGAGACTGGCATGCTCAGAGGTCGGGCCAACATCAACTACCTGGTCTTCAATTTTACCGGCCCTGTCGACGCTAAGAAACTGGAAGAAGCATGCATGACGCTGATGACAATTCATCCCATGTTGCGCACTGCCTTCATCCCTTACAACCGCCGTGTATACCAGGCCGTCATAAAGTCGCCCAATATCGAGTTCAGGAAGCAGTTTGGCGCGGCCTGGCGCTTGGCGAACATGACAGAGAAAACCATCCGGAAAGATCAGTCATCCGCCATTGCTTTCTGCACTCCCATGACCAAGTTCATGTTCATTGACGGTGGAAAGCAGTCGACGCTTGTAGTGCGACTGTCCAAAGCCCAATACGATGACCTCTCGATTGCCCTGTTTGTCAAAGACCTTAAGAGACTGTACGACACCAACCAGAACCCACCACGACGACCGACGTACTGCGACTTCATGCGGTCCGCCCAGGTTGCGAACTCACAGGGAGCCGAGGGTTACTGGAAGGCACTGCTTGAGGGTGCGTCCATCACACAAGTCGTGAGCCACACACGTCCCTACCAAGTATCATCCAACGCCAAGACGATCCGCCAGTTGATGCCGCTTGGTTCCCTCTCCAGTCTGGGCATATCTTTCGAGACGGTCCTGAAAGGCGCATGGGCCATGGTGCTTGCCAGTCTGTCTGCATCATCTGATGTTGTCTTTGGGGAGCTCATCGACGGCCGCAATGTAAGGCTCAGCGGTGGGCACTCGGTCGTCGGAGTGTTGGGCCCGACCATCAACACGATTCCTGTCCGCGTCCAGTTCCCCGACGACCCCCTCACGCCGCTCAGCCTCCTCCAGTACATCCATGCGCAGCGCATCTCGGGCATTCCGTTTGAGAACATGGGAACACTCAATATCGTGGAGCGGTGCACTCCCTGGCCCTACTGGAGCCGCTTTAGCTCTGTGGTGCAGCACCAGTACGAAAACACGGCCATCAACCCTTCCGAGCCCAAGTCATTCCATCTCGGTTCGGCTGTTTGCAAGTTTACTGTCATGGAGGCCAAAGCCCAGGACGTTCCTGATCTCTTGGTCAAATCCATCGTGCGCGGGCCTGGGCGCATTGAGCTATCCGTTACCTTTTGCGCCGATCGGGTCCCTGAGGCCTTTGCCGACCACGCGCTGCGTATGCTGTGCGCGACTGTTAACCTACTCACCAGCGTCAGCATCATGCAGCCCATCATTCCCCCCGGCCAGCAGTATCGAGGCATGCAAAAGAGCATTCCCCTCCCCCCCAACTCACTGCCCCCGTCATCGACGGGTGGGCCTGATGCCGAGGCCGCCAAATCGCTCAGCCAAGACCAGACACACGCCATCCAGGCCATGATTGCCCAGACGTGGACATCCGTACTGAATCCCCGGGTTCTCGGTGTTCCCGAAGATCAAGTCCATAACGCCGCCTTCTTTGACCTCTGGGGAAGCCTTATTCCAGCCGCTCAGCTGACGGCCCAGCTCAACCGTGACATGCCTCGGCTAGGATTTACGGGCATCGACACCGGCGCTATTAAGCTCACAATGGAGGAGATTATCGAGAACCCGACAATGCTGAAACAGTTTGAGCTTATCGCGACCAAGGTTCGAGACCTGTATGTCAGCCCTGGCCAGAAGCCAAAGGACAAGGAGCCGGAAAAGAATGTGGACGGCATCAAGTCTCTTCCGCTGCGAAAGAAGCCAACAGTTATTGTATCGGCTTCGACAGCGGCTTTGGGGAGCCGAATCCGCCGACTAGCCAGCACCGTAACCCGATCGCCCATCTCCAGTAAACCGTCCACCCCGTCATTTTCGACGAGCGCACCAGCATCTCCAGTAGCTCTAGGCATAGCATCGGCTGTCCAGCATCTCATATCCCCAATCTCGTCGCCGAGAATCGCAGTCACACCAGCGCCGGCGACGGAGTCGGAGCTGGCCGCTACCACGACCAGCCCCGTCGCCCGCGACCCCCCGCAACTACCAAACCTTCCGGTATTCGGAACAATCGAGGAAGAACCCGAAATCCTTGGCTCAGTGACGCTTATGCCACGAGAAATGAGCGCCAGCTCGATGGACAGCATGACGGACGGGAGCAGCGCTAGCAGCCGCCATAGTGCAGAAGACGACGGAGACCGCTCGGTGTCAAGCCCTCCAGAATTTCGCGGCGAGGAAGACGATATCGTCAGCCCATTAAGTGCTGTGAGCCCCAACAAACGCTTCTTCGAACCCATTCGACCCGGATCTATGAATCCCAGCCCCATTTCGAGTCCTCGCATCACGCCACATTCTCCACCCATTGGATCATCAATATCTAAGAAAGAGAGGACTGCAGTCTTGAACAAGACAGGCATGTCACCTGTTGTGTAAACGCTGGACGATCTCCATATACCGTTACCTTTTTTTCTCTCTTTTTTGTCATTTCCAGGTTCTTTGTAGGATGACACGACTTCATGGCGCGGTGTTAGGGGATTGGATTTGGGTTTGCTTATGACAGAAAATGAACCAAGCCGCGGCGTTTTGGTGTTGTTTTGAGAAGGGAGAATTGGGAATGGGATGGAATGGGAACCGGACTGGGAGCTCTATACCTTTGCACACATTACATCAATTGACCAAGAACATGTTTGAGCGTGTTTAAGTTGTGTACGATTTGGATAGCTTCCTGTCAACCGGATGACATTGGGTGAAACACAAAATTGTTTAGTATCTACTGTTAGACATGTCCGTCGCGCGGGCTTGGTCTGATGACTGGAGCCGCTCCCGAGATTATGCAAATGGAATAACTTCCAGATTCTTAGCTACATTGTACTGTTTTTGTCTGTTTGGCGCTTGGCCAATCTGTGAATCATGATCCATGACTGAACAGCTTGACTCGACACATGGGGGATGCGCCACCAGACCAGGCAAGAAACCACTCCCCAGCTTTGTGATTAGGTATGAAATTAGGGGTAGCGTAATAAAACATCGAAAATCTAACGAGGGAGGGTCTAAGACATGGTGATGCTGAGACAAGAGGGAATGAAAGCAAAAGAATGAAATATCCTCCCGATACGCAGAAAGGGGAATCAAAGTCTAGAAACACAAGACATTGCAATTATCAACACCTGATCAATGTGATCAATCCAGATTTTGTGCCTCACACATCTTCCTGTACAGTCCACCTAGAGCAACCAGCTCGGCGTGTGTTCCCCTCTCCACTACCCTGCCACCATGGAACACGCAAATAGCATCTGCCTCTTTGATTGTCGACAGTCTGTGAGCAACGGCCAGGGTAATGCGCTCACCCTCTCTTGCTGCCTCGGCTAGGGAGCTCTGCACGATCTTTTCGCTCTCGGTATCGAGAGCACTGGTTGCCTCATCAAGAAGAAGCACCTTGGGCTTGCGAATCAAGGCTCTTGCGATGGCGATACGTTGCCTTTGGCCGCCCGAGAGCTGCGTGCCGTTAGGTCCAGCGAACGTAGCAAGACCATCAGGAAGGGAGGAGACGAAGTCCCAGGCATTAGCCGCGCGGAGGGCAGCCTCGACCTCGGAGTCGGGGACCTTGGTATCGATGTCGGAGTCGTCGAGGTCAACGCCGAGAGCAATATTCTCGCCGATGGAACCCTGGAAGAGGGTAGGCTCCTGCTGAACAAGAGACACAATTCGTCGGTACAGGCGGGGGTTAAGGTCGGTTAGGGCGTCACCGGCGATGTGGATGCTGCCGGTAGAGGGGTCGTAAAAGCGTTCCAAAAGAGACACAATGGTGGATTTTCCGCAGCCCGAAGCGCCAACCACGGCAAGGAACTGGCCCTTTTCGATGGTGAGATCGACGCCCTTGAGGACTGTCGTGTCGGGGCGCAGGGGGTACGAGAACCGGACGTGGTCGAGCGCAATAGGTCCACCTGAACTGGGGGCATTGTCTTGATTGGCGGGGGTTTGCTGGACCACAGGCTGGAGTTGAGCCAGCCAGTAAACGTAATTGGCGGCGTTTTGGCCTTTGGACATGCCTGAGAACCCGTTAGTGACCTGTCTGGCTGAATTGCACGGGGAACAAACTGGTAGAAAACATGAACAGCTGCGCGGTTGCCTGCCCAGAGAAGAAGACGCCCATGAAAGTTACAAAGAACTCGTACATGGTGATCTCGCCAAAGGAGACCAGTCGACAGCCATACCAAAAGCCCAGTGCCATAAACCAGTACTCAATGGACTGCGTCAGAGCGAACCAAATCAACATGGTGCAAAGTGGGCGGACGGATCCGTTCACGGCATGATCCAGCTCGCCGGTGTACTTATCGAGGACGGCATCTTCAATAGCCAGCGATGACACAGTTCGAATAGCGTTGATAGCTTCAGAGGCAATAGCGGCGCTGCGAGAGTGACGCTGGGACACGTTGTGGTCCAGCCTTGAGTCAAAGCGAATCTTGGCATAGCCCGAGCCAATCAGAGGAGGCAGCCCTGCAAAGACAACAACGAGGCCCAATTTCCAGCTGTGAGCAATACCAAGTACACTGCAAGCTAAAACATTGAGGATGGCAATGAAGATAAGGCCGATGTTGGTGCCCATGAGCTCGAAGATAGCCTGGGGGTTCGAGTCCACCCGGCTAGCGAGAGCACCAGTGTTGTTCTCGGGCCGGTCAAAGAACTGTAAATCCTGCCTCAGCATGTCGCTCAGAATTTGCCTCCTATATTTGTGCGAGAGGCTCTGGAAGGTAGTTAGCACTCGTTTAGACAGACGCAGGGAGAGAGAACTCTTTACCTGAGAAATAATGTTGCACCACCATCCCAAGAGGAAGTAAGCAACGAACAAGCCGGCAGCAAGAACAATGAACATGGATGCAAAGAAGTTACCACGATCAACCATTTCCTGGCCTGTCAAAGCAAAGACATCCATCACCTTCGCCAAGAGGATTGCTTGACCAGGGAATGCAGCACAACCCAGGACACAGCCGATGAACATCATGAAGAAAGCCCACTTCAAGTCCGGGTTATCGAAAATCAGTCGCTTGACCACGCTGACTAAACCCTGCTGTTTGTAGTTCTCGAAGTTGTCGCGCTCCCGCTGTTCGTCTAAGCGTTTCTGGTCAGACGTCGGATATCGCGTCATGGTCTTGACCGCGTCGACGGCATGCTCTTCGCCCTCAGCATTCGTATCATCTTCTTCCGAGTCAGAGGAGGACACTTTGCCAGAAACAGTCAAGTCCTGAACCCTGAAGAGTCTAGCATAAACGCCGTCGTGGGCAATCAACCCTTCGTGGGTGCCTTGCTCAACAATTCGGCCCCTGGTCATGACAACAATGTTATCGGCTTTGCGAATGGTTGCGAGCTTATGGGCAATGACAATGGTAGTGCGGCCTTCAGATGCCTTATCCAGAGCTTGTTGGACAATGCCTTCGGCATGAGGATCAAGAGCGCTGGTGGCCTCATCGAGAAGGAGAACCTTGGGTTGAGAAACAATGCTTCGCGCAATGGCGACGCGTTGCTTCTGGCCACCAGAGAGAAGTCCACCACGCTGGCCGATTTCGGTGTCGTATCCTTCTGGTAACTCAGAGATAAAGTCGTGCGCGTAAGCTATCTTGGCTGCTTCCTGGACTTGTACCATTTGCTCTTCCTTTGATGCCTTCTCCCACTTGGTTCCGACGAGTCCATGGGCAATGTTTTCAAAAACAGAGCCCTGGAACAAGACAGGTTCTTGCTGCACCAACCGGACATTTCTGCGAAGCCAGTTGATGTTCAACTTGTCGATTGGACGCCCATCAAGCTTGATGGAACCTGAAGTAGGGTTGTACCACCTCTCAATCAGCCCGACGATCGTGCTCTTGCCCGATCCGCTTTGGCCAACGAGAGCAGTGACCTTTCCGGACGGGACGACAAGGGAGAAGTTTTCCAGGACCGTGACGCCGGGTCTAGTGGGATATGAGAAGTTCACACTCTCCAACTCCACCTGCCCGACTGTCTCCGACGGAGTTTCCCCTGAGGGATCAAAGGGGTCAATCTCTGACACGCGGTCGATGAGTTTGAAAAGCTGGGCGGCGGCGGAGGCAGACCGAGCAAAGTCCATTGTGTATGGTGCGAGAATTGTCAGGTTGATGGCGCCAATGACGACTGAGAATAGGACAGTGAAGATGTCGCCCGGCGTTTCGATATCACCGCGTGCGAGCATGTTGATGCCTTGCCAGAATGCCAAACCGAACCCGAGGTAGATGATAGTGTACTCGGCCGAGTACAGAATGCCGAGAATTGGTGACAACTTGTTTCCTGTCTGGTGTGCATCGGTGAGGTATTCGTCAAATTTTTTTACGAGCCGGGCCCGAATGCTGAATGCATGGACAGTACGGGCCGAGGCGAGAACTCCCTCGGCGTACGAGTTGGCCTGGTTGAGGGTGTCTAGAATCTTGGTCTCAAAGCCAGCCATAATGCCGGCAGTAATGGCCATGACAATAATGGTGGCGGGCGCGATGCAAAGGCAGATCAGCGTCAGTTTCCAGTGGGTGACGAAGGCGACGACGAAGGCGGTCACAAAGGCAGCGAGACCCTGGAAGGTGAGGCCGAACTTCTCCGAAATGCCAGCCTGGATGAGTCGTCCATTGGAAGTAGCCTGGGTAGCAATGGAGCCACCGGTTCCGAGATCGAAGTAGGCGATTTCCTGACTGAGGGCCGCCTTGAGGTAGACGCGTCGAATATTGCGGGTGATACGATAACCGACGTAGGTCAAGAGAGTGTTGTACGTGTACGACAAAACGAACCTGCCAACGCCAACGTAGACAAAATAGAGACTATGACGAGGTCAACAGTGGCCATACGCATCCAGCAAGAGAAACATACGCAAGGTCGCCAGCATCTTTGCGGAACTGGTCGGGGGACGACACGCCAGTTGTGTACTTGGCGATGACGGTGACAAATTCTCCGAAAATCAGATTCTGGAGAGCGATACCGGCACCAGACGCAAGAGCTGCCACAACAGCAATGGCCTGCAGCGAGTATTCAAACGTGCCTGCGTACTTGAAGATGCGCTGTAGCAGTTCCAGTCAGTCCAACTCCATCACGAGGAAAAGAGGCCAACGCACCCAATATGCACCCCAGGCGTCTTCATCTTCTTTATCTTCGTCTTTTGGTACGTCGGTGACGGGCTCTGCCTTGACGTCTTTGTCGGCAGAAGGCACGACAGACGCTATGTCTTTCTCGTCCTTGTCGGTCGCTGCTGCCATGGTCGCTTGTCAGTGGGGCAGCTGCAGCAGAAGCGCAGAAGGGCAGGAGCGATTCGCAGCAGAAAAACCTACCGTTCAAGCAGAAGGCGATGGCGCGTCCGTAACTTGTAAAACCCCGTCGGTCAACTTGGCGCCAAGCTGGGAGGTCTTTTTCGTCAGAATAAGTGGCGGGAGTGGAGTTGTCCCGCTGGCCGGCGTGACGCAGCGCAGGCCGCGCGACGCGCGGGATCCGAACATGCCAAGGCTGTGTTACGGGGCCGCAAAACGTCAGACACCCGACTTCATCTTTTGCTCCGGGATCGCGCCTGCCCGGGAAATGAGCACGATTGAGACACCACTGACCCGTAGAATTCTTGGGATGGAGTCCCCCCTAGCGGATGCTACCAGCAGCACAGTGCCAGTGCCAGTGCCAGCAGTTCCCCGAGCAGCAAGTCCGCTCGATTTGCCCCACGCCAAGACATTCGCTAACTTTTCTCCCATCCAACTCAATAGTGCGATGCATGTCGCGCTCGCAAGGTATCTTCCCCATGGGTGTGCAGGCCGCCCTCTACGCTCTAGTACTGACAGAAGGGAAGATACGCTGCAACCGCGAGGTTCCCTGCGCACATTGTCTGCATGCCAAGATCGAGTGTGGTGTCAACCTCGAGGCGAGGGCGAAAGAGAAGAGAGCGCGCATTCTTCTAACTCCTCAATAGTAGGCCTACCTGGACAATAGGTCACTGATGCCAATCAGTGCAGCCAGCTGCTGACTGATGCCATAGCGAAAAGAAGATTGACCATATTGACCGACGCTTGGACGGTGTCATCCGCCTGCTTGAGGATCTCAGGGCACAGCTACCCCCCAAGCTACAGCTTCCCCAGGACTCATCCCCAGAGCCAGTTGGCACGCTGTCTGCTAAAGCCCCCTTTTCTATTCCAAGTCCTGCCAGTCAAGCTAGCCATGATAGCACTACCGGGCCGCTTGTTGAGGGCGATTCATCGCTCACCGCTCACTCGGTCTTCGCAAACGACCTTCTTCGTAAGATTGTCGACCAAGACTCGAGTCTAGACATGCAAGACACAGTCGACACACTGCGCGTCCTCGTCGATGCCATGAAGCAACAGCCCGCTGCCCAGGAAATGACGTATCCTAATGCCAAGGTCGTTCAGACTTCAGCCGCTGCCACTCTTCGCGCCTGTCAACTCCCGCCTATCCAGAAGACGGTTTCCATTCTCAAGTTTGCCAAGTGTGAGACTTCATTTCATTTCCGGATTCCCAGCTGATTTTCTAACGCTTCTGTCCTCATCCAGCCGGCTCCGTGACGCCCATGGCATGGATCTACGAGCTGTTCCCGGTAAACATGTTCCCTGAGACCTGCATGAGGGTCTATTTCAGCGATGACTACACACTCGCCGACTTCATCATTGTCAACTCCGGCCTCCACGCTCTGTTTTGGGCCCAAGCCCATTTGACATCGACACACGACCGGGAGGAGTATGAAAAGCTGTCATTTGACTGCGCTGCAAACATGGGAGTTGCCCTCGCCAACTTGCCACTCCATCTCCCGGCCAATACTGACTACATAATGGCACTTGTTTCAGGGGCATTCTATGCCGTTGAGCTCACAAAACCAACGCTCGGCTGGGTGTTGATATGCAAGGCTTCGGAGCTTTGCCAGACGCTTGGCTATCACCGGGCGGAATCCTACCAAGCGGACCGACCCGACGACGCCCGGCATAAACAGCTCCTCTTTTGGGCAATTTACACGCTGGAAAAAGGTATCAGTCTCCGATTGGGCCGTTGCTCCACAATTCAAGATTACGACATCACCGTCCCCCATCCCGTCAGTGACGACCCAAGACGTATGGCTATTTGCGAGTTTACCACAGCGTGGGTCGAATGTGCAAGGATCCAAGGCCAAATATACGAGCGTCTCTACTGCCCTGAAGCCATCCGCCAGTCTGAGAGCACTCGGCGGGCCAGAGTACAAGCTTTGGTGGAGGATCTAGAGAAGCTGGAAACTTATACTACGGGAATATATGTGAGGATCCCATTCTGAGTGATTACCATGTTTAAGCTGACTCGGCGTAGGAGAGATTTCACCAATGGTGTAGTGAGCATGTTGGCGAGGACTTGACTAGGTTTTTCGACGCATCAGACAGAGTCCTCCGCTTGTCTCTACTGACGACTTGCTACCGTGCTACCCCTAATCCCACCGGGTCTCCAACCACGTTCAGTCCCGAGTGTATTAGCGCAGCCAGGGAAACACTTGATCTTCACCAAGAATGCATGGCTATGAATGACAAGGGCAATCTCGGGCTGTTGTTGACATACCTGAACTGGTAAGCTACTGTCTGCCCCCTCTTTCGCCTGTCCCGACTAACTAACTGCCATGCAAAGGACCATCTTGTTCTCGCCCTTTGTCCCTTTTGTCGTACTTTTTTGTCAAGTTATCGAAACACGCGACCGTACGGATCTCAGTCGGTTGCAGGCCTTTGTCGCATCTACCACCGTTTCGACTCCTCAAGGATATCCAGCAAACGAGGCTTTAGCAAAGTCACACAAACTCTTCCAGGTGCTTTGCAACATTGCCACTCACTACGTGGATCGTCAAGAAGCCTCAGACCGGCAAAAAGCGGCGTCCACCGAAGCCGGAGAAGTCCCATCAAGCGGGCAGGCTGGAATAAATGATGGAATCGACGCCTACTTGGCTACGTTGGGATTTCCTTCACAGAATGTAGCAGACCACCACCAACCCCCCAACTTTGTGGGAGCTGAGAGCCAGACAGCGGAAGAATCAGCTCTAAGGGGGGTGAACCCCATGTTATGGATGGGTAACGGAGCGCAGTTGGAAGACTGGTTCTACAACAACCAACAAATGATGGAATTCCTGGAGGATGGGGGACCTGGTTTTAATTAGGAAGGACAGATCTGGTCTTTGTCATACTTTTCGCTTCAGCCATTCCGCCACAAACCGTGACTCCTGGATGGATCAGATTTCCTTGCAGCATGCTAGCCCAAAGTCTCAGGCCAGGTTCAGTTGGTGCCGGAACCCCCGGCGAAGTGTGGTGGGTGTTAACTTTATTCGGACTCGTTTACGTCCATGCTAGTGATCTTCCAGGTGTTAGAATATGGGACTTTGTGACCACTGAGCAGGGGTTTATTAGATATCCAAAAAAAAAAGCTGAAGCGCTACTTTAAATGCGTGGAAGAAAAATATTTGAACCTCAACTCGGTTTCAAAACCCAAGACCTTGTACCTCCGCGTGAAGCCCTCGAGCTATTCTCGTTACACCTTTTAAAGTCGATGAAATGCAGCAGCAGGTTGGTTGTTGGGGCTATCGTAATAGATCCGAGGGGTTCCAACTTCATCTCCCAGCTTGCCAGTCGGATCATGTCACATTGGAGAGTTTGGTCTCGTCAGGATCAGACCACTCTGTTGCTCCGTGGAAAAGCGCCTGCATCTCCGCGGATAACCAAAAACACATCGCCGGGACGACCGGTTAAGAAGAAGAATTGAGGTGAGGGGTGCATCAGTGCATCACGGCGAACACAAACACGAAAAAGGAAATGCAGTCTCCCAAACTGATGTGACGCAACAATGCTGTAGCACGGGCCGGAGTACCAGGTCGATATGAATATCACCAGGTTTTCCCCGCCCTTTGACGAACGGATGACGCGGGAGTATTGCGCATCTGCAGCTTTTATGCTTTTATGCGACCCTTGTTTACCAGACTTTAGACGAACACTCTAGGTGCATGTAACACGACATGGAACAGTTCCGCTGATATAAATCTACTTATTACTACCTCCTCCCCTTTTTTCGGTTCTTTCTGTCTCTCACCAATCTACTCCCCTCTAGCCATGCTCTCTTCCTCCCTCCTCCGCGCTCGTCTCCAACACCACTACTACCAGACCCCAACACTCACCCTCCTGTCCCGTCTCTCCAGTACCGGCACCACCAGTCAACGACAACCCAAAATGGGCACCACCAACCCCCCCTCGTTTCCCTTTGCACGTCCCACCCCGCTGGATCCGCCCGCGGAATTCGCCTCGCTCCGTAAATCCAACCCCGTCTGTCCTGTACAACTTTTCGACGGAGCGCCCGCCTGGCTCGTGACGCGATATCGCGACGTATGTGCCGTCGCCACAGACCCGCGTCTTTCCAAGGAACGACACCGAGCCGGATTTCCAGAATATAATGCGGGAGGAAGGCTGGCGGGGAAGGCGAGGCCCACGTTTGTCGACATGGATCCGCCGGAGCATATGCGGCAGCGGTTAGCTCTCTCTCTTCTCTCTCCGCTCCCCTATCTTACCCTTTCATTTTTATTTTATTTATTTATTTTATGTTTGTTTATTTGTCTGTCCCCATCGCTGGTTTCTTTCTTTCCGAGACGGAAAGATGTTTTCTAGCGAAACAAAAGGGAGTGATGAGATATACAGAGGGTAGTATTATTCTGATGAAAGACGATACAGGAGCATGGTAGAAGCCTTCTTCACGCCCGAGCACGTTGCTGGGATGCGTCCGTATATCCAGAAAACTGTCGACGATTTGTTGGGAAAAATGATCCAAAAGGGATGTGAAGGGGGACCGGTGGACTTGGTGGCTAACTTTGCGTTGCCGGTGCCCTCTTTTGTGAGTTTTTCCTCTCTTCTTTTCTCTTCTTCTGGTTTGGTCCAGTCATATGCTGCTTACGTGACTGGAACAAGACAAGAAAGGGTTCGCTGATATTGGCAACGCAGATCATATACACCATCCTCGGCGTCCCGTTTGAAGATCTGCAGTGGCTGACCAACGAGACAGAGGTGAGGTCGAGCGGCAGTTCGAACGCGAGAGAGGCCTCGGCCGCGAATCAGTATGTTCTCCTCTCTACCCGTTTGTAGCGTGTGCTGATTTGGACAGGAAAATTCTTGATTATATGGCCTCTCTCGTCGAGAAGCGCATGAAAGAGCCCAAAGACGACCTCATCAGCCGCTTGGTGGTCGAACAAGTCCAAACAGGACATCTCGAGCAAGCCGAAGCGACACAGATGGCGTTCTTGTTGCTTGTTGCAGGAAACGCCACCATGGTGAGCATGATTGCTCTGGTGAGTTTCTTTAACAGACAGAAAAAAAAAAGCAAATTAAAGTTGCTGATATGATCCAGGGCGTCGTGACTCTCCTTCAACACCCCAACCAACTCGCTGAGCTGAAAGCTGACCCGAAAAAATGGTCTGCTTCTTTTGTTGAGGAGCTTTGCCGTTACCACACGGCTTCGGCAATGGCGATACGTCGAGTTGCCAAGGAAGATGTGGAGATTGGTGGGAGGGTGGGTTTCCTTTCACCTGTGGGAGGTATCGAGCTCACTAACACTTGACATTCACATAGCCCATTCAAGCAGGAGAAGGCATCATCGCCTCCAACCAATCTGCCAATCGCGACGAGGAGATCTTCAAGAACCCTGACGAGTTCAACATGCACAGAGAATGGCCTGCCGAAGATGCTCTTGGTTTCGGTTATGGCGAGCATCGCTGCATCGCCGAGCATCTGGCCAAGGCGGAGTTGACGGTCGTGTTTGGTACGTGTTTATCTCTCTTGGACTTTTTGAACTGTTTGAGTTGTGTGAGTGTCTGACCAGAATGAATTTGTAGAAACCATCTTTCAGAAACTGCCCAATCTGAAGCTGGGCGTTCCGTTTGACCAGATTCAGTTTAGTGACCCGCACAGGGATGTTGGGATTCAGAAGCTTCCAGTGATGTGGTAACTGGGTTGGTGTGTTTGGTTCTGATGCAATGCTTGGTATTTCTAGCTGAACTGCGCATGCATCATTCTTTTACCTGCTACAGTGTGTGGGTGGAGTAATGCCTCGGAATCATACTGTCCGCTCTTGAAATGTGCACGCAAAGGGTGCATAGAATCTGTGTACTCGTTTTTCTCTCTAACGATGTTGACATGGAATCCAGAATCAAAAGTCCTGGTACATGCACCGCTCCCCGCTCTGATGACACAAAACAACCTTAGGTAGTCTCTTATCTAATCCCACGGTGCACTATTCTCCACAGGCTGATCGTTTTCCTCATCAAAGATATCAAAGCCAAGATGTCTACTCGGATCCAAGAACCGAACCGCACCACCACTTCGATTCTTGGACAGGCCATCAACCTCGTCCCACAGGGCATCTGGAAGTCGTTTCAGATGTAGGTTCTGTCGCATGTGTTCTGGCTGGACAGATTTGGGGACCACGGGAATTCCCCTCTGTACGGCCCAGGCGAGACAGACCTTTTTTGTTTTAACTGTCATTAGTTACGTGAAAGATTGATCCCAAGAGATGATAGAAATCAGGTTGGTTGGTGGGGGGGTTATGGTCTGGTATTTGTAGGTAGGTAAGGTACATACCTGGGCTGGTGTCATTCCCGATTTATTGGCGATGTCGATGATCTACAGTTTCAGTTAACGGTGTTTTTCTCAACACATGAAAATACATGCAAATCAGAAAAGACTAGGTTGAAGATAGGTAGTAGGTACGGTACCGTAGGGTCTGCGGCCGGAAATGGTTCCTCCGGATGACCGCGCACCACAGGAACAGGACGTCCACCAAGTGGTTGATGCGCCATCAGCAAGATGCCATTTTTGGAGGAGAATTCGAATAGCTCGTGTTGTGGGAAATATCTGGACACAACTGTGAGAAAGGTAAGGTAGGCACTCACTCCAGTCCTCAAGGGAGGGAGTGAGGGGAAAGAAAGGCTTACGGGTGAATCTCAACTTGGTTAACGGCGGGCTTGATTCGAGCTACTTCTAGGATGCGTTTGGTTTTGAGAATGTTGAAGTTTGAGAGACCTGTTTCCGGTCAGAGACATTCTCATCATCGGGGGCTGGATTCTTTGACGTGATTACCAATCGAGCGGGCTTTCCCAGATTCAACGAGTTTCTCCATCGCTTTCCATGTCTCGGGATATCTTCTTGAGAGTTCATAGTCAATGACTGGCTTTGAAACGTTCCCTTGTTAGTGGTGTGACAGACGGTGAAGACATCTCGTAGTGGGTACTTGAACAAACAAACCTTCCCGTTGCCACTGGGATGGCGGATTGTCTTGTTGCCCTCTCCAGCTTTGTAGGCATGTGGAACTTGGGCAGTTGTCAGTCGTGGTAAAGGGCGGTCAGTCCTTTACGGTACGTACAATGCATCAAGTACAGGTCAACTACATAACAAGCATGGGTCAGCCGATGTGTCACCAGTTTTCAACACAACCTCAACCTGGTAACTTACCGCAGTCAAGCTGTAAATCTTGCAAAGATACTTCCAGTGCTTTCTCCACATCTGCAGGCTCATGCCAGGTCTGCGCCCTGAAGTTAAGCTCGTTAGCACAGTACTGCCAACATCTGGGGATTTATTTATGTTAGTAATGTCGACCACTCACAGCTTAGAAGTCACAAAGATATCCTCTCTAGAAACCCCGCTCTCTTTGATTGCTTCCCCAATCTCTTTCTCATTTCCGTACGCGTTGGCACCATCGATGTGTCGGTATCCCATTTGCAGAGCTAACTTGACGGCATCCTTGACTCGTGAGTTCCCACCTTCGCCCTGGAAGGTCCCCAGTCCAATGGCGGGAACGGTGTGGCCATTGTTTAGGATGAAACTTGACGGGAGGCTCATCTCAACCTGCTTTGACGGGCTAATCAGTGCTTCTGGTGGTGTTGAGGAAAGGTATCGTACAATGCATGTGCAGTTGGGCGCGTATATGCATGCTTTCGGGCGTCCCCGCATTACGATGTGGGGAGGAGGGCTTGAGACACCCTGATTGGTTAGCTTGGTGGTGACGTGTTGAGGGAGCAAAAGACCCAACCTCCCTTCAAACCTCTCAGGTTGCGCTGTCTTGAATCAAGACACCTGAGCATCTTGGGTACTTTTATGCGTGGTGTGGGAATATCGGCTTCTCTTAACAGCTTGACAACGACTCGTGCGGCCTTCAGGCGCATTGCACCAGACTTGTCGAGGGTCTGACATCAGTTACCCCGCTTTCTACCCGGGCCGTAGCCAGCGCCAAACTCAACATGGGGAGCCATGCGACTGATCTTGTTGCTGACCCTGCTGTGGTTGAAGGTGAGATTCTTGAAGGGACATTCGCGTTCGGTCGGTCAGTCCACTTACACAACTTAGCCCTACCCAATGTCGCTAGGATTCTTGGCGTCACGTATCACGGAGAGTCTGCTTGGGCAAAGGCTTTCCGCATCCGGGTGCAACATACCGACAACAGCGAGGAGAGCTACTTTATGAAGGTGTCCGTGGGATACCATGGTCGTGAGGCGCTGAAGGGTGAGTTTGAGGCTACCTCGGCAATCCACTCCATAACCCCCGATTTTTGTCCCAAGCCCATTGCTTGGGGCGGCTTCAGCGAGGAGCCAGATGCATACTTTTATGTGTGCAAGTTCTACCACTTCACCGAAGGGGTTCCGGAGCCTGGGTCGTTCTGTGCGAAGTTAGCTAAGCTACACTCGAGTCACACCTCGCCTGACGGCATGTTTGGGTTCCACTGCACCACTTACAACGGGAACCTCCCACAGGACAATACTTGGTCTACTAGCTGGGAGAAGTTTTTCGACAAGGGCCTTCGCCATGTACTCAAAGTACGCGAAGAGAGGGCTGGGCCTGATGCTGAGCTCAATAGCTTACTACCGGCCCTCTTTGACAAGGTAATCCCGAGACTCCTTCGTCCCCTTGAGACAGGCGGGAGGACTATTGTGCCATCACTGGTGCATGGCGATCTTTGGTGCGGTAATGCGGGCATCATTGACGAGGCGACGTCCGAGGGTATCGTGTATGACCCTGCGAGTTTCTGGGCGCATAATGAGTGTAAGACCGGCCGTCCCATGTCCCTTTTGTTTCCACCTGTCTGTTGGGTGTTCTCATGTAGCGGCTCATTAACGTGATGTGATTTTGTCTGATCCCTAGATGAACTGGGGAACTGGCGTCCGGTCAGAAATGACTTCAACAGCCTCTACTTCAATGCTTACCACAAGCGCATCCCCAAGTCAGCACCAGTAGAAGACTACGATGACAGAAATGCGCTGTACGCCCTGAGATTCAATCTCCACGCAGCGGCTCTTTTCCCTGACCAGAACAGATTTCTTGAGATGTGAGTCGAATTGGCCTCTGAGATAGATGCGATGACAGTTGACGAACCTGAGATAGGTCTCTGGACGAAATCAGGCGATTGACCGAGAAGTTTAAGGATGGCTATCTCGGAGACGAAGAGGGAGCAGCGCAAGTAATAATGGATGAGAATCATGACAGTCTGGTCACTTCCTTGGCCTAGCCGCCTCGCTCCTTCCTGCTCGGCCAGCATAGTTCCTTCCCATGCCAGATTGACACCATATACTGAATTGGATAGAGACAAGTTAAAAAATGGCTAGCTTGCTTTGGTCAGAACTTTGAAACGGTGCGCTTTTGTAAACATGCCTGGCGTCATCCTCCCAGCGATCAGTCATCATCTGTTGTCCGGTTGGAAATTGACGCAATTCTCAACCCGAAAGCCACTCAACGACTGTGGAGGCCCGTGCCTGCCTAGCTGAGGCGTCGCTAGGTCAGTCAAGTCACAAGTGGCTGCGACAATTTGACGAAGGTGACGGGATTAGTTAAACTCCCATTATTGGCGGTTTCGCATGCCTTTGGGGCTCGGCGGCAAGGGCCTGGCGCTTGCAGTGGGAGAACAGCCGCCGATGGCTGGCCTGGTCGACACCGCTGTGTCCAGGGCGCAGCAACACAGAAACCCCGCGACTGCGGCGCGGCAAGCAGCTATCACATCCATGGTTCCCCCCAACCCCCAACCAAGACTCGCCCCACAATCACCCGAACGTCTTTTTTCCTTCGCAGTAGATTCAGCGCATCATTTTAACAGATGGAAGAGGTATGTATCTGTTGCAATTCATGCGAGCCATAGCTGACTATTGGTCATTAATTTATCCGTAGCAGCTCCGAAAAAAGTCCTTCACCGCCGGGTTCGGGCTGTCTCGCACAGGGACAGACGGTTCGTTTTTTGTAGGACTAGCCCGACGGAGCACCAACGCATCATCCGTCTCCCCAACCGCCTCCTCTATCGAGCTCGATAAGGAGAAGGGTCCACTAGGGTTGACAACCGTTTACGAGCCACAGCCACCTGCACAACCCATTGTCGACCTCATCTTCGTCCACGGCCTGGGCGGGGGAAGCCGCAAGACTTGGTCTTTCTCTGCCGATCCTACACACTATTGGCCCCAGGCATGGCTGCCAGACGACGACAACTTTGCCGGGTCTGTCCGGATCCATGTCTTTGGCTACAATGCGGACTGGAACTGGAACGCTCCCCGGCATACAGTCCTCAACATCGATGACTTTGGCCAATTGTTGCTTGGGGAGCTACGGAATCACCTCAGTATTCGCAAGGCCAACACGCGCATTATTCTCGTCGGTCACAGCATGGGAGGATGCGTCGCTAAGAAGACATATATTCTGGCGTGCCAGGATCCCAGTGCCTCGGACATCGCGAAACGATTCCACTCCATGTTCTTCCTGGCGACTCCCCATCGTGGCTCTGACATGGCGACCCTGCTTCAAAATATGTTGTCCGTCACTTTGGGCAAGAAGCAATTTGTGAAGGACCTGACCCCTAACTCCGACAGGCTGGCTGCCATCAACGATGCCTTCCGCCATGTTGCTCAGAACCTGCGGCTTTGGTCATTCTACGAGACACTCCGTATGGGGAACAGGCTGGTGGTAGACAAAGAGTCAGCAACTATGGGCTACCACAACGAGGAGATCGCCGCCATGATGAATGCAGACCACCGGCAGGTCTGTAAGTTCAAAACACCCAATGACCCGAACTACAAGATGCTACGCAATGCACTGGTCACTGCCATCGACTTAATCAGAGCAACGGCAGCCGGGGACACTGCTATACCCTCAGGAGTACCAACCAAACACCGCGAAACACCACTGTCCCGCCCTTCGTCGCTATCGCTGACCAACGCGATCTCCTGCCTGCGAGATTTCCTGGCCCCACCGGATGCGGCTGAAGGGGATCTTGCCATGCTACAAGCTCTTAAACAGCCAGAGTCCTGCCACTGGTTTACAGAACAGCTATGCTACAAATCGTGGAAACACGGCGATGGACCCTCAGTCCTGTGGCTGACTGGACGACCAGCCACCGGCAAGTCTGTCTTGGCGAGCCATGTTATCGACGACCTTAGGCAATCGTCCTATGGTTTCTGTTGTAGCTACTTCATTTTCAAGAACTCCAAGGGAAAGGAATCCACCCTGAGTGAATGCTTCCGATCCCTTGCCTTCCAGATGGCTATCCAAGACACCCTGGTCATAACGGCCCTCCTCGAACTCGCTCATCAGGGTGGTCCCGGCTGGGACCAGATAGACGAGGTGGGCGTCTGGCGGAGGCTTTTTGTTGGCTGCATCTTCAAGTTGCCTTTTGAGGCTTTGCGACGACATTGTTGGGTCTTGGATGGCGCTGAGGAATGTGCACGCTTCAGTGCAATTTTTAGTAAACGGATTTTGGTCACCCTTCCGCAAAATCTTCGCCTATTCGCAACCAGTCGCCCCGTTGAAGAGATCGAACGAGGTCTAGCCACACTGAGGCCCGACCAAGCCTGCAGAAGGGTGCTCACGGAAGAAGACACATTCGATGACATGCACCGTTTTGTGAAATCACAACTAGCCGAGTTGGGTAGACCCGAGAGAGCAGACGATCGAGAAGCCATGACAGCAAGAATTCTCGAGAAATCGTCAGGATCATTCTTGTGGACCCGCTTGGTACTGCAAGAGTTTGAGACAGCGTGGACCGAGGAGGCTATGGACCATATTTTAAACGAAATCCCAGTCGGTTTGTTCGATCTTTATGCGCGGATGGTGCGCATGGTCGAAGCCGATCGGCGAAAATTGGCCCTAGCCCGACCTATCCTTACCTGGGTTGCCCTGGCTTTCCGACCTCTCACCGTTGACGAAATCCGGTGTGCCGTAAAGTACGATATTGGCCAAACTCTACAGAATGTTGCCAAAGCCGTTCCGGATCTCTGCGGACAGTTCGTCTTTGTCGATGATGACGGTAGGGTGCACCTGATACATGAGACCGCCCGAGAGTTTCTCACGGCAGTGGCCAAAGACTACGGACTAGACCTCTTCGTCGATAAGAAGGAAGGCCACTCCAAATTAGCGTCCATTCTACTCCGATATCTTTCTGGCGCTGTTCTCAGGTCAATGCCTCAAACCAAAGCCAGCCGTGGTGATGGTTGGCGACCAAGGAGGGGCTTCGCAAAGCTCCTTGCTGCAGCGGAGTCTACGTCTATCGATCCCTCCCTTCTCGACTATTCATGCAAATTCTTTTCAGAGCACATGTACCGGGCCACGTCAGAGAAGGATGATCTCATGAATGACCTTCAGACGTTCCTAACGTCTAATAATCTCCTGTATTGGGTTGAGCACATTGCTAAGAGCGGAGACCTGACCGACCTGACACTGGCCGCCATGAGTTTGCGAGGATATTATAGTCGACGCCTGAAATATGTGGCACCGGCAGACCGCTCCATGCAGCTGCTTGACGGCTGGGTGGCCGATTTGATCCGCGTTTCAGCGAAATTCCGCACTCAGCTCTCAGCATGCCCTTCCTCTATTCATTACCTGATTCCTCCTCTCTGTCCGTCTGAGTCAACCATCTCGCAGGCGTTTTCCGCAAAGATTGATCGTCTCTCGCCCGCTGCAGCCAATAAACTTGTTGTAAAGGGCCTCCCGACTGGCCCTTGGGACGACTGTCTCACTAGGGTGGACTTCCACCTGGGCCAAGCGACCGCTGTCAGTTACGGAGGGCGGTTCTTTGCCATTGGGTTGTCTACTGGACATATCTCAATCTACGAGTCGAGCTCCATACGAGGGGTTCAGCAAATGCATCATCCAGAACGGGTCAAAATTCTGCTTTTTAGTCCTGATTTGGACGATGCATATCTGGTCTCATGTGGTACTAAACATCTTGCTTTATGGAGCCCGGAATCTGGGAGCATGATTTACTCTTTTCAGCTGCCTTCACCACCCCTGGCGGTCACGTTCATGGGAAGTGACGAGCTGATTTGTGCGCTCCAATCGGGTGAGATGATTAAGTGGTAAGTTGGCCGGACAAGGTCTGTCCGCCTTCTCACCACGTATGCTAACAGCACTCCTTATTTGTAGGGATATAATGACAGGGGATACTGACTCAGTCTCATGGTTAGAGGGACACCATGCGGCAGATCGGGAACAAGGAACTATTCCAACACAAGCACCGAGCTGCGCTGCCTTCCTGGTGCGTGATGATAGGGTTTTGCTAGCGGTTGGCTACCGTAGCCATCCGATTTTCGTCTGGGATGCGCTCGAGCTCGAATTAATCGGCATCTGTCAGCCCAGCTTCTACAACAACGGAATCAACGACTTAGTATTCAGTCCAGACCCCGAGATTCCAGTCTTGCTCGTCTCATTCCAGGATGGCAGCCTTTGTGTCTTCGACTACACCACTATGGAGTTGCATCACCACCGACCTGATGTTTTCGCGCAGAGTCTGGCATTCTCTTCCGACGGTCGAACCTTGGCCGCCGGGAAAAGCCAAGGATTGGTTGAAGTCTACGAGGTGGAAGAAGCTCATATCGGCAGATCGACCACATTAGGCCTCATGTACCGCACCAAACACCCTCCAGACCAAAGAATTCAGGGCGTTTCCATCAGTCCTGATGGCCGGAGGTTCGTTGACGTCCGTGGCAGGCAGGGCCGCGTATGGGCACCTGCGGCTTTGGTGAGAAAGATTGACACCGAGTCGGAAAGTTCCATAGCGAGCAACGCCAATATTTTATCGACAGCGCCACCCCCAGCCGCAGCGGGTATGATTCAGATAATCGAAGATCCCGAGATTACGACTCAACTGGCGGTGTCGTACGACAAAGAGCAATGCGTTCTGGCTGGCAGGAGCAACGGAGATGTGGTTTTCTTTCGGGTCGCCAGCCCAACTCAAGCCTGCGTGCTGTATCGACATGGTCATAATTCCTCAGTGGTCAGCATCGCTCTAAGCACTTCCGGGAACTTGGTCGCAACTGCCGACGATTCCGGCCGCGTACTCGTCGTCCAGGTGCCGGGTCCATTGTCCAGCATTGGGCCTCAAAAACCCATTACAAGGTTGGACCGACGTTTTGGAGGGTCGGTTGCGAAGGTTCTATTGAGCCCTGTCACTGAAAGCGTGCTGGTCTGCGGGCTACGTGAAGAAAAGGTCTGGCAGATTCCTGCTGAGACAACGCTCAACGCCGGCGAAGCGCAGCAAGCAAACAGCACTGGGCCACCTAGGCCAAGCTCAATCCATGATGAGAGTTTTGACGGGATTTTGTCATCACGCTCCGCATTCCAACATCCTATCAATCCAGGCTGGTACGTGGTAGTGGTGGATGACACCGCTAGGGTTTATTCATGGGTTGACGCGGCTGAGCTTAGCCGCGCGAATGGTATTCAGCTCGTGAGAAACCCAACCAGAGACGCGCAGGAAGACCTGGATGACAAAGTATCCAAGATGACATCTATATCTACATATCACGTCGGGCCCGGTTTTGTTGTGGAGCACACGAAGGCATCATCTCTGTCACGTTCTTGTCTCTACATGTGGCCTGCCTCAGCATTTGATCCTTCTCGGTCGGCAGACATAGCATACCCCGCCGTGGAACCCAACCTTACCAACATCGGCCATGTCGTGTTCAAAGTTCTGGGCATTGCAGGGTTGTCAGCGGTTTTGTTCTTGGATGTCAACCTTTGGGTCTGCAGCGTCGAGCTACAGTCGGTTGGGGCTTCAGATGTGACCCTAGATCAAAGGGTCTTGGGCGACAAGCCAGAGTGCCCGTTATCAATCCCATTCTCATCTCAACGACAGCCATCAACTGCACATGCTAGGCGGCATTTCTTTGCTCTCAATGAGTGGCGGAACACCGGCGGTGACCTGTTCGGGGCCCTCGTTACTTCATCTACGACGGCTACACCGGCTCGAAGCGTGAACCGGACACGGAACGACGTTGTATTTTCTCATCGACACGGCATCGTGGTTATTGAAGGCGGACTAGAATTTTCGGAAAGTGTTGTTCTTTCGGCTTCAGCCAGCTGGGATAATCGGGGTCCTCATCGACATCACTCACTTCCTGAACCAAGCGGCAGCGCATTAAACGAGGCTGGAACCATCACTGGGTGGCATACCTGGGACGTTGTGGCGGGAAGTATGCATCGTAGGTCATCGAACTGGTAAATGCGAGGTTGTGCATCACGCAACAAAAGGAATATGTAACACAAGGGGGGAACTGAGATTTGGATACCTACACTACTCTACAGGTAATGTGGCCTTGAGATAATGACGAACACAGCAGAATACGTCTACACGCGTGTCCGCCGTGGAGGACCGAATGATGGGAAACGACGGCATTGCAAGGCTAAATCACATGGATCTTGAATTGGTGCTTTCCCGGTCACTGCATGCAAACAAATCCCGAACGACATTGCCGTCTGCACTTCCCCTGCTGCTTGGACGTGGTACTGGCAAAGATCTGCCGTAAGAAATGTTTACCCATTAACTATTTCCTCCAATCGTATGTTTGTGGTGTCGTCGTCGCTTAGAACAAGGACCCCCAAATACCACAAACCACGGAACGTATAACCAACGTCACATCGCCTTATAGCGGCACCATAGTACCGACATGAGATCTCCACCGTCCCCGCGATCGACTAATTATTACCGAACCCGACTTCCAGTTTCGTTTTTCATGAAACGGTCGGCAGTTGGTCTCTAGACGAGATGGTAATTCCCAGCCGGAAAGAAGCGCGCCAATCAGAAGCTTTTCACTCACAAAAAATCCGGGGAAATTGACCACCGACCAGAACTGCGCCGAATGGAAATCATGATTCCGTCGCCCTGACGGAGCCCGGAGCCCCGGAGCCCCGGAGTCTTTCTTGGTCGCAGTCCCTGGTACCACTCAACTAGCTCGGCATCTATCCGCATCTATCTATCCAGTATACCTATATAAACATGTAGGTATCGATCAGATCAAAACCAACATCCGCCTCTCCAGCCGTCAACCCTCAGCCTGGTAGACACACACCAGCCCGTCATGGTGAACTTCACCTCCCTCCTCGCCGGCCTCGTCGCCGCGACAACCGCTCTCGCTGCCCCTACCAGCAGCAGTGCCTCGGAAGCGAACACCTCCCCTAACCTGTCCATTCTTGCCCCCCGCCAAAGCACCTCTTCCGGATGCGGACGCAACCCCGTCTCCTCCGGGGTCCGTAGCATTTCCGTCAACGGCCGCTCTCGCCAATACACGATCCGCGTTCCCACCAACTACAACCCCAACCGAGCCTACCGACTCATCTTTGCCTTCCACTGGGTCGGCGGTTCCATGCAGGATATTTCCTCGGGCGGAACAGATCGGGAACTTTGGTCGTATTACGGAATGCAGCGTATGGCGGGCGAATCTGCCATCCTGGTCGCCCCGAACGGACTTAACGCGGGCTGGGCGAACAATGGGGGAGAGGATATCGCGTTTGTGGATGCCATGATTAAGGACATTGAAGCGGCCCTCTGCGTGAATCCACTACAGCGTTTCGCGTTGGGCTTTTCGTACGGCGGGTCCATGGCTTATAGCGTGGCGTGTTCGCGAGCCAAGGATTTCCGAGCCGTCGCGGCCATGGGCGCGGGACAACTTTCCGGGTGCAGCGGAGGGAATGACCCGATTGCGTATCTGGGCATTCATGGCGTTTCCGATGGGACGCTGAATATCGGTATGGGAAGGGGTCTGCGTGATCGGTTTGTGAAGAATAATGGGTGTCAGAATACCAATGCGCCGGAGCCGAATCGCGGAAGTGGGATTCATATCAAGACGAATTTTAATGGCTGTCGCGCGGGGTATCCGGTTACGTGGATTCCTTTTGACGGAGGACATTGGCCGGGCGCGGTGGATAATGGTCCGGAAAGCGGTGCGCGGTCGTGGGTGCCGGGGGAGATTTGGGGGTTCTTTACGCAGTCTCAGTTGGCGAATTAAGTGTGTATATACCTAGTGCCCGGAGAATAAAAGATACCAGATGTAGCATTACACCTCGAAAATCTTACTTGGAAATGTGTCCAAACTATGGTGATGCTGACGCTCCGAGATATCTCTGTCGGGGATAGATGTTTTGTGTGTACACGCAACTCAGTCGATTACATCGCCAGTGACTTGTACATAGCTGTAGTGACTGTAGTTACTACAATGGCGCAGTGTGCTTGTGATAACGGTGCTGACGGGTTCGACTGGGCGCAGCGACGGAAGCAGCCATGGCCATCATCTTTTTTAATAAGGTTGACAGGTTATCGGATGTCAAAGTCCCGGATTTGCCAGCCGAATTGGCTGTGTTCCAAAGGTCGTCGTCATCAAGGGACGGCCAGCACGTATGACCATTGGTGTGCAGGTGGGCGAACAATTTGTTCCGCGAGTCAAAGGCAACACGACAAGTACGGCAACTATGGGTTGATTGGGCTGAACAGGTCGAAGGTTGCTCTTGCTAAGGCCGGTAATCTGAACACCCTCAGGCTTAGTACACTGTCGTTTTCTTCAGCCAGAAAAGGAAGGGCAGGGGACAAACTTTTGGCAGTTAACTGGCAGGAGCTCCTGCCACGAGTAGAAAAGGGGTTGGCGGTCTGTCAAAATCTTTGGTACTGGCCAACGGACTGTCAGGGTCAACAATAGAAAAAGATCAAGTCTTCGGGGCTGCTGAGAAACCGATGGACTCGCCGTTGTTGGAAGGTCCGCGAGGCTGGCGCATTGAGGGCAACGGCCTCTTACCGCTTCCGGAAGACGACGAATGGGCTTGCCATGACCTCACGGTTCGAAATAGCTGTGGCCGGCTAGCCTGGGTGACTGTAGTTGTTGGAATAGATGTGATTAAACAGTGCGTTTCTTGTCGAAAAAGATCCATCGCACTTATTGCAAATTCGTTCCTCAGGGGGAGGGGCCACAGGGCTTCTTGTGCCAGTTAGGCGAGTCGCTAATTAAGTAGCTGTACGGCTACCTGTTAACTTGCTTCTTGACTTCCCTGTTGACTTGTGGTAGTTAGCGAGGGCAGCGATTTTGGGCTTTCATGAGCCTGTATCCCCACCTATAGGCTATTAATCGTAAGGTCTAAATCCAGATCCACATCCAGGCTCTGCTAAGAAACGGCCTTAAGTAGAACGTCCAAGTCACCCTTAAGATCCGTCAGGCTGGTATTGGCATCGTAATCACGGCTAAGCTTCCCGCGAAGGTCCTGATCGGAAACGGCGCGGCTAGGTTATACAAGTTGACGGAGTATTTTCTTTTAACGAGGCTGCTGTCCATTTCGACTTGGCTGGCGCGGGATCTTCGAATTCTTGTTGCCGGGTGGAAAACTGGTTGCTGAGAGGTCTTTTCACCACAATTGTGACCGTATCTTTATTGTTTTGTTGCTTTGGTGACAACGAGGCTTCCTCGCGTACGTGGGCAAATTGTGAAAAAAGCGGTGAAGGGAGGGGCACTGGCAGAATCGCAAATTCGCAAACTCAAGCAATTCAATTTGAGTGATTACGTAACACCCCCCCGCTAGTCCGGGTCTCGCTTCCTCCGCTGCCTCCTACTGCCCCAGGCGGTTAAACGCACTAAGCCAACCTTTCTCGCGCCTGTAGGGCTTGTAGACCAGTCTGGCCTCTACTTGGGGAAGAACCGTAACGCCTGCCTTCCTACCATTGCTTCGTATAGTTCTTTGGTGCCCAGAACTGTTTCCTTTCTCTTCTTTGCGGCCCGGTGCGCCTCCCGCACCGCCGTCCGATGGGTTGCCAGCTCCTGGCAGTACGACAGGTGTTGCGGCTCCTGAGGTACGCCGCAGCTGTGCCTCGGGGTTCCTTCTTTGCCGAACCTCCTTAGATAGCTCACGTACGGGCCATGCCCCGTACTGCCCGACAGGCAAAGCCCATTCAATCAATCGCGCCACCTCCAACAGCCCTGGAAACAAGCCAAATCAATCGTCCTGGTGCGCCCATCTATTCAAGGTAAGAGGCACTCTTTTTCCGGTTTCTTTTCGATCGCTAATTGACCGTATTCTAGTTACGCGACGGCTAGCTGTGACGAGGCCTCTGCGCGTAGTCGTGTGATCCTTGATGGTGATGGACACGAACTGCAGCGACAGCTAGCAGTAGTAAATTGGCTGGCAGTACGTCCAATGGGCCTGCCAGAGGCACGGGTACGGCTTCCAAGATCCAGAGCACCGGGGCGATAAACACCAGGACAGTCAACACCAGGGCAGGGCAGTCAACACCAGGGCAGAGCAGTCAGTCAATACCAGGGCAGGGCAGTCAACACCAGGGCAATCAACAACAGGGCAGAAGAGCCGGTCAGATCTGACCAATCAGGGCAGCAGATTATGTTACGTAATTAATCGTAATACAATTTCGCCATGAGACTTTGCTGCAAAATGAGAAAAACTAGCTTTGGAATCGCTTTTGCGATGGTGATGGAGATGGCGGTCGTGATGGCAGTCGTGATGGCAGTCGTGATGGCAGTCGTGGGGGTTGCGGGCACGGCAGAAAGCCAGGCGGTGAGTGCTGCGCCGGACTGGTACAGCTGGCGCGCAGCTGTCAAAGTGGGTCAAATTTTTGGGGATGGCACGTAGCAAAAATGGGGGTGCGTACGTATACAAAATGTGGATATCTTAATGCGCAGGCCAGGGAGCACCACCCAGCGCGCAGTTGGAATCGATCGCACAGCTGGACTGTGCCACCAAGGCTATCTCAGCAGTTGTGCACGCGACCGACACGGTGACATCGAAGTTCTGAACTTTTTCAGTACAAAACCTTGCCTCTAAATGGCTAGGTATCTATCAAGCACAGGCACAGGTGGAGAGTAGGGGTCACTGGAGTTTTACCAGGGGTGTCTGGATGGTCTGGGTACATGAGAAGATTGTTTTCATGCTGGAGCCGTCTATGCCTTAGTTGAGAACAGCAATGCATTCCCATGCACTCACATACATTCACATGCATTTAATACCAGACTGTGGTTTGCATGTGTTTATTCGGTGCATCATCACGCACAATGGAGGTGGGGAGAGGAAAGGGCTAGCTGTACATCCTCATGAGGGAGTTGAATCACTTCTCCGCATAATATAGCCATACCTTTCCCGCTCTTCCGCAGTTCTTGATCATCTCATCCATCCACCACGCCATCTCATCTTCATCTTCGTCCTCCCTTCTCTCTTTTCCTTACGCAGCCAGTCGGATCACCCGCTTCTTCTGGACGAAATCGCCGTAAATATTTTGCAATGTGCGAATATTTACCCAAGCGATTTCACCATCCACAGTCTCGACCTTTTCGTTCTTGAACGCTTTGTCACCCTTAGATTCTCGCAGCCCGCCATTCTCTTCATATGGTCCTCCAACGTCAATGTGTCCCACTACTACTAGACCGCAGCGAGACCGGGTCAGCATCACGTTCAGGCGCCGGGCCTCACCAGTGAAACCGGGACCAGGCTTGGGATGCGATGTTCCCATAACAACGACGGCGATATCCCCCTCTTGGCCTTGGAAGGAATCGACAGTTGCCGCTGCTTCCATGACGCGGAGGCTGGAGAACTCTGGTGTGTTCTTGATAACACTTGCGATAAGCGAAATATTCGCCTTATAGGGACTGAGGATGAAAAGCTTTTTCGGATCGACATTCTTCTTCTTGGTAAACTCAACGATGAACCTAAGAGCTGCATTGACCTGTCCCGGGGCACGTTTGGAACCGGTGGCGTTATCCGTTTCGACTTGGCCCGGAACATGCAAAAAGACAGGCCAGAGCTTATCCTTGGGGCACGGGGAAATCTGGTTAGGGTAGCGGTCTTGGATAAACTCCTCAAGCGCGCGTCCTGCCGCGAACTTTGGCGATGAAACATCGCAATACGGCGACGAGTACCTAATAGGCACCTCTGGATAAACAAAGCGTGACACGGTATCGAACATACCATTAGCCATACGCAGTTGAATGTTTAGGCGATGGACTGGCATGCCCATCGCCTGAAAATATTCCAGGGCCGATATCTTTCCATCCTGGACAAAGACGTGGTAGTAATATTCCTCATCGTCCTTTTCATTGCCCGTCATAATGGTGGGCGCCAGTTGCTTCGGATCGCCACCCATCATTAGCGGCATCAGCGTGTTGCCCCAGACGCAGTAAAGGTCCGCTCGATGCATGCATGCAGCCTCATCCACGGCGACGCCCCTCGCTACCGCATTCTTCCATGTCATAAACTTCTGCTCGTTGGCGGTCATGGCGGGTGTCGTGCAAAAAAAATCCGCCCTGTCCAATATAG